>Ga0180432_10010329_pt1 | contig 11209 bp, 10 predicted proteins | sample SS_ome_10_FD_132414 | JGI IMG/M metagenome (GOLD analysis project Ga0180432, IMG submission 132414) | Hypersaline lake sediment archaeal communities from the Salton Sea, California, USA - SS_1_MS_2 metaG | ecosystem: Environmental > Aquatic > Non-marine Saline and Alkaline > Hypersaline >... | reverse complement strand
TCTGTTGGTGCGCAACGTCGCACTGAAGCCGACGACGATCACCGCCTACTTCACCAGTGCCACCGCGATCTACCCCGGTGATGAGGTCAGGGTCGCCGGGGTGAAGGTGGGCACGATCAAGGAGATCGAACCGCGCGGCACCAAAGCGAAGATGACCCTGGCCGTTGACCGCACGGTGCCCATCCCGGCCGATGCCCGGGCCGTCATGGTGGCCCAGAACCTGGTCGGCGCGCGCTATGTCCAACTCGCCCCCGCCTACGGCGCGGATGGGCGGCCTGACGGTCCCAGGATGCGCGACGGTGCGGTGATCGACACCGACCGCACCGCCGTGCCCGTCGAGTGGGACCAGGTCAAGGAACAGTTGACCAGGCTGGCAACCGATCTCGGCCCCACCCTCGACCAGTCCACCTCGTCGGTGGGCCGGTTCATCGACAGCGCCGCGGGAGCCATGGACGGCAACGGCGAGAAACTGCGTGACACCATCGCGCAACTGTCCGGGCTCAGCCGCATCCTGGCCGACGGCAGCGGCAATATCGTCGATGTCATCGAGAACCTACAGACCTTCGTCACCGCACTGCGGGACAGCAACACCCAGATCGTCCAGTTCCAGGACCGGCTCGCCACCGTGGCCGGTGTGCTCGACGGCAGCCGATCGGATCTCGATGCGGCCCTGACCAATCTCTCCAGCGCGGTGGTGGACGTCCAGCGGTTCGTCGCGGGCAGCCGCAACCAGACTGCCGAGCAGATCGGCCGTCTGAGCGATGTCGTCCGCAACCTCAGTGACAATCAGTCCGCTCTAAAGAATCTGCTGCATGTGGCACCCAACGCGATCGGGAACAGCTACAACATCTACAACCCGGACATCCAAAGCGCGCTCGGCGGCTTCGCGCTGGCGAACTTCTCCAACCCCCTTCAGGTGGTCTGCGCGGCGATCGGTGCCATTGAGAACGCGACGGCCAGCGAGACCAGCAGGCTGTGCTCGCAATATCTCGGGCCGGCACTGCGCCTGATCAACTTCAACTATCTGCCGCTGCCGTTCAACGCCTACCTCGGCAAGTCGCCCAGTCCGTGGAACCTCGTGTATTCCGAGCCGAAGTTGGCTCCCGGTGCCGAAGGCGGCACCGCACCCGTGGAACTGCCCCCCTCCATCTCAGCCTATACCGGCCTCGACGGTGACGTGCCGCCGCCGGCCGGATGGGGTGGGCCGCCGGACCTCCGGCAGGGCGCCTATACGCCCGACGGTCTGCCCGCCGACCCGCAGCCCGCGCTCTTCCCGGGTGCGCCCGTTCCGGCGGGTGTCGCGCACGGCCAGGCATCGGTTCCCGCGCCGAGCACCCCGTCCAATGTGCAGGACATGCTGCTGCCGGCCGAGGCGGCGCCGGTTCCCCCGCCGCCGATGCCGCCGCCGGTGCCGCTGCCGGCCGGAGTGGGGGAGCCGCCGTCATGATCTGTGTCCTCGGTTACCGCCGGCTGGTTCGGGCGGCCGGTTGCCTCGCGCTGGTCGTCGCGCTGAGCGGCTGCGGCTTCGGCGGACTGAACTCGCTACCGCTGCCGGGTGCGGTCGGGCGGGGTCCGGACGCTGCCACTTATCACATCGAAATCGCCAACGTCAGCACGCTGGAACCGAATTCACCGGTGCTGGTCGGCGATGTGGTGGTCGGCAGCGTGAACAACATGTCGGTGCGGGACTGGCATGCCGACGTCGAGATCTCGGTCAAGCCGGAGATCACCATTCCGGCAAACGCTGTCGCGACGGTGGGACAGACCAGCCTGCTGGGTTCGATGCATCTGGCGCTGAATCCACCGCTGGGTCAGGCGCCGACCGGCCGGCTCGCCCCGGGGTCGACCCTCGGCCTGAACAAGTCGTCCACCTACCCGTCCACCGAGCAGACCCTCTCGGCGTTGTCGGTGGTCATCAACGGGGGAGGGGTCGGCCAGATCGGCGATATCGTCGCTGAACTCAACTCCGCGCTGGGCGGTCGGGAACCGCAGATCCGGGATCTGCTGACCCGGCTGAATGACTTCGTCGGGGTGCTGGCCGACCAGCGGGACAACATCAATGCGACGGTGGTCGCGCTGAACCGGCTGGCCGGGACCTTCGCCGGCCAGCGCGATGTGCTCACCGAGGCGCTGGACCGGATTCCCCCGGCGCTCGATGTTCTGGTGGCCGAACGGCCCCGGCTGACCGCCGCGTTGGACAAGCTCGGCAGTTTCAGCACCCTGGCCGGGGATCTGGTCACCGACACCCAGGCCGACCTGGTGCGCAATCTGCGCAACCTGGAACCCACACTGCGGTCGCTGGCCGACGTCGGCCCGCAACTGGATGCGGCGCTGGCCTACTTCACCGCGTTCCCGTACGGGCAGGCGACCATCGACCGCGCGATCCGGGGCGACTACCTCAATCAGTACATCATCTTCGACTTCACCGTTCCGCGGCTGAAGAAGACCCTCTTCCTCGGCACCCGCTGGGGTCAGGAGGGCGCGAAACTCGTTCCGGCACCGGGTGATCCCTGGTACGCGACCTACACCTACGACCCGCTCAACGCGCCGTTCAGCCCGCCACCGGCGGCAGCCGCGGACACCTCCGGCCCTCCTGATCCGGTCTCGCCGGAGTTGCAGCTTGCCCCGCTGGACCGTGAACCCGCAGACGGAGCCCCCGAAGACGAAGGGGGCAACTGATGCTCACCCGATTCGTGCGAACCCAGTTGGTGATCTTCACCATCGCCTCGATCGTCGGTATCGCGGCGATGGTCGGCGTCTACATGCAGGTCCCGACGTTGCTCGGGATCGGACGGATCACGGTCACAGTTGAACTGTCGAGAACCGGCGGGCTGTACCAATTCTCCAATGTGACCTACCGCGGCGTGCAGATCGGAAAGGTCACCGACGTGCGACCCGTTCGCGGCGGGGCGGAGGCCACCCTGTCACTGGCGACCTCGCCGAGGATTCCGGCCGATCTCCAGGCCCGGGTGCTCAGTGTCTCCGCGGTCGGGGAGCAGTACGTCGACCTCCTGCCCCGAACCGATTCGGGACCCTACCTGCGGGATGGTTCGGTGATCGCGGTGACCGACACGACCGTCCCGCAGCAGGTCGGACCAATGCTCGACCAGGTCAGCGCGCTGCTGCAGAGCATTCCGAAGGACCGGCTGAGCAAACTCCTGGACGAATCGTTCAACGGCCTCAACGGTTCCGCCGACGACCTGGCGACCCTGCTGGACTCCTCGTCGACCGTCATCGCGGACTTCGACCGGGTTGCCGGCCGGGCCCGCACCCTTGTCGACGACGCCCGGCCCCTGCTGGACGGTCAGGTGGTGTCCGCGGACGCACTGCGCAGCTGGGCCCGTAGCCTGGCCGGGCTGACCGGTCAACTGCGCGCCAGTGATCCGCAGCTTCGTGGGGTCCTCTCCGACGGGCCGGCCGCCCTCAATGAGGTGTCCCGACTGCTGAGCCAGGTCAAGCCGACCCTGCCGGTGCTACTCGCCAACCTCACGACGGTCAGCCGGATCGCGGTGACCTACAACGCATCCCTGGAGCAGTTGCTGGTGCTGCTGCCGCCCTATATCGCCTCGGTGCAGGCGGTGGGGCTGCCGCGTAACAATCCCACCGGGTTCACCCAGGGCGACTTCACCTTGACCATCAACGATCCGCCGGCCTGCACGGTGGGTTTCCTGCCGCCGTCGTCGTGGCGATCGCCCTCGGATCTCTCCGATGTCGACACCCCGGACGGCCTGTACTGCAAGTTGCCGCAGGACTCGCCGATCGCCGTCCGCGGCGCCCGCAACTACCCGTGCATGGGTCAGCCCGGAAAGCGGGCCCCGACCGCTGAGTTGTGTGAGAGCGATGAAGACTTCCAGCCGCTGGCCATGCGGCAGCACGCGCTGGGTCCGTATCCTTTCGACCCGAACCTGATCGCCCAGGGCATCCCGCCGGATGACCGCGTCACTTTCGAGGACCACATCTACGGGCCGCTGGAGGGAACCCCGCTGCCACCGCCCGGCCCGACACCACCGGGCCCGCCGCCGGCCGAGGGGGCATCCGCGCCGGATGCGCCGGTTACCGGGGGTCCCGTGGTGGCTCCGAGCGCCCTCCGCCCCGACGTTGAGGGTCCGGCCGCGGGTCCGTCAGTGGCGATCGCCACCTACGACCCGCAGACCGGGCAGTTCGCCACACCGGACGGGACGGTGGCGCGTCAGACCGATATCGTCACGCAGGACGGCGAACAGGACTGGACGGACCTGCTGCCGACCAGCTGAGTCCGGTCAGCCCACCTTGACCAGTTTGAACGGCATGGTGATGAAGGCCGGAAGGCTGCGGCCGCAGGCGCCGCTGGGACCGGTGGTGGCGTCCTCCCCGACCAGGGTGTTCGAGTTCGGGTCGGTGTAGTCGCCACCCGGGGTCATTCTCTTGAACCGGAACACCTGAAATCCGTCTGCCGTTGATCCGTCGAGGCACGGAATCCACTGCGGAACAACGTGTTTGACATACCATTCACCACCCGTTTGGTAGATCGGCGCCGTCCAGCCCTGATTGCTGGTCACCGTTCCGGTGCACTCGGTGGGGTAGCTGCATTCCGACGCTATGGTCCAGACCGCGCGGACACTGACCTGCTTGACGAACACGTCGTTGGTGCGCGACCACTCGCCGTTGGAGGTGGCGGTGAACGTCCCGTTCAGCGCCCACTTGGCGGAGGCGCCGGCCGGCGCGGCGACCGCCACACCGGCCGTTAGTGCCGCGGCGAGCAATCCGGTCAACACACGAGCCATGGGCCGATTATCGCGTACCGGACTCAACCCCACTCGTGGTTCATCGCACGCGAGTCACTGATCTCCTCGATCGTCTTGATCTCCCGCAGGCGCGGTCTGCTGAAGGCGATCATCAGAAGTGCGGTCAGCGCCATCACCGCGCCGAGCCCGAAGATGACGGTGTAGCTGCTCTCCGGCGGAAAACCGGCGCCGTTACGGCTCAACAGAACCGCAACCAGCGCCGCGGCCGTCGACGCGCCGACGGTTCGGGCGATGGCATTGACGCTCGTGGCGACACCGGTCTCGGCGGGCTCGACCTCGCGTACCACCAGTGCCGGCAAGGCGCCGTAGGCCAGGCTGATGTAGGTGTTGATCAAGATGCCCGTAGCGATCACCTGCCAGACCGCCGAGTGGGCAACGGTGAGAGTCCCGAAACCGGCGATCCCGATGGTGGTACTGATCATGAGCACCCGTTGGGCCCCGAAGCGGTCGATATAACGGCCGCTGACCAGCGCGGCGAGGAACCCGGCGAATGCGCCCGGCAGCAGGAAGACCACGCTGGCCTTCAACACGGAGGCGCCGAATCCGTACCCGGCAGCGGTCGGCGTCTGAACGAAAGTGGTCAGACCCAGAAACCCGAAGTACAAACACATCCCCACCGCGACTGTGGCGATATTGGTCAACAGAATCGGCCGCCGGGTGAGCATCTCGGTGGAGACCAGGGGCTGCGGGCAGCGCCGTTCCCACCACCACCACAACCCGAGAGCGGCCGTTCCGGCAATAGCGGTCCCAATGGTCCGGCCCGAGCCCCATCCCCAACTACCGCCCTGGGTGATCGCCAGCAGCAACAACGACAGGCCAACACCCAGTCCGGCCGCCCCGGCCCAGTCCACCGACCCGGTCGTCGAACGTGGGCGCCGGGGCACGACGACCACGGCGGCGAGGATCACCAGCACCATGAACACCGCGGTGAACCAGAAGGTCCGCTGATACGCGGCGTCACCGCGCATCAGCAGCCCGGTGATGACCAGACCCATGCCGCCGCCGAAGCCGAGCACGCCGGACAGCACCGCCATCGCTCCCATCAGCCGGCCGGCCGGTAATTCCTCCCGCAGGATCGACACCCCGATCGGGTAGAGCGAGAACGAGGCCCCCTGCAGCACCCGGGCCAGGATCAGTAGCGGCAACGACGCCGTCATGGCCGCCAGCAGCGAACCGGCCAGCACGACAGCCAACACGATGAGCAGCACGTGCTTCTTGATGTACAGGTCGGCCAGGCGGACGATGAGGGGAGTCGTTGACGTCGCCGTCAGCAGGTTCGCCGTCACCGTCCAGCTCACCTCGACGGTGGAGGCATCGAGTTGACGGGCCATTACCCCCAAGATCGGGACGACGCCGGTTTGCAGCACGGCAACCGTCAGCGCCACCACGCTCATCGTCCCCACCAGTAGCGCCGGCCGCGGCCCGGCGCGGTCCAGGGATCCGGAACCGGTCCCCTCGGCAGCCGACACCGCGCACCCCTTCCGCTGCCCCGAACCCATCTTGATTATGGGGTCTAAGGAATATGCGAGGATGCCGGGGTGGTCATGGGTCAGGCTCTGTTCGTCCGCGGTGACGGTGTCTTCGAGCCAACCGAATACGCGCGCAGCGGGTGGTCCGAGGAGATGGTCAACGGACCGGCCCTGGTCGGGCTGGCGGCGTGGACGCTGGAACGCGAGTTCGGTGTCGAGGGCTTCCTGCCGACCCGGTTCACCGCGGATTTGTTCCGGGCCGCACGCAGGCTGCCGACCGGTGTCCGGACCAGGATGGTTCGTGACGGCCGACGAGTCCGCACCACCGACTGCGACATCCTGCAGGACGGGGTCGTCGTGGCCCGCGCCACCATGGTCCAGTACCGGATATCGGAGCCACCGCCGGGTCGGGAGTGGCTTGCCCCCGAGGCCTCGTTCTCCCCGCCGGCCGGGGCGGGAGCGAGCGCTGCCACGTACCTCGTGGGCAGTGACGACGTCGGCTGGAGTGGCTCGCCGGGGATGGGCGACGGTGTCGCCGCACACCAGAACACCTCTCGCAAACGGGTCTATCACCGCGTCGCCGAGGTGGTAGCCGGACACCCGGCCAGCCCGTTCGTGCGTACCGTCGTGGCCGCCGAGGCGACCAGCCTGGTGACCAACCTCGGCACCCGAGGTATCGGCTACATCAACGGCGATCTGACGGTGGCATTGTCACGGCTGCCGACCGGAGATCACATCGGGCTGCAGGCCGATGCGCACTGGTGCGCCGACGGCGTCTCGGTCGGCAACTCGACACTCTTCGACGATCGCGGGCCGTTCGGTATCGGGGTTGTCACCGCGCTGGCGAATCCAGCGGCCCAGATCGACTTCGGGCAATTCGAATCCGCTCCGACGCTGCAGGTCTGAGTGGTACCGGGAAGCGCTACGAGCGACCGGGGCACCGTTCTGATCAGCCCCGCCGAATTAGCCGGACGGATCGGTACCGGGCGGCCGCCGGCCATCCTCGATGTGCGCTGGCGACTTGACCGGCCCGACGGTCATCGGTCTTATCTGGACGGCCACCTGCCGGGTGCGGTGTACGTGTCGCTGGAGGATGATCTCAGCGATCACACCCGCCGCGACCGCGGCCGACATCCGCTGCCTACCGGCCCGGCGGTCCAGGCGGCCGCCCGCCGGTGGGGGATAGCGGAGAACCAGCCGGTTGTCATCTACGACGACTGGAACCGTGCGGGCTCCTCGCGGGCCTGGTGGGTTCTCACGGCGGCCGGCCTGCGCGATGTGCGCATCCTCGACGGCGGCCTGTCAGCCTGGGTGGCCGCGGGGGGAGCGCTGCAAACCGGTGAAGTGATCCCGGCACCCGGCGATGTCACCGTGAGCCATGATGACCTCCACACGGGGGGTCACGCGACGCTGACCGCCGAGCAGACCGCCACCGATGCGGCGATCATCCTGCTGGACGCACGTGCCCCGGAGCGGTTCCGTGGCGAGACCGAGCCCGTCGATCCGGTCGCCGGACATATTCCCGGCGCCCGCAACCTGCCCGGGACCGCGGTGCTCGGTGCCGGCGGAGCGTTCCTGCCCACCACCGAACTGACCGCGCTGCTGACCGAATCGGGGATCGGACCCACCAGCAGGATCGGGGTCTACTGCGGTTCCGGAGTCACGGCATCAGTCGTGCTGGCCGCGTTCGGGGCTGCCGGGGTGAACGCTGCACTGTTCCCGGGCTCCTGGTCGCAATGGTGTGGCGAGGGTCGCCCGGCCGAAACCGGACCCGCCCGAGGCCCTCAGTCGCGGACCCAGACCGAGATATAGCCCAGCGGGATTCCGGTCCGCGCCGCGATGCGCTCGCGGGCGGCCAACTCGACGGCGGCCCGGGTACGCGCCTCGGCGGTGTCGTCGATCTCCGGGATCGTGATGATCCAACGATTACCCTCCGGGCGGACCACGATCTCGAAACACTGCCCGGCGACCGGGCGCAGCACCCGTCGGGCACGCAGGTCGCGGTGCGGGCCGACCGTGCGGCTGCGGGTCCGGTAGGGGGTGCGCATAGTTCACTCTCTGCAAGCTGTTTCGGGCGGGCTAGAACCTACCGGCGCACCGTGCCGAAGCCAAATCCGGCCACCGATAATCCCCGAAGGCATCCCGCTATGCTCCGTGCCATGAATGCGTCAGGATTCGTCGGACGGGTGGGCGGTTTGGCGGCGACATTCGGAGTGGGGGCCGTTCTCGGCCTCGCCACCTCGGCACCGACCCAGGCAGCGCCGGCGGAGTCCGGGTCCTCTTCCGGGTCCTCGTCCGCATCGCGGTCCGGGAAGTCAGCCGACGCGCCGCCCGCACCCCGCCGATCCGCAGTCCGGGCGGAGGTTGGTGCGGACCGCGGCACGACCGCGGCAACCGCGCGGTCGGCGACGATGGCCGCGCGGACCGTCGTCACGTCCGCACCCCGGCCGGCGGCCACGGCCAGCGCCCGCTCCACGCAACCGAAGCCGCCGATCCCGAGCGCGGCCACCAGCCTGGTCGCCACCGCACCGGCACCGGTCGCTGCACCGAATCCCCAGTCGCCGGCACCCCCGACAGCCGTCTTTGAGGCCGCCGCCGCGAACACCATCCGCCGCGAGGCCCGGCAACGCATCAGCACCACCCCCGCGGCCGCCGTGCCGGTTACCGCTGCCAGGGTGGCCGCCGCGACGGCGCCGACACCGGGCCCCATCGCGACCGCCCTGATGGGATTGTTCAACTGCGATCCCCGCGGACGGCAGATCACCATCTACAAGGGAACTCACTTCGCCATTCCCAACAACTTCGGCGGCTTCTTCGTCCAGCGGGTCGCCGGTACCGGAACCCTGACCAGTGACTCCGTCTACGACCTCAAGGACGAGGACCAGAAGGACTGGAGCAAGTTCACCGGTATCGCGTTCACCCCGCTGGAACCGGACCGGGACTCGGCGATGGTCGGCTGGCGGTACGACCTGACCACCCAGGAGTTCGAGATCGCGCCGTTCTACAACGTCGACAAAGTTCGCATCCTGCCGAAGGACCCGGCCGAGGTGATCTCGGTTCCCGCCGGCGAGACGTTCGACTACCTCGTCGACTACACCGGCGTCACGATCAGCTACGCCGACCAACGGGTGTTCAAACCCTTCCCGGAGGGTCTGAACCCCAACATCTGGACGGCTGTCCGGGTCAGCGGCTGGTTCGGCGGCAATGAAGTGGCGCCGAGGACGCTCTCGTATTACATCAAGTTCACCTGAGATCACCGTGACCGGGAATCCCGGCGGCCGGGTCGCTGCGATCAGCCGAGTTGCGCCGCGAAGAACTGGCCGGTCGCCCCGGAGGCGTTGACGGCGTAACTGGTCGGTCCCACGATGTCGGCGGGCAACGAGAACCGACCGGCGGGCCAGGTGTGGCCGCCACCGTTGATCCGGACCAGGACCACCTCGGTACCGTCGGCGCAGCCGGCCGCGGTCATCTCCTCGACCTCGCCGGCAGTCGCCGGGTCATCGACCAGCGGTCCGGGACAGCGGTTCATCTCCCGCCAGCGCTCGGCGAGGGCTGGGGCGGACAGGATGTCACTCGCACCCCCGCGGCCGACCATCGGGCCGCCACCGAACGGCACCACCGGGTCGGCCGTGCCGTGCACCGCCATCACCGAGACCGGGCGAGACGGAGCGCAGGGCATTCCTGCGCCGAGCGTCCCGGCCACCGGCGCGGCGGCCGACACCAGGTCGGCACGCTCGCAGACGAGCCGGTTGGCCATGAAGGCGCCGGCCGACATACCGGTGACGAACGCTCTCCCGGGGGGCACGCCGAAATCGCCGGAGAGACGCTCGATCAGGGCAGAGAGGAAGCCGACATCGTCGACACCCTGCCGGTCGGGGATCGATGCTCCCCGACCGTCAGCCCAGCTGGCGTCGATACCGTCGGGATAGGCCACGACGAATCCGTACCGATCCGCGACGGCGTTGTAATCAGTCAGCGCCGCCTGCTCGGGACCATTCATGCCGGCTCCGTGCAGGTTGATCACCAGTCCCGTGGGCTGCTGCAGCCCGGCCGGAACGTGCAGGAGATACGTCCGCTGCAAGCCACCGAAGGTGAGAGTTCCCGGCGGGTCCGGCGGACTCGCGGATGCGGGTGCACCCGCGAGTCCCGCCATGACCAGCAGTGCGATCAGCAGGGCTGTCATACGCGCTATCACGACCGCCAGTTTGCCAGGTGGCCTTCGGGCCGGGCCGAAGCCCCCGGTCGGCCCGGCGGCCGCCGTGTACCCGGTCGGCCCCATGCATGGCGGGTGACGCTAGCCCGAGCCCGGGGATGCGGGCGTCTGGTCGATGAACTCGATGAGCACCCGCGCAACCTCGGGGGAATACAGCAGCGACAGGTGGCCCAGACCGTCGATGGCCACATCGGTGCCACCCCGCCCGGCCAGTTCACTGGTTGCGGGGGGATGCACGATGTTGTCGTGGGTTGAGTAGACGCTCAGCGTCGGGGTGATGACGGTCCGTTCCCGGCGCTCGACGGTGAACTCGCCGCCCTCGCGGAGTTCTCTGGCGACCTTGCCGAGGATCGGGCCGCGCCACTTCACCCCGGCGTGCGGGGTGCCGATCGTGATGCAACTCGCCACCCGGCGCTGACCGATATCCGAGTGGGCGTATTCCAGCGACACCAGTCCGCCGAGGGAGTGGGCGACGAGGGTGACCCGCTCGGCGCCGGTTTCGGCGCAGACCCGCTCGACGAATCGGGCCAGGCGGGGAACGTTGCGGTCGACGGAGTCGAACCACGGATAGTTGAACCCGTACAGCGGACCCTTGGAGGCTTTCCGGAATTGCCTTGCCAGCCAGACGAAGTCGGCCCGATTCTGAAAGTATCCGTGAATGAAGATCACCGGCGTTCCACTACCGGGGCCGAGGCGGCGTCCGATGAAGAAATAGCGGGATCAGCGGCTGAGTGATGAGCACG
>Ga0180432_10010328_pt1 | contig 11209 bp, 10 predicted proteins | sample SS_ome_10_FD_132414 | JGI IMG/M metagenome (GOLD analysis project Ga0180432, IMG submission 132414) | Hypersaline lake sediment archaeal communities from the Salton Sea, California, USA - SS_1_MS_2 metaG | ecosystem: Environmental > Aquatic > Non-marine Saline and Alkaline > Hypersaline >... | reverse complement strand
TCCGGCTTTCGCCGGAGTGACGAGGTTAGCACTTTTTACGAGACTTTGAATTTTCGATTCCTGTTTTAATCCCGAACTACGCTATCCTAAGGCAATAAATGTATTTCTTTTCAAGTATCCTTGAAAATCTCTATTTTCGAGCCTCACGTATCATGAATGCAAGCTTCTATTCCTGAAGCAAGTTCTGTGCCCCGACCCTTATTGTCATACTAACAAAAACGGGGGTCCTTTGCAAAAGCTGATCTTATAATGTTGAGGAAGCTGAACGCAAAGATGGGGTCGAAGGGAAGTGGCTGCACCAATGGCAGATTGGTATCTGCCATCTTATTGCACGGTTCCTCCAGAGCAAGCTCGATCAGTGGCGCGACCCAAAACATGACGGAATAAGTATTTCACGCACGCTCCACCTGATTGTATTCACCGGACATGAGGTACAGAAAGGTAGCAGCGAACTTCTCAAAGTCCTTAAAGCCCTTCACGGTCATATATTCATTGGCTACATGCTGTCTTCCCCCGTGTCCGAGCCCGCCGGACACAACTGGCAGGCCAAGGATCCTTGAAAAGACAAAATAGGGTGCTGCCCACGTGGCGATAGGCCATACCTCCGGTTCTGTCCCGTGAAGGCGGTAGGCGCGGATCATCTTTTGAACAGCATGCTCATGGTAGTTTGTCTTAGACCAGGTGTAGCTGTCCCTCACCTTTACCTCGATGTCGTCAAAACCCTGGCTCAGAAGGTGGTTCTTAAACTTCTCTACAACCTCTTGGGGCTCCATTTTCGGGCCAAAACGGATATCGATCTTCGCACTGGCCCGCCTGGGCAAAACGGTCTTGGTACCCGAACCCTCATAACCTGCATGGAATCCGTTTATGTTGATAATCGGGGAATAGAGCCCTCGCTTGAGTAGATTGACCCCGTGCCGGTCGTGTTTGAAACAGAGGCTCTTCATCTCCTTAAGAAATGCCTTTTCATCGAAGCTCCTTTCCAGTCTATTAAGGAGTGTTAAATCTTCTTTACTCGGCGGAGAGACATTGTCATAAAAGCCCTGAATCTTAATGTTTTCTCTAGTGTCAGTTAATGAGCCCAATGCATGGATTAGTCGCCATACCGGCGATGATATCCAGGCGCTGACAGATCCATGGAGCGAGGTTTCTGTGGGTCCACCCCGTCTGCCTCCGCGGCAAATGAGGTCCAGATATACAATTCCTTTGAGACCGAGGTGCATGGAGACTTTACCCCTCGTATCTTGAGAAAAATCAAAGTCGACAACCCCATCTCCTTTGAGCTGTTCCCGATGACAAAGGATGAAATCCTCGAACTGGGGACTCCCGACTTCCTCTTCTCCTTCAATGGTGAATATTAGATTCAGGGGTATCTCGTCTTCCTCATTAATTGTCTCAAGGACGTTGAGCAAGCCCCACAGAGCCCCTTTGGAGTTTACAGCACCTCGCGCTATGATGCATTCCCCAATACCTGGAAGGTGATGGGTTTCAGCCGAGAAGGGCGGGCTGACCCAATTAGGCTCCTCGGCAGGTTGAACATCGTACATGCCATATATGATCAATGTCTTTGGACACCCCTTGTCCAGACGGCCGTAAACAATGGGAAAGGACGAGTTGCCCCAGAAGGTCACCCTGCCGCCCACCTTATCAATAGAGCGTCCAATCAACTCGGCGGTCTCACGGATCCCTTCTCCCGTGACCGATACGCTCTTCTGCCGCAGAAAGGCTTTACATCCCTCCAGATGTTCGGAGAACCTGTCATCGATAGCTGCATAGATCTTTTCCAGCCGAGAAGATGCTACCTTTAGCCTATGCACCAGCTGTCACCTCCTTCATGAAGATTACCTTATGGTCACCTTTCCGGTAGAAATCTTCCAGCAGGCCTACCACCCGATAGCCGTGCTTTTCATATAAGCCCCTGGCAGCCAGGTAGGGCTGCGTTGACGAAGTATCTATGTAGATGCACCTGGCCCCTTTATTGATAGCGAAATCTTCCATAAAATCCAGAAGCTTCCCCCCGATCCCCCTTCTCGAAAAGGCATTATCAACAACAATCCAGTAAAGATCATAACAACCCTCGGTCATCGGGATAGGCCCAAAACAGATGTATCCTGCAAGAGTGCCGTCACTTTCGAGGGCACAGAAAGCGCAGTAGTCATCTTTCTCAGGTTGACGGAGTGCATCATCGACAACCTCCAGGGCCACCTTGATTTCATGGTCGTTAAAGGTTTTCGCCTGCCTGAGAAGTCTCGATATCTCTTCCCTGTTATGGGTTTCTGCAGGCCTGATTTTCACGGTTTACTCATCTTCGATCTCTGCGCCATGAAACCAAGGAGCTGTCTTACCACATCTCCGTATGTCATACTGTCCTGAACGGCGGCAGCTGCAAAGCCTGCATCGGGGCTCAGGCAAGGGTTGGCATTAACCTCGAGCACTTGGATTTGCCCGTGGTTATCGACCCTCATATCAACCCGTCCGTAATCCCTGAGCATAAGCAGCTTGAAACACGTAATGGCTGTTGCTTCAATACCTTGTCGCAAGTGAGGTGAGAGATCGGGCGGAAACACCCTTGGTGTGTGGAGGTATTCGAATGACGAGGCTTCCCATTTTGCCCTGTATCCTACAATAGGGTAAAGGTTTTGAGGAAACTCGGAAAAATCAATCTCTGCTAAGGGAAGAACTCTGGGCGACGGATATCCGAAAAGGGAGACATTGAACTCCCGTCCAGCAATATATTCCTCTACCAGAAGCGTGCCGAACCGATTGTAGAATTCTCCGATCCCCTTCTCGAGCTCTCCCAAATCCCTGAAAATTGAATCTTGATCTATGCCAATGCTGGCATCTTGAAGGACCGGCTTAACGATGACCGGGAACCTCAGAACCTGGGGATCAAAGTTAATTGCATCATCACAGATCAGATATTCGGGGGTTTTGATTCCCCTGGTCCTCAGCAGGCACTTGGTAATCACCTTGTCCGTTGTGAGCATGAGGGCTTGAGAGGGCGAACCCGAAAAAGGGATGTCTAAGAGTTCAAGCACAGCAGCGGGATGCCCGACGAATCGAGGGTCATCGTCGAGGCTTTCACAAAGGTTGATCGCCATCTCCGCCGTCGATTGCTTCAACTTTTGAATGAAAGCGCTGAGATCTTTTGTAAAGGGGATGCGGACCGACGGATACCCCAGCTCTTGAAGGGCCTTTTCTATCGCCCTAACTTGCGTGAGGATATCCAGGGATGCCTCTGAAAAGGCATGACCGGCCGGAACCGGCACGTTGTGGACCACACCTATCATCTTCTCATGTAAGCGGAAAGATCTTCTGTATGCTCGCTGCCTTGAACACGGGCAAAAGCCGAGTCCAGGATTGCTTCCAGAAGCGACCGGTACGGAATTCCCGCCAGGGTGGCGATGATGGGGAGGTCGGAGTGTTGCGGGTGCAGACCTGCCAGTGGATTGATTTCCATGAAGTTCGGAATGCCATTCGCGTCGGCCCGCATATCAACGCGCCCGGCATCTCTGCAGCCAATTCGATGCCATACCGCCAGGGCAAGCTCCCTGGCGTTTTCTGCCAGGGCATCCTTTGCCAGGTGATAGTCAACGAATTCCTCACATCTTTCCTTATTCTGGTATGAGTAAACCTCCGGCTCGGCAGTGTCGCGGAGGATAACCTCCATAACCCCTAGGGCCATTGCGTCTTTTCCCGTACCCACGATCCCCACGGTGAACTCCCTTCCGGGCAAAAAGGCCTCCACCAGAACCGGCTGTTTGTAAGCGAACAAAGACCTTGCGCACACGGATATGAGCTGGTTCTCGCTCCAGATCTTGGAGGAGGCGGTAATACCCTTGCTGGTGCCTTCAGCGACCGGCTTGGCAAAGACGGGGAATGGAAGGTCAAACAGTTCCAGGTCCGACATGTTTTCAACCACGCGGAAGTCCGGGGTGGGAATGCCCAGGTCGCGGACCACCGCCTTGGTCATACCTTTGTGGAGGGTGAGGCACAGCACCAAAGGATCGGAAAAGGTGTACGGTATCTCATAAGCATCCAACAGCGCCGGCACCTGCGCTTCCCGGCCATAGCCCCTGAAGCCTTCGGCGATGTTAAAAACCATGTCCCACCGTTCTCCGGCGGCCAGACGCCTCGTGAGGTGTTTGATGTTACCGATGCGATCTGTCTCGTAACCCAGGTCATGCAGGGTATGCTGAATGGCTTGAATCGTGTCCTCTCGATCGAACTCAGCCGTATCATCCTCGCTCAATCCCTCGGCCAGGTAGTCATCGCGGAGATCATATGTCAATCCTATGGTCATCATTTCCCCGTTTCCCTACTGTACATAGAGGTTGAAAGGCTCCTGTCCGGCTGCCATGCCCCCCGGATCCGGATACCGATAGGTACTGCCCTGGTAGTTTTTGAGCAGAAGGTCATCCCCATCGCGCCCAACAAGGGATTCAGGGAAGATGGGGATTTTGCCGCCGCCGCCAGGGGCATCGATTACATACGTTGGCACCGCATATCCTGTGGTGTGACCTCGCAGCCCCTGGATAATCTCTAGACCTTTTTCTACGGGTGTTCTGAAATGGGCAGATCCCAGAATGGGGTCACACTGATAGAGATAATAGGGCTTGACCCGTATCCGGAGGAGCCCGTGCATCAACTCCCTCATGGTCTCCACATTGTCGTTCACTCCTGCAAGAAGAACGGTTTGGCTGCCTAGAGGAATACCGGCGTCTGCAAGGCGGCCACACGCCTCTGACACCTCCGGAGTCAGTTCATCGGGATGGGTGAAGTGTATGCTCATCCACAGCGGATGGTAGCGTTTGAGCATACGGGTAAGGCCGGGTGTTACGCGCTGTGGCAAAACCACCGGTACCTTTGTGCCTATCCGCAGGAACTCTACATGGCGTATGGCGTGCAATCGTGCGAGCAGCCATTCCAGCTTTTCATCAGAAAGGGTCAAAGGATCCCCGCCTGAGATCAGGACATCACGGACTGAGGAATTGGATTCAATATAGGCAAGTGCATGTTCCAATTGCGTCCTATTAAAGGCTAAATTGCCTCCATTGCCCACGAGGCGGGAACGTGTGCAGTACCTGCAGTACGTTGCACAGAAACCCGTAGCTAACAGAAGAACACGATCGGGATATCGGTGTACCAAACCCCGTACCGGGCTGTCATGGTCTTCGCCGAGGGGATCAATTGCCTCGCCGGGTGAGCGGAGAGATTCGGCGCATACCGGTACTACGGTGCGCCTTAGGGGCTGTTGTGCATTGTCCCTGTCAAGGAGGCTTGCATAGTAAGGCGTTATTGCAATGGGAAGCTGTCTGGCAGGGAGCGTATCCTTTGTCAACTCATCCTCTGAGAGTTGAAGGATCCGGCTTAGGTTTTCCATGTTCCTGATACGGTGACGCACCTGCCACCGCCAGTCATTCCAATCAGCCACAGCTGCGTCCGGGTAGAACCGTCTGCGGAAGAACAAGGCGCGGCTGCTGGATCGGAATCTTGGAATCTGGGGGCCTTTTCGAAAAAAGACCTCTGCCCCGGGTATGGTTTTCTGTGAAAAATCAATAACTGCGTCTGGCTTCATTTCCCCGAGCCCGCAGCGCGTACCCGGGGGTTCAAAATCCTCCGAACTAACTGTTTCTTTCGTCATGTATTACGTTCTCCCATTTTACCAGAAGTCAGCGGGCCAACGCCGTAGTCGTGAGCCATAAAATCCTGTTCTTGGCGCTGCCGCAAATTCCTGTTGCTTCGTATAAACCGATGTTGGCTATCCCCATTCCTCAACTCTGCTCTGACAAATCCATCGTCTTAGAATGCTTACGCCCCGAGTCCAGCAGCCATATCGTCCCTTGCCCAGCCGGTGTCGTTACGAGGATCTACCCTTAGTAGCAACGGTAAGGGCAGAGGTTTGCAAGCTAAGTGTTGAACGAGAAAGCAACGACCGTGCCATAGATATAACTAATTGATATTATTGATTTATTAGGCTATCAGGTAGATAGAGATCAGAACTGATAGTTCCGATATCTGCCGAGACACTAACCCTGGTGCTGCATAAAGTGAGATTCCAAAAGGCTAATTAGTTGATATGAGGTAAAAAATAGGTATAAGAAAAGCAAGTTCCGATGTTGAGGGTAGCGGAACCGCAAGTTCCGAACTATTGCTTGGCTGTTTTTGGCTCTCGGGGCGTGATGCCTGCAGACATTCCTCGGGCTTCCTGGCAAAGAGATGCCACTTTCTGTGGTAAGCGATGCTGCCACTAAAAAAAGAGGAGGAAACTCCCCCTCCCTTATCTATTCCCGCCGCCCATTGTCACAGCGGAGCGTGCTCATCTCCGCATGTTCAGCGAATTCTTCCTTATTCCTAGGCGGCTTTGGGCAGGGGCTTCGGCGACCCTTCTTCTATGTGAGTCGTCCACGATTTCTTGTCGAACCATCCATGAAAAAGGATGAGATCGAGATGCTCGTCAAAGGAAGTATAATCCCTAATTTTGACCCGGGCCTTTGCCACCTCGCCCTCATCGAAAATCCGAAAATCATAGCGGCTCTTTTCATTGTCCTGCCGGCGCACCACACATTTCAGCCGCCAGACCCAATCGGGATCCTTGCCCATGTTGACGACCAGATCTCTGCCGACAGCCTGCGGAATATCCTGCGGCCTGTGCAGTTTCTCCGCATTCGGTTGTGCTTCGGTTGCCTGTTTCTTTTTCCAGAAATTCCAAGCCATTTTCTTCTCCTGCTCAGGTTAGTCTGCTCCAATACGCGTGAAATGTTTTAGCAACAGCCGTGCCATACTCATAAGCTACTGATTTTTCATGTTTATGTAGTATCTTCATCAGTAATCATCAGAACAAAGAGTTCCGGTTTTCACGAGAATGCCCCCAGCTTAGATCACGCAGACAAGGGAGTGGTGGCGTAACTGTATGAAATTAAAACAAAATGAGCATAACGGAAATAGATATTCCGATATAGTCCTGATCGGAACATGTTGTTCCGATAGAAAGCGGTGCGCATCATTCCCCGTGTCCAGGGGGTTACTGGCTAAAGAAGTGCTCTCTCAATTTCAATCACAATATTTGCCGGCACACCACAGGGCGGTTCGTCCGTGCCAAGAACACTGCCACATTCAGCAATAGATTTCGTTGCTCTGTGAGGACAGCATGAGCAGTTCCATGACTTCCAGGAGCACTGGATTGCGTGATCCAAACAGCCATCATAGTAAGGGCAAAAGATGTTTCTCAAGCCTGAGCGAGAGATTGGTTTTGCATAAGGGTCCAAACCCGGCTCCTTCGCGAAATGGGGGTTCTCATTGATCAACAAGAGAGCGCTCTCAGGTCTACAGATTGTAACTACTCGTCTGACGGCCTCTCTACTAACTTCCCAAAGGTTCACCAATCTTGCCGGGTGGTTGTTTGTTGCGAGCTGCCTTTAATCCAAAGAATTCATCAAGTGAATCACCACGCTTACTTATTTGATACTCAGCCACAGTGATTAGCTTCCCGTTGCCTTTCTTCCTTACAGTGCCTGTGGCTTCCACCTCCTCTTGGACTAAAGAGAGCAATTCAGATCCCTTTTCGTTATTGTCAATTCGGTACTCGACCTCGTCCTGGCAAGAGATGGCCGCGGCGATCACATTCCCCTTCTCATCCCAATCAACCGGAACAATGATACCGTTGATGCAAATCAGTTCTTCTTCGGCTTTCATCTTCATTGCCTCTTCTAATCAAAGGCTCTCGTAATGTAAAAGGATTGCCTCCGTGAGTTGGGGGAATTGGGCACTTGATCAGCCTCTAAGCCGCCCGAGGCAATGATTCTTCTGGTTTCACCATTTCTTTAATTCGGGCTTTCCACGATTTCCTGTCATACCAGCCCTCGAAGAGAATCAACTCGGGATGGACGTCGAGCGAGGTATAGTTCACGACGGTAATGCCCTTTGCCGCTGCCTGTGCCTGATCAAAAACCCGGACGTTATAGCGATGTTTACCCTTTGGGCTCTTGTGCACAACGCTCTTGAGGCTCCACACCCAGTCAGGATTCTTTCCCAACTGTACTATTAATTCCCTGCCCACCGCCTGGGGCAAAACCTGCGGTTTCCGCAACTTCTGTGCGTTTAATGGCTTAGCTGGTGCAGGCCCCTTTTTCCAAAACCCCCAGAGCATTTCTTTTCCCCTGCAAAAGTTCTGCTTGTTGCGATATCAGATATCGCAATTACCATGCCATAACAGTAATACGTTGATATTCTTTACTATTTTGGATTTCGTGAGAAATACTACCAGAACCGGAAGTTCCGATAATCACCGGGTAAGACACAATCTAAAGGCAGGGAGCGGGATCACGAAAGAGGTTAATATATTGAATCGAAAAGGAAATTCATGAACAAGAAGTGGAAGTTCCGATATAAAATCTATCGGAACACGCCATTCCGACCCGAAGACGGCATTTACCGCGATCAGATCTCACGATCTGAACTCTTCTTTTCTGATGCCGTAACGCTTCATCAGTTTGTGGAGTTGGCGTGTGGTTACTCCTGCCACTGATGCCGACTCCTTTATTTTTCCCTGATTCTTAGCCAGCACCTCTTTCAGGTAGCGCCTTTCAATATCCTCTATGCCTTTGTGCCTGACCTCTGTCAAGGTCAGTTGGGCATCGAACGCAATGCTTGCCGATGGTGCTTGTGATTCGAAAAGCTCACTGGGGAAACTCTCTGGTGTAAGCAGCGAGGAGGTCTCCAGTATGTAGGCCCTCTCCATAAGGTTTTCCAGTTCTCGTATATTTCCCGGCCAGGAGTACCGTCTGAAAGCCTCCAACACATTGGGATGGATGTGGTGTATATCCTTGGTGCTGAATTTATTCATCCTTTTCAAAAAGAATTCAACAAGGTGCGGGATATCCTCCGGTCGATCCCTCAGAGGCGGAACCTCTATCGGGAAGACATTTAACCGGTAATAGAGATCTTTTCTGAATTGGCCGTCTTCACACATCTTCATGAGGTCTGTGTTTGTGGCAGTAATAACCCTCACGTTTGCTTCAAGGGTTTCTTCGCCCCCAACGCGTTGAAAGGTCTGATCCTGGAGGATCTGCAGGAGCTTGATCTGAGCGGAGGGAGTTATCGTTCCAATCTCGTCGAGAAAGATTGTTCCCCCTGTTGCTATCTCAAATTTTCCAAGCCTTCTCCGGACAGCGCCGGTAAAGGCTCCCTTTTCGTGGCCGAACAGCTCGCTCTCCAAAAGGGTGTCCGGGATTGCTCCGCAATGAATGCTGATCAATTGGGCATCCCGCCGAGTGCTGTGCCGGTGTATCAGTTTCGCCAACTCGCCCTTTCCCGTTCCCGTTTCCCCCGTGAGGAGGACCGTACTCCTGGTTGGTGCAACGGAGCGTATCTTCTCGTAGGCCTTTTTCATCACGGCGCTGTTTGTATGAACGAATTCCAGGGAATCACTCTGCCAGAACTGATCGCGGAGATAATCCAGCTCGGATTGGGAGATTAAGTACTCGTGAAGACTTTCGGTTACGTGTTTAACCTCGTCCGGACTTATGGGATAGGTGAGGTAGTCGCTTGCGCCCGCCTTCACCGCCATCACAGCCTCTCTGATCATCTCCTGCGAGCACATAACCACGATTTCTAGGGTAGGATACAGGTGCCAGAATGGCTCCATGGCAGCCTTGTACCCATTGCTTGAGCCTGATCTCCTGAGGATCTCCAGATCAACGAATATGAGGTCATATCGCTTTTTCCTGAGCGTATCAAGGGCGGCATCTGCATTCAACGCAACGCTAACCTTGTATCGCGTATCGAAACAACTGCTTATAGATCCGCAGACCTTTTGTTCGTTTGAAATAACCAGGATAGATCTCATCTATCTGCTCTCACCATTGCGCATGTTCTTCGCATAGAGTGCATTAAATATAAATAAGGATTCTAGTCAAGGAAAAAAGAAAATCGATTTTTGCGTTCAGGTTGCAGAGTCCCCCAGTCTGATCCGGAAGGCAGCCCATCTGCACTTGAGCTCTCCCGTAGGTTGAGACGAAACAGTTTGAAACCCACAAGACGTGGCCCTGGAAGAGATGGTTAAGCGTAACTGCCAGGTTGCAGAACGGTGTTTTTCCTACGAGATTCTGGAAGAAAAACTGCTGCACTTGATCCGCACGTTCGATTGAGCGGGAGAGGGTTATGGCCTAAGCCGAAAAGGAAGTTGGAGTTCCGATAGTTCGAAAAGCGGAACAAACAGTTCATAGTATTCAATTATATCGTCATTTCAACTAGTTGAATTGTCCTCAATACTCGTCCACAGCTCCTGTCCACGTTCTTTTCACTGATCTAAGAACCGCGAATTCCATCTGCATTGTGATCGGAATAATAAAAAAGCTGTAATATCAATTAGTTATTGATATGGCACACTCGTTGCTGAACCAATAAGAGCAAAAGCGATGAACAAGAGGTCATAAGTTAAGAAGGCTTCTCGGATATATGTGCATCTTTTCTGCCGGGCATCTTCAAAGCAGTACAAAAGACACATGAAGAAAAAAATCGCGCCGGAGGAAATAACGACATCTCGGAAAGCCATATTATGACAAAATGGTTTACCCAGCCTACAACAGCATCACCCTTAACCCAAGATTTGGGAGGAGCCATATGAATCTTAACGAGATCAAGAGAATGGCAAAGGATATGGGCCTTAAAACCGCTGGCATGAAGAAGGTCGATTTAGTCAGAGCGATCCAGCGGGCTGAAAACAACATCGATTGCTTTGGAACGGAGCGGGTTGAAACGTGCCATGAGGATGCCTGCCTTTGGAGAATGGATTGTCTTTCTCTGCATGATAGAAGATAAGTGCTCGGCGAGCTCGTATTGAGGCGCTACAGAGCCGCGGTTTACGAAAAGGGTGGAAAAACCTTCAGCTTGGGCGGCAAGTATGCAGCTGCTGCGTGTTTAAAGCGATTGTTGTAAGAGACAAAGCCGCTGGTAAAGAGATCGTAAAGACACAGAAATAGAAGCAGGTTGGCCCTTGACAGGATCGTGGATAAGGTGAATATAATAAAAAAGGATGATAAAGATGTTTTGGAAATCAATAGGGTGCGAATAAATACCTTAGGGGGACCGGTAAAGGAGGTGATAAATCATGGAGGTTTTAGCACTCATAATTTCGATTATAGCCCTTATTATAGCTATCCTGGCCTATTACAAGGTTGGAGGAGTTGCAGATCTGAAGAAGCAGACG
>Ga0180432_10010324_pt1 | contig 11213 bp, 8 predicted proteins | sample SS_ome_10_FD_132414 | JGI IMG/M metagenome (GOLD analysis project Ga0180432, IMG submission 132414) | Hypersaline lake sediment archaeal communities from the Salton Sea, California, USA - SS_1_MS_2 metaG | ecosystem: Environmental > Aquatic > Non-marine Saline and Alkaline > Hypersaline >... | reverse complement strand
GTCCGCGAGCACCGTCCCTTCCTCTTCCCCGGCGTCCCCACCCAGTTCATGCGGCTGGCAGAGATGGGGCTCAGGCGGGCGAACACGATGCTGTTCAGCGGGTCGGCCCCCCTGCCACGGGAGGTGGCCCAGGTGATCAAGCAGAGAACGGGCATGCCGATCTCCGAGGGGTACGGGATGACAGAGACGTGCACGGTGACCCACGTCAATCTGTCCGCCTTCTCGCGGATTACCGGGTTCATGGCCCAGGAGAAACACGGTATCGGCGTGCCCTGTCCAGACACGGAATGCAGGCTGGTCCACCCGGATACAGGGGAGGACGTTCCGTTTGGCGAACCCGGCGAGGTCGTGGTGCGCGGCCCACAGATCATGGCGGGCTACTGGCCGAACCCGGGCTCCGGCCTGACACCGGACGGGTGGCTACACACCGGCGACATCGCCGTCATGGAGCACGACGGCACCTTCCAGATCGTTGACCGGATCAAGGACATGGTCAACGTGTCGGGATTCAAGGTGTACACCACCGAGGTGGACGAGGTACTCTTCCGGCATCCGGCCGTGCTTATGGCGGCAGCTTTCGGCGTGCCGGACCCCAGGATGCCGGGGAGCGAGCGGGTTATGGCCGTCGTGCGGCTGAGGGACGGGCAGCGGGGCCAGGTCGCGGAGGAGGATGTCCGCGCATTCTGCCGGGAGCACCTAGCCCCCTACGCGGTGCCCCGATACGTGGAGTTCCTCGAGAATATGCCGCTGACGGTGACGGAGAAGGTATTCAAGCGAGCCCTTCGGGAAGCGGCCATCGCCCGTATGAAAGATGAAGGGGAGATTGGCTGAGCCATGGACGGCCGGCCTGGTCATGTGACTGCTTGGATCACAGGAGGAGGTGAATAATGATCGCGTACCGCTACTGCACACCCGAATGGCTGGAGGAGAGCGCCAGGCTGTACCAGGAATCACCCGCGCTCCAGAAACGGTTGGAGACGGTTACCACCACCGTCGTGTTCCATGTCACAGCGGACCCTGAGTGGGGCATCGACCAGGACATCCTGTTCGGCGCGGTCGTCGACAAGGGAGATCTCCTGGAGTTGCGCTTCTTCAGCGAGCAGGCCGCCCCCGAGTCAGCCGAGTTTATCCTTGCTGCGACCCCCCAGGTGTGGAAGAAGGTCCTGCGCAAGGACGCGAAGTTCGTGGCCGAGTTCATGCTGGGCAGGATCGTGCTCGAGCACGGCACGGTGGTCGGCGTGCTCGGCCTGGCGCCCCACGCCACGACCTTCGTGGATGCCCTGACCCAGGTCGATCTCCGCTTTCCCGATGAGTTTACGCCTGACGAGATGGAGACGTACCGGAGCGACGTCGAGGCGTTCCGGACCCAGCTTGGCGTGTAGCTGGCGCCAGCGCGGTCGAGGCGCGAACTACCGGATAGACCGTTTGCTGCCCGACTTGACATCCTACACAAACCCGCTATAATTCCGCATCAGTAGGACGAAGTAGGTTGTGGCTGCACCAATAGGGGGCTGTCCAGACTTGCGGAGGCTGGATGGCCTTTTTTTGTGCCTCTCCCGCTTCGCCATAAGTTAGGGCCGTGATCGACGATGGCTGCGTACCGACGTACCGGCCATTGTTGAGAAAGGGCTCGGGAGTTGTCCAAGTACAGCTCCCACGCATATCAAGGAGCATAGAGTAGCAAATGACAGAAAGAGAGACGGGAACCGTTAAGTGGTTCAATGACAGCAAGGGATTCGGCTTCATTTCGCGTGAGGCTGGAGAGGACGTTTTCGTTCATCACTCGGCCATCGAGGGTGGCGGGTTCCGCTCACTGAGCGAGAACCAGCAGGTTGAATTCGGTGTCGAGCAGGGGCCCAAGGGACTGAGGGCGGTCGCCGTTAGGACCCTCTAGCCCAACGTCGCTAGGTTGACGGGGCAACCCGTCTAACTGAGACAGAGACCGCACGGCTTCTCCGCAGGCCGTGCGGTTTTTTGCGCCTTTGTGCAGCTCGTGGCCCCCCCCCCCGTTGGGCCAAGAACCCGCTCGTAGCCAGGCACCCAGCGCAGCGGAGTGCCGTCGGGGCGGCTCGCCCTGGGGCGCTATTGGGCCTTGCTGTGAAGCGCATGACGGCCGTGCCACCCCCGGAAGACCAGGCTCCCGCTGCCGGCTTATCTTGCTTGCCGGTATGACCATCCATGGGGTCTCCATGGAGCCCCGCGTGGCGGCGCCAACGTCCTCGCCGACGACTTCGTTGGGCAGGGCCAGATCCTCATAAGTCCCGTGTTGTTTGCGCGCCAGGTGCAAGAAACGACCATGATATCCGTCTCCTTGTGCAGGTTGCCATCCATGGTGTGGGTGCCGTGGAGGGGGGCCTTGCTGACGACATCAAGCGATGCGATGCCAAAGGTGGTCTCCGAGGTCCCATCCTCGTTGAATCGGCACTCACAGGACATCTTCGTGTTCTCGTGCTCGTGGAACAACCTTCCAGTCGGCAACCCGGGATACACGGGTGGCGGGAGCGCTGCGCAAGTTGCGGTCGGTTGAGGTGTCCGTGTTTGGCTGCCTTGCGTGCCCACCATGGAACAGGTGAACACGGTGTCGACTCAACCGGCAGAGCGGCGCCGCCCCACGTGCTTGCGTCTCGATTTGACATCCCGCAGAAGAGTGCTATGATGGGGTTCAGTGAAACGAAGTAGGTTGTGGCTCCACTGTAGGGGGCTGTCCAGGCGTGCGGAGACTGGGCGGCTTTTTTGTGCCTCTCCCGCTTCGCCACAGGTTAGGGCTTTGTTCGACGATCACACGTACTCTGTACGCGCGGTGGCCTGACAAGGCTCGGGGATTGTCCGAGTACAATTCCCACGCATATCAAGGAGCATAGAGTAGCAAATGACAGAAAGAGAGACGGGAACCGTTAAATGGTTCAATGACAGCAAGGGATTCGGCTTCATTTCGCGTGAGGCTGGAGAGGACGTTTTCGTTCATCACTCGGCCATCGAAGGCGGCGGCTTCCGCTCACTGAGCGAGAACCAGCGCGTCGAGTTCGGTGTCGAGCAGGGACCCAAGGGCTTGAGAGCGGTCAACGTTAGGGCCCTGTAGCCCAACGTCGCTAGGTTCACGGGGCAACCCGTCTAGCTAACACACAAACCGCACGGCTCCTCCGCAGGCCGTGCGGTTTTTCGCGTCAATGGCCCCACCCCGGGGCGCAGGGGCCACTCCGCGCGGCTACGTGGCCCACCACGAACGCGAGACTTTGGCGCTACTCCTCCCGCTGCGTGGCGCACTACAGGCCCACCACACGTTCGTAGCGGGGACCCGGTTGACACAGTCTCTCTCACATGATAGACTAGGGCCACCGAGGGGAAAAGCAGACCGCTCTTCATCAACGTAGGCCTGCTAGGCTCATCAACAGCAGCCCACCGCACGATGAGCACTCGCCCCCTCAGGTGCGCCGACTCGCTTCCCGTGGCGGCCTTCGAGGCAGGACGTTGTCGTGCTGTCCCGCCCTCAGTGATCCTACTTGCCAGGAGCGCTACGCCACCATCGCCTTCACCCGTGGTGGTAGGGACGGAGGGTCGGCATGCTGGTTTTCCTCTTCACCGACATCGAGAGCTCCTCACGACTATGGGAGGAGCACACCGACGCAATGGGCGAGGTCATCGCCCGCCACGACGCCATCCTGCGCGAGGCGATCGAGTCCGCCGGAGGCCGTATCACCAAGCACACCGGCGATGGCGTGACCGCGGCCTTCGAGGGCGGCGAGCCGATCGCCTGCGCCCTGGAGACACAGAAGCGCTTCGCCGCGGAATCCTGGGGCGCCATCGGCGAGCTGCGCATCCGCGCCGGCCTCCACGCCGGGGAGGCCGAGTTTCAGGCGTCGGCGGGCACGCCGGCGGGCGACTACTTCGGCCCACCCGTCAATGCTACCGCGCGGGTGATGTCCGCCGCGTGGGGCGGCCAGGTGTTACTCACACCCGAGGTGACTCAGGTCTCTCCCCTCCCCTCCACCGCAACACTGCGCGACCTGGGCGAGCATTTGCTCAAGAATGTGAGCGCTCCCCAACAACTCTACCAGTTGGACCACCCCCAGCTACCGTGGCACGATTTCCCGCCGCCGCGCACGCTCTCCGGCCAGTCGATCCGTCAGGCGGTGGATGAGCGAGGAAGCCAGCTCGCCGGACTCGATCCCACGCGCATGGCCATGGGATTGGTGACCGCGATCCTTGTGCCGGCGCTGCAGGGCGAGCTGGACCCCGAATCCGGGGCCCTGGAAGGCAACCTAGGTGTGCTGGGCGACCTGGGGGCCGGCGCACTGCGCGCGTTCACGGCCCAGTTTGCCGGGCGGTTGCGGGCCAGACAGCACGCCGGTCAGGCAACCGGCGTAGGCGAGATCCAGGCCCTTCTCGACCGGGAGCTGCTGGCCCAATGGGAGGCCGCCGGCGAGACCGCGGCCGCCCTGCGGGCCGACGCCAGCCGCTTGCTGCAGGTGGTGCACGGGGTCGAAGCGACCATGGCGACGGCCACCGGAGAGATCAAGGAGGCCCTGGCCCGGGGGCTCGCTGAGCTGGCTGAAGGGTTCGGCGAGTTCCGCTGGATGCTAGTGGGGGTACAGGAGACACTGGCAGAGGTGCGGACGCGTCAGGCGCTCCAGTTGGCCCTTCAGCGGGAACAGCTCGACCTGCAGCGTCAACAACTGGTCAAGACCAATCTGATCCTGCAGCGACAGCAGACGGTGGCCGTAGCGGTGCCAGACGCCGAATGGATCCAAGCCGACCTGGGGGAAATGCCCCCGGCGGACATACCCTGTCCCTACAAGGGTTTGGCCGCTTTCGAGCCGGAGGACGCCGAGGTCTTTTTTGGACGGGAGGAGCTAGTAGCCGATCTCACCGCCCAGTTGGCGGGGACCCAGTTTCTGGGCGTGGTCGGCCCCTCAGGCAGCGGTAAGTCCTCAGTCGTGCGAGCCGGCCTCTTGCCCGCCGTCTGGAAGGGGGCATTGCCAGACAGCGAGCATTGGCAGACGGTCGTCCTGACCCCGGGGCACCATCCCCTGAATGAGCTGGCGGTGCGCATCTCGCTCCTCAACGGTTTCACCCCTGGGGCGCTGCTGAGCGACCTGGAAGCCGACCACCGGGGGCTAGACCTGGTGGTCAGACGCGTGTTGGCTGGCGATGAAAACGACCGCTCGCAGTTGCTGCTCGTCGTGGATCAGTTCGAGGAGATCTTCGCCCTCTGCGGCGACGAGGCGGAGCGGCGCCGCTTCATCGAGGCACTCCTGTACGCGGTGGAAGCGGAGGACAGCCGCACCGTGGTCGTTCCGACTATCCGCGCCGACTTCTACGGTCACTGCGCTGACTACGCCAGGCTGGCGTCGCGATTGCGCGACAATGTGCTGGTAGGACCGCTGGACGAAGATGAACTGCGTCAGGTGATCGAGCGGCCGGCGGAGCTCGTGGGGCTCGCGTTGGAGCCAGGGCTCGTGGAGACGATACTGGACGACGTGGCGGACGAGCCGGGGGCACTCCCGCTGCTCTCGCATGCGCTATTGGAGACTTGGCAGCGGCGGCGGGGCCGCACGCTCACGCTCGCGGGCTACGCCGAGTCCGGCGGCGTATCTGGCGCCATCGCCCAGACGGCCGACACGGTCTACGTAGGATTCTCTCCCGAGCAACAGGCCATCGTCCGCAACATCCTGCTTCGACTGACGGAGTTCGGAGAGGAGGGCACCCAGGATACCCGCCGGAGGGCAGCGCCGGGCGAGCTGGCCCGCTCGGCAGAGGAGGCCCCTGCCGTGGAGGGGGTCCTCAAGACGCTGGCCGACGCCCGGCTGATTACCACTGGCGAGGAGACCGTGGAGGTGGCCCACGAGGCACTGATCCGGGAATGGCCCACGCTGCGCACATGGCTGGACGAGGACCGGGAGGGGCTGCGCACTCATCGTCATCTGACCGAGGCCGCAATGGAATGGGAGCGTTTGGAGCGGGAGTCGGGCGAGCTGTACCGGGGTGCCCGCCTGGTCACGGCCAACGAGTGGGCAGGGGAACACGTTGACGAACTGAACCCGATGGAGGCGGAGTTCCTGGAGGCCTCACAGGAATCGGCGCAGCGAGAAGAGAAGGAACGCCAACAGCGACGGCGGCGGATCATGGTGGGGTTGGGCGGTGGCCTGGTCGTCGCGGTGGTGCTGGCGCTGCTGGCCGGCCAGCAGTGGCGGCGGGCCAAGGTTGAGGAGCAGAAAGCGCAGCAACAGGCCGCCATTCTGTTGGCCGCCCAGGCGGAAGCGGAGCTTGAAGTCGGGTACGGGGATCGAGCCGTGCTCCTGGCCCTGGAGGCGCTGGAGCGCTACCCCTACACGCCCCAGGCTGAGCACGCCCTGGGGCAGGCTGTCTCCTACAACCGAGCGCTTCAAGAATACACAGGACACACCGGAGCGGTCACCAGCGCCGCCTGGTCGCCGGATGGCACGCGCATCGCCACGTCCAGTACCGACAACACCGTGCATCTCTGGGACGCATCCACCGGGGAGGAATTGAGAGTCATCAACCTGCCAGAGGGGATCACGGGCAACATCTACGACTATGGACTGGCCGTCAAATGGTCGCCGGATGGCGAGCATCTGCTGACTGTTTCCGGGGATCGCTTTCTGCTGGGCAGCCAGGACCATGACCTCATGCTGTGGGAGGTACCCCCGCCTGGCGAAGGAGAAGCAGACACGACGCCGGTATTGACCATCGAAATCGCGAATGAAGCTGAACCGGAAGAAGGAGAGGGCGCGGTCACGACCTTCGGCGTCCACTATGCCACCGGGGCAGCGGCGGATTTCGCGCCCCAGAGCGGACGGTTGGCGACCGTGGGTGGCGACGACACAGCTATCGTCTGGGATGCTGACCTGCAGGAGCAGGAGTTGGTGCTCAGAGGGCACGAGAACGACGTCAACGCGGTCGATTGGTCACCGGACGAGGCGCACCTGGCCACGGCGAGCGAGGATGGGACGGCCCGCATCTGGAACGCGCAGAGTGGCGAGCTAGTCATGGTACTGGAGGGGCACGAGGGCGCCGTGAACAGCGTGGCCTGGTCGCCGGATGGGGCACAATTGGCCACTGCGGGTGACGATGGCACGGTGCGCTTCTGGGATGGAGGCCCGGACGACGGCGGTGGGACAACGGCCGAGCCCCTGGGCGCCCTTGAGCCGCAGGCTGGCGTCGTGTCGAGCCTGGCCTGGTCGCACGACGGTTCCCGCCTGGCCACCGGGACCGACGATGGCCGCATCCGCATCTGGAGCATCACCCAGGGCAACCCCGCCTCGGACGCCGCAGCCACCGGGGAGCTTATCGCTGAACTCGGAGGACACAGCGACTTCGTCGCACACGTCGCCTGGTCCCCGATCGACGACCGGGGCGTCAGTGCAGCGGCAGATGGTGTGGCCCGCGTCTGGAACGGAGCGCCGTCCACCGCCGAGCAGGCCCTCCCGTATATTGGTGTCCAGGACTTGGCCTGGTCATCCGATGGACGCTACCTGGCCTTGCCGGTCGCGTTCGGCGATCCGTTCCCAGGCACCGTGGCCATCTGGGACGTGGCTGCGGGCCAAGCTGTTACGCACAAGCTGGTCACCGAATACGACTATGCCTGGTTCGAGGCAGACTACTCCCCGGATGATCGTCTGCTCCAGATCAGGGGCATCAGTTCCTGGCCCGAGGGCATCCCTGACGCGGCGACACTCCACGTTGTCGATGTCCGGACCGGGCAAGAGATCAAATCCTTCAGCACGACCGATGGCAGTTGGCTACGCGCCAATGGCTGGTCACCCGACGGCACGCAGGTGGCCGGGGGCACTTCTGAGGGAGTCCTGTATCTATGGGATTTCCGGACAGGCAAGCTGCTCAACACGCTGGAGCCTGGAAGTTTTATCAACGCGCTGGAGTGGTCGCCGGACGGCAACAAGATCGCTACGGCCGGTGACAAAGCACGGGTCTGGGATGCCGTTACGGGAGAGACACTCTTGGTTCTGGCTCACGACGCGCCAGCAGAGGTCATATCAGCAGTGTGGTCGCCTGATGGCGCCCGGTTGCTGACCACAGGTGGAAGCGATGACGTTGGGGCAGAGGACACCAGCGTTCGGGTCTGGGATGCCAGCACCGGCGAGGAGTTGCTGGTCATTCGGGGCCATACCGGCCAGGTAACTCTGGGAACCTGGTCACCGGACGGCCGCCGTATCGTAAGCACCAGCAGCGACAGTACGACGCGCGTCTGGGACGCGGAGACCGGCGACGAGCTATTGACCCTGTCCACACCGACCGTCTACGCTCCGTTTGCGCGCTGGTCTCCGGGCGGCAAGTACGTGGCTGTGGGCATGGAGATCACCCCCGCCCAGATCTGGCGCGTCTGGCAGTCCACCGCAGAGCTCGTGGAGTATGCCAAGGAGTGCTGCGTCTTCCGCGAGCTCACGGATGCGGAGCGCGAGCAGTTCGGGCTGGAGGCCCGGCAATAAGGGTTATCGTTCGGGATAGAGGATTGCCGCGCCGGCGCATTCGGCGTGGAGGAGGGGCGTTGGCGCGACGTCGATAGGTAGGCGGGGCGACCCGTCCAGAAAGTGGGCAACCCGCACGGCTCCTCCCCCAGGCCGTGCGGGTTATCGCGTCCAAGGCCCCCGCCGCAGGGCCGCTCCGCGAGCTACGTAGCGGCCCTACTCCGCTACGCTGCGTAGGGCACTACAAACAGGCTACCCGAAGAGCACTACTCCGAAGAGAAGGACGTGCATGATCGCTGAGGCGTATGTGCTTCGTCCGAAGTGGCGCGCAAGTCCGAGGCATATTGCAGCGGCGTACAACTGAAACTGTCGCGCCAACCACATCCGGGGCGTGGCTCCCCATATGTTTGCATAGAAGATGTCGGCTGGCAGATGACGCAGGCCGAATAGGAGTACCGCGAGGAGGAATCCAGCCCAAGCCCCATAGCGGTTGTCCACCTGTGTCTGAATCCACCCTCGGAACATCGTTTCCTCGCCTGCGACCGTGATGACCACAAACACCAGCAGCCCCACCAGAATGCCGAGGAGCTTCAGGGTGTCGGAAGGTTGATCGACGGCGATTCCACCGCCACTTGCGGTCTGGGGCAGGTGGTACGGTACACTCGGTCCGACCCATCTGGTGATCCCAGTCGTGAGAAGCACGGCGACCAGGAAAGCCCCCACGCCGGCCACAATGCAGCGCCACCCAGACCAACGCCACCCCACAGCGTCTCTCAGATCGCCCATTGGCTCTGGCCACCAGTAGCGTTGCACGACAATTGGCAGGACCGCATTGGGTATCATGATGAAGCATAGCTCCACCAGCATCCCGACAGCCGGTGTCACCTGCCACCCGAGGTACCAACCTCCGGCTATGCACGACGCCAGGCCTGCCATTCCGAGATTCGCGAGCAGCCACACAGCCAGAATTCGCCTCAACATCAGTTGGCCAGCCCTTGGGCTCTTCCTGGACCTGACTCGTCGTGCTGCCCTCGGCAGTCTCGAATCTGGGTTGCCCCGCCAGGCTAGCTCCCCTGCAGCAAAGCCCGGTCAAAGAAACCCACCACCCGCTGCTCGTATTCCTCGGGATGCCGGAACAGAGCATCGATGTGGCCGGGTTCATCCCTGTCCCAGAAGGCTTTCGGCTCCCCTGCCGCATCGAAGTACCCTTGGCTCGTGACTCTATCCTCCCCAGCAGCCATGAGCATGACGGGCCTGGGTGCGATGCGCGAGACGGCCTGCCGGACAGGCACGGGGTTCCGGACCCCGGTTGCCACCTCAACATACCTGTACATCGCCCAGATCCCGGGCACCCAGACGACGTCGTGTGGCTCGGCAGCAATGCGCCAGTCCTGCAGCGTGGGCCAGCCGCACCCCTCAGCCACCACTGCCGATATATGGTCCGTCTCAGCGGCCGCACGTAGCGCAATCCCGCCTCCCGCGGAGAGTCCGAGCACCCCTATGCGGTCTGGATCTAAATTCGGCTGCTCCTGGAGATAGTCCAGCGCCGCGATGACGTCCCAGTGCGCATCCCAGCCCCAGGCGTAGAGACCTCCTTCGCTCTCGCCCTGCGACCGGGTGTCGTAGAGCAGTACTCCGTATCCGTGGTTGGCCAGAAGCGCCGCGTGATAGATGGTCCCGGTCCGATTCCCGTTGAAAGCGTGCAATAGAACGACGGCCGCCCCGTTGGTGGAGGGTACGTACCAGCCACGGAGCACCAGGCCGTCCGACGTAGACAGAACTACGTCTGAGTAGCGGAGGCCCAGGTCTGCAGGCGAGACCGATCCTATGGGGAATCGGCCAGGATGCATCCTGCGGTTCGCTTCCCAGAGGGGGAGGCCAAAGTAGAGGGCGACCGCGAGCGCCAGGATGCCGAAGACGGCCAAGTCGCAGTAGTACCGCCAATTGCGCTGTGCTGGGGACTCAGGTGGCATTCGGCTCTCGGTTTCCCCTCCCGATAGAGGGAACCATCCTGCCGAGCGCGGTGAGCGGGCTGAACGGCCCAGGCGCCAGCGTGATCCGCCCCCTGTTCACCGCATCACCGCGCGGTGCCAGCCGGGCAACGCTGTTCTCGGGACTCAACAGCCACATCTCGGACTTGGAGCTCCTAGCCTCTGTTCAAGCTCCGTTGCGCGCGCGAATAGCTCGTCACACCTCTCGGGATACGCTGGACCTAGCCATTCGGTCTCCGCTAGGCGTTCCTCGAAGTAGGTGGGCATGTGTCCGAAGACGGTGCTGCCGCCGCCGTACGTGTCCGCAGAGCCGTAGAGGGTCCGACCGATCCGGTGCAGCAGAATGGCTCCGGGGCACATGATGCAAGGTTCGAGGGTGGTATAGAGAGTCATCTCGCGAGAGCGCTCCATGAGGTGCTCAGGCACGTGGCGAAGGGCCTCCATCTCCGCGTGGCGATGGAGGCTCAGAGTTGGATACCAGATGGCGTTCTGTCCCTCGGCGATGATGTTCCCATCGAGACTGATCACGGCCCCGATGGGCAGATTCCCCTGCTCCTCCGCGTCCAGAGCAAGCTGGACCGCGCGATCGAAGAAGATGCTGTCCGATTCTGAGATATCCACTGGCAGTGCCCCCGTGTTCCGCTCCCGGCCTCAACCACCAACATCCTGTTAACGACTTCAGTCGTTCTCCCACCCAGAGCCTCATCCAAGCTTCCGACGCCAGTGCCCAGGGCCGCCCCTGGTCCCGTCCGTGCGGACCCCTGCACGAGCGCGCAGC
>Ga0180432_10010323_pt1 | contig 11214 bp, 11 predicted proteins | sample SS_ome_10_FD_132414 | JGI IMG/M metagenome (GOLD analysis project Ga0180432, IMG submission 132414) | Hypersaline lake sediment archaeal communities from the Salton Sea, California, USA - SS_1_MS_2 metaG | ecosystem: Environmental > Aquatic > Non-marine Saline and Alkaline > Hypersaline >... | reverse complement strand
CCACTCGAAGTTGCCGGTCTGGTCTATGCACCAGAGCCTCTTGCTGTCGCCCCTCCGGGTTCCGAAGACTATCTCGTTGACACCGTCGCCGTCAACATCCCACACGGTCTGACAGCCCTGGTGTCCGGCCCCGAAGGTCCTGTCCTCGAATACGTCGCTGGTGTTGAAGGTCCACTCGACCTGAAGCTCGCTGACCGCTCCGGCGATACTTACGCCTAGTAGAACCATCGACACTAGTATCAAGACATGTCCCGATCTCATCCTGCACGTACCTCACTAGATTCCTGGTGATGTGAAATCATCAATCGTCACGCCGGACATGCCAACCTGTCAATTGACATATGTACTACAACTCCAGGTGTTGGGACCCCATTACGATAGAAATCAAAGGGATTCACCAACAACAAGGGCAAATAAAGGTGTCTGACACCATCCCTCCCCTGTGATGATTGATGTCGGCTCTTCCCATAAGTATGTTCGTACTCAGTTACTTGATTCAACGGGAGTGGGGACCAGAAAACACGATCGAGCATGGAGCCGATTTCCAGAATCAATGCGTACAAGCGATATACCGTTACCTCAGGCCATGCTTCATCGGCCAACTGCCTGCCAACTCCACAGCGACGGAAGTAGATAAAAGAGGTCGATGAAACCCACCTGTTCTTGACCGCGCCCACCGTTCCCAAGTGGCTGCTATTCGCGAGATGCGAGTACAATAAGAGCACGGCGAGCGTGAGGAGGATTCGGCGGTATCTCCCGCTCCTGATCATCCTCATTCTCGCACTCCACGTTGTCTACCTCGCTCCCCAGATAGTGTCCCTGCTATTCGATGACCCCGTTTCAATCCTGCTTTCCCAGACCGCGCTCGCGACGGTGCAGGTCATGTTCTTCTGCCTCTTCTTCTACTTCATGGTCATACCCTTCGCCGATATACTCAGACAGCCGGAGTCCCAGGAGCTTGATCTCCTCCTCTCCGCGCCGATAGAGCCGAGCGATCTGCTCCTGGGGAAGTTCCTGGGAGGGATGCCCTTCTATGCCATCTTCATAGCCGGTATCGGCGCTGTCTTCACCGCCGTCCTAGCCCCCCTCGGCCTGGGCCTCACCCAGATCCTCACCATCGTCGGCATGTTCGTTCTGCTATCCCTGTCGGCCTTCTGGATCGGTCTGGTCGCCTCCTCCGTCCTGAGAACCAGACTGGAGAGGCTCGCGGGCGGCAGGGATATCGGTAGGGCTCTGGCGATGGCCCTTCCACTCCCGATGATGGTCGTGCTCTACGCCGCCTTGGGGGGAGGCCTCATCGAGTTCCTCTCCCGGCCTCAGGGGGAGGTCGCGCGCGCCCTGCTCTCGATCATCCCCAGTTCCTGGGGGGCCAGGGTGGTGACCGACTTCGCCATGGACCCCGGCAACCTGGGCGCTACGGCAGGGTCATCCCTCGCCAGGGTCGGCGGCATAGCGCTGTTCTTCATCGCATCCCTTTGGGTGGGGCTTAAGATCGCAGGCCGCGCCTACAGCCTGGAGCAGATCTCCCTCTCCTCCTCGGTCGCGGGCCCCGATGGGCTTCTCTACGCGGGCATCCGGACGGTGGGCGGCGGGGGGTCCTTTGGCACGCTTCTCGCATCCCTCTTCAAGGAGTACGGGCGGACCCTGGAGAACCTGTCGAACATCGGGTACATGATGGGCATCCTGATCGTGGCAAGCATCTTCCTTCCCTCGAGCGGGAGTCCGGAGTCGTCGGCCCCTCCCGCCTTCGTGATAATGGGGGCCCTCTTCATCTACCCCATCGTGAGCGTGATGGTGACCGCCGATATGGCGGCCCGGGGGAGGGAGAGCATCTTCATATACAAGAAGGCCCCGGGTGGCACATCGTCCTACCTCAAGGTGCTTATCGCCAGGGGGTACATGCTGCTGACACCGATGATCCTCGGCGCCACCCTGGCGATGTGCATCATCTCGCCACGGATAGGGATCTATGATTCGCTCCTGATCACGGCGATGCTTGTCCTGGCGTCCATGGCGGACGTCATCATCGTCATAGGCCTCTTCCTCGTCAACCCAGCCTTCTCCGAGAAGTCACCTAGGTTCTGGCTGAATATCGCGCTCGTGGCCATCCTCCACATAGCCCTCTTCGCCGTCTCGTTCTTCCTTCTCGTCGAGGATGGTCAGGCCCCGGACCCCGTCGAGGGTCTACCGATTGTGCTTGGGACGCTTGCGCTGCTGATCTGGCTTGTGGCGGCCGGTTTCCTGGTGCTGGCGAGATGGAAGCTCAACTCGATCGAATAGGGTCGAGATCCGAATTCACTCAAGGTGAGTAATAGCATATCCTAGTATGAGGCAATGGGAATGGGAGGAAGAGTCTATCCCTGCGTCACTCCAGGCATCGGTCAATAGAAATACCTATAGTGCACTCGAACGATCAAGAGGTAATCTGTTTGTTGCTGTAGGTAGGATCTTCCATGGGGGAGTATTCGGCGTGAGACAAACGATGGCTATCGTGTCGAAGTTTCCGGTATCCCTGCTGCTGCTCCTTTTCCTTGCCCCCTTTGTAGCTGCCAGGTTCACGCCGAATGGCAGTGACCTCGGGCTTCTGGAGGGATCGGCAATTGCCGAACGGGTAATAGATTTTGATGTGGACAGGAGTATCCTGGGGGACATCTTGGTCGTTTACTCAGAGAGAAACGAGACAGGAGGTATGGATATCTCGCTGGCAAAGATGGGAGATGAGGGCTGGGTCTTGATGCCTATCGAGGTACCCGTCTCTTCGACTTCCACGACCTCTATCACCTTCATGGAGGATTCGAGGGGCACCTACTGGATCGCCTACGCCACGTCTCGAATACTGGAACGAGATGGAGTTGATCGCAAGTTGAATGCCTCCATCTGGCTGACCAGGAGTCTGGGTCGAGGTGCGTCATGGAGTAGTCCTTTCTGTGCCGTTGGCTATGCCAGTTTCCATACTTTAATTCCGGTATCTGGGATCTCTCCCTGGCGGAGGATGTACATGGGGGCCTGTGGCTTGTGTGGAACCATATCTACAGGCGCGCGCGGGACACGTACTACTCCAAGTCGGATGATATGGGTTCCAGTTGGACTGGGGCCAAGAGTTTTGGCTCTCAGATAGAGTACTGCAAGGGCGCATTCACAGATCATATGGGTAATCTCCACATCATTTTCGGAGATCGGGTATACCTGGAAAGGGTCAGACTCGCCCAGCTTGTTTCAGAAGTGTTGGACTGCGACTTATCAGATCCCGGTAAGACGCTTAGCGGGATCGAAGCTCTGACGACGAGTGTCTCCTATGCCGGGCTGTTCTCGGATACCGGTCAGAACTCGACCCGGGTCTGGATTACCTGGATCGATAACAGCCTGAAAGGTCCAGGCGACAGTTGGGATTCGGGTGAACAGAATCTCCTGAACCTGGCCTATGGCCTGGATGCGGGGTCGACCTGGCAGCTCTATGGTTACCTGACTGTGCCTCGCACCGGAACCCCCGGGAACGAGTACATCGCTGTCCCTAGGGGCGCGGATGAAGGGAATGTAACCGGGGTCTGTGTCGTCTGGCTATCTCACGAACAGGAGCTCCTCTCCTACGCGTCCATACTTGATTTAACTGGACTGTCCCTCACACCTCCGGTGGTAACGCTCATGCTCTCTTCGATCATATGGATCAATAAGGTGAAGAGGTATCAGGTTTGGGTTTCTTCTTGAGAAAACTGTGCACGCATTGTCGGAGAGAACGCGGCGCGTGGGAGGGCCAAGTGTGGGTATGAGGTCAAGTCAGGCAAGCCCGTGAAGTACCCCTGGGTGGAGTCGTGTCGGGGCGAAAGATTAATAAAGGTACAATTAAGTGATTGTTAATTGTTGGGATGTGTATTGAAGGCGCGGGATTTCGGTTCGCTGGAGTACCATGCAAGGGATCGGGATAACGGCGTGATTCTGAGGACCTGCAGGTGTCGTTGGGTCCGTAACAAGGATATCGCTCGGTCCGTCGGCATGACTCCCGCGGGGGCCAAGAGGAGGAACGACTTCCTGGAGGATACCGGGCTTCTGGAGCGGAGGAGAAGAGGTAAGGAAGTGCAGTACTGCACCACGATCCTCGCCTATATCGCCAACCTAGAGTTGGTCGTGGAAGAGCCGCTTGCGGCTCTAGGTGTGGCGAGGGCCTATCTCGACCTGACCAGGGCCCACCAACTGAAGATGTTGGGCGAGGACGAGTTCCCGGAGTTCAGGGAGGTCCTGGCCACCATCGCATACATGTGGCCCTTGGAGACGGTGTCGAATCTGCATGTCGATGTTGAGGGCTTCAATAGGCCGGGGGCCACGATCCTGCAGGCAGACAGGATGCCCATACCCGTGCCCGTCCTGACGGCCGACGAATTTGAGTCCGTCGCACGGGAGTTGGACGAGATGTCGAGCGAGAACGGGGACCACCGGGGGGAAGGCTTTGATGCCTGGAGGGAGATCTCCAAGGGACTGCTGACAAGGGATGCATGGGTGGCTGATTATCGGGAATTGAGGCACCGTATTCTTGACCGGGAACGGTCTGAGGAGAGGCGAGGGCAGGCCTACGCGGTCTTGAAAAGGTTCAAGGGAATCCTCGAGGGCATGAAGATGAAGGGCCCTCTTCACGTCCCGATCACCGCGGTGGTGGACGATATGTTGGCGGATACCTGTGAGCTGGGATTGAGGGAAGCCGAGATCCCAGAAAGTGTGCCTGTGGGCATGCCTAGGTTCAAGGTCGTACAGGATCTTGGCGATGCCCGGGGGTAGGGTAGCGAAGGAGGTTTGTGGCGGTGTGTGACATATGACAGGCCGGACCGAGCCGGTGGCTCTGCCGTCTCGGCACTCAATTCTGACCGAGACGAGAACAAGGGAGCAAGTGAACTGTGAAGTTGCCCGGGACGTAGAGATGCCTGCCTGCGTGTCCTGTCGGGGCGTGGCGGTCGTCTTCAAGGGGAGGTCTCTTCTTCCCTTCATGAAGAACAGGGCCAGTGTAAGAGCTCTGAACGGGGTATCGTTCTCGGTTTCCGGCGGGGAGATATTCGGCTTGCTGGGGCCGAACGGATCCGGCAAGACCACGCTCCTCAAGGTTCTTTCGACGATCATTCTCCCGGCCAAGGGGAAGGTTACGGTGGGGGGCTACGATATCTACACCGCTGCGGACAGGGTCCGGGGGCTCGTCGGCCTGGCGGCTGGAAGCGAAAGGTCATTCAACTTCAGGCTCACGGGAGAGCAGAACCTGAGATTCTTCGCCGCTGTTCAGGGCCTGAAGCCTGGGGAGGCGAGGAGAAGGATCAGGGTTCTGCTGGAGTACTTCGGGCTTGAGGAGGCCGGTGGCAGGGCATACATGGCATACTCGACCGGGATGCGGCGGAAGCTCATGATAGTCAGAGCCCTCCTGACCGATCCGCCCATACTTCTGCTTGACGAGCCAACATCCAGCCTTGACCCTATATCGGCGAGAAACCTCCGTGACCTGATCCAGGATCTTAACAGAGAAGGCAAGACCATAATCCTCTCCACCCACTACCTGCCTGAGGCTCAGGAGCTGTGCAGAAGGGTGATCCTCCTCAAGGACGGGCGCATAATCGCATCGGGACGGCCCCGTGACCTAGTGTCCTCCGTGGGTCAGGCCGACATCCTGAGCCTGGTAGTCCGGGGTTTCAACGACGAGGTCTCAGAGGCCGTCAAGAGTGAGGTCGATGGAACTCTGCTCAAGATCGAGTACATCGACCGTCCGCTGGGATCTGCGGAACTCACCTTCCTCCACAGAGATGCGCAGGAGGACTACCTAACAAGTCTTGTCAGCACGTTGGCGAATCACGGCGTGAAGATCACACGGTTCAGCCAGAAGGAGCCGACCCTAGAGGATGCGTTCCTGCAAATCGCCAAAGACGACAGGGGAGGTCATAGGCCGTGATCTTGGGGACCGCCAGGGAATCGACCCAAGGCCTAAGGGTCGAGGCTGCTGCCAGGGAATTGCGGGCTTTGACTGCCTTTGTTTTGAAAGGGTTCCGGGTGATGGTGAGCTACAGGCTGGGATTCCTGCTTCGCTGTCTCTACGTCCTGTCACTGGTTTCGGTGTTCTACTTCTTCGGGAAGATCTTCGCGGTAGATCAGGCAGCTGGGATTGCTCAGTACGGTGGGGACTATGTCGCCTTCATACTGGTGGGTTTCACGTTCCAAGATCTCTATCGCGCCGCTCTGAGTGTCTATCCGAGCACCGTCCTATCCGACCAGAGGGCAGGTACCCTGGAGTACTTGATGTCGACGCATCTCGGGATTCACAGGTATCTTCACTACAGCTCTGCCTGGGGGTACGCCAATGCGATGATAAATGCGGCAATCACACTCATCGTAGGTACACTGATCTTCGGGACCACCTTCAGCCCAGACATCCTAGCCGCGTTGGTGATCACCCTGCTGATGGTGGTAACAATAGCTTGCCTCGGAGTCACAGCCGCCGGGATAGTGCTGGTCGTCAAGCAGGGAAACCCTATAGAATTCATCTTCAGCATCACATCCCTGGTCTTCGGCGGGGTCATGTTCCCATATACACTACTACCCAAGGCCCTGCAGGCGATATCCAGAGCACATCCCCTGACCTATGCCCTCCACGCCCTCAGACTCGCACTTCTCCAGGACCATACGGTAGAGATGCTGATGCCCCAGATCGAGACCCTCATCTGCTTCGCCCTGGTCCTCCTACCGATCTCGATCCTGACACTGCGATGGGGATACAACCGGGCGAGAAGAGAAGGAAGCCTAGCGCAATACTAGCACAGTGTTCATCGAAAACCCCGGCCCTCACCTCCCAATACTTCCCGAACCGCGGCGCCGACCTTATATTCAAATAGATAGACAAGAAACAATGTTCGAAAGGATCCACACCTATGGATACGCGAACCATCAGGATCATAGCCCTGTTCATAGCGTTGGCCACGGGCTTGGTGCTTCTATACCTGCCTGACTACTCCGGTATCGGGGGCCTTGTTAACCGGAACGGCGGGTCAGCCCCGCCAAAGGTGGAATGGAACGCGACCTACGGCGGCCCCAGGTACGGGGATGCGATTTCGGTGGTTCAGACCCGTGACGGTGGTTACGCCCTTGCCGGTGAGAACTTCTGGCTGGTGAAGACCGGTCCCCGGGGTGAGCTGGAGTGGAACAGGACCCATGCTTAGCAATCGCTCCCATTATGCGAATATGTCCACACAATCGAAGACCGATGCCGGTGAAATGGTTCCTCTGCAGAGCGATACTATTCTTCCTTTATCAGTTCATCAAGAACTCGCAGGAGGGAGTGATATAGCTCCCAACCTCTATCCGTCCCTTTGATGTAGATATCGCCTGAGTCCTCCTCCACCGTGAGGAGTCCCAAGTCCAATAGGCGATCCAGATATCGTGCGAAGAGGGACCACTTCAAACCCGTGGCTACCTGCAGCCGGGTTTTGCCCAGCCTGCCGGCTCTGGCTCCTCGAAGACGTTCGAAGAAACGGGCGACTATGAACGGGTTCGGTTTGAACCTTCGATCAGCCATCAATCGGCCCCTTCGGAAAGGAGGTTCGCTATCTCCTCCTCCTTCTTCTTCAGAACTTGGAGCCTCCTATTCCATTTGTTCCTTCTCCGCACCTGAATTCTGAAGTTCCGATAGGTGTAATTGGCAGCATAGATCAGAAGCAGAATTATTGGTATTCCTAGGATTACAGGTAATATGGGGCCATCTTCTGAGAGGAACTCAATCACGGACTTGGAATAGCTGTAAGCGAAGAAGAGTGCCAGAATGACAAAGACCACTACAATGGTTCGAGTGAAAATGACTAGATCCTTGGTCCAATCCCCGCTTTCCTCAATAAGTCGGCCGACAAGCTCTATCGGGCTCTCGATTCCTTCCAGTTCCATAACGGTCGCCTTCTGAGTATTCAGAAATCTGTTTATAAAACGAACGTACCTCGGGTACGTCCGAAACTCACAAGTGGACCTTCGAGAAAGCCCTGATGACGATGGACTAGACGAGCGATGGATAAATCCTCCGTAAGGGAGTATTGAGAGGTCACGTCATTGGATCATGGATTGGGCGAGAGGTCCCGTTCTAGGTTTCGGGGGGTCTTGCCAGTTCCCTCTGCAGGATGTTGGACCCAATCACCTCGGGCATGACCGCGAGTATCTTCCGGTTTTCATTGGTGTAGAGAAGCACGCCATCACCAGTCGCTATCCCCAATTCGTGAAGGATTTCACGAGGTATCGTTATTCTTCCTCGATTATCCAGTTTCATCCTGAATACATGACCCACGTATGCCCACCACTGTGCCCTCGACGGGTTTCAACCCGGAAAGACTTAAGTTTCTTGACACGCATGTCATTGTGATAGGTTTGTTTCTTCGATATATGTGTTTCGGTGATATTAGTGTCTGAGGTAGTTGATCTTGCAGAAGAGTACGAGAAGGCCCAACAGAAGCTGAAGGAGGTCAGGGGCCTTCTATCCGACCGGATCATCAAGCACCTAATCGGCCGCTCGGTGGGGCCAGGGGCGAGCACGGAGGTAGGTGTCTCGCAGATCCTAGGCATGCCGAGGACAACCGTAAGGAACGTGATGCAGGATCTGATATCGGAGGATGTACTCTACCAGGAACCGACGAGGAGCAGGCCGACCTTCAAGCCCTACTCAGTCAAATCCGTCCTGACGGCGCTGGAGAAGGGGTACGTCTCCTTCACAAAGGAGGAGTTCGAGGATCTCTTCCGTGTGATGGAGAAAGGCGAGGATACAGGTTACGGGTCTTGGGGGATGCCATTCATTGGCGATGTAATCGATGGGAAACACATCAACCGATTCCTCACCGCATCGCTGAGAAACTCTCTCAAGGAGCTGATGACGAGATTTCGGGAATTCCGGAAGGAGGAGTCCGTTTCGGACCTCCTGCGGAGATTCTACGGAGAAGACCGACACAGGGAGATAATGCTGATGTTCCCGGAGCATGAGATACTAAACGATATGGTCGAGCCGGGCGAGGGGCTTCTGGCTCGCTGGATACCTTTCCAGGAGGCCCGCTCTAACACGGCCACGCCTGAGGAAACCGGGAATCTCCTCCGTAAGGGAATCGAGGCCAAGCTGAAGACGGCTCTTTCCACGGCTCAAGAGTTCATAGATGAAGTCGGACCAGAGGGGTTCCCGTCTTTCAAGGAGCGGTTTGAGGAACAAACGGGCAAAAGCTTTCCCAAAGAGGCGGTCTGGGGATACACATCGGCACTGAGACAGGCAGGACACCTGGGAAGAGAGGTGGGCGTCTCTGAGGGCCTACTTATGGAACTTGAGGGTGCACTGTCGAAGCTCGATTCCATGGTGGACTGAGACCCTGAATCTCCGGGGTGGTACGCAAGCGATGAATCCATTCAGGCCTTAGGGGCCGATTCTCAAATACCTTGGTGATCAACCAACCGTGGTGTGGGAAGAAACACTTGATCAAGCGTGTGGGGTATATCGGGTAAATTGAGCTCCCGGGAATGTCAAGGTTTAGTGCTGTATTTGTACAATTCGGAAAGAATCTTAGGGTAGCTCGACAATCGAAGCTCAAATCAGGTGTTCACGTGGATGATATAATTCGACGGATCGAGGCGGAGGCGGGGGTCCCGAACCTATCCGGAGTCCTCGTGGGTCTCAAGCCTACCGACCTGCAATCATTGCTTATGATGGTGTACAGGGAACATGCGAAACACCGTGACCCGAGGTCGGTGCTCTCTGACTACGTATCGAATAGGTTCTACTTCCCCTCCGAGTGTGATCCCGAGTTTCTCAACGAGTGGGATAGTGTCGCGCTTTCTCATCTCCCAGAGGACTTCGATGCTGTCGAGCTGTCTCCTGTATCTCCTCTAGGAAGCGTTTCCAGCATAGCTCCAATAAGTCAGGACTGGGTTTTAACCATGATACGAAACATGGAGGTTGTTTCTGATCCAACCAACATACTGGCCCTTGGATGCGCGGCGCGTCGAAGGAGCTCATGCGGTCCGGTGACGCCGAGTCCGAACCGGTCAATCTCGCCTGCAGCCACCGTGTGGTGAGGTCTCAACGCTATCGGGATGCGCGCGCCTTGCAGCACTTCCGCATGTTCTCACTTTGCAGCGCCGGTCGCAATACGGAGGATCTTCGATTCGATATCGAGAGGGCCACTGAGCATATCCGCTTCTACCTGAGGGCCTTGAGAGCATATCTCGGTCCGGAAACCCACCTAATGTCGAGGATAGTTGACCTGTCTCAGGATCCTCGCAGGGAAGAGATCCTGAGCCATTCTGTTGAACTCCTGCGGGGGGAGTTCGTCGACACGGACATAGCGATCGATAGCACAGAGACGGAAAAGGAGTACTACCGGAAGTTGCGCTTCACCGTCCATGTCATATCGAAGGCTGGAGAGGAGATGGAGGTTGTGGAGGGCGATACAGACTGGACCCAGAAGCTTCTGAATAACGCCAAGGAGCGTCTTGTTACCAGTGGTATGGGATCTGAGAGGCTCTGCCGGGTATTTGGTTCGAGGCGATAGACTCCCCGATGTTCATATCTTGAAAGGTTGAGGGAATTCAATGACCGCCCTGACTTCATCTCCTTTATCAAAGATGCTCTTCCGCGTGTCGCGTCGTTTACACCGATCCTATTTTCCCGTCAGCCTTGACTCTGTTTGAGTTCGTCAGGGAGATATTCGCATCTATCGTGACAGGTCCTATCGCTCTGCGGCCCACATGATTTATATTCACCATTCGTACCTCGAGGCTTGATGAAGGTCCTGGGGGTAATCCCGGCCAGATACGGTTCCACCCGGCTGGAGGGAAAGGTTCTGGCCGATATCGGTGGGAAACCGATGATACAGCATGTCTGGGAGAGGAGCAAAGAGGCCGAACTCCTGGACGGGCTGATGGTGGCCACGGATGACGCGAGGGTCGTCGAGGCCGTGGAGGCGTTCGGAGGTAGGGCGGTCATGACCTCGAGGTCCCACACCTGCGGGACGGAGAGGGTCGAGGAGGCATCGAGGGGGTCCGACGCCGAGATAGTGGTGAACATACAGGGCGACGAGCCCTTCATCAGGCCGGGGATGATAGACGAATCGATCCAGCCCCTGATCGACGACCCGTCGATACCAGTGGCAACGGTCATGAGGCGGATAACGGCCGAGGAGGAGCTGTCCGACCCCGGTGTGGTGAAGGCGGTTACGGACAGGGAAGGATTCGCCCTCT
>Ga0180432_10010322_pt1 | contig 11214 bp, 9 predicted proteins | sample SS_ome_10_FD_132414 | JGI IMG/M metagenome (GOLD analysis project Ga0180432, IMG submission 132414) | Hypersaline lake sediment archaeal communities from the Salton Sea, California, USA - SS_1_MS_2 metaG | ecosystem: Environmental > Aquatic > Non-marine Saline and Alkaline > Hypersaline >... | reverse complement strand
TCTGGTGGAGGTGGCGGGAGTCGAACCCGCGTCCGAAGATACCGCCGCTCGGCGTCTACAAGCTTAGTGCCGTGTTTTGGTCTCGGTGGTGCCTCCTCCCACGACCCGGATGAGGCTCACCACAGCTTTCTAGGGTTTCGTCGCGTCTCGGAAAGCGCAAAAGCGCGATATACCCGCGTCGTTGACGCCTGGTTGAAGCCCGCGAGATGCTCCAGCAGACGGCCTCCTCTTAGTTAAGAGAAGGCGTAGCGAATGCGTAATCCGCAGTTATTGTTTGGTTTCGCCAGTTTAAGGAGATGGCAAACACTCCGCTTGCAGCCTCGATTTGGTAACCCCGTCGAAGCCAGTCACCCCCATGTCAATGAACTGCTACGATTATACCGCCCAGGAGGTGATTTGACAACGAAGACGCATCTTCAGTTATCATACAACTGGAGATGTGTTATACGCTGATTGGAATGACCGTTGCTTTTGCGCTGGGGATCGGCGTTGTTCACTTCACTCAAATGGAGGCCGTTCCTGTTGTCCTCTACGCCGCGGCGGTGGGTGTCTTTTTCCTGTCCCTGCTTCTCTCCTGTTGGAAGCGGTGCTTTTTCGGTGGCTTGCTCATCGCGATTGCCCTGCTGGGAGCACTGCGATATCAGACGTCGCAGCCATCACTTCAGTCTCTCTATCGACGCGCTTCACAGCTTCGCGAGGTGACGGGCACGGTCGCCTCGTATCCCGACCTGGGCGAGGGCTACACGGCGTTTGTCCTCGCACCGGACAACCTTCCAGCGAAGATCCGCGTGACGTGCTTCTGGGGGGAGAACCGTCCGGTCAAGATCCTGTACGGAGACCGGCTTCACTTGGTGGGAAAAGGAGAGGTGCCGAAGCGGTTTTCCGATTTCGATTATCGCGCCTACCTCGCTCGGCAAGGCATCTTCGCAACGATGGCGGTCAGCGAGGACGGTCAGCTGGAACAGATCGGCATCGGTAGAAATCCCATCCTACGCCGCGGCGATGGCCTTCGGCAGAGGCTCGTCGAGCAACTGGACAAGTTTCTTCCTTCACCGGAAGCCGGACTGGCACACGGCCTTCTCTTTGGCGAGCGTGCTGCCCTATCCGAAGAGGTGGAAGAGACCTTTCGCCGCACTGGTCTGATGCACCTGCTTGCTGTGTCTGGTTTGCACTTGGGGATCTTCCTTGCCGGATTGTGGTTTGTGCTCCGTTTTCTCGGCTTGCGGCCTGTGATTGCATACCCACTGGTCGGCGTGGCGGTCCTGCTCGTATTGTGGGTGGTGGGTCCACGCGTGAGCCTGGTGCGTGCTGCGCTCCTGTTTGCGTTTCTGGGTCTGGGAAGCGTGCTCGCTGATCTTGGGATTATCCTGCGGCGCTGGGTCAGCCCGTATCAGGGCCTTGCTGCCGCAGCGCTTGTCATCCTCGCGATGCGACCGACCGCGCTGTTTGATGTCGGTTTTCAGCTGAGTTTCGGCGCTACTGCAGCGATCATCGCCGTGTTCGATCCCACCTTCGGTGTAGGCAAGTCGCTGCAAGACTTGGCGGAACGATGTCCGCTTCCCGCGTGGAGTGTCCGCTACCTACTGGCGCTCCTCGTCGTTTCTTTGGCGGCCCAAGCGGGGACGGCACCCTTCCTCGCGGTTCATTTCGGCGAGTTTCATCCACTGCTCGTTGTGGCGAATCTAATCGTCATCCCGCTTGCGACGTGCGCACTATGGAGCGGCCTTGCTACACTCCTGTTGTCGGCAACCCCGCTGTTGCTCCCAATGGCTACGCTCTTTGGCTGGATACTGAACGCCCTCATCCGGATCGTAGCGAGGCTCAGTGGGTTGCCCTTTGCCGCGCTTGCAGTGCCGCCGTGGATGGGAATCTGGCTCGGTGGGCTTGTCCTCTTTTGTGTGGGAGTTGCGATCTACTCCCGTGGTGTGTCGTCGTGGACCTTGAACTCCACGTCGATTGCGTCGCGCTCCTCTTTGCCGAAGCGTTGAGGGTCTCGGCGAGTGAAGAGATATCGTATTACAAAAACACATCCGAGCGCATCGGTGAGAAGTCCTGGGACGATGAGCAGGATTCCTCCAAGGAGCACGGAGAGCTCGCGGCGACGAAGCAACTGCTTCGGAGTCAGCCTCCCTGCGAATAGGCTAACCACCATTGAAGTAACCGCAGGCCCGCCCTTCAGTCGGAGAATCGTCAGACCGAGGACCGCGGTGAGCAGGATCAGCCCCAATACAGGCATCCCACCGATCACTAGTCCGATACGAATCAGTCCAATAACCTCGATACATGCAACAGCGAATAGTACAACAGGCAAGTGACTTCACCGGCGAGGATCATAGCTCAACTCGAATGCACACACAACCACAGGGCAGGGCACTACAAAGACCGATCTTGTTTGCAAAGATAGTTACAGGTTATGATTTCTTTTGATGAACTGGACGGAATATCATTGCTTGATAGGACTCAATCTGATCCCCGAGCTTACCCCGCGGCGGATGGCGATTCTTCTGGAGCGCTTTTCCTCTTCACTGGCGATCTGGAATGCATCTGCCAAGGCGCTGGCAGCACTTCCTGGCTTTGCTGGGGTAGCGAAAAAGGTCGCCGCCTCCCGCAGCGAACAGGCAGTGAAGCGTGAACTGGTCCAAGCGGAGGAACTCGGAGTCCAAATTATTACCATCCTGGACCCCAACTACCCGTCCCTCCTGCGGGAAATCGATGCTCCGCCCCCTATCCTCTATCTGAAGGGGGAAAAAACGATTGATACCGCCAGAACCATCGCCGTTGTAGGCACGCGTCGCAGCAGCCAATACGGCAGAACCGTCGCCGAGCGCCTGGCCGAAGCCCTTGGATATGTCGGTCTTATTGTGGTCAGTGGCCTTGCGGTCGGCATCGATGCAGCAGCCCATCGCGGTGCGCTGAAAGCGAGAGCCAACACAGTTGCCGTGTTCGGCTCGGGGTTTGGTCACCCGTATCCGGCCAGCAACAAGAAGCTGGCCGACCAGATTGGTGAGTCCGGGACACTGGTGAGCGAGTATCCTCTTGCTACCCGACCGGCCAAATGGACCTTTCCCCAGCGCAATCGCATACTGTCCGGCCTGTCCCGCGGGGTGGTGGTCGTGGAGGCACCGGAAAGAAGCGGAGCCCTCATCACTGCACGTCTCGCGCTGGAGCAAGGGCGGGAGGTGTTCGCTGTTCCCGGCGCCATCACCAGCACGGCGAGCGTCGGAGCCAACCGGTTGATCAAGGACGGCGCGAAGTTGGTGGAAACGGTCGAAGATGTCCTCAACGAATTCCCCGATCTTTCAGTAGTGAACAGAGTGGATGCGACTGAGGCGACGAAATCAAAGATTGCTCTCTCCGCCGTCCAGCAGCGCGTCTACGATCTGATCGGCCTTGAAGCGGTACACATTGACGATATCATTGCTCGCGGGGGAATTTCCCTTGCCGAGGCCTCACACGTCCTCCTTGTGCTCCAGATGGAGAACCTGATTCAGGAAGTGGAGGGGCGCCGCTATATTCGAACGCCGTAGGAGGGATGATTGATGAGTGTAGAGCGCACGCTGGTTTTGTGTAAGCCTGATGCTGTGCAGCGGGGACTTGTAGGACGGATCATCGCTCGCTTCGAGGAAAAAGGACTGAAAATCGTCGGAATGAAGATGGTTTCCGTCGATGAGTCCCTTGCCCGCAGACACTACCAGGAGCACGTGGAGAAACCGTTTTTCTCTGAGCTTGTCTCGTTCATCACCTCCACGCCGGTTGTGGCGATGGCGTTTGAAGGGGAGAACGCCGTTGAGGTGGTGCGCACGCTGATGGGGGTGACCAACCCGCAGCAGGCTGCTGCCGGGACGATCCGCGGCGACTACGGGCTTAACCTCACCAAGAATCTCGTTCACGGCTCGGACTCTCTCACCTCCGCAGAGCGTGAGCTGGCTCTCTTCTTCTCTCCCGACGAGCTTCAATCCTATACGCTTGATCTCGAGAATTGGATGTAGCCGTTCACTAGGCGCAAATTGCTCCCTTCGGGTTGTTTTGCTATGATGGGATGCGACATTCTGAACAAGGAGAATCATGGAGCTTTCTAAGCGTTATCAGCCGGCCCGGGTGGAAGGAAGACTGTACAGTTTCTGGGAGGAGGGGGACTTCTTCCGGGTCAAGCCCGATCAGAGGGGGACCAAACCCTTCTCGATCGTGATTCCTCCACCGAATATCACCGGACGGCTTCACTTGGGGCACGCTCTCAACAACACCCTGCAGGACATCGTGATCCGGCAGAAACGGATGGACGGCCACGCTGCGTGCTGGTTTCCCGGAACCGATCACGCCGGAATCGCGACGCAGAATGTGGTGGAACAAGTACTGGCCAAGGAGGGCACCTCCCGGCACGAGATCGGGCGTGAAGCGTTTGTTGACCGGGTGTGGCAGTGGAAAGAGAAATACGGTTCCGAGATCATCGACCAGCTAAAGTCCTTGGGCTCCTCGTGCGACTGGTCGCGGCTGCGGTTCACGTTGGACCAAGGTCTCTCGCTGGCGGTGCGACAGGCGTTCCTTCAACTCTACGATGAGGGCCTGATCTACCAGGGCGACTACATGATCAATTGGTGTCCCCGTTGCGAGACGGCCCTGTCCGACATCGAGGTAGAACACCACGAGATAGAAGGAAACCTCTACTACGTCCATTATCCGTTGGAAGACGATGGCCACGTCACCATCGCCACAACCCGGCCGGAGACGATGCTTGGGGATACCGGTGTGGCGGTGAACCCGAACGACGAGCGCTACCGGGGCCTCATTGGAAAGACGGCCATCCTTCCCATTCTCAGCAGGCGTCTTCCGATCGTGGGAGCGGAGGAAGTGGATCCCGAATTCGGCACCGGAGTGCTCAAGATCACCCCCGCGCACGATCCGACGGACTTTGAAATCGGCAAACGCTGCGGCCTGGCCACGGCCAATATTCTGAACGGCGACGGTACGATCAACGAGAACGGAGGGCCGTTTGCCTCCATGGACCGGGCTCAGGCCCGGCAGGCAGTGGTGAAGCGACTGCAAGAGGAAGATCTTTTGGAGAAGGTCGTGCCGTACCGACACGCCGTGGGACACTGCCAGCGCTGTGGGACGGCGGTGGAGCCGCTGATCTCCAACCAGTGGTTCGTTCGCATGAAGCCTCTTGCCGAGCCGGCCATCGAGGCGGTTCGCGCAGGGCGTATCCAGTTCGTTCCCCAACGATGGACCAAGGTGTATTTCGAGTGGCTGGAGAACATTCGCGATTGGTGCATCTCGCGCCAGCTGTGGTGGGGACACCGCATCCCTGTGTGGTACGGTCCCGATGGGACCGCCTTTGCAGCACAAGAAACATCAGTGGCCAATACCCAGGCGCTGGCACACTACGGCCGAGAGGTGGATCTTCACCAAGAAGACGATGTGCTGGATACCTGGTTTTCTTCGTCCTTGTGGCCGTTTTCGATTATGGGTTGGCCGAATGATTCCGACGATCTACAGTGCTTCTACCCGACGTCACTCCTTGTCACCGCGTTTGACATCCTGTTCTTCTGGGTGGCGCGGATGGTCATGATGGGGCTGCATTTCATGGGCGACATCCCCTTCCACAAGGTTTACATCACCCCTCTGATCGTAGACGAGAGAGGCCAGAAGATGAGCAAGTCCAGCGGCAACATCGTCGACCCGATGGAGGTAAAGGAGACCTACGGGATGGATGCATTGCGGTTCACCCTCGCTCGCTCCTCCTCCAAGGGGCGGTCGATGCGTTTCTCGGAGACACAGCTTGCCGAAGCGCGAAATTTTCTGAACAAGATATGGAACATGGCCCGTTTCATTCTGATAACTCTTGGTGAACAGCGGCCACAGCTTCCCGATGCGGTAACCGAATTGGAGGACCGATTCATCCTGTCCCGGTTGGCCGATACGATCGAAACGATTCGCTCGAACCTCGATGCCTACAATTTCAATCTGGCAGGCGAATCCTTGTACGCCTTCATTTGGCACGATTTCTGTGATTGGTATCTTGAACTGGCGAAGGTCAGGCTGGCTTCAACGAATGAGACGGCGGTGAAGGGGATTCTCTACCACGTTCTAAAGAAGATCTTGAAGCTGCTTCATCCGTTTGTTCCCTATATCAGTGAAGAGATTTGGCAGGTGCTGGGTGAACGTCCGGCTTCGCTTTCAATCGCCTCCTACCCACGGCCCGGATCGAGAGACAACGAGGCGGAGGCCGACATGGCCGTCTTTCAGGAGGTCGTCAGCGGTGTGCGGACGATCCGTGCTGAATTGAACGTTCCTCAGAAGGCGTGTCCTGAGGTGCTCGTACGGACTGCTGATCCCAAGCTCACTGAGCTACTTCGTCGCAAGGTCCAGGCACTCCATGCGCTCGCGGGCACGAGCGGGCTGCAAGTGGGGGAAGATCTTCGCGCTCCGGCAGGCTCGGCCCGTCAGATTCTCACCGATGCGGAACTGTTTGTCCCCTTGGGAGGGCTCATCGATGTGGACGCGGAGCGGTCTCGCTTGCACAAGGAGCTTAACCAGGTGCACACCGATTTGGCAAAGGCCGAGAGCAAACTTGCAGATCCGAGTTTTCTCCAACAGGCACCGGCAGACGTGGTCGAGAAAGAGCGAAGAAAGAAGGCCGAGTTCGTAACCAGATGCGAGCGCCTGCAAGCCAACCTTGCTGCCTTGGAGGGATGAGACATGGACTGCGCCGAGGCCCGCTGCATCCTGGAGCAACTTCCTGCACTGGAAGTAAAGCCGGGTCTCGCACGCATCAACCGTCTCCTCGATGCGCTGAACCATCCGCAGCAGGCCTTTCAAACCATTCACGTTGCCGGAACGAACGGAAAGGGTTCGGTTGCGGCAATGCTTGCCAGCGTCCTTCTACAGGCAGGCTACAAGGTGGGACGCTATACTTCGCCTGAACTGCTTGACTTCCGCGACCGCATCTGCGTTGACGACACGTGGATCGCTGAGCAGGAGTTGGCGGTTGCGGTGGAGAGGCTGCTTCCCCTCCTTAATCAGGAGCGGGATCGTCCCACCCTGTTTGAGGCGTTGACAGCGATTGCCTTTGAGCATTTCGCAGCACAACGCGTTGACCTCGCGGTGATCGAAGCGGGACTTGGGGGGCGCTTCGATGCCACAAACACGGTGTTTCCAGTATTGACGATCTTGACCAATGTGGGTCGCGATCACATGAGGCTGCTTGGGGATAGGCTTGAACGGATTGCTTGGGAGAAAGCAGGGATTGCCAAACGCCAAGTGCCCTTCCTTACAGGGGATCTTCCACCCGCGGCTGAAAAGGTCGTCGTCGAGGAATGCCGTTTGGCCGGCGCCAAGCTGGTTCGCTTTGATCCGATATCGGTGAAACGGAGGGGATTCGACTGGGAGCGGACCACCTACGTCGTCGAAGCGGAGGGTCTCCCCAAGAAGATCGATTTGCCTCTGCTCGGTGGCTATCAGGGCGGAAACTTGAGGCTCGTTTTGCGCGCCGTTCGGTTACTCCGAGAACAGGGCGCCGTCATCCCCAACGAGGCAGTTGCCGCTGGTCTTGGCGGGGTACGCTGGCCCGGGCGCTTTGAGGTCGTCGCACGCGATCCTACAGTCGTACTTGATGGCGCGCACAATGTTCCCGCGGTGCAGGCTCTGGCCGGGGACGTGGTGGAATATGTCCCCGAGAAGAGAAACCGCCGTCTCCTGTTTGGCGTCCTCTCTGACAAGGAGTGGAAGGCGATCAGCCGCATCCTGTTTCCTTTGTTTGTTGAGGTGATGCTGACCCGTTCCCAGAGCCCGCGTGCTCTCCCGCTCGATGTGCTCGGGCAGGCCGCTTCATCCTTAGGCGTCTTGTCTACCTGTTGCGAAACGGTGTCTGATGGTCTGAGGCGCGCTAGCTCCGGCCTTGTCACCCAGGATGTGCTTTTCGTCGCGGGCTCACTGTCTGTCGTACGCGAGGCGAGGTCGGCCTTGGTGGAGGTTTCGTGTCAACTCTGATCGAGAGAGTGAAGGATGCTGGCCTGCCTCGGCACGTGGCTTTGATCATGGACGGAAACGGTCGATGGGCCGAGGCACACGACCTCCCGCGTACCGCCGGGCATCAGGCAGGGGCACGAGCAGCAGAGCGATTGATCCGCTTTGCCGGAAGACAGCTTGGGCTTGAGCATCTCACGCTGTTTGCCTTTTCCACCGAAAACTGGAACCGCTCGACGGTAGAGGTTGACTTCCTCATGTATCTGCTCGACCAGTTCATCGCCGAGAAGTTGAAGGAATTCGTCGCCGAAGGAGTCCGACTCGTTGTCTCCGGCGAACCGGAAGATCTTCCCGAGCGCCTGCAAAAGACGGTCGCCTATGCGATCGAGCAGACGGCCGATAACAATCGACTCATCCTGAACGTCGCTCTGAATTACGGCTCGCGGCAGGAGGTTGTGCGCGCTTGTCGCGAGATCGTGCGTGCCGCTGTCGCAGGGCGGCTGCGCCTCGAGGATCTTGACGAGGCAGCGTTTACCCGCTTTCTGTACACCGATGGAATCCCCGATCCCGACCTGATCATTCGTACGAGCGGCGAGATGAGGCTGTCGAACTTCCTTCTTTGGCAGGGGGCATACGCCGAGCTCTTCTTCAGCGATACCCTGTGGCCGGATTTCACTCCGGCGGAATTGCTTGAGGCAATATCGAGTTTTCAGAAACGTGAGCGTCGGTTTGGAGGCTAAAGGAGGACAGGCATGAACGCAGTCAAACGGGTGATCAGCGCGATCGTCGCCGGCGGCATTATCTTTGCCATCCTCTATGCGGGGACCCGCTACGAGATCCCGTGGATCGTGGCTATCCTCATTCTCGTTGTTGCATACCTTGCTGCAGTGGAGTACCTCCAATTGATGCGACGGCTTGAGGTGCCACTTGCTGCACCGGAGTTTCTGATTTGGGTCCCGGTGCTCATCTTCGGATACGTGCTCTTCGATGGTCGCTACGGAGATGGGATACTCCTGCTCGCCATCGCCTATCAGGTTTTGCGCTATCTCGGCTCCACTCCTCACCGAACGGGATTTCTTCAGGCAGTCGCCGGCGTGTTTGGCCTTCTCTATATTCCGTGGCTTCTTCATTTTTTCTATTCGATCTACATCGGCAGCTCAGCGGAACTGCCGTATCTGGGCGCTACACACACATTGATTGTTCTGCTGATGGTCTGGGGGTACGATACTGGGGCCTATCTGATCGGAAGCCTGTTCGGCCGACACCAGGCGTTCCCGCGGGTCAGCCCCAAGAAGACCTGGGAGGGGATTGCCGGAGGGTTTGTGTTCACTCTTGTGGGTGCTTTGGTGGGAGCGACCTTCTCTCCGGTGTGGAGGGAGTTTGCCTTTTGGGAGGGTTTCCCACACGTTTTGGCCTCGTCGTTTCTTGTCGGCTGGGCGGTACAGCTCGGAGACATCTTCGAGTCGAAGCTGAAGCGAGCCGCAGAAGTCAAGGATTCCGGGACCTTCCTGCCCGGGCACGGGGGAGCATTGGATCGAATAGACGGGCTCCTGTTCGCCCTACCTGTCTTCTTCTTCTACTATTACTACGTTGTTCCTCGGATCATCGCTCGATGAGTCTGTTTCTGCGATCGATCTACATTTCTTCGGGGTTGTCCCTCCTCTACATTTTCTTGCTGTATCGAAGCAACCCACTGCGGAGGCTGTCTGGCACAACGATGACGCTGTCTTTCGCTGCGGGAATGTGTGCAGTGATCCCGGTTGTGCTCTGGCGCCGGCTTTTCCCATTGGAACCGGCAGGATCGCTGTTCTCAGCGTACGTGAACGCGGGATTGGTTGAGGAGGGGATCAAGTTCCTTGTTATGGCGGGGACGATCTGGTGGCTTGGTTTTCCTGACCTTGCAGAGCCAATCGACTTTGTTGTCTATATGGGAGTCCTTGGTGCTGGATTCGGAGTGTACGAGGATTTCTGGTATATCTTCAGTGGCTCCTACAACGTATGGATTGACGGCGACGCTGGGCGGTTTCGTGAGGTGTTCAGCGCAATCGTGCTTGCGCGTTCTTTTCCCGGGCACGTTTTGTTCGGGGGGATTGCCGGATATCTGGTCGGGCACGCGCGCTTTCTTCGAACGTGGCGCGCACGGCTTGCCTGGCTTGTGGGTGGGTTTGTGCTTGCGATCGCTCTCCATGGAACGTTCAACCTGATTGCCAGTGCTGGAGGTACGATTCCCCTGCTTACCTATTGCGTCCTTCTTGTTGGCGTGTTTGTTTACCTTCGCCGGATGGCACTTACGCGCTCACCATTTCGGGAACTAATTCGCCTGATCACTAAGGGCACTGGTGAGTGGCCCTATCCTCGTAGTTCAGTTGACTACCTGTTTGCAGAAGGGTTTTCGTGGCCGGGAGAGGGCAAAGGGGGGATGTTCCAGGCGTTCCCTCTGGCGTTGTCTTTGTTGATTCTTTACCCGTTCTTGGTAGTAGCGGTCTACTTTGTCAATCGTCTGCTCGTTTGGATATTGCCCTCGTAATGTGTAAGGGCGGCCAAGCGAGATCGCTCGGCCGCCCTCTCCGGGTGGTGAAAAAGATGAGGGGGTTTCTTTTTCGCGCAAACTATAGCACATTCCGAGACGTCTGTCGGTAATGTACATCACGGAAGCGTTGAAAGAGCCGGTAGTGACGGTATAATCTCGCACGCTGAGAGGGGGAGTTGGATGAGGGATCATCTTCTGATCATCGGACTTGACTCCGTGCCTCCGGAGTTGTTGTTTGATCGATTCCGTATGGAGCTTCCAGTGATGAGCGAGCTCATCTCGGGTGGGCTCTACGGTGCGCTTCACAGCAGCGACCCGCCGATTACCGCTCCTGCCTGGGCGTGCATGACATCGGGGCGCTCTCCGGGTGAACTCGGGGTGTACGGCTTTCGTCATCGGAGGCTCGGCACCTACACTGAGCGCTATTTTGCCTTCTCCGACCGAATCACCCAGCCGCGGCTGTGGGAGACGCTCTCCGAGCGCGGCTTTTCCGTTGGAACACTCGGCGTTCCACAGACATTTCCGGTGAAGGCGATAAACGGGTTCATGGTCTCCTCTTTTCTCACTCCGTCGAAGGATTCAGGATTCACGTTCCCCGGGACGTTGAAGGACGAGATCGAACGTGTCAGCCGTTTTCAGGGGCGTCACTCAACAAAGGAGCGCGGGTACATCATCGATGTCGAGGAATTTCGCACGGATAACAAGGAGCGGATTCTGAGCGA
>Ga0180432_10010318_pt1 | contig 11218 bp, 2 predicted proteins | sample SS_ome_10_FD_132414 | JGI IMG/M metagenome (GOLD analysis project Ga0180432, IMG submission 132414) | Hypersaline lake sediment archaeal communities from the Salton Sea, California, USA - SS_1_MS_2 metaG | ecosystem: Environmental > Aquatic > Non-marine Saline and Alkaline > Hypersaline >... | reverse complement strand
AGGTGCAGTCTCGCACGACCTGTACATCAGCGACAGCCTTGACGATGTTACCGCAGGCGCAGAAGCGGCATTCGCAGGCAACCAAACCGATACGGTTGCTGTTGTTGGCTTGCCTGTGCCCGGAATGCCTGTTTCGGGCGGTCTGGCCATTGGCGCGACCTACTACTGGCGTGTCGATGAGGTCGCAGAAGACGGCAGTATTACCGAAGGTGATGTTTGGAGCTTTACTGTAGGATTCTAGTCAGTGTGATTGACAACGTAGATTTGTATCAACTCGGGGCCTGTATCGATCAACTCGGTACGGGCCCCATTGTTTTTGCCGATGTATACTACGGCCGGCCTGGAGTTGGTATAGCTGCACGCCAGCTTTCGGATTGGTTCCATGCGGCCGGTGGGGCGAAGGGATCTTCGATCGCCAGTGCATTGCCCCGGCCGTCGGTAGCCGGATGCCATGCGTCGTTATATCGGAAGCGCAGAATCGCCGCTTCCAGAGGCTGGGGTAGTTGAAGGATGATCTGTTCACCGCCGTTGCTGAGGTTGCCGGAATATTCACCTGCTATGTTAATTCCCATACCGTAGGCTGAACGGAAGGAGACGAGATTGTCAACTACCACAACATGCCGGCCCGGAGCGAGAGTCATCCGGTCGAATACGAAGTCTATGCCCCCGGCCAGTCGAACGCCGCCCAGATCCAGTGCCGTCTCGCTGATGTTCTGTAGCTCAATGTAGTCGAAATTGCTGCCGTCGGCGGCATGGTACATCAGTTCGGTTACCCGCAGACCGGCGAGCAGTTCCATGGCGTCAACAAAAGGATAATCCCGGGCCGTCTCGGTGATAGCCGCATCGAGCCCGACACTGATCAGCATGTCCGAGCTGGTCAAAGAACTGTTCAGGCCGTGAACAGCCAGGAGATTGTCGCGTTGAGTAAGAGCATTCAGGTAATCGGAGATATCGATATCCTCGAGTAGCACGGCTGCCGAATCCGATGTGCTGGCCCTTGCTCTGGAATTCCAGGCCGGTGTGCCGGAGAAATTGCTCCGGGCCACCTCAATGCCGTTCAAATATGCGATAAAGCCGTCGTCACACCTGATTCTGAGCGCAAGTTCTGTTAATCCGGCCAGATCCGCCGCGTTGACGGTAAACGGGATTCGGATGTAGCAGGATGTGTTTTGGCCGTACATTTGTGTTTCGAGATCGAGACTGATCAGGTTTTGATAGCCGGAATTTCTCTCATAACCTACTCCGCCGGGGCTGCCTGTGCTGAGTATCCAGTCTGAGTCATTGAAGCGGATACCTGTTCTCCATGCCTGGCTGACGTTGCCGGTCGGAACCAGTACTAGTTTGTCGGCGTTCTCCGGCAGGAGGCTAAACTCGGCCACCGTGGTTGTTCCGGTCATCGGATTGAAGACGCCGGGAGTAGGCAGATACATAAAGACGAGGTTATCGGCGCCATCGGGCGCCCTGCCCTGCGAGAAATCAGTTGCTTGCGGGCCGTACATCACTTTATCAATCTCATTGAGCCCGGCATCGAACAGGCCGATCATCTCGCCATCAGCGGAAAGTCTGAAATTAACGTGGCCGGGCCGGTCCCGACCGTCGGCTTTTAGCACGGCAAAGCCATGAGCTGCGACAAAGCTGAGCGGGCCGAGTCGATGCTTGTCCGGTTGTGTCACAGGATTATCTGTCAGATAAAGACCGTCCAGATTGACAGGTGAGGGGTGAGGATTATACAGTTCAATGTAATCGTCTTGAAAAAGTACTTCCCCATCGGCGAGCCATTCGTTGATGCTGAGCGTCGCCGTGTCACCGAGAGGTTGGAAAATATTTACCGTCTCCGGAGTGGGGATTGTCAAGGTCCATCGGTTGTCAGGTCCGATTCTGCCGATCGACAAGTCCGGCAATTGCCGGCCGAACTCAACCGAATCCATAAGTTCGCCGTTCTTGTCGTAGAGATAGAGAGCCTCGCCGTCCCCGTCGAGTGCGAAGCCCAGATGAATGCCCGCCGAAGTTGTGGCCGAGTCGGCGTAAAGAAGGAGATACTCGCCCGGCTCGATAGTGGTTCCTGCAGCGAAGATAAATTTGTCCGGATAATCCGGATTGTCGGTTATGCTCACACCCGCCAAGTTGAGTGAAGTTTGCCCTTCGTAATATAGTTCTATAAAATCGGGGAAGGCGCCGTCTTGTTCCAACGATGAGTTGTTGACCGCAAGCACTTCACTGATACACAGCCTCGAATGGGAAATATCTACCGTCCATGTTCGTGAAGTCGTCGGGTTATTCTCACTCTGCCAGACGCCCGCCGAGTTCCTGCCGATAACGTGGACGACACAAGATTGCCCGTCTTGCAGATTAGTCAGCCGGATGGCAGTATCGACAGGCATTTCGTGGCTCCAGAGGCCGTCGCCGAACCGGTATTTGTAATGAGTTATGCCGGGGCCGCCCACGTTAAGTGTCGCGTCGGTGCGCCAGGTAACGTCATCGGGTTCGCCGCAAATCGCAGCACCGTTGGGCACGAGCGCTCCCATGTCGAGACCGCATGGTCCCGTACCTATCGCCGGTGAACCGGGTCTGAGGGCAAAATCAGTTTCTTCATCGACAAAAAGTGGATCGCCGTCGATATTGCCCACGCCAAACTCATGCCACTCCACCGGCAGCAGCGAATGATTTACGCTCACGATTGTCGATGTATCAATCTCGCCAAGGATGGTGTTGACACTCCGAAAGATGTTGCCGTCCAGATAGGCGCCGTCTCCCGGCTGAACATCGGTCTCCATTGGCTCATTGAAATTAACAGCGGCGCCGCTGCAGCCGACGACGGTGTTGTTCTCGAAGGTGATCCACGAACGATCCTTGACCAGCACCGCGTTGTCGCAATCGAGAAACAGGTTGCGCACAATGACGTGATTCGAGCTGTTGTTTCCATCGTAGCCGGTGCTTATTGCATAAGATTCGCCCTCGTCCGGATCGAAGTTCCTGTGGAAGTTCAAGAACACGTTGCCCTCGATGTAGCCGTTCGTGCCGTCAAGATCGAGAGCGTCATCTCCGCCTCCGAGGAAGACGTTGTTGACAAACTGCGGGACCGGAGTCGGCCCGCTCGTGGAAAAGTCGATCACATCCTGTTTGTGGCCGCTGCAGATTCCGAAGATATTGTTCTCGAAGATAATATAAGGATCGGATGCGAGCGCGCGGTGGCCCGAGATAGTCTGTGCCGTCGTATCGGGAAAGATGCTGTTGCGCACGATCAGCGAAGACCTGTTGATCCGGATGATCGTCCTGTTCGTGCCGGCCCACGTCACGTTTTCGATGAGGAGCCTGGAACCGTCGGCGCGGATCGACTCGCCGTCGCGCGAGGAGTACTCCATGTCGAGATAGACAAGACGGTTGTCCTGGATGCTGTTGAAATGCAGGCCGTCCCAGGTCGAGGACGAGCCCGGCTGCCGGGACAATCGTATTCGCTCGTACTCAGTGCCCTCGGCGACAAGCCGGCCGTAAACTGTCAGTCTTGTGTCTTCATCGAAAAACACCGTTGTTCCCGGCTCGATTGTGAGAGTGACACCCATCGGCACGGTCACATTACCCGTCACGGACCAGGGGCCCGATGCGGCATCCAAAGTTGTGTCGGATGCAAGTGTCCCGGAGATCTCCGCGACGTCACCGTCATCGTACCAAATATCCAAATAGTCTTGATTAAGTTTGTCCCCCCTCCCGTCGCGGCTGTTGGACGTCTGGATGAAGACGCGATTTATACCCGGCTGCAATGTTCCGGCGCCCGGAGAAGGTATCACGCCGTCAAGCTGAAGGTCGAAACTGATGTCGGCACTGGTGGCGGAAGCCTGGTGCAGCTCGACAGCCAGAGTATTGTTTCGGTTCGATAGAAGGTTCGCATCCAGCGCGAAGTCGTAGTATGTAGACTCAGCCGAGCCACTTATGTTGCTGCTTGCCGGCGTGCGGTAATCAACAGGCCCATCCGGCATGTTGCTTCGAGCGACTTCCACTCCATTGAGATAGACGATGGCCCCGTCGTCGCAAAGTAATCGCAGATGCAGGCTGATATATTCAGAGGCATTAGATACCCTGAACGAACGCCGAAAGTAGGTTGTTATGAAGCGGTTGCCACTGGGACCGCTATTGACGACAGTCGCTTCAGGCCGTCCCTGATACGCATCACCGTAGCCCAGTTCGGCCGGTCCTTCGGGCCACCTCGAGTCGTCATACCTCGGGTGAGCAAACCACAGCGTGCTGTCGTAGGGAGCCTGCTGGTCCGAGCCATCGTCGAGATACTTCCATCGAGAACCACTGCTGATGATTGTGTTGATGATTCCGCCGGCGCCGCCGAAGTCCCACGTGCCGTCTGCGGCAGACCAGTCGGCCAGCAGGCCATTGACCGTCACGGAAGCGGTTCCAACGGGATCGGCAAGCCCGTAGAGTTGGAAAGTATCCGTGTTGGTTCGGTAGTACCCGTCGAAGACGAGCATGTTTGTTTCAACAGTCAGTTGGGATGGGATCAGCGAGAGAATATGGTCGCTTCGTGCCGCGATGAAACTCGTCATCTGGTCGATCGTGCCGCCCGGAGCAAAATCACCGATTGTTTCGTTGAGAAACCGCTCGAGTCTCTCCGGCGAAAAAGTAGTCGCAAGAAGATCTCTCAGATGAAAGTAGTAGCGACCGACGAATTCCGGATGTTGTAAAAAGCGCCTGACTGTTGTAATGGAGACCGAGCGGAAGATGCCGTTTGTTGCGCTGCCGTTGCGGCCGAAAATTGTGTCCAGGTCGTGCTGGATAAGCACAAACCTCGGATCCTCTACGCCGCGGTATAGCATGTAATCGTCGCCGTAACCGTTGGCCAGCGAGGTCTCGCTGTTATCCAGGATTGCGTTGATCGCGAAGAAGCGCAGCCACTGGTCGACGTTGATAACACGATTGACCTCATCGACGTATTTGCTGTCAGGAGCATTCGACAGAACATCGCACAATTCGACAATATCGGAGAAGTCGTCTTCGGCGGTGTTCGTTCTTTTCATGTAACTGTTTCGGTATGAGTCATAGTTCTGACCTCGATATCGAAAATCAGCGGGGCCGAGGTCTCGCATACATTTATACACATTGCCGGCCCCGTCGTCTGGAAAATGCCTGTCGGCAAAGTCGCTGTCGATGACCTCGACATGAGCATAAGATCCGTACATCTCGCGCCCTGACTCGGCGTGATTGTCGCCGTTGATTCTGAGCTGAACGGCGGTGACATTTGGCTGCGGCAGTCCCGAAAGCCGGAAGATTGCGTTGCCGGCCAACTGGTAATACGTGTATTTGGTGTTTAAGTTTACGGCGGTAACGCCTTTCCACGGTCTGTCGTGTGGAAGATTCAGGCGATAATTGTTCGGCGGATCGTTCCGGGAACCATGCCCGCGGTTGCGGACGCCGAGATTGTGCCGAACCTTGACGTCTACTCCGTCCACACTTACGAAAGTGGCGTTCATCTGCGCGTCGCTGTTGTGCTCGCCGCCTTCTCGGTCGCCGATGTCGAGCAGTCTGCCTTTGTCGGTCTCGGCCATGATCAAATAGTAAATCGGCTGATTCCCGGGCGTCCAGGCCATGCCGCGGGCAAACATATCGTTAACCTGATAAAACGCATTGGTGACCTGCTCGGGTGTCCCATCAAAATTGCTCGGTGCCGGCCACGTGCGACTGTTTCCCGCAGCGTCGGTCCCCTGAACGTAGAATTCGACTATGGCGCCATTGGCCTGAGCCGGTATGTGGGCCGCGTATACCCCGTCGCCGGCCGTGCCATCATCATGGTCGCCGTCGTCGAACATGCGGACGACTTCATAATCCCCGGCATCGTGATGCCGATAGATGCTCTCATCCTCATATACAGAGGTGTCCACTCGGTAATGCAAAGTCGCTGTGATCCCGGAAGACGCTTCATCAACAATGGCGGCCAGAACAATAACGGGCTCATCCGCCCCCGGTATGATGGGCAGATTTTCTACGTTGAAAATGAGCGGTGCAACGTCGTCTTGAGCGACCGAATTGATCGCGCCGGGCGTGCCGCCGTCGGTCATGCCGGCCAGCCAGTTTTGGCCGTTTTCATTGGGTAGAGCAGGATTAACCAGTTCCAGCGATTTGCCCCTGCCGTCGTGTTGGGTGACCCACTGCCAGCCGCGGTGGCCACGATCAGTCGGCCCCAGCTCCCGCCGGCCCCAGTCACCCTGGTCGGAATAACGAAGCGAGTCAATTATTGCGCCGGCACTATTTGCAAGCTCGACGGTTTCGCCGCTGTTACTCAACCTTCCGTCCCAGCCGCCGATGACGTTGGAGACGCCCGGATACGTAGCCTTGAAGACTTGCACGTTGGCCGCGACGACAAGAAACTGCCCCGAGGCCAACGTCACATCCGGGAAGACAAAATTCACCGCGTTACTAAAGCGCCAACCTTCGAGCTTCGCGGTTCCAGTTCCACGATTAAACAGCTCAATATATTCCTGCCGGATGTCTTCCGGCCGGTTTTGTCCCGATAGAGGATGATACATGATCTCGTTGATCACAATGTCTGCGATTTCGCCCGTGTTGGACGCACCGGGGGTAGGGGTGTCGATCAATCGCCATTTCCCCGTGCCGTCCGGAATACGCGCGTACGATGCATTTGCGTTCTGCGTTCCAAATGTCAGACTGTCCACCAAGTTGCCGCCGGTGTCGTAGAAACCAAGCTGCTCCCCGTCGGCGCTGAGCTTAATACCGGCATGTAGAGTTCCTTCTTCGGGCTCGTTGTCCGCCCAGACCAATAAGTATCCCCCGGGCGGGATAGTCGTCAATGTGGGATTATTTCCAGGGACTCGCCACCCGTTTGGATTCGTCAGATCGTCCGACAAGCTCATCCCCGCGATGTTAATTGCCGTATCTCCGTAGTTGTAGATCTCTATCCAGTCATCGGCGTCCCCCTGCGAATCACGGATCAGGCCGTCATTTCTGGCCATAATCTCGTTGATCGCCAGAGTGATCCTGTCGGGTTGGCCGGCCAGGCCCGGTATCTCGGACGAAGTAGAGCACAGTAAACAGAAAGCAAGCACCACTAATTGGACTGAGTTTCGCGCAGACGCAGCCATTCTTTGTTCCCACCTGATGACGATTTTGAGGAAAGTTACCCGCCGCTTCTCGTCCATAGAACTCCAATCATCGATCCCACATCTCCCAAAGAGAAAGATTATCAACCGCCGACACAGATTGGCTGGTTATTCTGATACAACATGCTCAGTTCAATTGTACACCCATAAACCCGACAGTTCACAACCTCTATAATAGCAAAATATGAGGTCTGATGTCAAGGCTTCCGACCTTCAAGGTGGGTAATAAACATATCAAAAACGCCCGATAACACACGAATTAAGGGAAATTCTCGGATTCCTGGGGAGTTATTGGATGTGTTCTTCGCTCGTACTCGAAAGGGATAAATCGACCTTCCAGGTTCGTGAGGCGGTAGGATTATTTTCGTCTTGCCAAACGCCCGCAGAGTTTTTGCCTATGACGTGGACGAAATAAGATTCTCCGTCGCGCAGGTTATTCAATTGGATGGGAACATCCACGGGTCGCTCCCGGCTCCAGGGCCCGTCTTCAAACCAGTATTTATAATGGGTAATACCCGGACCGCCGACAAAGAGCGTAACCTCGGTGTGCGAAGTCAGCTCGTATGGTTCGCCGCATATAGCGGCGCCTTGGGGGACAAGCGCCCCCATATCGAGACCGCATGGGCCGGTGCCTATTGCAGGCGAACGGGGCTCCAGTGCGAAATCTTCGTCGTCAGCGGCAAAAAGCGGATCGGCATCAATGTTGCCAACACCAAGATTATGCCATTCGGCCGGAAGCAGCGAATGGCTAATACTCAGCTCTGTCAAATCAGAGATACCTTCAAACAAAGCAGGTGTCTCCCAGAATATGTTGCCGTCCAGATATGCGCCTCGACCAGGGAGCCTTCCCGGAAGGCCCATATCGAAATATATAGCCGATCTAAGCGTGTTTACGACAGTGTTATTCTCAAACGTGAGAAAAGAATTATCTTTAACCTGGGCAACGTGATGGACGTTAGTAAAAATGTTGCGGACGACGACGTAGTCCTTGCCGGCGCCGGCGGAAATTGCATTCGACTCGCCGGAAGCTCTGTTGTATTCATCCTTGATATAGTTGTTAAAGATATTGCCTTCGATATGGGCGTCACTCCCCAAGTCGAGAGCGTCGTCACCCCCTCCTGCAAAGATGTTGTTCATAATCTGCGGAATCGGATCGGGACGAGATGGTCCATCCATATCGATCGCATCGTTGTGCCCGGGCGTTCGACCGAAGAAGTTGTTTTCGATGATGAACCAGCCGTCGGCTGGTATTCCCCGGGCGACGATGTGCTCGCTGCGATTGTCAGTGGGCGCCTCTCCGGGAGCACACGTATCGGTGAACACAGAATTGCGGACAATCAGCGATGAATTGCGGGCCTTGATACGTTCCAGGATAGTATTGTCCAGTGTGACATGGTCGATAAGCAGATTCGAATCTTCTAATCCTATCATTCCACTGCTTGTTCGGCCATATTCGATCACGGCATGGCTGATACGGTTATCCTCAAGAGTATCGATAAACTGGAGCCCTCCCCACGCGTCGGCCGCCCCCGGCGTACGCGTGAATCGAATCTGCTCGTCCACGGTACCTTCGGCTTTCAGACAGCCTTTAATAACAATCTTTGCATCCGAATCAAAAAACATCGTCGTTCCGGGTAATATGGTTAGCACTAATCCGGGTGGTATTGTGAAAGTACCGGCGATTCGATAGGGGCCATCCTGCGGCGACCATGTAGTGTCCGATATTAACGAAGCCTGAGACAGATCGATTTCACCCGGCGCCTGCCAGCTATACCCCTGGTCGGTTATGGTCATATCCGGATCCGGATCTGCCGCGGGGTCGCCGGCATCGATGCTCGGTGACTCTTCCATGAGCCTGTAGTCGTGGAAAGCCGGGTCGACAAACATCGGGTCGGAGTTGATATTACCTGTTCCGGGCCAGATTTCCGCAAAGATGTTAGAATAGCTGATCTTTATGTCAGATTCGCGGTAAGGCGCCTGAACGTCGATAGGGTCTGATGCATCAATGATCGAGTTGGTGACGTTATAGACGATCGCACCGCTTGTGATGCCGTATTTGTTGTGCGACTGGATACCTACATCCATAACACCGGGCGTTTTCGAGGTGACGATTGTCGAATGGTCGATGTTAACAACTGCAGTTGCGCCGTTAACCGTTTTGGTCGCAATGGTCGCGACGGTCGGATCCTCAGGAGCTTTGTTGTTCTCAACGATAAGGCAATAGTTGATGTCAACTTCACCGCCGTAAACGCTAATTGCTTTATCTTTGCAGTCTCTAACAATGCAGTCATGGATTATAGCTTCTGCGTTGAGAGTGTCGATCCCGTCGTCGTCGATGTTCGCCGCGACGCATTGTAAGAGTACGCATTGCTGCCCGGCCTGCTGGCCGTGGATATAGATTCCGTCGGCATCATCGTCGGCGTGCATATCCGTGATCCAACTGTTCTCAAACCACAATGCGGTCCGGGAGATCTCCGGTCCCATCACGGACCGAGCAAAAAGACAATTGTGAAACGTCAGATCCGAGCCGGAAGTCACCTGCATAATCTTGCCGGCATTGTCGGTAAGCGATGAATGGTCGAAGATGAAATCTGAATTTGATGCGCGGATAGCCGGACCTGAATTCGAGTGGCCGACTCGCGGGGAACGACCGGCTTGTGTAATATGTGTGTACTGGAATATGGAGAGATCGGCGTTTTTGTGATGAAGCTCGCCCCAGTTTCGCCCGGCTCTATAGGCTGTGATAGTAACCGGAGAGTCGGCTGTGCCGAGTGATTGGATCGAGCCTTCAACGTCAATATCCGTGCCTCCGGAACCCGAATTCACTCCGTCGATAAGCACTAATGCCCCCGGAGAGAGTGTTAGCACAACGCCTGTGGAAATAGTGAAGTCGCCTCCGGTGACGTGGTAAATGCCCGTCCACGTTTGCGATCTTCCAAGACCGCCGGAGACTTCACGGACGGGCTTATAACTCCAGTCGGCTATGATTTTGTCTGCTTTGACGCCGTTGACGTCGGCAATCAGAGTGAAACTGCCGCTGCCCGTGAAAGTGACCGGCGCGCTGCCGAGACCGTTGTATAATGGGACTTGATTGGTGGACAAGCTTATATCGGGATTGTCGGCGACTGAAAGCGTTGCCGTCGCATCCCATAAGTCCCGGTTCACGGCGCCGTCGTCCTTGAGGACTTCAACACGCACCAGCACGGGAATGCCCGGCAGATAGCTGTCCCGGACGATGAGCTTAAGATTGCTGCCGCCGGCGTAGGGGTCCGACGAAATTCCGCCTTCTACCTGCACAAGTAGAAGCAACGCAAGCGCCGTCAAAAGAAATGAGATTCGGGCAAACATGGCTATTCTCCGCTCGTACTCGTTCCGGCTACGGGCGCCTTCAACTGCCGATTCCTGCACATCGATCACCCATCCTTAAGCCAAACCATAAAAGGGAGGCATCATCAAACTCCGGTCATTGTCGCATAGTTGTCCTGGCTCGATATTTCCAGTCCGATTTCACGCCCAAAACTACTAACACTCATAAACTTAATCATAGCAAAATATGCGGTTAAATGTCAAGCCGGACGGCCTACATTCCATCAATATCTCAGTAAATTAGACAGGAAATCTCCTCTATTATTCGCATAGCACACCACAATATGACAGATTTCATTTCACCGGCGCGCGGACGAGCCGACGCGGCCTCATGGTGCGGGAGCAACGAATGACGAGATGCCTCGGTGCCCGAGTGGCGAAAAGGGAGCGGGCTGTAAACCCGCTGGCGAAAGCCTACGTTGGTTCGAATCCAACCCGGCCCATTTCAGGCCCTGCAAAATCTTGTAGGGCCTCGTTTTATGTCGTTAAATGCAGATTCCTGAAACACCTGCGACTCCCAGCGAGGTTATGGTAATAACGGTCTGTGCGGTCATTTGTGGTCTGGAGCACTGGACCCAAATAGAAGACTTTGCAAAGGCCAACGAACAATGATTCAGGAGCTTTCTCGATTTACCTAATGGCGTCCCTTCACATGACACATTCGGTACAGTTTTCGCTTTTATCGATCCGAATGAGTTCGAGCGACGCATCCAAGAGTGGATTCATGCTCTTGT
>Ga0180432_10010317_pt1 | contig 11220 bp, 9 predicted proteins | sample SS_ome_10_FD_132414 | JGI IMG/M metagenome (GOLD analysis project Ga0180432, IMG submission 132414) | Hypersaline lake sediment archaeal communities from the Salton Sea, California, USA - SS_1_MS_2 metaG | ecosystem: Environmental > Aquatic > Non-marine Saline and Alkaline > Hypersaline >... | reverse complement strand
TCCGACGAGAACTTTTGTGGTGGTTGACCAACCTTCATACCATTTATCTTCATACTGTGTCGGAGCTTCTTCAAATTTTGATTCCTCTTCTTCTCCTTCTTTCCCTTCTTCCTCCTCCCCCTTTTTCTCTTCAAACAGATCTGCCTGAGCCAATCTCAGTTCTTGACCGGCGTCGATCTTCTTGGTTTGGTCGTCGCCGGCCGATAATAAGATTGATCCACCCTCAAGCACGCCAACCCGGGTAATGCCCTCTGAAACCGATACATAGCCTTTGAGCAAACCGCTTTTTACAGAAGCATTTAGCAAAATTTGATGGGTGGTTACTACGCCGCCAGGCGTTTGGAATACTAAAATATTCGGTGTGACGGAAAGCGCAAAATAAACCGTTCCGTTTTTGACGGCCAACTTACGGGAGTCATAATATGTTTTAACGGAAAAAAGGCTTTTGTCTTTTGCCAACAGATAAAGGTCACTCAATTTGACACCACACTCGCCCTGGACGGATAAGAGCGTACCTTCGGGGAAAGGCGCTTCAGAACGGAACTCTCCGATCTTCTGTTTTCCCTCAAACAGGATGACCTTACCCTTGGGGAGTATTCTGCCCACGGATAATCCTGAAGCAAAAGTCGTTGATGCAAACGCCAGAAGTGTAAAAATGACAACAACCTTGAATTTGATTTGATCATTGGGTATAAAGCGCATTTAATAGCTCCTTTTTCAAAAGTCTCTTTTTTTGAAGGAAATAAAGGGAATACAACGCATCTGATATCAAAAAACATAAAAATTATACATGATAATTTATATGGATGTCAATATTCAATTTTCAAATATTTATCAATTAAATAATTGAATCAAATATAAACTTTTTAGGCCGGGATTCTTTACCATGGGCAAGATTGGATAAAAAAAGCACAAAAATTACCCATCGAAACGAGAACGTTTAGAATTACAGATAAAATTCATGAAAACCAGCAGACAGTCCCGCATAAAAGAAAACCTTTGGTTGAGGGCACAAATCATCCAATCGGTGCGTAAATTTTTCATTGATAAGGACTATCTTGAAATTGAGACCCCCTGCAGGATTCCTGCTCCCGCTCCCGAGGCTCATATTGAGGCTGAAGTTTCTGGGGACTGGTTTTTACACACGTCTCCGGAGCTATGTATGAAACGGCTTTTGGCCGCCGGATATCCGCGTATTTTTCAGATTTGCCGATGCTTCCGTCAAAAAGAGAGGGGTTCAAAGCACCTGCCTGAAATGACGATGCTGGAATGTTATAGCGCCGGCCATAATTATTTCAATATGATGGAGCAGTGTGAAGAACTCATACGGTTTGTGGCTCACCGAGCCGGTTTTGGAGATTTTCTGGTTTACCAAGGCAACCGCATCGATCTTAATGCGCCCTGGCCCCGAATGTCGGTAACAGATGCATTCGAGAAGTTCTCGTCCGTCTCCATGGAAAAAGCGGTTTTACAGGATCGATTTGACCCATTGACGGCCTTTGATATTGAGCCGAACCTGGGGCAAAACAAACCGCTTTTTCTCTATGATTACCCAGCGGCTGCTGCATCTCTGGCAAGGCTAAAGCCGGAAAACCGTTTTCTTGCCGAAAGGTTCGAGCTTTACATCAGCGGTTTGGAACTGTGCAATGCCTTTTCAGAACTGACCGATCCGCTTGAACAGAGAAAAAGATTTGAGGATGAACAGAAAAACCGCAGCAAATTGGGATTACAGGCATATCCCTTTCCCGAAAAACTTCTGGATTCATTGCAATTTATGCCGGAAGGGTCCGGCGTTGCTCTGGGTATCGACCGTCTGGTGATGTTATTTGCAAATACCGCCCATATTGATGATGTGGTGGCATTTACACCCGAAGAGCTTTGATAAAAATTGACGGCTTCGTAAAAAGTCCAACTTCTGCGTTACGCTGCATCCTTCGTCATTGCAGCGTACTATAAGTACGCCTCATTCCTCAGGATTTGCGCGCCTTGAATTTGGAGCTTTTTACTTTGCCGTCGGATTGTGACTTTTTGCGATACTGTCAAAATTGGGGTAAAGAAATTATTAAAATGAATGTCCCCTATATCCTGGATCTGTGGTCTCCTCGACTTTTGCAACGTTATGGTTGACATAAAACGCTTACCTCTTATAAATACAATTTTTTAGAAAATGAGCCGTTTGAAAGAAAGCCTCGGCAATCGTTCAATTTAGTTTTATTTTCCGAACGACAAAAAAGGTTGAAAAGTTATGATTGAAAAGAAAATTTTGGTTGTAGATGACGAAGAAAGTACACGGTCACTTTTGGAAAGAACCATTTCCGAATTTGGATATAGAGTTGAGCTTGCGTGCAGTGCCGAGGAAGCTTTGGACAAAATAAAAAATGAGGAGTTTCAGCTTGTCATAACAGATTTAAAAATGCCGGAGATAGACGGTGCCGAATTGTGCCGTCAAATTAGAAGTATAAACCTCGAAACGGTTATTTATGCCCTGTCCGGATATCTAAAAGAGTTTGAGCCGGAACAGCTTCAGGATATCGGATTTGACGGTCATCTTTGTAAACCGGTGAATAGTGACGTATTAAAAAGTGCGATAGAGGGCGCCTTTGCTGCAAGTTATCAGAGGGTGAGATAGAAAAAAATCAGCTCAAATAAACACATTTGGATTTAACCGGGCCCCGAAAGCGTTATCTACGCTTTATTCCGACAGGCGGGGCAAAAACAGCGGATTTTTGAAAAATGGAAAACAAAGAGACTAAATCCCAGGCAGATATCGAGTGGGAGCAGCGGAAGCTGTGCAGAGATGAGAGCTGCATCGGCGTGATCGGTCCGGATGGACGCTGCAAGGAATGCGGACTGCCTTTTGAAGAGGAGCCTTCCGATGAAATAGAATCAGAAGCGGTCACAGAGAATTTAAAAGAGACTGAAACAGAAGAAGATGAAGCGGTTGCGGAAAACGGGGAAGAGAAGTCGGATTTGGATTTAGAGTGGGAGCAGCGCAAACTTTGCAGTGATGAGGGCTGCATCGGCGTGATCGGTCCGGACGGGCGTTGCAAGGAATGCGGCAAACCTTATGAGACCTAAAATCTGTATTCACTTCGTTCAAAAGATATAAATTTAAAAAGATGAACATCGAACATCGAACGTCCAACATCCAATGATGAATGAAAGACAAAAACAAGGTCAAGAGATCTATTAGAATAATTTGAGGAGTGGAGCGATATCCTTATTCGATGTTCAACATTGGACGTTCGACGTTCGATGTTCATTCTGTTTGATGTTGGACGTTCATTTCTAAAAACAATTTGTCGCTTATGGGTCATCCTTCCAGATCCAAAGGACCGGTTCTCGAATCTGCCCGAGCCGGCGTCACTTTTTTATGATAGGAGAGAACAATAAACAGGCCCACACTCAGGATCATGATGACGCCTCCGGATGGGAACGCCCGGCGGAGTTGAAAGACATCCATCATTAAGCCGGCCAGCAATGATCCTGTCAGCATTCCCAGACTGTGCGCCATTGCTAAAAGCCCCATAACGGATCCCATTGCCTCTGTTGAATTTCCTTTTAGCACAGACAGTGCCATCAATGCGGGCATTGAAATACCCCCCCCGAAACCGAACAAAACACTGGCCACTACCAGATCGTTGAAACTGTCTGCCCATTGAAAAGAAAAAATTGCATAACTGATGATTAACCCCCCGCTAACAACCATCATTTTCCGATTGATTCTATCTGCCAGAAAACCCATGGGGACGTGCAAAAGACCGCTTGAAAAAATTCCCAATGTCACAAGAATTCCAATGGATGAACTCGAGAGTGAAAATTCTAAATCCCCCAAAACCGGCAGAAAGCTCCAAATGACCCCGATACATGCGGCATAAGCGAGCCTGAAAAGAAAAAGCCCCGCCATATCACTGTCATAAAGAAGACGTTTCCACTCGATTGGATTTGTTCCCCGGCTCACAACCGACTCGGACCGTGTGGGAGGGAGTAGAAACGAACTTAATAAAAAGCCTGCAAAAGCGAGAACGCCCATGGATGCAAAAGAGGTGTCCAGGCTGAATTGGTCACGGATTTCTCCTCCGATCAGTGGTCCGATACTCAAACCCAGGAACATCGACATATTAAACAATCCCATGGTGAAACCTTCACGGCCGGGCGGTGTGATATCTCCGACATAGGCTTGAACCGCCGGCATTATCATGGCTGACGTTATCCCCTGAACAAACCGTATACCGATAAGGGATTCAACATTATTTGCAAGAATGAATGCCAGTGAAACCAGTGTATAACCACAGAGGCCCGCCACAATAAACGGCTTCCGCCCCTTTTTATCCGAATATCTGCCGAAATAAGGCAGTAAAAAGCTTCTGGACAGGGAAAATGACCCGAATATCAACCCGATGTATAACCCACTTGCCCCGAGATCGTGAGCATAGACCGGCAGTAGGGGCACGACAATCCCCACACCGGTTACCGCACCGAATATGGAAAAAAACAGGACACTGAAAATTTTTTTATTTAATTTTTTCATTAAACAAAGGGTGGAACATTTCCCGTTCAACACAAAGCCATCCACATTACAGAGGATGGCTTAATTTTTTTAAAAAGTACAGATGGAATCGCTCTTATGCTTTTTGAATATCAGCCAGCACAGACTCGACCAGATTCTTTATCTCTGAAAGCCTGTCTTCAGTCATGGCTTCAAAACGCAGCACCAGAGCCGGCTGAGTGTTGGATGCGCGAACAAGGCCCCACCCGTCGTCAAACAGAACCCGAACCCCGTCGATATCGATGACTTTGTAACGTGTGCGGAAAAATTCGGTCGCCTGTTTAACAACGTCGAATTTTTTATCATCAGGGCATTCCACACGTATCTCGGGGGTGGAAAATGTTATGGGAACATCAGATAAAAGTTCGGATATTTTCTTTCCGGTTTGGGTTAATATTTCCAGGAGCCTGCAAGAAGCATAGGTGGCATCATCAAAACCGAAATATCGATCGGCAAAAAACATGTGGCCGCTCATCTCACCTGCCAGTTCAGCCTTTTCTTCTTTCATTTTCTTTTTAATCAAAGAGTGGCCGGTTCTCCACATAATCGCCCGGCCGCCGTGTTTTTCAATGTCATCATACATTGTTTTTGAACATTTTACTTCGGATATGAATGTTGACCCGGGTTTTCTCGAAAGGATCTCCCGGGCAAAAATGATCATAAGCTGATCGCCAAATACAAGGTTCCCTGTCTCATCCACAACGCCGATTCGATCGCCGTCACCGTCATAACCGATGCCCACATCCAATCCCTTTTCCTTTACCAGGGCAATAAGATCCTGCATATTCTTTGCCACCGTGGGATCGGCTTCGTGATTTGGGAACGTGCCGTCCATGTCGCAATAAATATCGTAAACTTCGCAATTAAGATTCTTTAATACGGGTACGGCAACCGTTCCCGCAGTACCATTACCCGCATCCACACCCACCTTGATGGGACCGGCCATGGTTATATTATTGATTAAAAATTCCTGATAAGGAGTGACAGCATCGGCTGTAGACAGAGAGCCTTTTCCCTGCACAAATGATTTTTTAGTAATAATCCCGAGAATTTTCTGGATATCTTGGCCGTGAATCGAATCCAAATCCATACAGAGCTTAAAACCGTTATACTCGCCGGGATTATGACTGGCCGTAACCATCACACCCCCTTCCCGGTCAAAATGCTGGATTGAAAAATAGAAAACCGGAGTGGGACACACTCCGATGTCGATCACATCACATCCGGTTGACCGTAATCCCTCAATAATTTTTTCAGAATAGAGGTCTGAAGTCAAACGGCAATCACGGCCCACAATGAGCTTTGATCGACCATGATTCTTTAGAAACGTCCCGACACCTTTCCCAATCCGCAGGACATCATTCTCGGTCATATCCTTTCCTGCAATTCCCCTGATGTCGTATTCTCTAAACATTTCCGGATTCATAATCGTCTCCTTTCTGACAACCTAAAACCTGCATCGATGGTTATCTAAAACGGCAATATATTTTATATTTTATAATCAATGGACGGATTGTTTTTTACTCGCTTGACACGCAAGCGTCCTATATCTATACTCACTTGACTTTCATTTAACAAGACAATTCTTATCCGCTCAATCCGTCATTTAATTGAGGGGTGGGGAGTTTTTCTTTTAACCCCTCGAATAAATCGGAATAAATAATCAGCGACGAAATTGTAACCTGTTTGAATTAAAAAAAATTCCCGACCTTTCTTTAAAATTGAGATGCAGAAATGACGCGAGAATACTCTATTGAGACATGCAAGACACTTGAAGCAAGATTCCATGACGCAGGATTATACCGGCCCATGCGACTTGAGCGTTATGATGCGGGCCGTAAGCTTGTTTATGACGTCATCGAGGTCGCCGGTACCCATACGGCAAGAGTTCATGCGGTAGTTGAGACGTTTGTCGGTGGTGGTTTTGCCGGACAGGTCTATCGGGTGAAGGTCACGGAGATCCATGAACCGGATGGAGCCATAAAAGGACTTGAGGTTGGCGGCATTTATGCGATGAAGATTCTTATTCCGCCGTCTACCTTTTCCCGGCTGTTTCGCAATGCCATTTATTGGATGGGTTTTCAAGGACCCTTTCAACTTCAGGTGAATCCGCGTGCTGCAAGAGCCGGGGCGTTATGGCAAAAATTTATCCGGCGAGGCGCTAAAATTCGATTTGGTGATGAAAAAACGGTTGTGGATATTCACGCAACGTTTGTGGACCATACACTGGGGAGTTGCGGTGAGTTTAGCGAGTGGGTGGACGGGAGAACCTGGCGGCTGGAGGTCGATGATCATCTGGATTTCTTGAAAAAATGGCGTAGGGGCAGGTCGGTTGAGATAGAACGGCTGGGCTCGCCGGAATATCGCGCCAAGTATGAATTTATGCACAAATTTGTTGCGCTGCTGCATGACATGGGAGGGCATGAGTTTGCGAGACAATATGAGTGGTCCACATGTAAAAGTCAACCAAACTGTCTGAAACGAAAAGGTACGGATAATAATCCCTCCAGCGGGCTGGTAGCAGTTGATTTTCGGGCCGGTCTTGCGCTGCTGATGTTTTTACCTATGAGTCCCGGGGATTTTAAACTGATTATCAAAGGACTCGGTCGGGGAAGCCTGGTACAGTTCGATCGGGGCAGCATCGAACAACTTGAACGATTTATAGAAGCGCATCCTAACGATTTTGCCGACATGCGAGAGATGCTGGATGAACTTAAAGCATCCGAGCGTATTTACAGAGACTCGGTTCCGGATATCACTCACAATTTGATTCGGTTATTTTACAGCGGGCGGCTGTGGTCGACCCTATTTGACAGCGCGGTGAATGGATGGAAAGTGCGAAATGTGGTCGATGATTCGCAGGCACAAAAGCTAAGACAAAGTAAAACTTTAACTATATTATTTTATTTAATTGGAATCATTCCAATTTATGGCATATCATGTCAGCGATTTTGGGGCCACGGGGACTGGCGAAAACATTATAAGGGAATAGTCACAAGTTGGGATTATTTAAAAAGAGCTTTTAGAGGAAAGATGGCTGAAAAAATCATTGGGTGGCACCGAGCGAACCGGATCGATAGCGCCGGCGCTGTAAGTGTCGCCAAATCTGGTTGGCGTTTTATGGGAAATTGTGCATTGTCAATACTTCCTTCCGGGCTGCACCGAATATTAACGGATTGGAAATATGCCAAAGAGCGATTCAATTATCTGTTTGTGAGACCGATTCGGTTATATTTTAATTCAGAACTGCGCAAGCAATGGCTTTATGAGATGGTATCAGATGGGCGGAAAAAGCATATATTAAGTCATGAGGACGCAGAAATTATCTTGTCACAGGTTGATGAGCCGTTTATACAAAAGTATTTGAAAAGCCTGGCTGTGCATATCTGTACGTTACCGGTAACCCAGATTGTTTCGGTGCTGGTAGCCATGACTTATGTTGCCATGCATCCTGAGATGCCGCGAGCACAGGCATGGGGGATCGGACTCGGAATTATCGCATTGTTTCAGATTGTTCCGATTTCTCCGGGGTCTCTGGTTCGGGGGCTTTACGTACTGTATCTGGTGATCAGGGAGCGAAATTTCAAAGACTATAATATTGCGGTATTTTTAGGGTTTTTTAAATACATAGGATACTTGGCGTTTCCGATCCAGATGGCCTATCGTTACCCGGTGTTGGCTCGATTTATGGCCGGGCACTGGGCCAATGAATCGGTACACATTGTTCCGGTGTTTGGTGAAAGTGGCGCATTGCTGGAGCATTGGGTCTTTTGTTTATTCTACAATCTTCCGTTGACCATACGCCGTCGTATTGGAAAGCGTGTTCTGCTAAGGGCGTCCATGCCCAAACGATACTGGCATATCGGTTTGTGCGCAATTGCGGCAACCGGAATATTTGGAATTGCGGATTTTGTTTACCTTGGGAATGTTGGAAATTTGCCTGATTTGAGGACGATTTGGTGGCTGTCCGTATTTGTGCCCATGCTTTGTGGCGCGGTGGTGACATTGGGATGTGGTGGAGTGACTTTGGCCAAACGGATTGTCGGGGCTGCTGTGTGTGGCGTTGCGGTCGGGGTGTTCTATGCGGGGGTGTCAGCATTTCTCGGCCACGGTAGTGGAATTTCGATGGGTGAGATTGTGACAAACGGTATGTGGCGAATATTTATCTTTTCAATTATTTCAGTTTTTGGAGCGATAATTACCGAGGTGAAGTTACCGGACCCGGATTTGTAGTATCTGAATTTTGCATGAAAATTAATGAGTAAAGGAGAACCCAGAACATGAGCAAAATCATGCAATTGACCGTGCGTGTTCGTCCCTATTACAAAAAGAGTCTGAAAGCGGATTTTCCCGCGATTGGACGGGGGCTGAGTTATCTCAATGAAGCATGGATAGAGGAAGGTCCCTCGCTCTTTGACATTGTGGGAAGGCTGGACCAACTCCTCTATGATCTGGAAGGGAATCCGCCGTTCAGAGAAATTCTTCTTAAACACCAAGACAAACTCCGCAAACTTCACAATGAAGTTGAGGAGCATATTGCGGATTGGAAGCTGGCCAAGGCCGATCAGGCACTGTATCAGATTGAGGACGTTTTTGACCAAATTGAATGGGAATTGGGGAATTAAACCTGGAACTTATTTCGGCCCGCCTGCCAAGCCAGGCGCGACGGCCAGGGGTACGAGCGGGCAGGTCACAATTGGAATGTTGGAATAATGGAATATTGGATTTTTGGGATGCTGGTGCAGTGGCTTATTGAGAGAATGTGCCTGTTAAAATATAAAAAACAGGAAATTCCTTTAGAAAACATTATTCCAATATTCCAACATTCCACTATTCCATGTATAGGTTAAAAACTCAGACTCCCTAAGATCTGTTTAACTTTGACCTAAATTGTAGAATTTCCGAGACGTTTACCCTTTAACCACAGCTATCGGTCTGAGTTTCGCCACCTTTTTTGAAATTCCGGCTTCATGGACCACCTCAACCACTTGGCAAATATCCTTGTAGGCTTCGGGCATCTCTTCAGCCAGGGTGGACCTGCCGGTCCATTTGACAAAAATTCCCTTGTCTTCGAGTTCCCGTTGTATGGCCCGTCCTTTGCTGGCTTTTTTTGCGGCTTTTCGGCTCAAAACACGCCCGGCGCCGTGACATGTGGAACCGAATGTTTCTTGCATGGCCTTTTCCGTACCCGCTAGAACATATGAAGCCGTACCCATATCTCCGGGTATAATTACCGGTTGTCCCACCGGGCGATATTGATCGCACAGGTCCTCATGTCCGGGGGGAAAAGATCGGGTTGCGCCTTTTCTGTGAACACAGACCGTCTGTTTTTTTCCATCGACAACATGAACTTCTTTTTTTGCGATGTTGTGACATACGTCATAAAGCAGCTTCATGTTCAGATCCCTGGGACTCATACCGAGTACGCGGTAAAGAATCTCACGGGAATGGTGCATTAAAATCTGCCGGTTGGTCCAGGCATAATTTGCGGCACAGGCCATGGCATTATAATAGCGCATCCCTTCTTTGGATTGAATCCTGGCGCAGGCAAGCTGCCGATCCGGCAGGTCAACCCCCAGCTTTTTAACATGCTTTGCCATAAAAGCCAAAAAATCGTCGCAAATCTGGTACCCCAGACCTCGGGAGCCCGTATGGAGCATTACGGTAATTTGTCCTTCAAAAAGCCCGAAAGCCTGAGCCGTCGGTGTATCATAAATCGCTTCTACCACGCCGATTTCAAGAAAATGATTTCCCGAACCCAGGGTTCCGAGCTGTTTGAGCCCCCTTTCCAGGGCCCTTTGACTGATCACGCCGGGGTCGGCATTCGGCATACACCCGCCATCTTCCGTATGTTCTAAATCCAGCGCTTCTCCAAGTCCCCGGCTGACCGCCCACCGGCTGCCCATTTGAAGCACTTTTTTTTCTTCGGGTACGGAAAGCTTAATCGAACCTTTTGAACCCACACCGGTAGGAATACCCCGGAAAAGTGCATTCAGAAGATTTTCGAGTTTTGGACGCACTTCTTTTTCCACAAGGGATGTTGTTGCCAGACGTACGCCGCAGTTAATATCATACCCCACTCCGCCCGGAGATATGATGCCCGATTCCCAGTCAAAGGCGGCAACCCCGCCGATGGGAAATCCATATCCCCAGTGCATGTCCGGCATTGCCATCGATGCCTTTAAAATGCCCGGAAGGGTTGCAACGTTTGCCACCTGTTTTAAAGGCTCTTTCTGCTTTTCAGCTTTGAGCATGGATTCTGTTGCGTAAATCATTCCCGGAACGCGCATGTTTCCGGTTTTGGGCAACTCCCACCGGTAGTTGTCTATTTTTTTAATTTCCATGGTTTTCTTCTATGTTTATGTTTAAATTATTTTAGCGTGAAAGGAGAAGTGTGTCAAGCTGACAAAATAATCCACCTGGGGTAAACGCATTTGAATCCCAATACAGGGAGAACGCTCCACGACGGCGTGCATCTCTTTCCAACCGACTGAAACTTGTGCTTAAGCACGCATAAGCCCGAGCCGCGCCAAAGCTGTTAAGAACAATTCATCGCTAAATTATCCCATTGATTTTTTAAGTCAAAATTTCATTCGGCTCGGGCTAACGCGTGCTAAAGCCCTTCAAACAGTCAGTCGGTTTCCAAGAGAAACACGCCGTCGCTACGCTGC
>Ga0180432_10010316_pt1 | contig 11221 bp, 27 predicted proteins | sample SS_ome_10_FD_132414 | JGI IMG/M metagenome (GOLD analysis project Ga0180432, IMG submission 132414) | Hypersaline lake sediment archaeal communities from the Salton Sea, California, USA - SS_1_MS_2 metaG | ecosystem: Environmental > Aquatic > Non-marine Saline and Alkaline > Hypersaline >... | reverse complement strand
GGGGGACATGGGTCTCTCGGATCCTCTTGGGACAGAGGGTATATGGGGAAAAGAGAGAGAGGGGAAGAGGCGGGAGGGTAGCCCACTCCTCTAAGAATTAATTAAATTAGTTAATTCTTGGTAGTGTCCCCAGGGGTGGAGATTTATTGTTATTAGATGTGGGGTGATACTGTTCGCGGGCTGGGGGGGAATCTCGATTTTCGGCCGTCCCGGGAGCTGTGATCCTGAAAAGAATTCAAGGGAATCAAAAAAACTTAGAAAGAATCCAAAAAAGGACTTGACAAATTTATCATAAAACCGATATTGAGGAGTGGAGGTGAAAAAATGAAAAAAACATATTTCCTCAGGTACAATGATTGGTTTCTCCAATCTAACAACAGATGGGCACTATGGCCCATGAATGTGCAGTTATTCTCTCTGTCCGATGCAAGGGATAGAAGGGATAGAATAGCTGCAAACTTCAGCTATCCCGTAGAGATTCTAGAGCTTAGTATCTAATCTTTATTGGCCGCTCTATTTCCGGCGGCCATAAATAGGAGGTGAGAAATCGGAGGTTAAAATGAAACACCCATTGTTCCTCTTACTTATCGCCGCGAGTTGTGTTACTACTCCTCTAGCTGATGTCCAGTTTATCCCGCCGCTTTTGATAGTCGGCGATTGCCTTACTGTGGAAATAATCAATTCCGGCGGGCAGACAGCTTATAACATCGTGGCAGAGATTACAATCTATATTAACGATGAAACACAACTACATTACATTGCTATGGGCGATCTAAGGCCAGGAGAGAGGCAAAAGAAAGAGTATATAATCCCAGGCTTGAGCTTTGAAGATGATACGATACACCGCGTTCAAGGCTCGCTGACTTGGGATTAAATCTGTGCAAGTATTGCACAAATATTAAGGAGGTTTAGGTATGAATCAAGAAAAAAAAGAAACATTGGAAACCCATTTGTTTGTAGGTTCTATGTGTGGGGAGGTCATGTGTACCGAGGATAATATTGACACAATGAATCAACTCCAAAATGACAAAGCAAAAGCATATCTTAAAAAACATCCAAATGCTATTGTAGGACGATTTAACTGGCATGAAGATGCAGACTGTAAATTTAGGCGATTAAAAGATGTCATGCCGTTACTAAATTTTAGCTATGATTTCGCCTTACCGGATTTTGATGATTGGGCATTTGAATACGTCCGCACGTGGAACGAAAACCTTACTTTAGCTCAAAAATCACCTGAATATGTAGAACAATTCTGGGATTATATTGACACCGAAAACGGCATACATTTCTTTTGGATTTAAAGGAGGAGTGGGGTGGACGAACCTGATTGGTGTCCGATTCTTAAGAAAAGGGAGCATAAAAATGAAATATTATGAAATTTTAAGCAATTGTTGTGATGCTACGGTGGAACCGATTCCCCAAGGCCCAAATAACCCAGATGGTTTTTTATACAAATGCTTAGAGTGTGGGGAGCCATGCGATGGTTATTTATGGCGAGAGGAGGATTAATGGACATATCAAATGAAAAAATCGATAAAATCATTGAACTCACAGCTGACATTGAAGACGATGGGACGGTTTGGGGCTATGATACAGACGTAGGGCCGCTGCATTTCTTGCGAAAAGAAATCCGAGAAATACTACGGGAGCAAGATAATGTATCTTGAGGAGGTAAATTACAACAAGGAAAAAGATGAGGTGTGGATTATTTTTATTGATCGCCACAGTAGTCCAAAATTTCAGCTCATGTTATACAAGGAAGACGCTTGGGCATTGGCTGATGAAATATTGGAGGCTATTGAAGAAAAATGAGCTATAGAAGAGAAGATCACTTTGACGATCCGGCAGATTACTGGGACTCTGTAGGCGATCATCACCGCGCGCGGCAAATAAGGAAGCGAAGGGAAGCTATCGAGCGTGGTGATATAGAGGAGGAGGATGATGAGTGATATTATTTTATGGGAGCATCAAAAAAAAAGAGTTTGTGAGTTTTATGAATGCTCAGATGGCAAAGACAGGCAATATCCAGAGTGTCGCGGTGTTCGGCCCAAGAAATGCCGTCTGCATGATGAAATATTGCCACTAATTCATTATTTGAATACTGGGAAATTAGAATGAGTGATACAAAGATAATACGTAAATCGCAGCCTATTGATTTAACCGCGCCGATCCCGCTTTGCTGTGTTTGTGGTAAGGTGGGAGAGTACAAGTGTACTCATAGCGGCTGCCCTAATTGGATGTGCTATGAACACGCCACCTATCGCACCGAAGAAAACAAGTGGTTGTGTGATGATTGCTATTGGCATATTATGAGCCTGTTTGTGTAACGCCGTTGTAGCGCCGAAAATAAGGAGGTTATTATGAAAGAAAGAATCAAAAAAGATGTTTTAATAGGATGGCTACGCCACTCTTTTCACCTTCTCAAAATGCATCATTACGATAAAGTATATGATGCAGATTCTAGCGACAAAATAGAAAAACGAGACAAGGAATTTCTTGAAGAGATAATTAGAAGATTAAAGTAAATAAAGTATTGATTATCCCCCCTTAACTGGGATAATATAAACGCCAAGGTTTATAGGGTTACTAACGCCTTGGATTCCCCGTTTGCTGAGAATCTAAGGACAGGAGGAAAAGGAGTATGCCAAAAATGGGACGTACAATGCAACTTACATTCCCCGCATGGTTAGATGATTGGATTAATGACAAGACCAAACGCTATGGGTTTTCTAAATCTGCTATCGTCCGTATGTATGTTCAATTAGGTGTATTGGTCTTCTCTATTTGTACTCAGGAAAAGCGTGTCTGTCCTTTATTAGATTTATTATTAGATAAATCCATAAAAGACAGAGAAAGAATCCTTAACGGCACCATGACAAAAAATGAGATAGAAGTGATTATGGATGAAATCCAACTTGAAACACGGCTCGCCTTACGAGATCGCATCCCCAAAATGAAAAAAATCTAATTTTTTTTACTTGACAAATGAGCAAAATTTGTTTATTATTTAAGAGGGCAATGAGGAACATGGAAACCTCTTTAATATCACACAGGGTTTTCGACAGGGGAAAATATAATGTTAAACAATAACACATTCACAATGCACGAATATCATCTTGGTGATTCAATGATGATAAGTGTTAAACCGTTTTGCGGTCAGGATGGTATGTTTGAGATGAGTCTTATTTCCCGCGATGTGGACTTACATCTTTATGTATCCCGCGCGAAACTCGAGGAGATACTAAAAAAGGCGGAGAGTATAATTAGGACTTGACATGGATACTATAATCCCCTATCATATTCCATGCAATGATAGTCAACCTTGCCGATCTGCGCAAACGAAGGGGATTAAGCCAAGAGGAGCTAGCTTTGGCCTGTGGCCTGACTCAGGAGCACATCAGCCGCTTAGAACACGGAAATTATTTCCCATCTGTCAAAACGGCGGTCAGAATCGCGCGGATACTCAATGCCAATGTCGAACAAATCTGGATATTCAGTCATCAAGACTTAGTATAACCACCTATGACAATCTTGTCATAAACACAACCTCTATTTATGATGTCTATCGCATAAGGTATATTATGTCAACTCCTTTATCATCAGGGGGTTGGCATGGCATAAAGCAGTATATATATCCCCGTTTTTTAATGAAAGCATGGGAATATATAAAACAATTGCTTTATGAGTTTAATATCATAGAGGGGTATCATATTACCTTAGCCAGGAATGATACCCCGATTACACCTGCCCTTGAAGCAATGGGTAATAAAGGAGGTGCGTATGTCAGAGTCTAGCATATCTTTACAATTCCTGCAAGCCTTATTTTTAATGGGCGCAATCTGTTTTGTACTCGCCGCCCTTGCCTGGGTGTGCGAGATAATCTTTAAAAGGAGGTGAGTGGTGCCAAAATATTTATGGAAATCACTTAGTAAAGGGCTGAAATCCTATCATGGTAAACATGAGTGGGAAATCGGCAAATGGCACGAGGCTAAGGGGCCACTCTCTATGTGTCGGAATGGTTTTCATGCCTCTAAGGAAGTTATGGATTCAATGTTTTATGTGCCAATGGAATGCTTGGCTAAAGTTGAGGTTAAGGGCAAGCATGAAGATCAAGATGATAAGCAATGTTGGCAACAGATGAAGATTGTAAAGGCGTGGGAATGGGAAAAGAAAGACAGTGTTGCGTTAGCTATTTACGCCGCCGAACTTGTACTGGAAAATTTTGAAAAACAATACCCTAATGACAAACGACCCAGAAAAGCTATTGAAGCCGCAAAGAAGTGGCTAAGGAATCCCACGAAGAAAAATGAGTCAGCATCCAGGTCAGCATCCGAGTCAGCATCCGAGTCAGCATCCGAGTCAGCAGCCAGGTCAGCCGAGTCAGCAGCCAGGTCAGCAGCCTGGTCAGCCGAGTCAGCAGCCTGGTCAGCAGCCTGGTCAGCAGCCTGGTCAGCAACCTGGTCAGCAGCCCGGTCAGCAACCCTTAAATACATCAAAATGAAAATCGAGGCGTGGATTCAAGAGCGGATTAAAGGTTTAAAAGAAATAAAAGGAGGTAATGATGAGCTTTATGAGTCAAAAAGACATTGATGAGCGTAACGCCGCTCACAAAGATTGTGAGGTCGAATACGCGGATAAGCATTGTGCCGAATGCGGTATGCCGTATTGGACGGGCGTTAAGGATGATGATGACCGCGGATTCTGCTGTGAATCTTGCTTAGAGCTGTATCACAAAGACGAGGAAATGGATGAATGGAGAAAACAAGAAGATAAAGAAGAATATCTGTTTGACTTCCTCGGTCTTAATGAGCGGCGCAAAGTTGAACTTATACGGAATGGCAGAACTGGAATCCTTCGTTAAGGTCTTTGGGCCATTAAAGAAGATTAAAATGGCGAAAAAACAAGAAATAACCAAAACAAATCATAAGCCACCGAGATATGCTTTCTTACTCGATGACGATTTATGGATGTCTGTATTCCTTAACAACGACGGCATTACAGACGAGTTTAAGAAAGAAATTAAGAGTCTAGATACGGGTGATCATGCATCTTTTGGTGTTTACAAAAACAAAAAGGGTTTCCTGAATATCAATGAAGTAAATGGGATTACCATTGATGGAAGCGAATCTCAATCGGTGCCAGAAGTAGATGTCCACGATGACCTAAAAGAAGAGAAGTCTGGCAACAGTGGACAAGCTCAATCGGCGGGTGCATTAACAAACCGAGACAAGATAGAGATATTCCGCATCGCCGCCAATAACGCTACAGCTAACACCAAACCGGAAAATGACGTAGGTGATCCTGAGCAATGGGCTGTTTGGTATAACACTATCCGCAAAACTCTAGAAGAGGATTGGTGGAAATTCTAATGTTAATCAAGTGTCCATTAAATGATACCGCCGTCACTGTGGATGATTGTCTTGAATGCGGCGCAAAATGTCTACACGGCAACCTGCCCTTGCATCTAGCACGACTCTCTAAGGAACGACCTGTCATCACGGATCAGTGGAGCGTCACACAAATAACCTCGCCATTACAGATTACCGTCCTTAAAGAACGCAATGCAATGGTTGTAGACCCCATGGATGGTGTCTTTGCAACATGGGGCACTGCATGGCATAAGATGGTGGAAGGGTATTCTACCGTCGGCAACGGACGCTATATCGCAGAAGACTATTTCGAGGGTGCTATTGAAACACCATTGGGACATATTACCTTGACCGGCACACCTGATCTTTATGACAAAGAGCTACAGACACTCTGGGACTACAAAACAACTAAAGCCTATTCTATGGGTAAGGCATGGAAAAGTAACGAAGAATGGTTTTGGCAGTTGAATCTATACCGCTTTTGGCATTTCCCGGAAGCAAAGAGGATGTTTATTTGCGGCGCAATTCGAGACTATGGATGGCAGACCAAGGAACGAGATGGGTTAGATCCCATCACAATCAAAGAAGTACCAATCTATGATGATAAGGTTGTGTTGGATTATACCGTCACCCATTTAACGGTGCTTAAACGGTGCCAGGATGAAGGTATTGACCCGCCGGAATGTACCGACGCCGATAGGTGGATGAACTATGATAAGCGGAAAAACAAAAAAGTGTATATGAGATGTGAGAGATATTGCGCCGTCGCTGATGTATGTCCGCAATGGCAAGGAGAATTAAATGAAGAAACACAAGTTGTCCAAGCTGCCTAGAATCTTTGCCGAAGAATGCTATGAGGACTTTATGCAAGATGAGGTCTCTATTATTTGCCGACGGTTCTTAAACTTTCTTGAAATGAATGGATATACAGTAATTGAAGATGAAAGTACCACAGACATTACCACAGCAGTTGGATAAGGACGCCGCCTTTTCTACGCTCGTTGAAAACGTGGCTGATGCCCTTAGTGTGACGCAACGAGAGGCCCGTAGAACCGTGATCTACGGTTGGGCAGACATCGGCGAGCAAGTCAAGCAGTATGTCGAAACTTATAACCTCAATAATATCAACACATTTTGTGCAACACTTGCACAGGAAGTTGGAAAAAACGTAGGCAGAAGTATTAGTCGGCGCAGTATTTATTACGCCGTTGCCTTTGTTGACCGCCTAGAACAGGACAACAAAACCGTTGAAGATGCAATCGGCGAATATGAATCCTGGACGCGCATCACTAAATTATATCTTACAGAGGGGGGAGGGTGCACTAATACCCAAGACTCCGCAACGGAGTCGAATAACATGGGGTCGGTTTACCCTCTTTCCGACCCTTCACCTCCTTCCCCTCCCCTCTCAAGCTATGATGAGTATCTGGTGAAACCTTGCCCTATTTGCGGTGGTGGGCCATGTGAGAAGGCACACTGGCCGACCACTGTCAAGGCAGGGGCGGCGGATGATGAGTGGATACCCCTCTGCCATGAGTGCCATATGGAGCAACATAAGATCGGCTTTATTAGTTGGTTCGATATGTACGGACGTAAGCTCTTTAAAGAGTTTATATATCCCATAATCAGGGGAAAAAAACCATGAAATATCTCGGGTTATTAATTGCAATAGTCATATGTTTTATGTGGGTAACTATCCTTATCGTGTTTGGAGATATGCTAGGAATCCCCATGTGGGCACAATACATATTAGGTATCGGTGGTGGATTTTTAAGTGGCTGCCTCGGTGGGTTCATAGATAATAGATAAACGAGGAAAGCTATGAAACTAAATAAAGATCAAATCCAATGGATAATCTTCTGGACTACCGTGGTAGTTGCTGTGGTGGCATTGTGGATATCGAAATGAATCGTGAAATGTTGCGGCGAGACACACCTTTAAGATTCTTATATTCTTTAAGAGATAATAATATATATATAAGAGCCCCATTTTCTCATTGGCCCAAAATTCTCCCCAACGGGGGTAGAGAGCCTAAATCACCACCCAATTACTCGTCACGGACTCGTCAAAAACTCGTCAAAACTCGTCAGTTGTCTACTGGAATCGACCATGAATACAGATCAATCAGCTAAATTTATAGATGAATTTAAGGACGTTATTTTAGATGAAACACGCTATGTATCTGAAAACGTTAGAGATTGGGTTAATGACGTTGATCCAGGTGAAACTTTTTACTCGTCAGAACTCGTCAGAACTCTCCAGAACTCGTCAGGACTCGACGGTAATGAGCGGGCAAGATTCATCAAGAATGTCTCTAAAGCCCTATCAAGGCTCAAGGATGAGGGGATATTGGATAAGGCAAGCTCTCGGCGTGGACACTGGCGCAAGGTGGCAATCATTTATGAGCCGATTGATTTCCTGGGCGCGCCTACTAAACCATTTGAGATTGACTTGCCTTTGGGGTTATCGAAGATTGTTAATGTCTATCCGTCAGACATATTGTGTTTTGCTGGCAAGCCAAATGCGGGTAAAACCACTACAGTCCTCCATATTATTAAGCGAAATATGGAACGGTGGGGAAAAGAAGGCATCTATTACATGACTAATGAATTGAGGGATACCAGCTTACGCCGCAAATTAGAACTCCATACTGACCTCACTTTGGCTGATTGGCAATTCACGGCTATTCCTTGCTTTGGGGATCATAAGGACTTTGTTAAGCCGGACGCTATTAATATCTTTGACTGGATAGCCATGGCAGATGCATCCTACCGCATTGAAAACGTTATGGGGGATATTAAGTCTAAGCTCGATAAAGGTATAGCGATTATCTGTATCCAAAAGAAGGGCAATTATAAGGATATGAAGGGGAGGGAAGTAAAGGTAGAGTTGGGAACCGGCGGCTGGAAAGGTGTCCACTACCCTACCCTGTATTGTGCCATGGACTTTGGCAAGGCCAAAATAATCAAAGCAAAGGACTGGAAGACAGGGGAGAATCCTAACGGGAAAGTGTGCGATTTTAAAATATTCGGAGGCGCAAAAATGGAATGGTCAGAATGGTATGAGGAGTGGAAACGATGAGTGAATATATACCACACATGAATAAGGAGAAAAATAATGATTAACGATGAAGATGGGATGCTGGTACAGCTAACCGTGTACCTCGTCACTGACGGTGAGGGAGATGTAGTGGTTCATTCATATACGCCGCCGAAGACTGTCGGCAGTCTCATTATCGGTAGCCGGAATAAAGATAAATGGTATACACCAAAGAATTGGGCCGACTTCTCTACCCTCACCACGATGGAAGTCAAGAAGCGGTTCGATGAGGCACAACAAATAGATGAGGCACTAGATGAGGTACAGGCTAAGATTGTGGGTGACCCAGAGCTTGATGGGGCACTGAGCGAAGAAGAGCAAAAGGCACTGTTAAAGAAGTATGACGAAGAACAGGGGGAGAAAGATGCAGTTTAGTTATCATAAGTTCGATCTAAAGGAATTTAATTTATATCCTCTTGGTGATTGGCACGTTGGTTCCCCCCAATGCAACAAGGGATTTATTAAGCGGCATATCGTTACCGTTACGGAAGATCCTCTAGGGTATTGGGTGGGTATGAGCGATTTCATGGAAAATGCTATCGTTGGTTCAAAGTCTGACCTTTACAAGCAAACCATGTCTCCCGAAGAACAGCTTGATTGGGTATGTGAAACCTTGGAACCCATTCAAGATAAAGGCTTGTTCATCATTGCCGCTAACCATGAACAACGCACCATGAAAACCGTAGGGCTTCAGCCGGAGAGACACATCGCCAAAAGATTAGATGTTCCCTATAAGGGGTACTCTTGCTATGCAGTATTCCAACTGATGCAAGCAAAAAACCCTCAGTCTTTTAAATGTTATTTTCACCATAACTACGGCGGTGGATATACAAAAGGGGGAAAGGTCAATCGTTCTGCGAAATTACGGGAGATTGCACCGTCCGCAGATGCGACATTCTCTGCCCATTTTCATATCACATCGAGAACCCCATCTAAATGGTATGACACAGGAAGGAAGGGCATCATTTCCCGTGTTGGGTATGATTATATCATTGGCTCTGCATTAGAGTATGACGAAAGCTATGCAGAGGAACGGGCAAAGCCAGCGGCGGTGACGGAATTTATAAGGGTTACATTTAAGGGTTGCACTAATGGGCGGCGTGATAATCGGGAACAAATCTATGAAGTGATTACTTCAAACGGAAGGCAATGATGAAAAGCAGTAACATAGCCGTAGATTTAGATGGGGTTATTCTCAATTTTAATTGGAATTCTTGGAGTAGTCGGGATATGGATTATTTTGGTGTTCCAATCAAAGGTTCAATAAATGGGCTAAAAAGATTAAGGAAGTTAGGGTATCGAATTATTATCCATACTTGCCGAACAAATCCAGTGCTAAACAATGGTTACACGCTTGAAAAGCTCTATGAGAAAGTAAAACGAATCCTAAAAAAACACAAGATTCCCCATGACGAAATCTGGCTTGGTGCAGGAAAGCCAATAGCTGATTTTTATATAGATGATAGAGCCATTAAGTTTGAAAGTTGGAGACAGGTCATTCAAGACATTAAAAAGGAGGCAAACGGTGATAAATCTGAGTGAATTAAAACAGTCTGTCACTGAGGCAGACCGACGGGTAAAGACACTTCTCATCAAAAAGAATAATGATTACTCGAATGATGAGGATGTGCTTTCCAACTTCACTAAGCAGGCCATCATTGAGGCAACGCTTAGAGTAGACAATAAAATGATTGTCGGGCAGATTATATCCAAGATAGTTACCAAACTCATTCGTATTTGCAACATCTTGTTTGGTAACAAAAAACCAAACTATGAGAGTTTGGGTGACTCGTGCGATGATTTACAGGCATATAACGACCTCTTGCGAGCAGAGATCGAGGGGGATTGATGGATTATACGGCGTTATTGCATGAATGTGAAGGGATACTAAAGAATGCTAAAGTGCCGCCGAAGAAACCAAAAAAGCGGGAGTATTTCAATCATAAGACATTGATATATTGTGAAGATTGCGGGACACCCATAGCTGAAACCAACTCAAGTAACTACTGCCACAAATGCCGCCCGAAACATCTTATCGTTGAATGTAAGAATCCACGGTGTACTAATGTATTCGAGGTGGACTATCCTGGACAGTATCAATTCTGTCCTACCTGTCGATATAGGGATGACAGTGACGGTTGGAATACCGCTAAACGGATAAGCCCACGGCGGGAAGGTAAATGGTGGGATAAACATACCGAACAACTTATGCACTACTACGGTAATTGGTGGGTTTAATATGCTTGAAATTTTTTACCGCGATTTTTTGGGGAGTAAATGATGGCTAAAGTTGTGCAGGATCACCATTGGATTTATCCGAGCGAGAAGCACCCTGAGCAGGAGTATACCGAGCCTGTTTTTAAAGGGGAACACCAGATTATCACCAAGATTCAATGGTATACCAAAAAAGATGTGAGTTCGGGGTTTATCCGCTGGCTGAAATTCTTTTGCTTAATGAATGAGCCGCGGGCGATAGATATAGAAACTATTAGGGAGTTAAAAGATGAATAAAATAGCCGCCTACACGAGGCAGCTTTAGGAGGTGTGAGAGATGCCAATTAAGCCAGAAAAACGAAAGCTGTATCCTGAAAATTGGGATAAGATTTCGCTACTCACTAGAGAAAAAGCAGGTTGGAAATGTGAATTATGCCAAGTGGCAAATGGGTTTCACCATCCGATTACAGAAAGCATAGTCGTTTTAACCGTTCACCATATCAATGGTGACCCTACAGATAACAGAAAATGCAATC
>Ga0180432_10010315_pt1 | contig 11222 bp, 7 predicted proteins | sample SS_ome_10_FD_132414 | JGI IMG/M metagenome (GOLD analysis project Ga0180432, IMG submission 132414) | Hypersaline lake sediment archaeal communities from the Salton Sea, California, USA - SS_1_MS_2 metaG | ecosystem: Environmental > Aquatic > Non-marine Saline and Alkaline > Hypersaline >... | reverse complement strand
GTAGGCTGAAGGTGAAACTCCCGCCGAGGTGAACTCGGGGGCTTCTTATGGCTCCCAACTGCCCGTCGTCCGGATTCTCACAGTCAATCTCGCAAATCCTGGCCGCATCCGCTACATTGGCCATTGGAGACACACAACCCACGGGGCAACCGGGCCCTTTCACTCTTAGTTTCCTGGGAGGTCTTGAAAGATGAGAAGTCTAACCGTTTTGATGAGCGTTGCTCTACTGGCCGCCGCGACCGCAATGGCGGGAACCGCAAAGGCCGAGGAATCACTTCGCGAACAAGCCGAACAGTTGCGTGGGTCAAGCGAAATGTATTTCAGAAGGGCTAGGGAACTCGCGGAAGATGGAAAGGAACGCGAGGCAGCCGAAATGCGTCAGATCGCTGAAAAGAGAAGGGCGTGGACCGAAGAATTCATCCATCAGGCCGAACGGAACGAGCAACGACGTCGACAGGAAGAAAGTCACCGTGATGCCGACCGCAACCAAGAGCGCCGTGAGCGAGAGGGTGATCGGCATCGCGACGGTGAGCATCGTAAGCATGACGCAAACCGAAATCGACACGAACACCGCCAAAACGCCGAACAACAGCGTCGGCGGCACGAGGAGCACCAGCAGCACAGGCAGCCCGTCATGCGGGAGCGGATTGAGATAATCCACGCCGCCGCCCGGCATATGCGGGAAGCGGCTAAGTTGCTGAACGAGGCCGATGTTCGCGAAATGGCCGGCAATCTGCAGCGCGGCAGCGACGACCTGATGCGTGAAATCGAGCGCCGAAAGAGGCAGAATCATCAGCCCAACCCCATGCACGAGTTGCACAAGCAAATGGAGCGGCTTCATCGACGCATGGATGAAATGCAGCGGCAGATCAATCAGATGTCTCGTGAGCACAATTGACCGGCAAGAATTCGCTCGGCCGGTAGCATCCTGGAAACTCGGGCTGTTAGGCGAACTGTTCGCGATTTGGTAGAGCGTCTCGGCCGGAGGAGCAAAGGATTTAAGCGATAAATTCATCGCTTTGAAGTGCAATTTTTCGCAACCAAGGCCGTTTATCATCTGTATAGAGGGTGATTGGACGGCCCTCGATTTGTAAACACGCTAGATAACGCCACGCTCAGCGGGGGGCACGGTCTCTGCCAAGGCGGATAGTCGACTTCAGGGTGCATGTGGTTGCTGGTTCGCGTGCTGGACAAAACGGGCACCGTGCGTTATGTTGAAATTTTGGATGAATCCTCCGATTGTCCCGCCTTTGGTTCGTTCAACGACCGACCCCGCCGAGTCCACTCCCAACCAAAATGACCGAAGGCGGCTTTGAACTTTTTCCTCCCTTCGTGTTCCTCCGGCAAAGCGAAAAAGCGGCTTATGGAAGCTGGTGAAATACTATTACGAAAAGGTCTCCTCGACCAGCGGCAGCTTGACTTGTCTCGCGATGCTCAAGACAACGGCACGCGATTGGACCAGGCGGCCGTCGATCTGGGGTTCATTACCGAAGAGGCCGCGCTAAAGGCCCTCGGCGAAGAGGTCGGCTTGAAGTTCGTCGACTTGGCCGAGGCGGAGATCGATCTCTCGCTGTTGCCCGGGTTTCCGCAACGCTTCATCCACCGCGAGACGCTCTTTCCCATCCGCCAGTCCAACGGCACGCTGATCGTTGCCACCAGCGATCCGTTCAACCTGTACCCCTTGGACGAGCTAAGCGCCGCGACCGACATGACGATCATGCCCGTGTTGGCCTCGGGCGTGGAAATCTCCAAGCTGATCAAAACCCATCTTGGCGTGGGCAGCGAGACGATCGAAGGCCTATTGGCTCAGACCCATGACGAAGACCGCGTCGATTTGCTGGGCGAACTGGAGAGCGACGGTTCCGAGCTTTCCGAGATGGCCCAAGAGCCGTCCGTGGTGCGACTGGTCAATGAGATTCTGGTCGAGGCCGTCGAATCGCGATCCAGCGATGTCCACATCGAGTCGACCGAACAGGGGTTGAGCATTCGCTATCGAATCGACGGCATCCTGCACCCGCAGCCGGTCCCGCCGGAGATAAGTCGTTTTCGGGCGGCGATAATCAGCCGTTTGAAGATCATGGCCCGCTTGAACATCGCCGAACGCCGCTTGCCGCAGGACGGGCGGATCGAGCTGAACGTGGCCGGCCGCGAGGTTGACGTCCGCGTTTCGGTCATACCCATGATCCACGGCGAAGGCATCGTGCTTCGGTTGCTCGACAAAAGCAGCATGGAGTTTTCCCTGCGGAAGTTGGGCATGGAAGCCGACATCTACAAGACGTTTCACGATCTTATCCGCCTGCCGCACGGGATCATCTTGGTCACCGGCCCCACCGGTTCGGGAAAGACGACCACGCTGTACAGTTCGTTGCTGGAAATTCGCAGCGGAGCGACCAAGATCATCACGACCGAGGACCCGGTCGAGTATCAGCTTGAAGGCATCAACCAGATTCAGGTTCACTCGAAGATCGGTCTTAGCTTCGCCAATTCTCTACGGAGCATTCTTCGCCACGACCCGGATATCATCCTCGTCGGCGAGGTACGCGATCTGGAGACGGCTGAGAACGCGATTCAAGCGTCGTTGACCGGCCACTTGGTGTTCAGCACGTTGCACACCAACGACGCGGCCGGTGCGTATACCCGACTGGTAGACATGGGCGTGGAGCCGTTTCTCGTCTCCAGCACGGTCGAGGCAGTCATGGCCCAGCGGCTCGTGCGAACTCTTTGCAGTCATTGCAAGGAGCCGTATACGCCCAGCGACGACGATTTGCCCGAGGATTTCCCCCGCGAGTTGCTCTCCGGAGCGACCATCTACCGGCAGACCGGTTGCCGCAAGTGTCGCGAGGTGGGCTACAGCGGTCGGCTGGGGTTGTTCGAGTTGTTGGTCAATACCGAGCAGATTCGCCAGCTTGCCCACGATCGGGCTAGCACCTGGGCAATCGAGCAAGCGGCCGTTGAAGGCGGCATGCGCACGCTCCGCCAGGACGGCTGGAAGAAGGTACTCGACGGCCGCACGACTATCGACGAAGTCATCCGCGTGACGAAAGCGAACGTCATGCGGCGCTGAATGTCGCCCGCTACTGATCGTCCGTGGTCAGTTCTCGCCAGGGCTTCTTGTTCTGATAGCTCTCGCGTTCCTTCTTAAGCGCGGGCGGTTGGTTTTCGCCGCCGATCTCGACCGCTTTGTCGATCAACTTCAGGGCTTCATCGAACTCGCCAAGCTCGGCATGGGCGGCGGCCAGCGTGCTGAGAATGTATGCTTCCTTATACTCGGTCAACTCGCATGCCTTCTTTGCCAACTCCAACGACCGCTTGCCGTCGCGAAGCTCGTCTTTCGGCGAAGTGGACAGCACCCAGGCGAGATTGTTCAGCAGCGAAGCATCGTCGGGCTTGAGCTTCACCGCATTTTCGTAGTCGGCAATGGCCAATTGGTGCTTGCCGAGTGCCAGTTGGGAGTCGCCTCGGCCGCGCATCGCCATCCACAGGCTGGGACGCTCGGCCAGTGCGGCCGAGTAAGTATCGATAGCTTTTTCGTAACTCTTTTGTACGTGGCACAGAGCGGCCAGTTGCATCATGACCAGCACGTCTTTGGGGGCCATTTTGCGAAGTTTTTCGAGTTGGTCGACAGCTTCGCCAGTCTTTCCGTTGGCCGCCAACAGCGCGGCTCGGATTCTCATGGCCGGTTGCAGGTCGGGGCTCGCCTTCAGCGCCGCGTCGACGTCGGCCATGGCCTTGTCGAGTTTTCCCAACTGCTGCAACACGCCGGCCCTTAGCAGCAGTACGGCCGAATTGTCGGGTATCATGTCGTGCGCCGCGTCGAGCTCCGCGATTGCTTCCTTTAGCCGGCCCTTCTGCGTATAGATTCTAGCCTTTTGCACGCGGGGATAGATCGAATCCGGCTGCAGCTTCTGCATTTCGTTAAGGGCTGCCGTGGCGTCGTCGAGTTTGTCCATCTTGGCCAATATCAGCGACTTCACCTCGTAGGTGGCGGCGTGGCTGGGGTCGAGTTCAATGGCCTTGTTCAGGTCGGCAAGTGCCTTGTCCAATTGGTTCGTGCCGGCGTAGGCCAATGCCCTGGCCCGAAGCGCGGCAGCCTGATTGGTCCCCGTTTCCACCGCTTCATCGAGCAGTTTCAAGCGTTTTTCCGGTTCCGGCTCCAGCCCGGCCCGAATTACCAAAGCCCGGGCTTTCAGCGACGGGTTGTCCACGTCCAATTCGATAACCCGGTCCAGAGCCTTGACGGCCGCCGCTCGGTCGCCGCCGGGCAACAAGTTCAATCGGGCGATTTGGAATTGGGCCACCGGCTGGTCGGGGGTCAGCTCGACCGCGCGGCGGAGATCTTCCAGCGCCGCTTGGCGAGTGTTATTCCAGCCGGCATCGCCTGCCTTCATGCTCTCGATGAGCTTCGCCCGAACCATGCCGCGTTGAATCAACGTGGAGGCCATCAATTGTTCGGCGAACTTCTCGTTTCCCTCGCTGAGCCCCTTCTTCATGGCGCTTTCACAAAGGCTGATGACCTGATTCAGATCGACGAGTTTCGAGGCGGTCAGTTTGGCGGCGGTTGCCCGATCCAAATCTTCCTGCCCCTCGTTTTCCGCGCTTGCCGTTGCCGAGGCAAGCGAAACCAACAGCCCGGCGGCAACCATAATCAGGCTGCTTCTGGAAATCTTTATCATCGGCGACATTTTCCTTTACTCCGTTTGGAAAAAGGGATTGTTTTACTGCGTTCCACAAACAGTATTGTCCGCATGAAACGCCCAAGCGCCCAAGCACACGCGCCCACAGCATACCATTATTCGGTCGGATAGAGCAATGTCGGTGCCGAAAACGGCGGGTCGTTTGGAATTATAGCGGCGGAACGTCGATTTTCGCGAGAAAAGGCTCTGGAATCCAGATAGTTTCCCGAGTCGAATGAGCCTCCGATTCCAGAATCGATGATATGGGCTCGCCGAGATCGGCGATGCGGCGATGGCCAAAATATAATGGTTCTTCGGACTCCGAAGAGGTCAGGTCCATGTTTTCGGCCAACGGTTATCGGCCATCGCAACGCCAACCCGCCGAAGAATGGACCAGACCCCGAGGGGCTACCCGCTACGCTATCCTTCCGCTATACTTTTGGTTATGTTTCTCGGGAGCGGTGTTCGACTTCGGTCGGCTCCTTCCGACACTCGCGTTTTCTCTACTCGGCAAAGCACTATCCGCCAAAGGAGGACGTCCTCTCATGATCGCTCAAAAGGACCGTGATATCATCAGAGAGTTGGCCTCGCGACTGATGGAATTGGCCGCCGACCCGGTTATGAAGGAACGTAAGCGGTTGTGGAAGGCCGTTCACGATCTCAAGGCCGAGCGGCCGGTTATTCTCTTCGAGACGGCCTGGATCGACCGTTTCGTCGCGCCCGAGGAGGTCCTCTGCGAGGATCAACTGCTGCAAATCGTCGAGCGAAACATGCGGATCACGCTGCGACATGCCGAGGAACTGGGCGACGATCTGGTCGTCGAACCGTACTACCGTCTCGGCTGGCGGATCAAATGGCCCGATTACGGTGTGCCGGTCGAGATTCACGGCGCGAAGCACCAGGAAGAAACGGCCCTGGCCTATAAGTTCAACTTCCCGATCAAGACGCCCGAGGATATCGACAAACTGCAAACACGCAACGTCGAGGTCGACCGCGAGAAGACCATGAAGGTCAAGGAGATGCTCGAAGACATCTTCGGCGACATCATGCCGATCAGGTTGGGCAACTTCGACCCCTTCGTGTACGAGTTCGAGTTGGGCGACCACGAGGACCTGGGGTTCAACGGCACGTTCTTCTTCGGCCTTACCTGGCAAATATACCGCTTCATCGGCAACGACGGTTTGATGTACTGGCCATACGACTCGCCCGAGGGCATTCACCGGCTGATGCAGTACATGCTCGACGACCGCATTGCCATGTTCGACTATCTTCAACGGGAAGGCCTGTTGGATTTCAACACGGACAACCAGATGGCCGGTCCGCGAAGCTACGGATACGTATCCGATCTGCCCGAGCCGGACAGCACCGAGGAAGTTCGCGTGGAGAACCTGTGGGGTTGGGCCGAATCGCAGGAGTCGGCCGGAATGTCGCCGGCCATGTACAAAGAGTTCGTCCTGCCGTATCTGGCCGAGTTGAGCAAACGCTTCGGCCTGGTCTATTACGGCTGTTGCGAGGCGGTAACCGATCGACTGGAACCGATCATGGAAGCGATTCCCAATCTCCGCTCGGTATCGGTATCCGGCTGGTCAGATTTCCAGAAGACGGCCGACATGCTAGGCAAGAATTACGTCTATTCGCGCAAACCGACGCCCGCCTACATCAGCGGCCCGAAGCCCGACTGGGACCTGTTGGAAAAGGACATGCGCGAAACATACGCGGCCACGAAAGACAGCAACGTCGAGATCCTCTTCCGCGACTGCTACACCACCGCCGGCGACCGAAAGCGGCTCCGCAAGTGGGTCGATATGACGAAGGGGATTTTCAAGATGTAAGGAGGGGGCTGACACTGGGTGACTGGCTTACTTCGGCGGTTTGGGATCAAACGGTTTCTCCAAGTAAACCTTCATGTTGGCTATATCCACGACCACCATCGGATAACGGCTCTGGTCGATGATCGACCTTTTGGGATCGCTCGGATAGAACTTCAGATTCTCCTCGTCAAACTCTGTGTCGTTACCACCCGTTAGGTATCGCCATCGGCGTACGTTCCGTAGTCGCGGAAGCTTCGCAATGTCTTCCTGGCTCATGAAATCCTCAAGGGCAAATGCCTTGCTCTTTCCATCGAGCAAGTCGTAAATGACAATAGCGTTGTCAGTTGTCCCAATCCGCGCTATCTCATCCAGAGTGATAAGATAGCGACCATCCTTGGTTGCATTGACAAACTCGGGAGCAACTTGGTTCTTTAGATTAATATCATGCAACTTGTTGTACTCTCGAGCCTCTTCGTCATATTGGAACATCAGCAACATCGCCTTTAGGTCCTTGGCGCCGGGCTCAACGCGAAAGAGCAATGTCGTGTCCGGCCATACACTCCCAACGTCAACCTTCGGGCGTCTCGTCTCTTCCCGTGCAACATTTCTCTCGAGCCAGAAGTTCTCCCTCGCGTATCCGCGCAAACCGTCTCCTTCTCCCCGCGTCGATTGTTCGGCGGGAGAATCCTTATCCTTGATCGCGACCTTCATGTTAGCAATATCCACCACAACGTATGGGTTATTCAAGTACTCATCAGCGGGAATGTGCAATTCGAGAGTGCTATTGTCTAGTTTCGGCCACGTGGAATACCACAGTCGCACCCCCATCGCGTGTCCCAAGAGTCGTTCTTTGATTTCCTTGGGCATGAAGTCGTCTACTTTGAATCGCTTGTGCTTGTTCTTAAGCAGGTCATAGATCACCACCGCATTTTCTGAATCCACGCTCTTATGCCGATCATCCAGAGTGACAATATACCGACCGCTATTCGTGACGGAAGTCGATTGTGGGAACAAGGGGTTGAACAACCTGAGATGCTTCACGCGAACGTAGGTTCGCGATGTCGGCTCAAACTTAAAGACCGTTGCGAAGGCATTCTCGTTCTTCCCGTCGCCTCGTTTGGCGCGGACGACGTAGTCCCCGTTTTCCGAACTCAGGACCTGAACGATTCTCTTTTTGGGCTTCGCGCCCTCATCCGCAAACAAGGGCCCACAGCAGACGATTATCGCCAGGGCGGACAAGATATTGACTGTTCGCATGCGAGGTCTCCTTGATCTGGAGGACAACTAACAAGCCACTGGCCTATGATCCCAAGCAAGTAACGCCGAGTTCCGACGCGAAAACCACAAGGGAGCCACGGATGAAACACGGATAATGCACGGATGAAACTGAAGTGCATTGCCCCACATCTTTCTTCTTATCCGTGCGTTATCCGTGTTTAATCCGTGGCTCTTAAGCTGCCTTGGCCCGACCAATGAACGCCCTTCAATTGTCTGAGGCCCTCGACCTCCGTCACTCCATCTCCACATCCGCAACCACAGGCCGGTGGTCGGAGAGCAGAGTGTCTACCGAGCGGTATTCGCCGAACTTCCACTGGCTGGGAATAAGTATCCAATCGATTACGCTTCTCGGTTGATATGACGAGTAAGTTAGCTCTTCCGCTTTCGGCAATTCTTGGGGACGCGTCCGGAACAGGCCGGAGGCGGCGAGGTTGTCCATGGCGTTCGCGCCTTTCGGGCTGGCCTGCGAGTGCGGAAACCCGGTCGGTGTCGAATTGAAATCGCCGGCGGATCAAGGGTATTTCGGAAGACCGGACAGCGTCGAGAATCATATTTGCCGACGCCACGCGGGTCGTCTCGTCGCGATGTTCCAAATGTACCGCCACAACTCGAATCTGCCGCCCGGGCGAAAGGCGAATCGTGCAAACAACGCCCCGCTTGCTGCCGGCCAGCCAGTCTTCCCACGATGACTGGGCAGGGTAGTTCACTACCTCGGCGTCGACGATCGGATAACGGGAAAGAACCGCGTTGCCGAACTTGCAACTGCCGTAGATCAAGCGAAAGTCCAGGTTTCTCTGCTCGGCTCGATAAGGAAAGCCGGACTCGCGGGCGATGGCCTCGGCCTGGTTCCGGTGCCCGCTCCAGACCGCGCAGAAATCGACCTCGTTGAGTACGACAATATCGGCATCCGTTTCCTTGAGGAACTTACCGATCTCGGTGACCTGCGCGGCCTTTTCTTCGCCAAACTCTTCCCAATTGTCGTCGGTGGCCCCGCGTCCGTGGGCGATGTTGTAACAGACCACGCGGAGGGTCGCACCTTCGTGCCCGACGGCCTCGACATTATCCGAAAACACGCGAACCCGCCGCCAGGGGCTCAACATGCGGCTGAACAGATACGGGCCGATCAGGACGGCCAGCACGAGCAGAAACGCGGCTAGGATCTTCTTGCGACGCGTGAGTTTCATGGCAACCGTTGTCTTCCCGTGTTATGATTCACTATCGTCGATTCTATCAAGCCCGGCCGATCTGTCCAGCGACGGAGCGGTCGATTAGAATGGCCTTGGAACCGACCACCGCCGAGGAAAGCTCCTTGTAGGGTGCGTCGCGACGCACCATTGTCGTCATTCGCCGAAACGAAAGTAACACAAGAACAACGGATGCTCCGCTTCATGGTGCGTCACGACGCACCCTACGATCTGCTATAGGAAAGAAACATGAAAACCCTCCAAACAATAGCCGTCCTCTTATCGGCAACCACCGCTTGCCTCGCGCAAACCCCGACGGCCGACGCCGATAACCTATTGAAACAACTCGACTCGCCCATACTTATCAAAGGCGACGACACAACGGCCTATCGCGATCCGGCGGTGCTGTATCACGACAAGACGTTCCATCTCTTCGCGACGGTTATCAAGACGGAAGAGGACGGGCAGATCTTTTCATACACGGGCTTGAGCACGTCGAAGGACTTGAAGAACTGGTCGAAGCCGAAGATCATCACGCCGAAGGGGCAACACCTGAACTATTGCAGCCCCGGCAACGTGGTTCGCGTGGGCGACGAGTGGATACTCTGTTTGCAGACTTACCCGATCCCCGGTTACAAACGGGGCGACGGCGTTCGTTGGGCAACGCAAGACGCCCGGATCTTCATTATGCGAAGTAAGGATCTGGTCAACTGGGGCGAGCCCGAGATGCTCAAGGTGAAGGGGCCGGACGTGCCTCGCGAAGACATGGGCCGTATGATCGACGCGTATCTCGTTCGCGACAAGGACGAACCGCGCAAGTGGTGGTGCTTCTACAAGCAACGCGGCGTTAGTTACTCTTCTTCATACGATTTGAAGACCTGGACCCACGGCGGGCGGACCGACTGTGGCGAGAATGTGTGCGTGATGGTCGACCGTGGCGAGTATCTGCTGTTCCATTCTCCCCACAACGGCATCGGCATCAAGCGTTCGCCCGACTTGAAAAAGTGGCGCGACGTGGGCGACCCGGTCACGCTTGGGCAGAAGGATTGGAGTTGGGCCCAGACCAGATTGACGGCCGGCTTCGTGCTCGACCTGCGTGAGAACCCACAGTTCGGCAACTACGTCATGTTCTACCACGCCGGCGGCCCCGGAAAGACAAAGACCCAGGAAAACACCTTCGCCAACTGCTCGCTGGGCATCGCCTGGAGCAAGGACCTGAAGACATGGAACTGGCCCGGGAAGCGGAAAACGGGGACTGGCTCCGAGCCTCAATAAGCCCCAAACCTTCCAAAAAAAGAAGACGGCTCGGTGCCTGTCCCCGTTTTCCGCGTGCATCGCTAACCACGTCCCATGTGCCACTGCTTCGAAGAAGCAGTGCTGGCCGTGAACCGCCTCAAAAGCACTGCTTCTTTGAAGCAGTGGCACAGCAATATCGTACGACTGGGCCTACGATATCACACGGGCGGAGCTACGGTAGCAGGCCGACACATCTTCTCACTCGCCGAAGCTGAACGAATACAACTTTGCCCCCTTCAACTCGAACCGCAGGCGAATCTCCTTGCCCTTTAGCTTGTCGAGCGAGAGGTCCTTGTCCCAACTGACGCCGGCGTCGGTAACCGTCCCGGTAATCGGCTTGCCTTCGGCCAACACCTTGCCCTGCTTGTCAAGCACCGCGACCTTGAGCGAACCGCCCTGAGACACATCGGCCGAAAGCTGAAGTTTCCCGCCTGGGCAGTCAACGGCCGCGGTCGTGACGATTGCCGGTTTGCCGCTATCGTCCGCTTCATAACCGGCAAATCCGTCGGGCCGCAAGGTCGCCATGCACAAGAAGCCGTTTCGCCATCCGCCGTGTTTGCCGTCGCTGCCGCCGTAGTAGATGCGGATTTCGTCTTCGAGAAAGATCGGATAAGCCCCGGCGTAGACGCAGCCCCAGTCGTAGTCCATTTCCTTCCCGTCGTTGGCGATCAAGGGCGTTCCCGGGCAGACGCGTTTCCAAGTGATCGTATCCGGGCTCCAAGCCAACTCGGCCCAAACGCGGTCGGACTTGGGATGGAAGATGGCGATCAGGCCGAGATATACACCGCCGTGGCGGAAGGTCGGCATGGCGTAAGTCTGGTGGTCGCGGTCGAGTCCTTCCAGCACGACTTTGGCCTTGGTCCATTTCAGGAAGTCGGTACTCTCGGCTCTGGCGACCTGTCGTCCCATCTTTCCCCAGGTGCGGGTGATGCCCACGTATTTGTCGAGCGTGGGTGCCCAGAGTGCGTTGTTGTGTGTAT
>Ga0180432_10010314_pt1 | contig 11222 bp, 6 predicted proteins | sample SS_ome_10_FD_132414 | JGI IMG/M metagenome (GOLD analysis project Ga0180432, IMG submission 132414) | Hypersaline lake sediment archaeal communities from the Salton Sea, California, USA - SS_1_MS_2 metaG | ecosystem: Environmental > Aquatic > Non-marine Saline and Alkaline > Hypersaline >... | reverse complement strand
GTACTCCGCCGGCGGCTATGCGGGCGTGCAGCAGTTCGTCGCCACGTGGGCGGGCGATACGGGCGGCGGTCCGAAGCCGCTGGCCTCGATGTTGAACCTCGGGTTCTCCGGCCATTCCAACCACTCCTGCGATTTGGGCGTCCTCCAAGAGCCAGGGCTGACGCCAATAGGCCCAGTTGTTCTCTTGGGCCCAGGTTTGCAGGAATCCGAAGTGAATGCCTTCGGCGGTGAACACGTCCATGTCGCAGGAGTGGTTGGAATGGCCCGAGAACCCGAGATTCAACATCGAGGCCAGCGGTTTCGGGCCGCCGCCCGTATCGCCCGCCCAACTCGCGACGAACTGTTGCACGCCTGCATACCCGCCGGCGGAGTAGATCATGGCGCGACGCCTGGTGTGGTTTTCGAAGCCGCGGGTCATTTGTTTGGCGTAGATCACGGGGTAGAGGTTGTGCATTTCCTCGTCGGTCATTCCGTTACCCCATTTGCGCGTCGGGTGTTCAATCACCTGGGCGGAGCCGTCGAGTTTGAACGCCGAAACCCCCTGATCGACGAACTTCTTGAGATGTTCAAACCAGGGCTCCAATGGTTGCGGTGCGTTCTGTTTCGGTTTCTCCTTCGGCTTGGCACCGGCCGGTTTGTTCAGATGTTCGTCCTTCTCGAAGTCGTCCGGATCACCTTTAGGCACGGTGGTTTTGGTGCCTCTTTTCGAGACCGGGTTCACTCCGGCGAGCTTTTGTTCTTCGTAGACGCCCAGGTCGTAGTCGCAACAGAGCCAGAGGCTCAGCTTGAATCCCTTGCGCTTGAGCGCGCCGATGAAGGTATGTGGCCCGTTGGGCGCCCACTTGGGGATTGGGAAACGCTCGGGATGCCACCGCTTGGCAGTCGAGCCGTCATAGTGTTTTGACATCCAGCCGGGCTCCAAGCCGATCACGTCGCACGGCATCTGCTCGCGGCGGAAGGTGAGCGCCTCGTTGATCATGTGGAAGGCATCGATGTTTTCGTTGCACACGTAGGTGAAGGCATAGCCCCAGATGGGCAACAGTGCGGGCCGGCCGCTCAGCGACGTGTAGGTATTCAGCAGGCTGCGGTAGTCCGGACCGCAGAACAGGTAGTAGTCGAGATCGCTTCGCCGAGCGGTGCAGATCATCCGGTCCGGATCGCTCTTGCCGACGTCGATGGTGTTGCGCCAGGTGGTATTCATCAGCAGGCCCCAGCCCCGGCTGCTCAAGACAACGGGGATTGGTATATATGACTTCACGTTGCGAACCCAGATCTCGTAGGCGCCGCCCCGCCGCATGATGTTTTCCCGGCTCACGTCGCCCAATCCGTAGAGACGTTCGTCTTTGGTTAGCGTGAAGCGGAGGTCGTATCCGCCGCCGGCCTGGTAGACGGGGGCGGCTTGTTGGGTCAGCACTTTTCCGTCGGCAGCGACCAGGGCGGTAGCCCCGTCTTTGCGGTTGATCGTTAGTTTCGCCTGCTTGGTGGCGATCGTGACGACACCGCCGGCTTCGGTCTGCTGGAACGCGACCTCCGGAAAGCGGCTGGCAAGGATGCCGTAGCGATTCAGCGCAGATTCCGTCCACTGCTTCGTCTTGCCGTGGCGAATGCGGAAGAGCTGCTCGCCGAGCACGTCGACACGAATCAGGTCGCCGCCTTCAAGAGCCAGGACGATGTTCTGTTTTGTCAGGGGTGCGGAATCCAGCCAGATCGGAGATTTCTTCACATCCTCGGATCGGGCCACGCCGGCGAGCAGAATGCTCGCAAGAAGCAAGTAGTGTAGGGGCCTGTTCATGGGAGACAGCCGGGGGGACAGAGAAAAAAGGACATCACTGATTATTTCGGGAGGGGCAGCCGGGGTCGCGAAGTGTTAATTCCAGAGCCGATCGACGTGGCGGCGTTTGCATCCACTCGTTCGATCCCAAGCCAGCCCAAGGTTGCTGCATTCTCGCACGGCATCCGACGAGATCCTAGCGAGTTCCACGCGGACTCAAACCGGAGCTTAACAGCCGCCCACCGCCGGATCAATATCAGCGACGTTCCCTTTCTTGCCCCGGCCTTTCCAATGGTACACGTGGAGCACGGATCGCTGTTCCAGGATGCCAACCAGCTTGCGAGGATTGTGGGGGTCCACCACGGGCAAGGAACTGAAGCCGCACTCGTCGAACAGGGAAATCGCATGTTCAAGCGTGTCATGGGGCGAAAGTGAGGGCACGTCTTCGTAGGCGAGGTCGCTGGCGATGACCAGGCTGCTCAGCCCCTCGTCAAACAGAATATCCCTGATTTCTTGGAACGAGATCAGGCCCTTGAGCATGCCGTCTCCGTCGACGACGGGTAAGTTCACGTCCCCGCTCTGATCCAGGGAATCGACGACCTGGTCGAACGTGGCGTCTTGGGAGATCGTTTTCGCATCTCGACGCATCACGTCTTCGACCCGGAGTCCCGACGTGCCCAGTTCTTTTTTCTGCGGTTCGTATCCTACGGCAGGAAACGGGTCGGAGAAACGCAGTTTTACCTCTTCCAGACTCTCCCACGAGCCCACCACGGTGATCCGGTCGCCGACTTTCAGGCGCATATCCCCGTGAGAGATCAGTCTGTGCTCGCCGCGGCGAATCAAGAGCACGAGTGTGTCCAAAGGCAGTCGCAAGTCGCGTAAGGGTACGCCCCGCAAAGAGGTGTTGCGGATCGTCAACTCCACAATATCCTGGTCCTCTTCCAGGCCCAGCAGCAGCGATGCAGCCGAGGGTGAGCGCACCGAATGATCGAGCATGCTGATCATTGCGGTCGTCGAGTCAACGACCAAAGCCCCCAGCGCTTGGAAGCGATCGGAGCCGGCTCGATCGTTGAGACGCACGACCAGGTTATCCGTGCCGAAATGCTCGTACGCCAGTTCGCAGATCCGATAGTTCTCTTCGTCGCTCAGCATGGCAACAATGGTGTTGACCTTCTCAGCACCCAGCTCGCGCAAGTTGTCCAGGGTCAAGCCGGAAATCGGCCGGACTTCGAGATCGGACGTTGCCATTTTCTCATCGTGCACATCTTGGGTGGAAGCCATCTGCACCTGCCAGTCATGGAGTCGCAGCTGGCGAGCCAGCGCCAACGATTCCTCTTCCAGGCCGAAGATCAGCGCGTTGCGCCCGGCCGCGACCGGCGGCGCTTCTCCCCGGGGATGCGCCTCGCCCGCCGTCGCGATTGCCAATCTGAACAAGGGGGGGCCAATGATTTGGTTCAGCACGATGACCGAAATGACGATGGTGGCAAAGGCGGTTCCCCACTCGGGAAACTCTACAGCCACCTTCTTCGCCAGTCCCAGACCGACGCCGGCCTGCGTGACGTAGCACATCCAACTGATTCGATTGTGGCGCATAGGATCGCCGGCCAGAGACCCTCCGCTGAAGGACCCGATGTATATCGTCACCAAACGGACCAGGAACAGGGCCAGGGCAATCGGCCATGTCTTGACCAGGATGTCCAAGGCCAGTGAAGCGCCCGTGAGGGTGAAGAAGACGATGTAGATCGGTGGCCCTGCCACGTGCAGAATCCTCAGGAACTCCCTGCGATACTTGGTGTAGTTGGTCACCAGAAAACTCGCCACCATGCACACCAGCAGCGGTTCCAGGAATACTTCCAGGCGCAGGTGTTCGCGGGTGAATCCGCGTGTTACAGAACAGAGGACAAACACCCCGTAACCCGCTGCCAGGGTGAAGCCTGTCTTTGCCAGGCTGTTTATGCGTCGAGAAAGAACAAACTGAAGTAGCTTGCCGAGCACGTAGGCGATTGCCAGCGACAAGAACAACTCGACCAGAAGCAACAGGATAAAGCCCAGATTAAAACTAAGATCCGTCAGCAGCGCGTCGGCCAGAGAGGAGTTCACGGCGAACAGGACGATGACCACGCCGTCCATGACCACGGTGACGCCTAGCACCGTTTGTGTAAACGGACCCCTGGCACGCAGCTCTTTGACAACGGCTATCGCCGAGGCCGGGGAACGCGCTACAAGGATGGCGCCCCCCAGCACCGAAACCGCAATTCGGTGGGTCGCCGGCATGGCCCGCATGAACGGAACGTAGTCCGCCAGCAGAAAGACGGCCAAGCTGCCCAGGAAAAACGTACTCACCACAAGCCCGAACGTCACCCACGCAATGCTTCTCAAGCGGTGGGTAAGCTCCCTCAAGTACAATTCGCTTCCGGCGGCAAAGGCAATAAATGCCAGCGACGCTTGATCCACAAAGCGTAGCTCGCGTATGGCTCCCTCCGGGATCATACCCAGCAGGTAAGGCCCGGCAAGAATTCCGGTGAACAGGAAGCCGCTGATTAAAGGCAGTCGCGTCTTGACAAAAAACCGCCCCGCCTGGCTGGAAGCGAAGGCGATTACCGCGAAACAGGCGAGCGAGATAAGTACGTCGCAGACTTTATCCATGAAGTTTCACCGAGTCCTGCGCGGCGGGCAAAACGAGTGAGGTGGACGCCGGCGCTTGACAGCCACTGGGGCAGATCAAAGCGAATTACTCTGTGAAAAACACAACAGATCGTTAGTCCGCAGCTCATGCCAAGCTACGGAATATAGCGATACTCGTGAAGTCTGGCAAGGTCAGCAAAAACGGACAAAAGGAGGCAAAGGAACAGCCGATAAAGAGGGGCATCACTGGTTTTTCGCACCCTGGCCCGGCCGCGAAAAAGTCAGTGATGTGCCCCTCTTCTGCGATGTTTACAGTTCCTTCCACTTGCCGGCGACGGGGGCGGGGAAGTAGCCGTTTTCGTCGGGTTGCACCGGCGAGAGACTGTCGTACGACAAATCGTCGAGGTAGTCACAGAACTGGAACTTCGAGTTGACGACCTGGTCCCAGGTGACGATGTTGTTGTAGTGCACGGCCGCCCGACCCATCAACGTCGCGTAGTTGGCCATCACGGCCCGCTTGCCCTCGTTCAGCGGCTTGTCGGCGCGGATGCTCTTGATGAAGTCGATCCACTCCAGGTCCCAGGGGTTCTTCGTATCGGGCGAGGGCGACCAGGCGACGTTGTCTTGTGCAATGTGATGGTCCTTGAACTCGTGGACCGTGGCCTTGTGGATGTTGCCCGAGAACTGCGCCGCCTTCTTCGCACAGTGCACGAAGGTAGCGAACTCGTTGTGGCCGTCCAGCACCGAGCGGAACCCGCAGAACGCTTTCTTGCCGTTGGGGAAGGTGTACTCCATCGAGTAAGTGTGGACGTTCTGGCCGCGGTCGTCGCAGCCCGTCTCGCGCCCGCCCATTCCGTGGCAGGAGACGGGCCAGTCGTCCATTATCCAGCAGCACTCGTCGATCTGGTGGATCAGCATTCCGACCATGTAGCCGCCATCGGCCCAGAAAAGGTGGCACTTGCAGAAGTTGTATTGATCGACCAGCTTCTCGAGAGGTCTGTCCATTTTCCCCATCCAGCGGCGGCCGGTAAGTCGGTTGGCGCGGACGTAAGACAGGTCGCCCAGCGCCCCGCTGTTGATTCTGTCGATCAGCGCGGCCCGGGCGGGCGAGTGGCGGCACTGCAAGCCGCAGAGTATCTTTGAGCCCGTTTTGTCGGCCGCCTTGGCAGCGCGAAGCATGCGGTGCAAGCCCATCGGGTCGGGTGCAAAATCTTTCTCCATGAAGACGTTGATCCCCTTCTTTACTGCGTACTCGACGTGCACCGGCCGGATGTACGACCGCGTGGTGCACATGGCAATGTCGCCAGGGCGAAGCAAATCGACGGCCTTCTTGTGCGAGTCGAAGCCGATGAACTGGCGGTCTTTGGGAACGTCGACCTGGTCGGGAAACTCCTTCGAAATCACCTTCACGGCCAGATCGGATTTCTTCGGATCGAGGTCGCCCGTTGCATAAAGCTTGATCGGACCCTGGTCCTTCGTCCTCAGCGCGTTGGCCACCGCGCCCCTGCCGCGATGGCCGCAGCCGATCAGCGCCAGGCGGATTGTGTTGTCTTCGGCCGCGTGCACCGCGGGCGCTGAGCTGCCGAGCAAGGCCGCACCTGCGGCGACCGAGCCGCCTCGCTGAAGGAACTGGCGGCGAGTGGCTTTGGAAGCATCGTTGGATTCAGTCATCTCGTTCTCCAGGGTTCGTGTGAAGTAAATCGGGCATGCCCGCACGAAGAGCTCAATGGGGTTTGATCGCTGTAAATCCCGTCGGATGCACTGCCGAGGACCCGCTCAAGGGTGGGCCTAGGAAAAACACTTCCGTGGTTGGCAGCCTTTGGCATTGCAGCAGCAAGGGGGGTTTGGGTGACGATTGCCATTTATCCTACAAGAGGAATAGCGAAAATACAACCATCACCGGCGGCAAGCTGTATCCGAGAAAAAGGGGACAGGCGCATATATTGGCGAACGTGGGTGACTTAAGAAGAGTGAGTAATGGGAGGGCAAAGCCTGAACAGTGAATAGCGGGTAGGGCGGCAAGTGTCGCGGGATGAAGAGCGTGCCCGTCAACGCACACGCTTCGGTGAGGCGGCCGGGTGGCATGTCACGCAGTTCCGGCTGCGGGTCGGCATGCTTCCAGTTCGCTTGACTGTGCGAATTGAAGCTGCCATGGAGGAAAGGACGAATTGAGCACGGGGGTATACCTTTAGCGTGACCGCCGGGGACGGCTTTTTTGAAAGGCGTTTGTCGGGGGGCGCAGATATCCAACACGAGCGATCTCTGTCGGTTCTTTGGGCTATTCTCGCCAACCTGGTAGATACGAGGCTCAAGCCCCACGCTGCCATATCCGACGTTCGAGCCCCGACAGAGCGCCAGGCCTTAATATGGACCGAGCAAACGTACCGGACAGCTATAGTTCGCGCGCTCTGCTGCTATGTTTACAGTTCCTTCCACTTACCGGCGACGGGGGCGGGGAAGTAGCCGTTTTCGTCGGCCTTGACCGGCGGCGGGCTGTCGTACGACAGGTCGTCGAGGTAGTCGCAGAACTGGAACTCGGAATTGGTCACCTCGTCCCAGGTGACGATCCGGTTGTAGTGGGCGGCGGCGCGGCCCAGCAGTGCGGCAAAGTCGGCATACACGGCCCGCTTCGCCTCGTTGTGGGGCTTGTCATTGCGGATACTCTTGATGAAGTCGATCCACTCGTAGTCCCACGGGCTGTGTGCATCGGGTTCCGGCGACCAGATGATGTTGTCCTTGGAAATGTTCTGGTCCTTGAACATGTGGACCGTGGCCTTGTGGACGTCGCCCGAAAACTGCCCGGCCTTCTTCGTGCAGTGGACAAACGTGGCGAACTCCCGGTGGCCTTGAAGAGCCCGGCGGAATCCGCAAAACGCCTTCTTGCCGTTGGGGAAGGTGAACTCCATCGAGTAGATATCGTTGTTCTGGCCATGGTCGTCGCTTTGGACTTCGCGTCCGCCCATGCCGTGGCAGGAGACGGGCCAGTCGTCCATCAGCCAGCAGCACTCATCGATCTGGTGGATGAGGTTGTCGACCATGTGGCCGGAGCCGACCCAGTAGAGTTGGGCCCTACCGAAGCGGAGTTGTTCGATCAAGTTATTGGCCCGGTCGCCCACATTTCCCATCCAGCCGCGGCCGGTGAGGCGATTGGCGCGGATGTAGGAGATTTCGCCCATCTCACCGCTTTTGATCTTTTCGATCAGGGCTGCCCGGGCCGGAGAATGGCGGCATTGCAGGCCGGCGGCGATCTTCACGCCCTTCTTCTCCGCTTCTTCGCCGGCGCGAAGCATCCGCTTGAGGCCCATGGGATCGGGCGCGAAGGGCTTTTCCATGAAGACGTTGATGCCCTTCTTCACCGCGTACTCGACGTGCACCGGGCGAATGTAGGCCCGCGTGGTGCACAAGGCAACGTCGCCGGGTCGCAGCAAATCGATGGCCTTCTTGTGTGAATCGAAGCCGAGGAACTGGCGGTCCTTGGGCACGTCTACCTGGCCGGCAAACTGCTTGGTGAGCGCCTTAAGCGACCGCTGTGTGCGTTCTTCATGGAGATCGGCAGTGGCGTAGAGCTTGATCGGGCCCTGGTCTTTCGTCTTCAGGGCGTTGGCCACGGCGCCGGTGCCGCGGCCGCCGCAGCCTATCAGCGCCAGGCGGATTGTGTTGTCTTCGGCCGCGTGCACCGCGGGCACTGAACTGCCGAGCAAGGCCGCACCCGCGGCGACCGAGCCGCCTCGCTGAAGGAACTGGCGGCGAGTGGCTTTGCGAGCATCATTTGATTCAGTCATGTCGTTCTCCAGAGTTCGTGGTAAAGTAAATCGGGCATGCCAGCACGAAAAGCTGAATGGGGTTTGATCGCTGCAAATCTCGTCGGATGCACTGTCGAGGACTCGCTCAAGGGTGGGCCTGGGAAAACACATCCGTGGCTGGCAGCCCTTGGCATTGCAACAGCCGGGGGGGTTTGGGTGACGATCGCCATTTATCCTACAAGAGGAATAGCGAAAATACAATCACCACCGGCGGCAAGCTATATCCGGCAAGGTGGCCATCACACCCGACGGCCCTGGCGGACGCGATTGCGGCAGACGCCGCGTTCGGCTCGGCAGGCGATGCCACTGGCGAGCCCGACAACGCCGAGGGCAAATCCGACGAACTGGAGTTCCTACGTAAGCAAGTAGTGCACAAGATGCGTTGGTAGTGCGCCGAAGTTACAGTGTGGGATTCTGTCTGCGTCGGGCTTCGGTTCGGCAACGTGAACCCTTGACACGTCATCGTCACGTAAGGAAAATAACAGGTTTGGCGTGAAACAAGGCCATGCCTGTCAAGGAGAAATTCATGTTTAACGGTATTTTTCAGGTCCCACAGCCCGTCAATGAGCCGGTGCTGAACTACGCCCCGGCAAGCCCGGAGCGTGAGGAGATAAGAGCCAAACTTGGTGAGATGCTTGGTCAGAAGGTTGATGTGCCGATAATCATCGGCGGCGAGGAGATCCGCAACGGACACTTGACCGACATCGTCTGCCCACACGACCACCAGCATGTTTTGGGCACCTATCACCAGGGCAACGCCCTATACGTGGAGAAGGCCATTGATGCGGCGAACAAGGCCAAGCACGATTGGGGACGGATGCCGTGGGACTCCCGGGCAATTGTTTTCTTGAAGGCGGCGGGGCTTCTTGCCGGCAAGTACCGGCAGACGCTCAACGCGGCCACCATGCTCAACATGAGCAAAACACCCCACCAGGCTGAAATCGACGCAGCCTGTGAGCTTATCGATTTTTGGCGGTTCAATCCGCACTTCATGCAGATCGTCTACGGCGACCAGCCACTTTCTACCAAGGGGGTGATGAACTACATGGAGCATCGTCCCTTGGACGGCTTCGTGCTGGCGATCACGCCGTTTAATTTCACGTCGATTGCGGGCAATCTGCCCACCGCCCCAGCCTTGATGGGCAACACGGTGGTCTGGAAACCGGCCTCCAGTGCGGTCTTGCCGGCCTACTTCATCATGAAGATCCTCGAGGAAGCCGGACTGCCGCCCGGCGTGATCAACATGGTGCCCGGCCCAGGAGAAATCATCGGTCCGGCCGCGCTGGCCAACGTGGGCCTGGGTGGAATCCATTTCACCGGCAGCACCCGGGTCTTCTCCACCATCTGGCTGGAAGTCGGCTCCGATATCCGCAAGTACGTGGCCTATCCCCGCATCGTCGGCGAAACGGGCGGCAAGGACTTCATCTTCGCCCATGCCAGCACCGATATCGACGCACTCGTCACCGCACTGGTCCGCGGGGCATTCGAGTACCAGGGCCAGAAGTGCTCGGCCGCCAGCCGGGCGTATGTCCCCGATTCGATCTGGCCCGAGGTCAAGGAAGAACTGCTGGCCAAGATCGCCGAGCTCAAGATGGGCGACGTTGCCGACTTCACAAACTTCATGGGTGCCGTGATCGACAAGGGCGCGTTCGCAACCATCAGCGGCTACATCGACTTCGCCAAAAGCAGCCCCGACCTGGAGATCCTTGTCGGCGGAAAGTGCGACGACTCGCAAGGCTACTTCATTGAGCCGACCGTGGTCCTCTCGAAAACCCCTAAGTCGAAGTTGATGGTCGAGGAGATCTTCGGCCCTGTGCTCACGATCTACGTCTATCCCGAGAACGAGTACGACGAAACGCTCGAACTGTGCGACCGCACCTCACCCTACGCCCTGACCGGATCGATCTTCGCGCTGGACCGCGGGGCGATCGTCGCGGCGACTCACGCGCTGCGTCACGCGGCCGGCAACTTCTACATCAACGATAAACCGACCGGTGCGGTCGTCGGGCAACAGCCGTTCGGCGGATCGCGGGCTTCGGGTACCAACGACAAGGCCGGAAGCTGGCTGAACCTCGAACGCTGGGTAACGCCCCGCACTATCAAGGAAACGTTCCTCCCGCCAACCGATTACCGCTATCCCTACATGGCCGAAGAGTAGTATCGCGGTCCGACACGTCCCCTGTGGAAATCGCCGGCCGTTTTGCGCTGCTCCAAAAGTAACGGTATACAACCAAGGAGAACGCTTTATGGCGACCAGACCCACCGGTGGTGTTCGTCTGACACTCGCAGTGTTGCTCATTGTTGCGTGTGCCGCACACGCGCAGCAGAAATCGGCCGGCAGCGAACCGGACAACCCGCAATTCAGAACCTGGACCGATTCCACAGGCGAGCACCGCACGGAAGCGGCCATGGTCCGGTTTTCGGGCGGCAAAGTCTACCTCAAGAAGAAAACGGTCGGATTCTTGCCGTGCCGGTAGGCAGACTCAGCAAAGCCGACCAGCAGTACGTCAAGTCGGAGCTCGCACGGCAAAAAGCACGGCACGAGGACCAAACGCCGGAACCGGGCGACACCGCAACGCAAGCCGGCCAGTGGCCCGGCTGGCGTGGGCCGAACCGCGACGGCATTTCTCCCGACACGGGGCTCCTCAAACAGTGGCCTCCCGAAGGACCCAAGCTGCTCTGGAAGGTCGACAACATCGGCAAAGGCTTTTCAAGCGTGGCCGTCGTAAACGAAACCGTGTACATCACCGGCCACCTGGGCGACAAGCTGACGCTTTTCGCATTCGACCTCCAGGGCGAGCCCCGCTGGCAAGTCAACCACGATTCGGCCTATAACAAGAGCCATCCCGGCTCGCGGTCCACCCCGGTGATCGACAGGGGCAATCTCTACATCATCTCTGGCAACGGGCTGGTCGGCTGCTACGATGCGACCCGCGGTGGTAAGCCGAAATAAACCAGGCATATGCGCGAGTTCGGCGGCAAGATGCCCGGCTGGGGATATGCCGAGTCGGTCCTGATCTACG
>Ga0180432_10010313_pt1 | contig 11222 bp, 13 predicted proteins | sample SS_ome_10_FD_132414 | JGI IMG/M metagenome (GOLD analysis project Ga0180432, IMG submission 132414) | Hypersaline lake sediment archaeal communities from the Salton Sea, California, USA - SS_1_MS_2 metaG | ecosystem: Environmental > Aquatic > Non-marine Saline and Alkaline > Hypersaline >... | reverse complement strand
AGGAGTGCATGTGCAGCCCGAAGAGCCAGGGGTCGCAGGCGATCAAGTGGGGATACCTTGATGCGGCGAAGCAGTTGCCCCTCCTTAAGCGGAAGGCGATCGAGGGGAATGAAAGCTTCGACGCGGACGCATGGCTGGCGGACTTGGTTCCGCTGCTGCGGGCGGCGGACAAGGCGGCGGTGGGCTACGACGTGGCGCGTACGGGGCACATTTCGGCGGTGCCTGTGATCGCGAAGTACGGGGAGACGTGGAAGCACCTGGCTCTAGTGACGATGCATAACCGTAAGTTCGGGTTGCAGCGGGACGTGGTGGCGGAGGCAATGCGCACGACGCCGATGATGCTGGGCGGTGGGGATGCGACGGGGCTGGGGATGCAGGTTTGCGAGGAGCTGGTGGACTCGTTCGGAGAGCACCGGTTCGCGGGGCTGAACTTCGGGGCAACGAAGCCGGCGATCGGGACGAAGCTGGTGCGGGTGATGGAGGACAATCACTTGCACCTGAGCGAGGCGGATGCGGATGAGGATGTGATCTACGACCTGGCGGCACTGTATAGCGAGGACCTGCCAGGCGGCCGGGTGCGGTTTGCAGAGGGGCCGAACCCGATCAATAAGCAAAGCCACTGCGACATCGCGTGGGGGATAGGACTGGCGGTGTTCGTTGGCGAGGACGACGAGGGCGGACCTCCAGGAATCGTTACGGCATGAATCTACGCAAACAGATAGGCAAGGCGGCGCTGAGGATGGCTACGAGTATGCTGGGGCCGAACGTGTGGAAAAACCTGGGCTCGGTGTTGTCGAGCTCCGGCCCGAGCGCCGATCTGCACGTGCCGGGCATGGATAAGCCGGCGAGCAATTTCGTGTGGGTATACAACTGCGTCGTGGCCCGTATGGAGGCGATGATGCAGGCGGCGCTGCGCATCTCCGACGCACAGGACAACCTGATCGAGGGCGGCGCGTTGTATGACCTTCTCGCGCGGCCGAACCGATGGATGGACGGTGTCCAGTTCGTGGGCGCGGTAGAGGCGCTTATGACGGCGCGCAATGCGTGTTTCATCGTGCCGGTGAGCGAGGGGGCGGGAACGTATCCAGACGAGCTGATGCTGCTTTCCCCTGCGAATATGCGGCCGATCCTGGCGGTGCATACGCCAACAGGGGCACAGGTGCCGATAGGGTACACGTACCGGGACCCGAGTACGGGCCAGGAGCGGCGGTTCCAGTTGGATGAACTGATCCCGATCCAGACGTTTAATCCGGACAATCCGCTGATCTCGGCGCTGAACCCGATGGATGCGCTGATGCGGTCGCTGAAGATGGATATGGCCACACGCGAGCAGAACCTGGCTTTGTATGCGAACGGCGGGCTTCCGGATTTTGCGCTCGTGACCGACCGCGCGTGGAACGAGGACCAGGCGAAAGAGTTCCTGCGCCGGTTCCTGGACAACTACCAGGGCTACGGCAAGGCGCATAAGCCGGCGGTGCTGTATAACGGCGTGAAGATCGACAAGGTGGGCCTGAACCCCGAAGAGCTGCAAAGCCTGGAAGTGCTGAAGACGCTGACCCCGCAGGAAATCGTGGCGGGGCTGCGCACCAAGCCGGTGATGGCGGGCCTGATGGTGGGGGAGACGGGGCTCTCCCAGGGCACAAGCACGGAGGAGCAGAAGGTCGCGTGGTGGAGCGAGACGGGGCATGCGGAGCTGGCGCGGATTGCCAGCGCGATTCAGCAGTTCCTGGTGGATCCGTACGACTGGAACAAGCGGATGTTGGGAGCGCGGCGTACGCCGATGTCGCCGGCACAGCGCAGGGAGTTCGGTAGGCAGAAGGCGCGAATGCGGCCGTTTGTGCGGGCATCGACGTCGCGGCAGGGCCTGTACGTATGGTTCGACACGAACAACATCCCGGAGCTGATGGAGCACCGGTGGAAGCGCGTGCAGGAGTTCGATAAGCTGGCGGGCCGCGGGTACCGCCCGGATGACCTGAACGATTATTTCGACCTCGGGCTCCCGCCGCATCCGACGAACCAGGGCACGCTGCCGTTCAGTGTTCAGCCGGTGGACGATCTTGTTGCGTCCTCCCCGAGCAGCAATGAGCCGCGCGAGGGGTCGCATCCGAACACCCGGGCGATTGCGCTGATTGATTCGATCGAGGCGCATATCGAGCGCCGACAGCGGGAGATTGCGGCGAAGTGGAAGGCGCTGCGGCGGACGCTGGACGGGTTGCTGAAGCCGCGGGAAAAGGCCGCGGCGTCACGGTTCAGCAAGTTCTACATTGAGCAGCGCAAGCGGGTCCTCGACCGGTTCGACGAAGCGCTGCAGGCGGCACGCTCGGCGCGCGAAGAGACGGCGAAGGACATCTTCCGCGAGGACGAGCTGCTGCGCGAGATCTTCCCGACGGACGAGGAGAACACCGCGCTGTACGCCCGGCTTTCGCCAATCTGGACGCAGCACCTGAAGGACGGTTGGAGCTTTTTCTCGGAAAACGAAAAGCCCGAAGGCGCGCAGCTGCCGGACTTCCATGTGGAGGATCCGCGTGTGTTGGAGGCGTTGGAGAAGCGCAAGATCCAGGGCACGGCGATCAATGATACGACCGAGGATGCCGTCCGCGAGGTGTTGCGGGAGGGATTCGAGGCGGGCGATACGGCGGCGCAGCTCGCCGAGCGGGTCGACGAGTACTACAAGACCAACTGCATCGGCGAGGATAAACACCGGCCGATGACGGCGGCGCGGACTCAGACCACGGGCATTGTGAACGACGGCCGGATGCTGGCGGCGCGCGAGGTTGGCGGGTTGAAGAAAGGCTGGCTGCACGGCGGCTCGGCGGAGGCGCGGCCCGAACACGTGGCGGCCCAGACGCATTACCTGGAGGAGCCGATCGGGCTGGACGAGCAGTTCATTGTGAACGGCTACGCCTGCGATGCGCCGGGCGATTCGACGTTACCGGTAGGCGAAACAGCAAACTGTACCTGCATGGTCTCGTTCCATGCGGCATGACGAGGTGAGGACAATGGAAAAGCAGGCACCGAAGCGATTGATCCGGGCGATGGAGGAAGGCGTTGAGGTCGACGTCGAGAAGCGCGTCTTATCGCGTGCACAGTTCATGACGCGCAAGCTCGCCACCGATGGCGGCATTGTTGTGCCCTCGGGGGTCAATACGCGCTTTTTCGAGCAGAACCCGGTGGTACTGATGATGCACGGGTTTACAGACCAGTTCCCGGTGGTTGGGCGCAGCCTGGGGCTGAGCGCGACGGAGCTCGGGATGGAGTCGGTAACGCAGTTCGCGGACACCGAGCGCGGGCGCGAGATGGCGTACCTCTACGGCGTGAACGCGGAGCGGCAGGTGTATGCGCGCGGGTGGTCGTTCGGGTGGGACAATGTTGATCTGGAATGGTGGTCGCTGGATCACGCGCGGGAATGGCTGGGCGATGATTTCGACCCCGAGACGGTGCCGCGGCACGTACAGATTAACCAGGAGGTCTGGGTCGCGCGGCGATGCATCATGAACGAATACAGCGCCGTTGCCCTGGGCGCGGACCGCGATGCGCTTTCCCGGGCGTTCAGCAAAGCAAACATCCGGCTGGCCGGCGAGCTGGTCAGCGACATGGATTTATCGGCCGCCACTGGCGAAGTGGCGGAACTTCGCAAGACAGTGAGTGCGGACCGCGCTCGACTCGACAAACTCGAAAAAGACATCCAGGCGCTGCGTGGCGACGGGGCTTCGGCGGCCGCGCGGGGCGACTCCGAAGCAGTCTTACGGGAACTCGAGGCGATAAGGGCGAGTCTGCGTAACGTGTAGAAAGGGGAGCGAGAACATGGATCCGGAACTGAAGAAAGCATTGGATGGCCTGCGCAGCGAGGTCGGCGAGAAGAACACCGAACTCCGCGCCGCCATCGACGAGGTGGAAAAGCAGGCCAAGGCCCGGGAGGCCACGGTCACGGAGTTGCGCGAGAAGCTGGACGAAATCGCCCAGGCCAACGAGGAGCGCGAGAAGACGCTCAAGGCGATGAAGGACGAGATGCGGGTGCAGCTCGTCAAGGCCGATCCGCTCCGCGAGAAGCGCGAGGCCGTAGCCATGCTCGGCATGGTTGCCCGCGACATGCTCGCCCGCGAGCTGAACATGCCGATCCCGCAGCGGTTTGCCGAGGAATCCGAGCGCGTGAAGCAGTTCCGCGCCACGCTGGCGGAGGGCACCGGGACGGGCATCCCGACGATCCTCAGCCAGGAGATCCTCGACACGCTGGAGGAAACCAGCGACATCCTGCAGTTCACCGATCTGCAGGTTGGCGTGCCGACCAAGGGCACGATCGTGACATGGACCGGCCGGCCGACGCTGCAGAGCAAGCGCGCCTCCACGGATACGGACATGACCGAGAGCGATCCGACGATCGGCAGCTACTCCTGGGATACCGAAGAAACGTACTTCTTCTTCCCCGTGGACAACTGGCTGCTCACGCTCTCCCCGCTCGCCCTCGGCCAGCGGATCATGGAGAACATGCGCGACTGGTTCCTGAACGGCCTGGTGAACTGGTTCATCAATGCCGACGGCACCGCGAGCTATAACAGCGACACCGGCGTGCTGAACGACACGCAGAACGTCTACACGCTTGGCTCCGGCAAGACCGGGTTTGCCGACGTGGTCAAGACGGACCTCGACAAGGCCAAGGCCAAGGTCCTGAAGCGCGGACGCGCCCGCGGCAACTGGCTGATGCACCTCACGGTGCTCGGCGTGCTGGAGGAGCTGAACCGCACGGGCAAGACCCCGGTGGTCAGCCACGACAACGCGGGGAACGCCCGCGTGCTGTACCAGCCGGCGAAGCTGGACGAGGATATGCCGGACCTGGACAGCTCGGCGAAGTCGACCGCGTTCATGGGCTACGGCGACCTCTCGGCGTGGCTCGTGGCGATCGCGGGCAACGGGATCGAGATCGCGACCTCCAAGGAGTACTTCTTCAACCGCAACCAGACCTGCTTCCGGGCGATGGGCCACATCGACATCGTGCGTAAGCCGATCAACACCTGGGTGCTGCTGAAGACCGCGGCCTCGTAAGCGAAAGACGAACCGGCAGGGCCGCACCGGCGGCCCTGCCCTGAACAGAAGGAAAAAGAAAGCCAACCCGGCAGAGAAAAATGAGAGACCCCAAGCCGACAATGAAAACGAAAAACGATAAGGAGAGACCAGTGAAACAGACGAAGACCCTGTTCAAGATCGTGGTAGCGTTGGCGGTGCTTTGCATCCTCGGCGCTCCGGTCATCTACGCCGAGCTGTACAGCGAGTACGACAGCGGCACGAGCAGCGCGGCCGTTACCTTCGGGCCCGGCACGGGCGTGACGGTGGTGAAGGCGGTCAGCGCAACGACGGATAAAGAGGACGGCGCGGTCAAGATCTACACGCGCGGCGGATCCGGCAAGACGGCCGCGACGAGCGCCGCCGCTGCTTCGGCCACGCATATCCCGCTGACCAATACGGGCCTGGGGCTGAACACCAACGACACGATGGTGATCGTGCACAATACCGGTAACGTGGAATACCGCACGGTCAGCGGCTATACCTCGACCACCAACATCACGCTGAACTCGGGGCTGACCTACGCGCTCACGACCTCGGACTACATCTACGAAGTCAGCCAGGACTTCGAGATCGTGGTCGGGTTCGATGGCGCCGGCAGCGGCACGAACGACTCGGTCAACCTGACCGGGGACATCTATGCCTCGCCCTCGGACAGCCCGGTGTACGTCGTGCTGGACGGGACCGGTACCGCAAAGCTCGGTGTGACGATCGATAAGTAGAAGGACACCTCACGTGCGATGCGGCGACAGACACGCGGAAGCCGGGGCCCCGAACGACGGGGCCCCGGCCGAGGGCCCGACCCGGCTGCGAGACGCCAGGCCGTACCCGGACCGCATGCGTCGCCCGTCCACGCGGAAAACGCGAAAGGGGAAAAAAATCATGCAGAAGCTGATTCTCAGCATGGCCCTGTGCATTGGCCTGGCTTGCCAGGCGACGGCACAGCTCCGGCCTCCGGAGCGGGCGCAGATACGAAACTTGCGGGAAGGCATCGTGCCGGCCGGCTCGATCGATACGACCGAGATTGCCGACGATGCGGTGACGCCGGCGAAAATGGGCGACGGCGATTACGGGGCGTTCACAGTGTCCTCTGGCACAGCGGCGCTTGATTCCGACGCGGGCGGGACCGTCGCGGCGGCCGTTGCTTCGGCGGCGGAAACCAAAGTGGTATGCGAAAGCCGCGTGATCACGTTCACGAATCTGACGCTTACGGCGACGGACGGCACCGATGAAGGCGAGTCGCAGAAAATATTCGACTTCCCGGATGGCGCGTTGAACGTTCAGCTCGCGGTGATGAACGCGCAAGTTGTGTCTTCCTCCGGCGCAACGGGTGCGGTTTTGTACGTAGCGTGCGGAACCGCTGCGGCCGGCGACGACAGTGATTTGACGTCGACGGAAGCGGACTTGATCCCGAAAACAACGCTCGACCCGTCAAGTTCGCCTACGAATGCGTTCGATGCCATTTTGGCGGCGTCCGCTATTTTCGACGGCACGAGTGCGGCAAAGGATATGTACTTCAACCTGGCGATTGGTGACGACGCGATGGATGCGGACGTCACCAATACAGTGACGGGGTCCGTCACCGTGTATTACCTGCCGCCGGTCGATAACCAGTAGCGATAGCCGCGCGGAGCGGGAGGAAGCGAATGAGCTTGTACATTGCAACCCTGGACGAAGTTAAGGCCGACCTGGGCATTGGCGACACCGAGGACGACGCGGTCCTGACGCGATGGCTGGAGGGGTTGCAGGGCAGGCTCGACGGTTTTTGCAATCGGCGCTTTCTCTACTCCGCGGCGGAAACGGAGATTGTGGACGGCGGTGTCACGGCTGTGCTCGTGCGGCGCTTCCCGATCGCCTCGGTGACGGAGATCATCATCGATGCGGACCAGAACTGGAGTGCGGACGATGCGCTGGACTCCGACGACTACCGGCTCAACTACCGGCGCGGGGCGATCGTCTACGGCATCGGCCGCAAGAAGTGGCCGGCCGGCACGCAGAACATCCGTGTGCGCTATGCGGGCGGGTTCATCAAATCCGACGGCACGGCGGCCGATCATGTGGACGACTACGAGCTGCAGCTACTCAAGCGCGCGTTCCTGATGCAGGGCGAGTTCGAGTGGCGCAACCGCGACACACTGGGGATTACCCAGATCTCGCATTCCGGCGCCTCAAAGCAGGTTGGGGCGGGAACGCAGTTGGCGATCAAGGGCATCACGTTGTTGCCGGAGGTCGAGCAGACCCTGGTGCCGCTGAAGAGGTTTGTGTGATATGGCCGACCAGATCAAATTCGATACGAATGCACGCCGGATTTTAGCCCGGTTCGACTCGTATCCGAAAGCCATGCAAACGGCCATTCAAAATGGCCTGGCGCGCGGACTTTTGCTCGTGGAGGATCAGGTCAAGCGCCGGGCGGACGTGCGGTTCAGCGGTAGCCGCCAGGGGCTGGCGTCGCGATTGACCTCGTACACCAAGGTGGCGGGCTCGGCGGCGGCGATCGATGGCATCATAGGGTTCCGCCGCACACGCGGGTTCCCCTACGAGCTGGCGCAGGAGTTCGGCGCGAAGGCAAAGCCGGGCGGCGCGATGGCGATCCCGATCACCCCGGAGGCGAAGCATCTCTCCCAGCTCGGCAAGTCGGCAAAAGATTTCCCGCGCAAGCTGTTTATCCCCGGGTCGAAAGGCGACCCGACCGGTGTGCTGGCCGAAAGCGTGGGCGCGAACCGCATGGTGGTGCATTACGTGTTGGTGAAGTCGATCCCGCCACGGCTGCACTTCCGGGAGAATGTGACCGATAACCTCGACATCGTGGCCGATCACGTCAACGCCGCGGTGGGAGACGCGTTGTGAGCGACGAAGCCAGAACTGGAATCCTCAAGGGGCTCGACCAGCGGTTGTGGGGCATGTTCGCCAAGCCGAACGGAACGACCGAGGAACTGTTCCGCGAGCACGAGGTGGGGCCCGTCAAGCCCATAAAGGGCAACCGGCCACGGTATACGGTGACGGACAACGGGCAGCGCCGCGGGGATCCGGGCGATAACGATAGCGGCACGCTGCTGCTTTCGGTCCGCTTGTTCCTGCACGTGTGCGATACATGGGAGCGGCAGAGCACGGTGGAGAGCTGGACGAACCGCGTCGCGAAGATCCGCACGGCCCTGGCCGGCCGGCTGCGCTCCTACGGCGTGCGCGAGATCCGGTACCTGCGGGACGAACCGCTGGATGTCGTTTTCCTCTCCGGCGATGTGCAGGGCGATTGGGTGATGGATTTTGAGGTCGAGTACTTCGACGAAACAGACGAGCTCCAAGAATGGGGCTGAAAGGAGACAGGATGAAGCGAATGGTATGGCTGCTCGGCTTGAGCATAATGGTGGCCCTGGCGACGCTGTGCGGCGCCGCTGACGATGTTTCCCCGGCATCGGTCACGATTACCAACCTGCGGGAAGAGGCGGTGGGCAATGTGTCCGAGGAGACCTACTACGAGGGCACGACGCTGCGGCTGACAAACTGCGTGGCCTTCTCCGGAACGACCACCAACTCGGCCGTGCAGGGGTTGGACACCGTGACCGTCAGCGTAGACGTCGGGACGTCTACCACGAACCGCTCGTTCTCCGGGACGGTTCAGGCGGCGGCTTCGGGAACATGGTGGTGCGACATTGTCGTGCCGGATTTCGTGAGCGCTCCGTACCTGCAGGTCAAACTGGAGGACGCCTCGGGCTCGATTTACATCTACCCGTGGAAGCAGCTCAAAACCAAGGACAGCCTGTAAAACAGAAGGGGGGTGAGCAGCATGGCAAAGCGTATGCGCAGGTTCACAATGACGGTCGGCGGTTCCTCGGTATCCGGGGCCCGCGACTTTGAGTTCGACGACGAGAGCGAATGGAACAACGACCGGGCCGACGATGAAGGCGCCGGGGATGAAGTTCGCATTTCGGCCGGGCCTTTCAGCGTCCGTTTCGAGCTGCTGGCGCGGGACACCAACGTGGAGACCGGGTACGCGGCAACGATGGTTGTCGTGGCCAAGGAGATCGAGGTCTCCAGCGGGGTCGAGTCCTCAACGGACAAGACCTACACGTTCAGCGACGGATGGCTGAAGGTTGGCGGGAACTTCCCGACCGACAACGCGGGACGCATCCCGGTCACCGGCCGGTTCAAGACGTGCGTCGAATCCTAAGCGGTAACGAAGCGGCGCGCCGTTCATCCGGCCGCCGCCTGATCTGAAGGAGAAACGAGTTATGAGTAAAGCAGTCAAATGCGACCTGACCGGAAACGTCGAAGACGGCGACGGGAAGAAACAAGTTGTTGTGAACATCTCCGAGCGGCTGCGGCTGCTGGTCACGCCCCAGGTGTCGAAAGACGGGGGCAAGACCTGGCAGCAGGGCGAGGTCGTGGAGCAGGGTGCTCACATCATCAGCCAGGCGTTGGACGCGATCCTGGGGAAAGCGAAGAAGGCGAAATGATCGGGATCCCGTACAGAATCATGCGGGACTCCGACCAGGAGGGGCTTGTTGAAAAAACCGTCTACCTGGCCACGCGCCGAAGCGGCGAGGCCGGGGAGTCGATGCGCCAGGCACGGCGCGATTTCAACAAGCACAACCTCGCTGCCGCCAAAGCGGGCAAGCGGCTGCTGAGCGTGGACCGCCGGCTGGAAAACCTCCCGGCGGACGACGAACGGCTGGATGCCCTGGAGAACGAGAGCGAGAAGCTGCTGGGCGTTATCCAGGAACAATCGGATAAAGCGCAGGAGGCGGCGACGAAGCTGGTGCGGTTGTCGCTGACGGAAGTTTACGGCACGAACGAGAAGGCCGGAGAAATCATGGACATGCTTAGCGATAAGGATGTCCTGGGCATGGTCCTGGCGATTGAATCAGGAGAACAGCCCGAAGATTTTTTTCCGTCCCCCGATCGTCGGCCGAGACAGACCTCTACCTCGCCACCTGGCGACTCGCCGCCCAGGCCCTCGTCGGAAGCGGATTCACCCGGGCCGACATCCGAGCCGGCCGGGTAGGACTCGAGGAGGCGTTTGCCGTGCTTGCCGATACGGACAAGCTGATCGACCGGCTGAACGATTGCCAGGAGCGGCTGCGTACCGCTCCGGCACGCGAACTGGATCGCCGGGTGCCGTACCTGTCCAGCGCCGAGCAATGGGATTAGACAATGGCTGACCAAATGGACTTGAAGATCCGGATCATGGCACGGGGCCAGCAGGCCCTGGCGATGTTGAACCGGGTCAACCGCCGCGTGGAACGAATGTCCAGCGCGATGGCGCGCGTGGGGTCCGGCTCCCGTGTGGCGTTCCGGATGCTGCGCAGCTCGGCCGGCCTGGCCCTGGCGCCGTTAAAGCTCATGAGCGGGTTGGCGTTGGGGTTGTCGCTGACGTTCGGGCTTCTGGCCGGGCGCTCGTTGGCCGCCGCGGGGGATATTGAGGCGCTGAAGCTGCGCATGGAGGGCGTGACCGCCTCGGCCCAGGAGGCGAACCGGGTGTTCAAGCAGACGGTGCAGCAGTCCGTGTTCAGCCCGTTCACGCCGGAGCAGATGGTCGAGGCGCGGATCGGGTTGATGAACATCGGGCTGGTCGGCAAGAAAGCGCTGGTCACGCTGGGCGATGCCGCTTCCATCACGCAGCGCCCGCTGCAGGACCTCGTCAGTGTGATGGCCAGCCTGGAGACCGAACCGCTGCGCCGGATCGGTGTCGAGCTGCGGCGCGAAGCGGGCTCGTTCGAGTTCACCTTCCGGGACAAGATGCAGCGGGTGCGGACCATAACCGCCGAGGGGATCGACGAAGCGCGCCAGGCGATGCTGTCCATATTCGACATCAAGTACGGCGGCGGCATGACCCGGTTCACCGAGGCATGGAAAGGGCTGATCTCCACGCTCAAAGGCAACATCAAGCTGGCCCTCGCCGATTTCGGCGCCGGGATGATGCCGGCGGCCAAGGAATTTGTCGATGGGCTGAACGAGCGGTTGGCGCAAATGGTCAAATCGGGCAGGCTGCAGGAGCTTGGCGCCGCCGCTGCCGACAAGCTGCGCAAGGCGTTCGATTGGGGCGCCAGCGTGTTTGAATACGCCCGCGACGTCCTCCAACAGTTGCAAGGCCGCGGCGCCCAGGCGTGGGCGGATGCGTTTGGTATTGCGGTAAGTGGCGCAGCTCAGGTTTTCGCGGTTGGGTT
>Ga0180432_10010312_pt1 | contig 11223 bp, 6 predicted proteins | sample SS_ome_10_FD_132414 | JGI IMG/M metagenome (GOLD analysis project Ga0180432, IMG submission 132414) | Hypersaline lake sediment archaeal communities from the Salton Sea, California, USA - SS_1_MS_2 metaG | ecosystem: Environmental > Aquatic > Non-marine Saline and Alkaline > Hypersaline >... | reverse complement strand
GGCCTGGGGAGATATGGATGGGGACGGCGACCTCGACTTGGCCGTCGGGAATTTTGAATCCCCGAACAAGGTCTACCTGAACGAATCAGGGGTCTTGCAGGACACCCCTGTCTGGACTGATGCTGTCCCCGACCGCACCTGGAGCGTGGCCTGGGGAGATATGGATGGGGACGGCTACCTCGATCTGGCCGTCGGGAATGGAAAGTCTACGGGAAAGGTCTATCCGAACAAGGTCTACCGGAACATATCAGGAACCTTGGGGATGACCCCTGTCTGGACTGCTACTGTCGACGACCCCACCAATAGCGTGGCCTGGGGAGATATGGATGGGGACGGCGACCTCGATCTGGCCGTCGGGAATTACGGGCCGAGGAACAAGGTCTACCTGAACGTAAATGGGCGGTTGGAGACCACCGCTGCCTGGCAGTTCAACATCTCTGAGGCAACCAGGAGCGTGGCCTGGGGAGATATGGATGGGGACGGCGACCTCGATCTGGCCGCTGGGAATTGGGGAAGGCAAAACACCGTCTACACGAACCTGGGCACAACCCTAGGGATGACCCCTACCTGGACTTCCTTCGACTGGGATTGGACCTATATGGTGGCCTGGGGGGATGTGGATGGCGACGGCGACCTCGACCTGGCCGCCGGTAATTGGGGTGGCGATTGGGGCAAGCCGATATATCCGGACCGGATCTATGTGAACGACGGAGGTATGCTGCAAACCAGGGGCGATGGCCTCTGGACCCCCACTGACCCTTGTGCTACCTCGAGCATAGCCTGGGGCGACATGGACGGCGATGGGCGCCTCGACCTGGCCCTCGGGCAATCTAGATGCGAAGTAGGTGATGATAGTCCCAAGGTCAAGGTCTACCTGAACCAGCAGTCCGGGCGCTCCCTTCGCTCAGGCCGAGCGGCTGCACTGGCCCTGCATCCCAATCTGGCACCGGCCAACTTTTACGCCGTGCCCGGCATCCGGGATTCCGGGTTGATCCCCATGACCTATACGCTGTTTCACCCGAGCGGTGACCCGGCAGGGTGCGTGCGTGCCTTCTATTCCCCCGATGGCGGCGGACACTGGCGGGAGGCAAGGGCGACAGGAGACACCCCCACCACCAACCTGGCAGCCAGCCCGTATCCGACGGTCACCGTCGCCAACACCCACGTCTATACGTGGGACGTTTTCTCGAGTGGCTTTTTCGGGCGGAGCGATAACGTCGTCGTGCGCCTGGAGGCCTACCCCGTATCTTGCCACGAGGGGATAACGGGCACTTTTCGGTACACCAACGCCGTCCCCGGCCCCTACCAGCGGCCCTACGTCTCCGCCCAGACCTTTCCCTTCCGCGTGCGGGGCACCCAGGTGCGGGTGCTGAGCGATACCGTCCCCGTCACGAATGCGTTGGTCTACCGCCTGCCCGATGGCCAGGTCACCGGCGCCGAACCGCTGGGGGGCACAGGCAGGCCTTTCCGCACCGACAAGCTGGGCTACCTCCAGGGCCGCGGCACGATCGCCATAGACGACACGCTGGTGGCGCTGGCTCCAATCAGCGCCACTGACAGCTACACCCTGTACTATAGCAGTGCAGAGCCCACGATCGAGGGACTGAGACCTTACACCGTCACAAAGGCGGGCGTGCACACCCTCACTGTCTCGTCCGAGAACCCACTCGTGCTGTTCGACCTGGACGTCTCTCTGGAATGGGACGCGCGCAAGGACACCCAGTACCTGTCCCAGTTGGAGTTCGACCTGAAGCGCGCCTCAGAGTTTCTCTATGACTGGACAAACGGCCAGGCCGCGCTGGGCCAGGTGACGATTTACCACGACCGGGAAAACTGGCTGGACGCCCATATGCAGATCTATGCCACCAACCATATGCGCCCCAGCGCCAATCAGGGAGGCATCGTCGGCACGGTGACCAGCGACCCGATTTCCGCCACGATCACCTACGCACCGGGGCAGATATGGATGGGGGCCGTCTGGAACCGCTATGGCGAGTCGAGCGGCAACCTGGGCGAGGACTGGCCGCGCACCCTGGCCCACGAAATGGGTCACTACCTTCTCTATCTCGACGACAATTACCTGGGACTGGACGGGAACGGGATGCTGATTCAGGTGGACGGCTGTCCAGGGGCGATGAGCGATCCCTATCGCGATGATTATCCCTACGGCGAGTTCCACCTAGACAGCGGCTGGCTGCAGACCTGTACGCAGACGCTGTCCCATCAGGGCACCGAGCGCTCTGACTGGGCTACCATCCACGCCTTCTATCCCTGGCTCACTGCCACGGTCCCCTTCACCGGGCCCGCCGGCTTGCCCCTGGAGGTCACGCGGATTCAGGTCGTAGAACCCGTCACCCCCGCTACCACGCTGGATGTACCGATCTTTTACTTGTTGAACGAGGAAGGTGGGCGGTGCCAGCCAGGACCCAGCGCACGGGCGTTCCTGTTCCAGCAGGAAAAAGACCGGTTGGTCGAACTGGGACATCCGACCGCGGGGCAGATACTGGCACGGGGTGCGCGACCCGGCGACCGTCTCTGCCTGTATGAACTGGATGCCGGCCGCCTGGGGTGTGAGGAAATCAGCACGGGGGACGAATATCTCGACCTGGTATCCAAACCCGACTGGCTGCCCAACGTCATCGTCTCACCGGTCACTCCTTACACTGTCAATATCACGGTGACGAATGTGCTAACGGAACTATCGGCGCGGCTCTTCCCGGTGGATGCCCCAGCTTCGCGCGCCATTTCCCTGACAGGTGAGCCAAATCTGTACACCGGGACTCTTACTGTGACCAAGCCGGCGCTGGAAGGATACGTACAGGTCTGGGCAGAGGAGGCAGAGGAGGCAGAGGAGGCAGAGCCACGCCGCGAGATCGTGACCGGGTACACGATGGGTGGTAGCCCCGGTCACAAGCGGGCCCGCGGCCACAAGCGCGCTCGTGCGCCCGTCATGTCTGGTGACGGACAGGTTATCCTGTTTGGAAAAGACCTGGACTGTGCGGAGGGTGGATTCTACACCCTGCAAGCAGCGACCACCGTCCCGTCGCTGCTGCCCTGGGCGACCGTCGTGGGCCAGGCGTACCGGCTCTCCCGGTCAGAGGGTGCGCCTCCCCTGGATAACGCCGACCCTTCCAGCCCAACATCCATCAGCTTCGAGTACCTAGGACGTGAGGTGCCGCCCGGGGAGGAAGATTGGCTGCAGATCTACTTCCTGGACGAGAGCCACCCTGGCACCACCTGGCAGCCGCTGACCACCACCCACAGCATCACGTACAATGCTGCCTCTGCCCCCACCCAGGGCGAGGGTCTCTACGCGCTGATGTCCAGCGTCCAGATCCCGCTGTACCAGCCGGGCTGGAACCTGTTCGCCTACCCGGTGCAGGCGACGCGGCCGGTATCGCAGGCGCTGCTCTCCATCGCTGACGCCTACTCCATCGTCTACGGCTACGATGCCACAGACACGGCCGACCCATGGGCCGACCCATGGAAGGTCTACGGCGTGGGTGTGCCGGCCTGGGCCAACGACCTGGTCAACGACCTGGAGGTGTTAGAGTTTGGCCGGGGCTACTGGATCAGCACCACCGAGGCGATCACCCTGCATCTCAAGGGGGCGTCGGATCCAGCCCAGCTCGCCGCCCTGCAGGCAGCCGGCGGCATGGAAGGCCCGCCGGCCACCTACTACGGCACAGTCCTGGGTGACGCCGATTTCACGCCCGCGGCAGGGATGGCAGTGACAGCCTGCATAGACGGCCATCTGTGCGGCCAAGGACGGACGGTGCAGGTGGGCGATGACATCGCCTACAGCGTCAACGTGTTCGCCAATGGCCCAGGGGGAAGCGACCTGTGTGGCGCGCGCGGCAAGGTGGTGACCTTCAGGGTGGACTCCCGGGCTATGGCACCCACAACCGCCTGGGACAACAACCGGCTTTGGGAACTCACGCTGCGCCCTCCCAAATACATGTATCTGCCGCTGGTGATGCGCCAACACGTCCGCGCCCCCGACCTGGTCGTCGATCGCATCGCCCTCACCCACGACGACGACAACATCCAGATCGTCGTCCTGAACCAGGGGGACGCGCCCGCAACCGATGACTTTTGGGTCGACCTGTACGTCGACCCCCACCCCATCCCCAGCGCCGTCAACCAGATCTGGGAAGACCTGGCCGACGAGGGCGTCGTGTGGGACGTCATCAAGGACATACGGCCGGGCGAAGCGCTCACGCTGACGATCGGCGACGCGTACACCTCGCGGGAGTACACCGGTTTTTCCGGCTCGTTGGAAGCGGGGACGTGGATCTATGTGCAGGCCGACTCGGCCAACGCGGACACGGATTACGGCGGGGTGCTCGAGGATCACGAGATCACGGGGGGAGCCTACAACAACATCGATGGCGTGAGGCTCTCGGCTCCCGTGGGCGTGGGGCCGCTGGACAGCGACCGCCCGGCACAGCCAGCCGGCCTTCTCCCGCCCAGGCCGTAGATCATCACACGTCCAGTCGAGGAAGTCGTCCTGAGCAGGGGGGAATGGAGAATAGAGAATAGAGATTGGAGATTGGGGCGCTGGGCGAAATGGACACAAAGAGGTAGTCACGAGATGAACACTCGCAACCAGAGACCAGGCACGTCCGCACGGACCAAGGGAAGCCTTGCGAAGGTTAGGTGGCATCGTTCAGGTCCCAGGCGACTTCGTGCACCAGGAACACACTCGTTGCCAACGCTGCTCTCAACCTTCGCAAGGGAAGCCAGCGGCTGGCCGGCGCTCATCGTCGCCGGCGTCTGCGTCCTGCTGGCGGTGGCGGTACTGCCCGCGTACCCGCAGGCCGCGCTTGCCGGCCCGCCCCGGCCCACACCCCGGTCCAGGCCCGCGTCCGCACCCACCGGAGCGACCATCGCGCTGGCCATCCGCTTCGACCCACTGTGGCCACAGGCCGGTATCCCCTGGCAGGACCTGTGGACCGTCGTCCAGTGGCAGGATGGTTGGGGGACCTGGCACGACGTCGCGGGGTGGCAGGGGACGCCCGACGGGATCGTCGACGGTGAGGGCCGGAAGGTATGGTGGCTTTCCTGGGAACTGTTCGGCCAGGGCCCGTTCCGCTGGGTGATCTATCGCGCGCGGGGCGGCGATCCGCTCGCGACCAGCGAGCCGTTCCACCTCCCCACCGCTCCCGGCCAGAGCGTGCGGGTCGATGTGGCGATCGGGCCACCATAGCCCCATTTATGGGGCGCGGGTTCGCGGCTCGGCAACTCTGTGACGCTGCCGATCTATCCGCCGACCTGCCCCGGACCGGGTAGCAGCGCCGCACGAATCCGACCCAGCCCCATAAATGGGGCGCTGCTCTTTGGCCCGGCGACTTTATCGCCGGGCTGCTTGTCGCCGGGCAATTCCTCATCGCCGGGCGGTTCATCATCGCCGAGCGGTCCTTTGCCGCCAACTCGCCCAGCCCCATTTATGGGGCGCTGCTTCTTAGCCCGGCGACTTTATCGCCGGGCTGCTTGTCGCCGGGCGGTTCCTCATCGCCGAGCGGTCCTTTGCCGCCGACCCGCCCAGCCCCATTTATGGGGCGCTGCTCCTTAGCCCGGCGACTTTATCGCCGGGCGACTTTATCGGCGGGCTGCTCGTCGCCGGGCGGCTCACGTCGCAGCGGTTCATCATCGCCGAGCGGTTCTTTGGCCGCAGCTCCCCGCCCCACGACCGCCTCCCACGCCGCCCGCGCGGCCGCCTGCTCGGCCGCCTGCTTGCTGCGCCCCGAGCCCTGCCCCGCCACCTCCTTGCGCAGCAGCACCTCCGCCACGAACGTCTTGGCGGGGTCGGGCCCCGTCTCGGCGACGATGCGGTAGCGCGGCGTGACCCCTCGCTCGGCCTGGCTCCACTCCTGGAAGCGGCTCTTGGCATCCCAGTCCGCCTCCCCTGCCAGCGTCGCCTCGGCCACGGGCCCGATCAGCGGTTCGAAGAATGCCTCGGCGGCCGCCAGCCCGCCGTCGAGGTACAGCGCGCCTGTGACCGCCTCGAAGGCATCGCACAGGTTGGCGTCCCGCTCGCGCCCGCCCGCCTCCTCCTCCCCGCGCCCCAGCCGCAGCGCCCCCCCGATCCCCACCTGCCTGGCCAGTTGGGCCAGCGTCCCGGTGCGCACCAGCGCCGCCCGCAGGCGCGTCATGCGCCCCTCTGCAAACTCGGGATAGTGGCGGAACACCCACGCCCCGGCGATAAAATCGAGCACCGCGTCGCCCAGGAACTCGAGCCGCTGGTTGTCGCCGCTCTCGTCCTCAGGGTGCTCGTTCACGTATGAGGGATGGGTGAGGGCGCGCAGGAGAAGGCGCAGGTTGTGGAAACGGTGTCCCAAAGCCTGCTGAAGGGCGTCGAGATCGGAGGACAAGGACTCGATACCGGAACCGGGATCCTCGATGCTGGGTTCCGGATGCTGGATAGCGGCTATTGCTTGATGGCTGTCTGTGGCTGTGTGATTCCTCATTGTGACCCGGCCTTTCCCCTTTCGCTCAATCGATGTTTGTACTTTTCCAACGCAGCGGTGAGCGCGCGGCCCGCGTCCACGCCGCAGGCCTCGGCCAGCGCCAGCAGGCTGTAGAGCGCGTCCCCCAGCTCACCTGCCAGTTGCGGCTCGAACTCGGGCGCCCGCCGCCCATAGTCCGACGCCAACAATACCTCCTTCGCCACCTCGCCGATCTCAGAGACCAGGTCGAGCGCGTGGGTGGCCGGATCGTGCACCAGGCCGTGCTGCCGCGCAAATCCAGCCACGCGCTCCTGCCAGGTGGCCACCCCGGGTGGGCTCTTGAACCCACTCCCGGTCAACACGACGACCGGCACGTCGCCCAACCGGCCGCCCAGGTGATCCAGCGCCGCCACAGCCAGCGCGGAGGTCGGCTCCACGGCGAATCCCCGCTGAGCCAATCCCCGCTGTGCGGCCAGCGTCTTCTCGTCGTCCAGGGATAGCACCGCACCGCCGCTCTCCCGCACGGCGGCCAGCACCGCCCGGCCCCGTGGCGGCGCGGCGATGCGCACGCCCTCCGCCACCGTATCCCCTTCATCGACCGGCTCCACGTCTGCGTCGCCGCGCTCCCATGCGCGCACCAGCGGCGCGCACGCGCGCATCAGCGGCGCGCACGCGCGCGCCTGGACGCCGAATATCCGCGGCAACCGCTCGACCAGCCCCGCCGCGAGCAGATCGCGGAAGCCCTGGTACAACCCCAGCAGCAGCGAACCGTGCCCCACCGGCACGAGCACGCTGCTCGGCGCGCGGCCGTCCAACTGCTCCCACAGCTCGAACGCGATCGTCTTTACCCCGTGGGCATACCAGGGGCTGTAGACGTGGCTGGCATAGACGGCGCCCTCCGCGACGGCCGCCCGCACGGCGCGGGTCGCCTCGGCCCGGGGGCCGGGCACCGGCACAACCTGCGCGCCAAAGGCCGCGATCTGGGCCTGCTTGACCGCCGAGGCGTGGGCCGGCACATAGACCCTGGTGCAGAGGCCCGCCCGGGCAGCGTAGGCCGCCAGCGCAGCGCCGGCGTTGCCCGAGGAATCCTCGACCACATCCCGAACGCCCATCGCGCCCAGCGCCGCGACCAGCACGGACGCTCCCCGATCTTTGAAAGAGCCCGTTGGGTTGAGGTACTCGGCCTTGAGATAAACAGACCGCCCACCCCACTCCGCAGCGACCAGCGGGGTCCCGCCCTCGCCCAGCGTCACCGGAATCGCGCCGTCGGGCAACGGCAGCGCGGCTCTATAACGCCACAGCGTGTGGTCTTTTGTATTCACGCGGGCCGGATCGAAGAAAGGTGACCTCTCGAACTCTAGCGCGCCGCCACAATCACAACACCAGCGGACGGGATCGAGAGGCCAACCGCGCCCGCAATCGCTGCATCGCCAAGTCACGCTAGGTCCGCCCCTACCATACCCTCCAGGAACTCTTCAACTTGCCGGATGACACGCCGCGCCTGGCGCAGCCAGCGCTTGCCTTCCTCGACCGGATCAGGTCTCATAGAGCACCCTCCCCTCCTGCAGGGCCTGGCGCAGGAACGGTCGCTCACGGATCGCGTCGAACTCCTCAGGGATATACGCCAGCAGGTCAAGCCCGACGCGGGGTTGGATTCGCTCGTACCTGGCGCAGAACCCGCACGATGCGCTCGAGTTCACGCTCAAGCAACGCCTGCCTCTTGGCGCGTCGCTCCTGCCTCTCGGCAAGCATTCTCACCTCTCTTGCCGCAACTCCCGGCTCAACCGCAGCCTGAAGAGCGCCAGGTCACGGAACGCCTTGGCGATCACCTTGAAATTGGCACCCGTCGCCTCGCCCCCCACGCGCGGCAGGTGCGTCACCGGCACCTCAGCGATGCGGTAGCCGCGCGCCCTTGCGCCCGCCAGGAACTCGGTGTCGATCATCGCCCCGTTCGACTCGATCGTCACGTGATCCAGGATCTCGCGCCGGAACAGCTTGAATCCACAGTCGATGTCGCGGCACAGGCGGCCGAACAGCACGCTCACCAGCGTGTTCCAGCCAAAGGCGTTGAGCCTGCGGACGAAGGGATCCTCCCGCTGCGCCCGGTAGCCGGACACGATGTCGGCCCCGTCGAGGGCCTCCAGCAGCGCCGCAATCTCGCCAAAGTCAAACTGGTTGTCGGCCGGCACGAACGCGATCAGCTCTTTCGTGGCCGCCTTGAACCCCGCCTTCAGCGATCCCCCATAGCCCCGGTTGGGATAGTGCTCCACCAACCGGTAGTTGGGAATGCGCCCCTCCAGCTCGTGGGCGATCTCGCCCGTGCGGTCGGCGCTTCCATCGTTGACCAGGATAATCTCGTAATCCATCCCCAACTCTCGGGCCACCCTGGACACCTGCTCCACGGCGCGCTCGACGTTGGCCTCCTCGTTGTAGGCTGGCAGAACAATCGAAAGACTGGACATCATCCCCCCTCATCAATCGTGACCCCAATGGTACACCAATCCGCGCAAATTAGCAATTGACAGCCAGCATTGCTCAACCCGTTGCTTTGGAGTATAATCGAATGGGCCTGGTTGCACAATCATCGTACCACTCCCATGGTCACACAACGTCAACAGCCCGTGAGATATTCACTAGACTCTCTTTTTTTTCACTGCTAATTCGTCATTCGTTCATTCGTGCATTCGCTCATTCGTTCATTTGTCATTCTGTCACGATCACTGCCCTTCTCGGAGCCCACCATGGCCATCGGTATCGCCCAATCCATCAAGCAGAGCCTGACCCGCACGCGCAACGCGGTGTTTAGCCGCATCGCAGGGCTGCTGCACACCACCGAGGTGACCGACGCCACGTGGGACGAACTGGAGGAATTGCTCATCCAGGCCGACGTGGGCGTCGATACGACGCTGTACCTGGTCGACCGGCTGCGCACTCGCGTCCGCGACGAGGCCATCCTCCGGTCCGACGCGCTCCAGCAGGCCCTGGGGCAGGAACTACGTGGACTGCTGCCCGACCCAACACCGCTCGACCTGGGCGGCCGTCCGCTGGACGTGGTGCTCACAGTCGGTGTGAACGGCTCGGGCAAGACGACGAGCATCGCCAAACTGGCCCACCGCTACCGGCAGCAAGGCCGGCGCGTGCTGCTGGCCGCCGCCGATACGTACCGCGCCGCGGCGATGGACCAGCTAGAGATATGGGCACAGCGGGCCGGCGTCGACATCGTCACCGGTCCCGAGGGCGGCGACCCGGGGGCCGTCGTCTTTGACGCGCTGCAGGCCGCACAGGCACGCAGGATGGATATGGTCATCATCGATACCGCCGGGCGGTTGCACACCCAGTACAACCTGATGGCCGAGCTGCGCAAGGTGCGCAAGGTGGCGGCGAACAACGCCGCGGGTGCCCCTCACGAGACGCTGCTCGTGCTCGACGCCAGCACCGGGCAGAACGCGCTATCGCAGGCGCGGCACTTTCAGGAAGCGGTCCAGGTGACGGGGGCCGTGCTGGCCAAGCTGGACGGCACCGCCCGTGGGGGGATGGTCTTTGCCATCGCGCGTGAGCTCGGCCTGCCGGTACGATTCGTCGGCACCGGCGAGCACATGGAGGACCTGGCGCCGTTCGACCCGGATCTGTTTGTGGAGGGGCTGTTCGGGTAAGCGGAGCAAATCTGCGAATGTACGAATTTACGAATGTACGGATGCACGAATCTACGAATCGTTACTACTCAGCCCCGTCATTCCGAGTGGAGCGCAGCGGAATCGAGGAATCTCCCGCCCAGGAGAGCCTGAGTAATAGCCACGAATCTACGAGTTTACGAGGAGAGTATTGTGGAAGAGCTTTATGGCCGCTTGGCGGCTCTGAATGCAAAACTGGAAAACATACGGAGGCATCTTTGACCTAGCCGCCAAGGAAGAGGAGATCGCCGAAATCGAAAAGCGGGCCAGCGCTCCCGATTTCTGGGACGATCCCGAGAGCGCACAGACGGCGATGCGCCGGCTCTCCAGCCTGCGCGAGGAGCTCGAGCGCTCGACGGCGCTCGAACAACGGGTGCGTGATACGCTCGAACTAGCAGAGCTCGGCGACGAGAGCCTGAGCGAGGACCTGGTCACTGAGACAGAGGCGCTGGAGCAAGAGATCGGAAGGCTCGAATTCAGCCTCCTCCTCTCCGGCCCCCACGACCGTGGGAGCGCCATCCTGGCCGTCCACGCTGGCGCGGGTGGCACCGATGCCCAGGACTGGGCCGAGATGGTCCTGCGCATGTACCTGCGCTGGGCCGAGGCCCGCGGCTATGAGGCCGACGTGGTCGACCGGCTGCCCGGTGACGAGGCCGGCATCAAGCGCAGCATGGTCACGGTCTCTGGACGCTACGCCTTTGGGTACCTGAGCGCCGAGCGAGGCGTGCACCGCCTGGTGCGTCTGTCCCCTTTCGATGCCGCCCATCGCCGCCACACCTCGTTCGCCCTGATCGAGGTCTGGCCGGATCTGGGCGACGACATCTCGGTCACGATCGACCCGAACGACCTGGAGATCGATACGTTCAGGGCATCGTCGGCCGGCGGCCAGCACATGCAAAAGAACGAGACAGCAGTGCGCATCACCCACGTCCCCAGCGGCATCATCGTCTCCTGCCAGAACGAGCGCTCCCAGACCGAGAAGCGGGAGACCGCGCTGCGCGTCCTGCGGGCACTCCTGCTCCAGCTCGAGGAGGAGACACGGCGCGCCGAGATTGCAGAGCTAAAGGGAGAGCACGTAGACGCCGGCTGGGGCAACCAGATCC
>Ga0180432_10010311_pt1 | contig 11226 bp, 6 predicted proteins | sample SS_ome_10_FD_132414 | JGI IMG/M metagenome (GOLD analysis project Ga0180432, IMG submission 132414) | Hypersaline lake sediment archaeal communities from the Salton Sea, California, USA - SS_1_MS_2 metaG | ecosystem: Environmental > Aquatic > Non-marine Saline and Alkaline > Hypersaline >... | reverse complement strand
TGCCCGGCCCGAGCTTGCAATCGCCCATTTGTCACGGTGAAATAGCAATCCTGGCCGCCCGCCATGTGGGACTCGTGGAGGGCCCGCACGTCTTGGCGAGGATCGTCAGCGGGTGCTTGCTTCATCTCGGAACCCCCTGAGGTGGAAGTAGTCGGCAACGATCTGCATCATCCGCGCCGTTTCTTGTTCTACGGTATGAGCGCGGACGTGAGCCAGTCCCTCGCTCACCAGCCGCCGATACAGTTCGTCGTCCGACAGTACTCGGTCAATGGCAGCAGCAATTGCTTCTGGCCGCGCTGGCGGGACAAGGAGTCCATTTTTGCCATCCTGGATTATGGACGGTATTCCCCCCACATTCGTGGCAACGACAGGCAGACTTTGGGACATTGCTTCCATCAGCACCTTAGGTTGCTGATCTTGCAACGAGGGTAGGATGAAAACGTCGCTCTCGCGGTACAGTTGACGAAGAGTCTTGCCGTGAGGCACAAAGCCATGGAAGTACACAAGGCTCGCTATGGACAAGGCTTGCGCTTGCTGTGAGAGTTCCTCCTCCGATGAGCCCATCCCTACGATATGCAACTCGACGGCTTTTCCCTTCGCTGCCAATAGTGCTGTTGCTTTCAGCAGATATGAAACCCCCTTTTCGGGTGACAGTCGTCCCACAAAGAGCAGCCGATGCGGGGGTGTTGGTGCGGTTTCCTCTCGTGTATAGAAATCGCCCTCCCGGATGCTGCTGGAGACGCGAGTGAAATGGTATGGCTTCCCTTGATCGTAAAGAATACGTCCGTTGTAAAAAGTAAGCACAGCACGAGTCAGCCGCATCGTGAGCCGATCCAACAGCGGTGTCCATGTGGTCGATACCCACCAGCGGGTCAGCGGGTTGTGCCTCCTCACCTGCACGTTCTGGCCCCAGTCCCCCACGACCCACTGAAAGATGGGAAAGCCTCGCCTCTGGCAGAGGATGCTTGCCAGCGCGCCCACGTAGCCTGGCATGATGATGAGAGCCAGGTCCGCGTGCTTCAACGCGGCCAGGATTCCCCGTCGCATGGAGGGCACAGAACGGACAAAGTCCATCCGGCCGCGGTAGTTTGGCAACGGATGCAAGCAGATATTCCGCCGAGTGACCCCTACTCCGCGGAATGCAGCGTCTTCCACCACTGGCACGCACAGCGTCACGCGCTCAAAGTAGGGTGACAGGGCGTCCATCTGAATGGCAAAGCCACCGGTTGTCTGGAACCCGTCGGGTGTGCGGCGGAATAGTTTGTGCGAGAAGACGGCCAGGCGCTTCACAGACTTCTCCTCCTGTCAATCTTCACCACATGCTCCAGAACATCGGCCAATAGGGGCAATACACATTTCACCGAGTAGCGCTGTTCAACACGTGCGCGCCCTGCACACCCCATGCGTGAGCGCAGGCCCTTGTCTTCGATGAGGCATGCTAGCCTATCTTGCCATTCCTCCATCGTTACGGCCAGCCATCCGGTCTCCCCATTTTGGACGATCCCTTGATTCACCCCCACCGGCGAAGCCACCGTGCCTGCCCCAACCGCCATATACTGGACCAGTTTAAACCCGCACTTTCCCCGGTTCCACTGGGTATCCTCCAATGGCATTATTCCGATATCAAATTGCTGCAACTCGTCTCGGCTGTCCTCTAGCGTCCAGGAGACAAATTCCTGGCGCAGCCTTGTCTCCATCTCCAGTGGTCGGCGGCCAATGATCCGCAGGACAACCCCCTCGCCATACCGCTTGCCTACCCATTCGAAAACGGGCCGCATCGGCGCCAGGTCACCCCGGTTCGGGTCGCTGCCGATCCAGCCAATCACGACGCGGTCGTCGCCTGGGTGTCGAGGGCCAAGAGGAGGGCAGTATACATCCGTATCCACAACCGTGGGGATCACTACGACCTGTTCGTTGAACCGCCGGGCGTATTCTGCCAGGTAGTCGTTGCCGGCCACGACCACGGCAGCGGCTCGCAGGATGGCGTCTACCAGTGGTCGGCGGGCCGGGCGCAGGTAGATCGCGTCGTCCAGATCAAGGATGATGCGCGGGTTGAGCCGTTTCAGAGCGCACAGGATCACTTTCGGGAAAGTTCGCTTCTGCACATACAGCACATCCTGTGTCAGGGCCAGGCGGTACAGGCGCGGCAGATAGGCCAGCCGTTTCCAGGGGTCTCGCTGGGGCGCTTCGATGGGCGTGCATTGATAGCCCTGCTGCCGAAGTGGCCCCAGGAACTGAAATACCCGATAGCGGCTGCTGGGGTACTGAATTCTGTAAAGCGGCAGAAAGCCGACCTTGAGCATCCGCGTCACTCCTTGCAGTGCAACGCGTATTCTATCGCGTAACAGGGCACCAGCGATGAGAGGTGGTACTCATTAAAGAGTGGCAGCCCAACACGCCGGTTGATCAGCCATTGGAATCCCTTCATCAACCACCTCAACAAAGAAAAGGGCGATCCAAAGATCAACCGGATATGGCTCGTCCGGAACCGAGGCGTTGAGTATACGGGAACTCTTCGGTACACTTGGTCTTGGGAATCCACAAAGTATTCAAAAGTCACCAGGCCAAACCAGCGCCGATGAGTATAATCAGAATAGTCGAAGGGGTTACTCCAGTGCGGTACGTACACGTAGAATGTCCCGCCAGGTTTGAGAATGCGCGACACCTCTCCCAAGAGGCGTTCCAACTGGTCAATGTGCTCCAGCGAGCTCTGCGCCCGAACTTGCTCGACACGATCACCAGCCAGGGGAATCGAGACGTTCAAATCGCAGATCACGTCGGGGCCGGCACGCTTCAGAATGTCAAAGCCCAGGTACCCCGGTGGCCGTTCATCCCCACAATCCAGGTTAACTCGAATAGGCATTGGGTCCTCTCTGCCACACAAGCTCAGGAGACTCACGTCCGAAACTGGTTCCACAGCGATGGCAGAATCTGTGAACCATACTCGTAGAGAATCTGCCGCTCCATCAGGTAGAGAATCAGGATATATATGCCGGCAACCGGAAACGCTTTGAGGATCAGCGCTTGCCAGGGATCTGTACATTGCGTAATCAGTATCAGCACAAATCCTATCGCCGCAGATACAACTGCGGCAACCACAGGCCACAAGAACATCCGCCGCAGCGAGAAACTCACAAACTGGCGGCTGCAAAGCACCAGCGCGACCGTGCCACTCAGCATCATCAGGTCCGCTGCCAGGGCCACTCCGCTGATACCCCAAAAGTACGCAAACAGGATAACCGTCACGACGAAAAGCGACACCTGCATCAACCGCGTCCGGGCCAACCAGTCGGGCCGTCCCGCACCGATAACGAGATAGCTGAGGTTGACGTAGAACGGATCCAGAATGACATAGACCAACATCAGGCGGAATACAGGCACGATAGGCGCCCAGGTCTCGCCGAACAAGATCAGTGTAACCTCTGGCACCACGAGCATCAACACAACCGCCACCAGGAGGCCGGTCCTCACCAGAAAGCTACTGGATCGAAAGAAGGCTTTTGATAGTTCCTTCTGATCCCCTTTCACGGCGGCGTATGTGGAAAAGAATACGTTGGTGATCGGTGTGCCCAGGATCCGCTCTGGGTACTGGGCGACCTCATACGCCCGGGAATAATAGCCCAGTGGCGTCGGTCCTAACGCTGTCCCAATCCAGAAATCGTCAAACCGATCCAGCAGGATTCCCAGGACATGAGCGGACAGGACGTGCCGGCCGAACCTTAGCAACGACTTGGCCTCATCCCAATCAAAGCGCAAGGACAGCCGCCATGGGCGCAGGAAAACCCAGTATCCGATCCACCGGATAACAGGGCCGGCTGCCTGTTCCACCACCAGACTCCACAGCCCCGCGCCCAGATAGGCCAGCAACGGCGCTGTAATCGTCATCGCCAGGCTGGACAGCAGATTCAGGAAAGCGATGGCCCCAAAGCGCATATCCCGCCTCAGGACAGCGCCCGGAGTTGAGAACGAGGCCGTAAGCACATTGATGACCAGCAGCACCAGAAATACATCTACGACAACAACCTGATCTGCGTAGATTCGCCGCAGGACTGGCGACACGGAGAGACCTAACGCCAGGATCGCAATCGCCAACGCCAAACGCAGCACAAAGTGAGTTGAAAATACCTCTTTCCCAGGGTTTCGCTGCTGGATCAGCGCACTATCAATGCCAAAGCTAGAAAATGGCATCAGGAAGGTCATAAAAAACAGAGCCAGCGTGACGAACCCGAACTGGTCTGGTGCCAAAAGACGCATCAGCAACACAGAGCGCCCAAAGCCCAGAACAGCCGTAACTGCCGAAACAGCGATGTTGTAGACGGAGCCACGCATGCTCCTGGAAAGGGCCGAGTCCGACATCTCCCCCTTCCTGCCAGGCCGTCAACCGGCCTCCGGCCACTTGACCACAAACCGAACCCCATCCGCCCGCACCTCCGGGAGTGGGGAGGAGGGGGAATTTTCAACGCGCACGCCTTCCTGCAGGCAGGTCAACCGAAAGATCTCGATCGCCTCGTCCTTGCCATCGGTCTTGACCGCTGTGTAACCCTTGCTGTGCACCTGGACCAGCGTCTCCCGCGCCGCATGGCGACACTCCTGGTAGACCCGCAGTGAGGACTCCAGGTACTGCGACGCCAGCCGGGCCTTCAGCGCCAGTCCCTGCGGCGTGACCAGATACTTGAGCCAGCGGCGCTCCATTTGCGTCACCTTGACATACCCCTTCCGTATCAGTCGCTTGAGGTACCAGTTGACGCTGCCCACGGCGACGCCCAACTGATCGTCAGTCGGGCCTGTGTCGTATCGGGATTATGCTCCAGGGCTTTCAGAATACGCAGTTGGCGCTCAATCTCTGACATCAGCAGTTCCCAAGATTCACGCGCTGAAATTCAGAGGCTGAATTCTACCACGCAGCGACTATGTGTCAAACGGAACCTTCACCACCTCGCGGCCCACGTTGAGGAAAACGAAGAACGCCCGCGGACGCTCGCCCAGAAGCACAGTAGCTGCCGTCAAGTACTCCCGCACCTGGTCGCCATATCCCTTTTTCAGGATGTGGGCCTGCAGATCCGCCTCAACCTTCAACCTGTCGGTCTTGAACTCGACCACCCTCCACACCTCGTCGAAGCGGGCTAGCAGGTCCAGGATACCGCTCTTGAAGGTGCCATCGATCTCGACAGCGTATGGGACCTCGTGGTGCCGTTCGGCCCGGTCCAACGTGGCAAAGAGGGAATCGGCCTGGAAGCGCGCCAGCAGGCGGCGGGCCTCGGCGATGGTGCCACGAATCTCGGCCGGATCGGTCAGCCCGGCCTCCAGGGCGTAGGCGCGCAGCAATTCCTCCAGGTCCGGCCAGTCCGGGAACCGCCAGTAGCGCAGCGCAGCGTGCACCAGCTTGCCCACGACCCAGGCCGGGGCCTCGGGCTTCTTAGCCACGGGCACAACGCGCCACACGCGCGGCGGCGGCTCGCTCTCCCGTTCCTGAACCTTGGCGTCAGATTCGGCAGGGACAGCGAATATCAATGGCGCGACCATGTCAGGGAAACGCGGCGGTAGGGACACAGAGGGAGAGGGAAAGTCCCCGTGGTCAACAGGCCTCGCGACGTCCTCGTCGCTGGGTGCCGGGTACACGGCGCAGGCCAGCGGATCGCCGGCCCAGGGCAGATCCAGAGGCTGGGGAGCCACGAGAGGGTTGGGTATCCGGACCTGGTCCAGCCCGACGACCTCCCCCAACCAGGCCAGCCACCCCCGCAGTGAAGGGGTGCCATCCTTTTTCACCGTGATCTGCCCACTGACGATGAGCTTGTCTTTCGCGCGGGTGGCAGCGACATAGAGCAAGCGCCTAGATTCGGCATCCTCCTCGGCGGCGGCGCGCAGCGAGGCCAGCCGATACATAACGGGCAGCGTGTCTTCCTCCTTCAGACCCGGCAGGATGCCCAGCTCAGGAGAGACGAGCAGGGGCTGGGGACGGCCACCCACGGAGCGGGCCGCGTCGGCGATGACCACGACACGGAACTCTAGCCCCTTTGCTTTGTGGACCGTCATCAACTGCACCGCCCCCTCGGCCTCGACCGGCGCCTCCCCCTCGCGGGCTGCCACGTCGCGCAACGACTGGACGTATTCCAGAAACTCGCGATCGCTGACCAGCCCGCTTCGATGAGCGTCGGCCAGGAGCTTGTCCACGTTTCGGCACAGCCGGTGACCCCCGGCCAGATACAGGGCTGCCCGGTAGTGGGTCCCGTCCAGGAAACGTGCCAGCAGATCGCCGACCGTGGTGCGTCCAGCCAGGGCGTGGAGCTGGGCGACGATTCCCCGCGCGCGGAGGGCACGGCCCGCATCGGACGGATCCAGTTGATCCAATGGGCCATGCAACGCGTCCCAAAGAGAGCAGGGACCAGGAGATGGTCCATTCATCTCTCCACCAACCGCCTCCTCCATCGATCCCCAGCGCAGATGGTAGAGCGCGGCATCGCTGAGGGCAAACGCAGGAGAGCGGAGGAGGCCAGCCAAAGCCAGGTCATCGGTGGGATCGGTCAGCGCAGCAAGCGCGTTGAGCAAATCCCGCACCTCCGGCCGGTCGTAAAAGCCCCGGCCCGCGACGGTGACAAAGGGGATGTCTGCCTGCTCCAACGCGTCCTCGTACACGGGAAAACCGGTGGAGGCCCGGAACAGGAGGGCCACATCCCCCCACTCCACTCCCTCCTCCTCGTGCAGCCGGTGCAGGCAGAGCGCCAGCGCGGCGGCAGCGGCCCGGTTTCCCTCAGCGGCGTTCTCCCCCGATCCCAGATGCATCTCCACGTAGGGGGGCTGGACACCGTCGCCGGGCCCTTTCCGGTGGGCCGTCAGCGGCGCAAAGGGGACCGCATAGGGCCGCTCCGGGTCAGACTCCTTTCCCAGAATCGGGGTCAGGAGATCATTCACCAGGCCGACCAGGGGGGCGTGGGCGCGGAACGTGAGATCAAGAGGGATGTGCTGTCCACCGGCGCTCGTGATGTCGTCCCGGACGCGGTGAAACACGGTCACATCAGCCCCTCGGAACCTGTAGATGGACTGCTTGGCATCCCCAACCACAAAGAGCGCACCAGGTTGGGATTCGGAATTTGCGATCTGGGATTTGACAAACCCACTGAGCGCGTAAGCGATCTGTTGCTGGCGGCTGTTGGTGTCCTGAAACTCATCCACCAGCACGGCACGGACCTCGGCCTGCCACCGGGTGCGGACATCGTCGCTGCGCTCCAGCAGCCTCAGCGCTCCGGCTTCCAGATCGTCAAAGTCCAGCGTGTGACGTTCGTCCTTCAGGCGACTGTACTCCGCCAGGGCCTGGTCGAACATGAGGCGCAGATGGGGAAGCACATCGGTGCACCGCTCATCCATCGCCCAGGAGATGGGCCGCTTCTTTACCAGAGGTGCGAGGACGCCGTCAAAATGGCTACGGAGACTCTTCATCGACTCCCGTGCTGCCGCCAGATCATCGGTCGCCCAGTTCCCCTTTGCACCGCCGGTGGAGATGGCCTTTCGCATTCCCAGAAGCGCAGCAACGAGCACATCCCAATCCCGTGCCTCCAACCCGGCGCGGGCCTCGGCCCAGCAAGCCAGAACCTCGCGCCGCGCGATCTCTAGCCTGTCGTCCGGTTGGCGGGCGTGCAGCCGGGCCAGGTGCTCCAGGGGCTCCGTCCAGGCCCGATCCTCCAGCCGCTTGCGCAGCCACATCTCCAGCACCTCGGACCAGCGTGCGAGGGGGGCATCGGTGAGGGCATCGAAAGCAGCGCCGGTGTCCAGTCGCTTCTCCACCAGTATGTCCAGGGACTGGCGCAGTTGATGCTCGGTCAGATGCGCGAACAGGGAGACCGCGCCGGCGGATGCAGCCGCCCAGGCCAGAGCGGCATCGATGGCACGCGCCTTGAGCAAGGCCGCCTGATTCTCGTCCAGGACGCCAAAATCAGGATCCAACCCGGCCTCGGCGGGATGCGCGCGCAGGATCCCGGCACACAGGGAGTGTATGGTGCCGATCCGGGCGCTATCCAGCTCAGCGAAGGCGTCCTCCCACCGCTCCCGTTCGGTCGAATCGTCGCCTCCGCCGCCGCCCCGCTCGGAACGCTGCCCCAGCCAGATCTCGATCGCCTCGCGGATGCGAGTGCGCATCTCGCGGGCGGCCTTCTCGGTGAAGGTGATAGCGACGATGGACCGGAGGGGCAGGCCGGATTCCACCAGGGCCAGGTACCGGCCGACGAGCGTACGGGTTTTGCCGGAACCCGCGCCGGCGGTCACGACCGTGAGCGGAACACCACCCTCGTCGGGGACGTGGACGGCGTCGGCCTGCCTGCTAGTGAACGTAAATTCAGAGAGGATAGACGCCATCACCACCCCCTCGCCACGTACCGCCAGCAGAAGCCGATAGCGGGACAATGGCCAGGACAGCCGCTGGCAGGCGGCGTAGGAGCGAACCGCCCCTCCCGCACGGCGGCGACGTACGCCAACACGTGCTCGATCGTGCCCGCGATCGCTCCCTCCACCCCACCCTCGTGCCGTCCCAACCGCAGATAACTGGGACTGGCGGAGCCGATGTGCCAGTAAAAGCCTTCAGTGACAGGCCCTATGCCGAGCGCTTTCTGCACCGCCTGGGCATAGAGGGGCAGTTGTAGCCGCGTTCCCTCCTCCAGTTCGCGGGCCGAGATGCGCGAAGAGCCAGCCTTGTAGTCGATCACCCGCAGGGAGCCATCGGAGGCGCGATCCACGCGGTCGACGTAGCCGCGAATCTGGATGCTGGACACGGGACGCTCGGTGCTCGATTCCGGCCACTGGAGAGTCAGTGCAGGGTTGCCCTGCAGACCAAAGGCAAGTTCCTGGGCACACGGCTCATACACGTCCCGTGCCTCTTCCAGCGCGACGACGGTCTTTTCCAACACTCGCAGGAACTCTTTCCGCTGCTGCTCCCAGAGAGGCGTGGGACGGAAACGATACTTTGCAGGAGCGCCATCAAAAACAATCCGCGCCACCTCTGGCAGAGCTGCGAGAGGATCTGAAGGAGCCTGGCGATAGACCTCCTCCAGAACCTGATGGTAGATCGAGCCCAGGACGAGCCGGTCGAACCCCTTCTGGGGCAGGGCGCGGGGCTCCAGGCGCAATACGGTGGCCATGTAGAAATGGAGCGGGCACTTGGCGTACGTCTCAAGCCGGCTGCTGGACCACACGTGGGCAGAACCGTAGCGCCTGGATAGCAGCGGGGCCAACACGCGCAGGTCCCCCTCGTGGATATCGCCCGGCGGGTCAACCAAACGCGCCCGCACGACCTCCGCGCCGGCCAGGGCGATCTTCCACTCCTCCCCCACAGCGCCCTGCTCCTCGCTTGGGACGGCCGTGACTCCTGCCTGGGCTGCCGCGCTGAAGAATTCCTGCCGCGAAGCGGTATCTCCCAGCCTCACCTCCGCGGGACGGATGCGCGGGGAAGGAGCATCGACCACTCGCTGCAGGTGCTGCCAATAGGGAGAAGGCTCCCACGCCTGCCCGTCGTCGGCCAGGTAGGGACGGCACAACAGGAGCCGCTCCCGCGCGCGCGTGATAGCCTGGTAGAACCGGGTGACTTCCTCTCCCTGGAGGCGAGATTCCAGCGCCAGCCCGCGCCCTCGCAGGAGCGCCCGGTCCTTTTCCCGCAGCAGGGGATCCTCCCTCTCGGCGGCGGGGAACTCCCCTTCGGAAAGGCCCAGCAAGGCCACAGCGCTGAACGAGAGTCCCCGAGCGCCAAGCACCGGCGCGACCAGGATACCGCCCTGCTCAGGGGGCGGCAGGTTGTAGCCGGACGCCTCCACCGCACCGCGCACCTCGGTGAAGAAGCGGATATAGGGGACCTTGTGCCCCGGGCGTTCACCCTCGAAAGAATAGGAAGCCAGCAGTGATTCGGATAGCACCAGTCCGCGCAGGACGTCCTTGAAAGTCTGCAACGCGGCGACGTCCCTTGCGGCCAGGGAGTGACCACCGGCCCCCTCTCTTGCCTCCCGCACTCGATCGACCACACGCAAGGAGCGTCCGAGGAGCGAGCCGTCTTCTTCCACGGACATGGACTCGGGGACCAGCTTGGGATCCTCCCCAATCAGGCCCTCCACCCAGGCGACATAGTCACGGACGGTAGCCCGCGGTTCGGGCGTGAGCCGCTCGACGAAGCGTTCAAAGGCCCGGCGCAGCGCGGCAGCCTCCTCGGGCGTGGGAAGTTCAGCGGGTGCCACGCCCTCCTCCTCACCGGCTGCTCCCATCCCCTTCGACGCATCACCGGCCGGCTTTGGCTCCGCCAGCCGGTCCAGTGCCTCGCGCCACTGATCCAACCCCTGGACCACCAACCCGGACCGGGCTACGACGTCGAGCCAGGCACCCAACTTGACTCCCACCTCCCGAGCGACGGGCAGACACACCTCTTCATCGACCGGAACAGGAGATATTGGATCAGAGGTGTGCACCTGCGGCACGCCATCGCCAAGGATCGCAGACCAATCAAAGTATGGGCTGGTGAGAGTCTCAATCACGAGACGGCTGGGCCAGCCCAGCGCCGCTAGAGAGAGGATCGAGAGAACCGCTGCGATGGCAGGATCGCTCAAGAGATCGGCGCCGGCTGCCAGGTGAAGCGGCAGCCCAAACTCAACAGCCGTCTCGTCCAGGAAAGGCAGATAGGGACCCAGATCGCGAGCCAGGAGCGCGACGTCTCGCGGGTCCACACCATCCCGGACGATGCACGTCTTGAGCCAGCGCATCGCAGCCCGCACTTCCTGGCGGCGGTCCTGCGCTTCCACAAAGGCCACGGCCCCGTCAGCGGGGAGTCGCTTCTCAGGGACAAGCTCGAAGAGGTAGCGTTCCAGGGCATCCAGGGTTGAATCAGATTCGATGGGTTCAGGCTTCGCCCTGAGGCTCAGCCCGAAGGGTTTCAGGGTCTCAGGTTTCAGGTTGGGGAAGGTACCAGTGAGAGCGGCGCGGGCGCGGGTGAAACGACGGTGGGCCGTGCGTCCCGGATGGACGATGCCTTCGGTGAGCCCGTTCGAAGCGCCTGTGCTGAGCCCAGTCGAAGCACCTGTGCTGAGTTCGATCGAAGCATCGCCGGTGAGCGTGATAACAGTCTCTGCCGCCCGGTGCGCCAGCAGGCGCAGGACCTCCAACTGGGTGGGGGTGAACTCGTCAAATCCGTCCACGACCAGGAGCGCGGGGGCGGCGTAGAGAGCAGGATCGCGCTCCAGCACCTGCGCGGCCAGCCAGCCC
>Ga0180432_10010309_pt1 | contig 11228 bp, 11 predicted proteins | sample SS_ome_10_FD_132414 | JGI IMG/M metagenome (GOLD analysis project Ga0180432, IMG submission 132414) | Hypersaline lake sediment archaeal communities from the Salton Sea, California, USA - SS_1_MS_2 metaG | ecosystem: Environmental > Aquatic > Non-marine Saline and Alkaline > Hypersaline >... | reverse complement strand
GCGCTGCCCAAGATAGACTTGCACCGTCACCTGGAGGGCTGTCTCCGGCTGGGGACGGTGGTAGAGTTGGCCTGGGAGCATGGAGTGGATCTGCCCAGTTATGACATCGAGCAGTTGCGCCCTCTGGTTCAGGTGACTTACGATCCTCCCGATTTCGACCGCTACCTGGCCAAGTTTTGTGTCTTGCGCCGTATCTATTCAGCCAGGGAAGTTATTGAGCGTGTGGCTTATGAGGCTGTCGCCGACGCTGCTGCTGATAACGTTCGGTATCTGGAATTGCGGTTTAGTCCGTCGGCCCAGGCTGCCGCGCAAGGTTTTACTTTTGCCGATACGACTGATTGGGTCATCAGTGGCGTGCAGCGCGCCCAGCAAGACTTTGACATTATCGTCCGTTTGATCGTTGCTCTGGTGCGTCATGACTCTATCGAGGCAGCCGAAGAGATCACAGAAATTGCTATCGCGCGCCAAGCCGAAGGGGTGGTGGGTTTTGATCTGACAGGTCAGGCCGAACTATATCCTGCCGGTCCTTTTATCCGACTTTTTAAAAAAGCCAAGGCTAACGGTTTGAACATCACCGTTCACGCTGGCGAGGCCACTGGCGCAGAGACGGTGATGGAAGCTGTCACCCAGCTGGGCGCGCAACGGATAGGTCATGGCATTCGGGCTATTGAAGATTCCCGGGTCTGCCAGTTGCTTCGCAGTGAGAATACCACTTTGGAGATCTGTCCCACGAGTAACATCCAAACAGGGGCGGTCATGAGCTTTTGTAGGCATCCATTGAGAGACTTGTATCACTTGGGGGTGCCTGTCACGGTGAATACCGATAACACCAGCGTCTCCAATACTACCCTGACCGACGAGTACATGGTGGCTACTTTGGGCGTAGGCGTTTCGTTGTTTGAATTGCGTGAGATGATGATGAATGCTGTGGAGGCTGCCTTTTTGCCCAAGGAGGAAAAGGATGGTCTATGCCAGTGGTTTCGTCAGAGATGGGGGGCTTTGTTGTGAGCGTTTTTCGGTCAGGGTTGACCAAGTTTCAACCGAACGGTCGACGGGTTACGATCTTTACTGGCCGTTTTGGCAGCGGCAAGACTGAAGTTTCTATAAACTATGCTCTCTCGCTGGTGAACGGGACCAACGTGCGACGACCCGTCCTTATTGATCTGGACATTGTCACCCCTTATTTTCGTACACGAGAATTGGCTGAACAGCTGGCAGGAGAGGGGCTAGATGTCGTTTCCCCGGCAGCCGTTGCTCAACATCTGGACACACCGGGCATCACCCCCGAGATCCTGGGGGCCATCCAACAATTGAAGCGGCCGGTGGTGATGGATGTGGGTGGCGATGCGCAAGGCGCACGCGCATTGGGTCAGTTTGCTTCCTTTCTTCACGATATTGACTATACTATGAATTTTGTCGTCAATCCACACCGGCCGTTCACCGATTCTGTGAATGGAATTGCCCAGGCGATAGAAGAGATCCAGGGCACCTCCCGGCTACAAGTCACAGCACTGGTGAGCAATCCGAACCTGATGCGAGAGACGACGTTAGAAGTGGTGGTGGCCGGTCACTGCCTGGTGGAGGAGACCGCCGATGCTCTGAACCTGCCGGTGGCCTTTGTCAGCTTGCGAGCTGACCTGGCGGCACAGGCGGGTTCTGATATGTTTCGCCAGCCTGTGATGTCCCTGCGGCGTTTCTTTGTGATGCCCTGGGAGTCTGGTGAGGGCAAGGTTGCTCAGTAAGGGGAATCTTGGCGTCTTTGATCTCTAGAACTGGTAACCGGATGGAACAGGCTGTATGCGTCGTGGCCTGATCTCGATGATGAGGCGGGCGCTATAAAAGTACAATGGAGTATACAAGGAGTAAATATGGCAATTAGGACGTTCGATCAATTGTTGGCAGCTGCTCAGAAAAAAGGGCCTAAAAAAGTTGCTATCGTTTTTGCTCATGAACCTAACACATTGCAGGCCGTTCACCAGGCCCACGAAATGGGTCTGGCAGAGTGTATCCTCATCGGTGATGCGGCATCCATCAACGAGACTGCTGTGGCTCAGGGTCTGAACTTGGAGCCAGCAAGAGTTATTCAGGAAGAATATCCTGACGAGGCTGCCCGGCGGGCTGTAGAATTGGTCAACACTGACGAAGCCGATCTGGCTATGAACGGCTTGGCCCAGCCGCGCTACCTCATCGAGGCTGCGCTAGATCGCAAAAATGGTCTGCGCAGCGGGCGCTTGCTCACTGACGTGAGCATTTTTGAGATACCCAATATGGACCGCTTGATCCTCATCAGTGATATCGGCATCGTCGTGTCGCCTACTATGGAGCAGCGCATTGGCATCGTGCGAAATGCTATTGAGGTGGCCCATGCCTTGGACATTGAACTACCCAAGGTGGCTATCCTGGCGGCTACCGAGATGGTAAACACCAAGGTGCCGTTGAGCATGGAGGCTGCCAATCTCTCCAAGATGGCTCAACGAGGTCAGATCAAAGGTGCGCTCATAGATGGTCCTCTGGCTTTGGACAACGCCATCTCACCGGAGGCCGCGCGCATCAAGGGCATCAACTCAGAAGTGGCCGGCTATGCTGATGTTCTCATCGCCCCAGATATCGAGGCAGGCAACATTCTGGCTAAGACGATCATCTATTTTGCTCGCGGCAAGATGGCTGGTGTTGTGGTAGGTGGTCGTTGCCCGTTGGTTCTGCCTTCTCGCTCCGATCCACCAGAAACCAAGCTCGTCTCCATGTCGCTGGGTATCTATTTGTCACAGTGAGAACTGCGCATGCTTTATGGTTCATTGCTTATTGTCCTTTGCTTGCGGTGTGCGGTAAGCGACGCGCTGGTATGCTGGAAGGAGAGTTCGCGAAATGGCTCACATTGTCATAAAGGAAGATCGGTGCAAGGGATGCGAGCTTTGCACGACTGTTTGTCCTTTCGATCTGGTTCACATGGCAGATCACTTTAATGCCAGAGGCTACCGTCCATCCATTTTTGTGGATCCAGAGGGCAAATGTACTGGCTGCACTGTATGTGCCATGATGTGTCCCGACGTAGTCATTGCGGTGTACCGGTGACGAGAGGTATGTGAAAGGAGTCTCGTGACATGTCAAAGGTGTTGATGAAGGGCAACGAAGCGATCGCCGAAGCAGCCATCCGCGCGGGGTGCGAAGCATATTATGGATATCCCATTACCCCTCAGACTGAGGTTCTGGAATATATGGCCCGCCGGATGCCAGTCCTGGGGCGCGCTTTTGTCCAGGCGGAGAGTGAGTTGGGTGCCATCAACATGGTCTATGGCGCGGCCTGTACCGGTGTCCGGGTGATGACGACTACTTCTAGCCCTGGTTACAGCTTGATGCAAGAAGGCGTTTCTTACATTGTTTGCTCGCGGGTGCCGGCGGTGGTGGTCAACGTTATGCGTGGTGGTCCTGGTCTGGGTAACATCCAGCCAGCGCAGGGCGATTATTTTCAGATGACCAAAGGGGGAGGGCACGGTGACTATAACGCCATCGTTCTGGCGCCCTCTACTGTTCAAGAGACCATAGATCTGGTCGTTGAGGCTTTTGATTTGGCCGACAAGTATCGCTGGCTGGTCACTGTTATTGCCGATGGTATGATTGGTCAGATCATGGAGCCAGTAGAATTGCCGGAAATGAAGGAGGTTGAGCGTCGCCAGCAGGCGTGGGCCTTGACCGGGGCCAAGGGGCGACCTAAAAACGTGATCACCTCTCTATACCTGGGTGCGGCAAATATGGAAAAGGTTAACCTGGAACTACAGGCGGTACTAGGGGAAATTGTGGCTAGGGAGGTCCGCTATGAGACGTTCATGAGCGACGATGCCGATCTCTTTATTGTTTCCTATGGCACAGCAGCCCGCATTGCCAAGACGGCCATTCGTCAGGCTCGCGAAGAGGGGATCAAAATCGGCCTCTTTCGTCCCATTAGTGTGTTTCCTTTTCCCTATGACGAACTGCAAGAGATTGCCCAGGGTAAAAAGATCCTGGTTGTAGAGTTGAGCGCCGGTCAGATGTTAGAAGATGTGCAGTTGGCGGTGAAAAACGAGGTACCTGTCACTTTTTATGGCAAAATGGGCGGCGTTGTTCCTTTGCCTGACGACATTTTGGAAGAGATCAAAAAGTTGGCATGATGGCGCATTGTCTCTTGTGCGTTCACTCTCCCTTGTTATCAGGGGGCATGCTATTGGAGGCCATAAGCGATAGGAGTTAATCATGGCTGAGAAAGTAGCGTCTCAAGTGCGCTTTCAGCGACCTAAGGCCCTGGCAGATGTGCCCACGCATTATTGCCCGGGTTGTATTCATGGCATCGTCCACCGTCTAATCGCCGAGGTGATTGATGAATTAGAGATTGCCGACCGGGCCATCGGTATCGCGCCGGTGGGATGTTCGGTGTTGGCCTATAATTACTTTGACATAGACTTTGCGGAGGCAGCACACGGCCGGGCGCCGGCCATGGCCACAGGTATGAAACGGGCGCGTTCGGAGAATGTTGTGTTCACTTATCAGGGCGATGGCGACTTGGCTTCCATTGGCACGAACGAAATTGTTCACGCTGCTACCCGGGGTGAGCACATTAGTGTGTTTTTTATCAACAATGCTGTTTATGGCATGACCGGCGGCCAGATGGCACCCACGACTCTGCCTGGCATGGTGACTACTTCTTCTCCCTTTGGCCGTGACGTTGCCCTTCAGGGTTTCCCGCTGCGGGTTAGCGAGATGCTGGCCACGCTAGATGGGGCGGTATACATTGTGAGGCGTTCGGCGACCACACCCAAGCAAATCAACCAACTCAAAAAGGCTATCCGCACTGCTTTCAGGGTGCAGATGGAAGGTCTGGGGTTCTCGATGGTGGAAGTTGTCTCTAACTGTCCTACCAACTGGGGTATGTCGCCTGTGGAATCGCTCAAGTTTGTGCAAGAAAAAATGATTCCCTATTATCCTCTGGGCGATTACAAGGTAAAAGATAACGTCAAGCAATTGAAGTGATTTTGGACTTGGCGGAGAATGGATAGAACCGTCATTGTCACACCCAATTGAAACAGGGAGTGAGAGATGCACGAAGAAGTGATCATTTCCGGGTTTGGCGGCCAGGGTGCGTTGTTCGCCGGGCAGTTGCTCACCTATGCTGGCATGGACGAGGGTTGCCAGGTCACATGGATTCCGTCCTACGGGCCAGAGATGCGCGGTGGAACGGCACACTGCACTGTTATCCTGTCCGATGATCCCATTGGCTCGCCTATCATTCGGAATCCTACAGCGGCGATTGTGATGAATCCTCCCAGCATGGAAAAGTATGAAATGCTGGTCAAATCTGGCGGCGTGCTGGTGGTCAATAGCACACTGGTGCGCGCTCGTTCGGCGCGTGACGACATCACTACCGTCTATGTGCCAGCTAATGATCTGGCTATGGAGGTGGGTAATATCAAGATGGCTAACGTGGTCCTATTGGGCGCTCTTTTAGCCGTCAGGCCGATTCTTTCTGTCAAAGCAGTCAAGCACACGATGGAAAGCCATATCCCGGAGCGTCGCAAACACATCATCGAGCCCAACAAGCGGGCGTTAGATCGGGGTATCGAATACGTGCAGAAGGGCCTGTGACCTCGTGCAGTTTGGAAACCTGACGTTGCATCTCGTCAATGATGGCTACATCTGGCTGGACGGGGCCGGTTGCTTTGGTCTGGTGCCCAAAGTGCTCTGGCAAAAAGTGATTGTGCCTGACGAACTCAACCGGGTGCGCATGGCTGTTCGTTGTCTCTACATCGAGTCTGAGGGTGTGCGCATCCTTGTCAACACCGGGTTGGGCCGCAAGTTGACGGACACGCAAAAGCGTAACTTTGGGTTGGAACGTCCAGATGGTGATCTTTTCGACGGCTTGGCTCGCCTGGGCGTGGCGCCAGAGGATGTGGACATTGTGATTGCCACCCATTTGCACAGCGATCATTTTGGCGGCACGACGATCTGGGGGGCAGAGGGTGAGGCCAAGTTGGCCTTTCCGCGTGCTGAATTCTGGATACAGCGCCGTGAGTGGGCCGACGCTCGCTACCCCAACGAGCGCACGCGGCGCGTCTACCTGCCGGAAAATTTAATTTTGCTGGAGGCCAGTGGCCGGTTGCGCTTGCTGGATGGGGACAGGCGTGTCACTTCAGAAGTGCGCACTTGGGTCACTCCAGGACACACCCGTGCTCACCAGTGCGTGGTGCTGGAATCGGAGGGGCAGGTGGGCATCTATCTCAGCGATCTGTCTCCGCTGGCTGTGAACCTGGAGCGGTTGGCTTGGATCCCGGCCTTTGATGTGGCTCCGATGGAGAGCCTGGAGACGAAACGCCGCGTCCGCGATTGGGCTCTGATCAGCAGTGCTCTCCTTATCTTTGAGCATGATCCCGACGTGTGCTTGGGACGCCTGCGACGGGTAAATGCCGAGTATCGGGTGGAGCCTGTCTTGATTTCTTAGCCAGTTGGCGCGTCTTTGGAAACAAAGAGAGCCGGGAAACCCTTTCCCGGCTCTTGGTTTGCAGAATTGGTAACGCGCAGTTAACTCTTTTCCCATTCCTGGATCGCTGCCTTGATAAGCCCCCGTATTTCCGGGTTGGGGATGTCGTCAGGCGTGTCGTAGAAATCATTCTCTACCTGGATACGGATCCCCCCTTCTGGACTGGTGCCCACGTGCACTTTTTGGCCGACGAAAGAAGGGTAGGTGCGGATAAAGCGTTGCAAAATGTCTTCAATTTCCTTTACGAAGGAGTGAGGGGAGGGAAGGTCATCCTGCAGTCTGGCGGTGCGGCGCGCTGCAAAACCGCGCCGGAAGAACTCGAGGGGGCTCGGAGATATCTTGGCTGGTTCTTTTTTCTCTTGCTTTTGCCGAGAGAGAGATTCAAGAAACTCTTGCTCCACCGAATGCGGTGCTGGGGTGCGCGGAACGGGAGGACCCGGCTCCATGCCCGTCGCTACTTTAGGGAGGTGTGTCGAAGGGGCTGGAAAAGAGTTTGTTGGCACGGGCTCAACGTTGGAAGCGTAGGACGTTTGCTGGGTTTGGGTTCTCTTTTGAGGCTGTGTCACTTCGGTAAAGCGCACCAGGTCGGCTGCCGCCTGCAAGACCTGGCGTCCCACTCGCCCGTCTTTGATCTCTCTCAAGGTGCGATATTTTTTCCCCTCTACCTCTACAATGAGCTCGCCGGTGACCCGGTCTCGCAACAGACTCATCACCTCACCCGTCGCTGCGCTGGCTACCCGGTCCGCTTCTCTCAAGGTGGTGTTTTGTTCCTCCAGTAGCTCTTTGGCTTTTTCTCTTTTTTCACTGGGGGATGGGGAGGGCGTACTCGGGCTTGGAGATGGGCGTTCCTCAGGAGGGCTGAGGGGCTCTTTTTGTCGTGAGCGGACCCAGTAGAACAGCATCCAACCAAAGATCACGCTGGCGCCGACAAAAAGAATGCCGATAATAACTGCCAACAGACCCAAATCCATGCTGCCCAGAAAGTCCATTACTTTGCTCCTTGATTCTTATATCTTGTCCAGCATGTGGCTTGCCATCAATGACTCCTTTGATCAATTATAGCAGCCTTTAAGGTATTAGTCTATAGGACGTTGGTCACGGCATTGGTTGTATTGTACTGTTGCCTGATGGACCTGTCAAACGGGCCGATTGTCAAGTTTGACAGGTCTGTCGGGCTGGTCTATACTTTGTTTCAGTTCGCGTTGGGCAGATTGGGTCATTGATGCGGCAGTTGCATGGTGAGAGCATCTTTGTGATCAGGCCCAACGTGCCCTCGATGAATGTGTCGTTGATGATCTCCAATTGCCGGAGGAGATAAGGTGGATGTCGGGCTTGCAGCTGCTACGCTTTTCTCTCCATCGTTGCTCTGCCCAGTGCAACGGTCACAATTCTGTTCTCTGTCCATGCGTTATGTACAAGGTATCGTTTTTATTTCATCTTACCAGGGTACCACGTTGGTGAGAGTTCGGCTGCTCTCAGAAAGGAGATGGGTTATGTCTTTGACTTTTGATTTCGAGCGTTACCTCAACATTCGCAGTGCCTACACGCCGGTCTGGTTGGCCGGTGGCCGGCGTGTGGGTTTCCTGACCGACATCACCGGCACGCCTCAGGTTTGGGCTGTAGACGTGGCCGGTGGTTGGCCTGACCAGCTTTCTTTTTTCCAAGACAAGGTTTGGACGTTGGATGCTTCGCCCTCGAGGGGTCGAGGACTGGTGCCCTCGAGGGGTCGAGGACTGGTGCCCTCGAGAGGACGAGGACCGGTGCCCTCGGGTGATCGTTTGATCTGCGCCCGGGATGTGGGTGGTAACGAGTGTTATCAGCTCTTTCTCGTCTCCGGCGACGGGACCGAGGTGCGTCGTCTGACTGACGATGACGAGGCTATTTTCCACTTTGGCGGATGGTCACACGATGGACGGCGTATTGCCTATGCCAGCAACGTCCGCGACGGTGTTCACTTTGACGTGTACGTTCAGGCTGTTGATGGTGGCAAGCCGGTGATGGTCTTTGAAGGCGACGGCAATTTCCGTGCCCTGGCATGGTCACCTGATGATTCTCAACTGATTTTGTGCGACGAGGTCAGTTCGGCGCGCCAGTCCCTTTACTTGCTTGAGTTGGCCGGGGGGCGCGTTCGCTCCCTGACGCCGGAGGATGGGCCGGTGAGCCATCGGCAGGTGCGTTGGGCTGCCGATGGCTATGTCTATCTTCTCACCGACCGAGATCGCGATTTTAAGAGCCTGGTCCGGCTGGATGTGGCGTCTGGTCAAATGACTTGTCTGGCTGATCACAACTGGGATGTGGAATCACTGGCGGTCTCGCCTGATGCCCTCGAGAGGACGAGGACCGGTGCCCGCAACCTGGCCTATACCGTCAATGTTGAGGGTTATAGCCGGTTTTACCTTCACGATTTGACTACGGGCCAGGCCAGGCAAGTGCCCGGTCTGCCGCGCGGCGTCGTGACTGAGTTGGTCTTTTCGCCTTGTGGGAAGCAGGTGGCGATGAGCGTGCAGAGTCCTCAACGCAACCTGAACATCTGGATTGTGGAGGTGGATACCCTGGCCTGCCGGCAGCTCACCCGCAGTTCTTTGGCGGGCATTCCCCAGGACTCGCTGGTGGAGCCAGAGCTGATCCATTATGAGACTTTTGACGGTCGTCCTATTTCTGCCTTTTTCTATCGCCCTCGAGGGGTCGAGGACTGGTGCCCTCGAGGGGTCGAGGACTGGTGCCCTCCAGATGTCGAGCCCTTGCTGCCGGTCATTCTCTACGTCCACGGGGGGCCGGCCAGCCAGACTGTTGCCGACTTTGATCCGCGTTTTCAGTATTTTCTGGGTCAGGGATATGCTATTCTGGCGCCCAATGTGCGCGGGTCGTCCGGTTTTGGGAAGGCTTATATGGCGCTGGATGATGTGCGCCGGCGCATGGATTCGGTGGCCGATCTCAAGTATGCTGTCGAGTGGCTTCGGACCTCTGGCATTGTCGATCCTGACAGGATTGCTATCTATGGTCGCAGCTACGGTGGGTTTATGGTATTGGCGGCTGTGACGACTTATCCTGACCTTTGGGCAGCAGCTGTAGACGTAGTGGGCATCGCCAACTGGGTCACCTTTTTGGAGAATACCGGTCCCTGGCGGCGCGCCCACCGCGAAAGGGAGTATGGCAGTCTGGAGCGAGACCGCGATTTTCTGGAAGGTATCTCGCCTCTTTATCAGGTGGATCGCATCCGGTGTCCTTTGCTGGTGGTTCACGGGGCTAACGATCCCCGGGTGCCGGTGACAGAGGCGGAGCAGATGGTGGATAGACTCGGCTCTCGCGGCCACCCGGTGGAGTATCTATGTTACGAGGATGAGGGCCACAAGATCAGCAAGCTTGGTAATCGCATCGATTCTTTTACAAAGATGGCTGATTTTCTAGAACGTTATCTCTGATTTGTTTAAAATATCTCTGTTTTTCTGGAACGATTAAGCAACGAAACTTTTACCAAATCTTTACGGTTAGCTTATCAAAATGTGGTATAGTATATCTGTGTATACAATAGGGTACAAAGGAGAACAAACTCGACCACTTTTTTTTCTATAGGGGCAGAATTGATGGAAGAATTGATCACGATCCAGGACGTTGCTGCTTATTTGAAGATGAGCCCGCAGACGATCTATCGCATGGCTCAGCAGGGCAGGATTCCGGCAATGAAGGTTCAAAATCGCTGGCGGTTCCGACGGGGCGATATTGAGTCCTGGCTATCTCTAAAAGGCGAGGATGCTTGCAGACATGTCCTGGTGGTCGACGAGGAGCCTTCCGCTGCCGAGCTTTTTATCCGCGTTCTAGAGCCCGAGGGCTATGAGGTTGTTGTGGTTTCGACGGGGCAGATGGCTATCGAGAAGGTTGGGCAACGTTCCTTTAACTTGATCTATCTAAATTTGACGCTGCCTGATCTCAGTGGTGCGGAGACGCTGAGGGCGATCCGGCAGGTCGACGATACGATTGTTGTTGCGATCATTATGGGCAGCGAGGAGGGCTATTTGCTGCAGGAGGTTCTGGGGCTTGGGCCTTTTACGGTGTTGGTGAGGCCATTCGGGGCGGATGAGGTCATTGAGACAGCCAAGATGTGCGTCTGACAGTGTGGTAGAGAGCGAGGGGTAAGGGTATTGCTATGGGTGGCGAGAGGATTTTGTACATTGAGGACAATTTTGAGAACCGCATTCTGGTGAAGCGGGTGCTGGAGGTGGAGGGGTATGCGGTTTTGGAGGCGGAGGATGGGCCGAGCGGGATGCGGCTGGCGGGGGAGGCGGTGCCGGATCTGATTTTGATGGATATTAATCTGCCAGAGATCGATGGGTATGAGGTGACGGCGCGGCTGCGGGAGATGGGGCGGCTGGCGGAGGTGCCGATCGTGGCGCTGACGGCGAATGTTTTGAAGGGTGATCGGGAAAAGTCGCTGGCTGCGGGGTGCGACGGTTATATTCAGAAGCCGATCGATGTGGATCTGTTGCCGGCGCAGATCGCGGCTTTTTTGCGCCAGGGCCGCCGGGGGGGGCGATGAATCGCTTACTACGAACCTGGGGGGCGATGAATCGCTTACTACGAACCCGGGGGGCGATGAATCGCTAACTACGAACCTGGGGGGCGATGAATCGCTTACTACGAACCTGGGGCGATGAATCGCTTACTACGAACCTGGGGTTGATGGGGCGGTGGGTTTGGCGGGGCGAGGGGTCCGTTCGATTGCAGG
>Ga0180432_10010308_pt1 | contig 11228 bp, 10 predicted proteins | sample SS_ome_10_FD_132414 | JGI IMG/M metagenome (GOLD analysis project Ga0180432, IMG submission 132414) | Hypersaline lake sediment archaeal communities from the Salton Sea, California, USA - SS_1_MS_2 metaG | ecosystem: Environmental > Aquatic > Non-marine Saline and Alkaline > Hypersaline >... | reverse complement strand
TGTGCCTGCGGGGCGAGGGGTACATGCTGATGAAGACGTCCGGCGGTCAGTGTGCGTGGGAGAAGATGACCCGGGGGCGAATGGTCTACGTCCCGCCGTACTGGGCCCACCGGTCGGTCAACACCGGCAGCGAGCCGCTGATCTCCTTCTGCGTGTATCCCGGCGACGCGGGGCACAACTACGCCGATATCGAGGACGAAGGCTTCCCCAAGCGGATCTTCAGCCGAGCCGGCGAGGTCGTGATCGAATAGGAGCGCGACGAGATGGCAGGGAAGATACTGGTGACACCGCGGTCGCTGACGCGAGGCGGGCATCCGGCGCTGGGGCGCCTGGCCGAGGCCGGCTACGAGGTAGTCTTCTGCACCATGGGCGAGCAGCCCGACGAGGCCGAACTCCTCACGCTCGTGCCCGACTGCGTGGGGTATCTTGCGGGCGTTGAGCGGATATCCGCCGGCGTGCTGCGGGCCGCGACGAGCCTCAAGGTCATCAGCCGAAACGGCACCGGCGTGGACAAGATAGATCTCGCCGCCGCCGAGGAGTGCGGCGTGACGATCTGCCGCGCGATCGGCGCGAACGCCCGCGGCGTGGCCGAACTGGCCCTGGCGGGCATGCTGGCGCTGGTCCGGGCGGTGCCGTTCAGCGACGCGGCGATCAAGGCCGGCGCGTGGGAGCGGCGCAAGGGCATCGAGCTGGAAGGGCGAACGCTCGGACTGGTCGGGTGCGGGAAGATCGGCCGGCTGGTGGCGACGTTTGCCCTGGGGCTGGGGATGGACGTGCTGGCGTACGACCCGTATCCCGACAAGGGTTTCGCGCCGCCCGAGCGGTTCACCTACGCCGAGTTGGGCCGCGTGCTCGCCGAGGCCGACGTCGTCAGCTTGCACTGCCCGCCCAGTCCGGACGGGACGCCGCTGCTCGACGGCCGGGCCATCGCGGGCATGAAGCCCGGCGTGTACATCGTCAACACCGCGCGGGCGGAACTGGTGGACGACGCGGCCGCGCTCGAGGCGATCGAGGCCGGGCAGGTTGCGGGCCTGGCCACGGACGTCCACCGCAACGAGCCCCCCGTCGAGCGGGCACTTGTCGCATCCGACCGCGTGATCGCCACGCCCCATATCGGCGGGTACACTGACGAGAGCGTGACCCGGGCGGTGGAGATGGCCGTGGACAGCATGCTGACCGTGCTGGCCGGACCGGCATCTCGAGAAGGACGAGACGATGGAATCGAATGAGATCTATGCGACGTTGGGCAGGCTTGGGGTGGTACCGGTCGTGGCGATCGAGGATGCGGGCGCAGCGCTGCCGCTGGCCGACGCGCTGATCGCCGGCGGGCTGGGCATCGCGGAGATCACGTTTCGCACGGCGGCCGCCGGGCAGGTCATGGAGACGCTCAGGGCCGAGCGGCCCGACATGCTGATCGGTGCGGGCACGATCCTGAACGTCGACGACTTGCGCCGCGCCCGGGACTGCGGAGCGGCGTTCGGCGTCTCGCCGGGGTTCAATCCGAAGATCGTGGCCGAGGCGATCGAACTGGGCTTTCCGTTCGCCCCGGGCGTGATGACGCCCAGCGACGTCGAGGCGGCGCTGGACATGGGCCTGACGGTGCTGAAGTACTTCCCCGCCGAGGCCGCCGGGGGCGCCAAGCTGCTCAAGAGTGTGGCCGCTCCCTACGCGCACCTGGGCGTGCGGTTCATTCCGACCGGGGGCATCAACATCGACAACGCGCCGACGTACCTCCAGAGCCCCTGGGTGCTGGCCGTCGGCGGGTCGTGGGTGGCCAAGCGGTCGGACATCTCCGAGGGCAACTGGGACACTATCGAGGCCAACGCCCGCGCCGTCGTGGAGATGGTCTCGGCGCTGTCGAGATAAAGTCCACCAGCAACGATAACAACGACAACAACGACAACGACTTCAGCCACAGATTTCACAGATTACACAGATGTCAAAACAACAGCAGTTTTTGGTTTTTCATCTGTGTAATCTGTGAAATCTGTGGCCAGGTCGTTGCTGTTGTTGTCGTTGTTGTCGTTGTCGTTGTTGTCGTTGTTTGGGGACTTCTACCCGAATCAATACTCCACCGGCAGGGCGCGGAGTTCCTCGCGGGTGAAGACCGGGCCGTCCGTGCAGACGTACTTGTTGCCGATGTTGCACCGGCCGCACTTCCCGATCCCGCACTTCATGCGCATTTCGAGGGAGAGGATGGTCGCGTCCTCGTGGAACCCGAGTTGGGTGAGTGAAACCAGGGTGAACTTGATCATGATCGGCGGGCCGCAGACCAGGGCCAGGGTGTTGTCCGGGCTGGGCTTGAGTTCATCGAGCACGAACGTCACCACGCCCTCGTGCTGGGTCCAGGTCTCATCGGCCTTGTCCACGGTCAGGTGGACCTCGATGTCGTCGCGCTGCTGCCACTCGGCCAGTTCGTCCCTGTAGAGCAGTTCCCCGGGCGTCCGCGCGCCGTAGATGACCAGCACGGAGCCGAAGTCGGCCCTGTTGGCCGGGTCGAGGATGTACGTGATGGCCGAGCGGAGGGTGGTGAAGGCGAACCCCCCGCTGACGATCACGATGTCCTTTCCGGCCATCCGGTCCCACGGGAACGTGTTGCCCATGGGGCCTCGGACGCCGAGGGGCGCCCCGGGCTCGAGCCCGTGCAGTTCGGTGGTGAACAGTCCCATCCGCTTGACGGTGAACAGGAGGTGGTCGCCTTCCGTGGGGGCCGAGGCGATCCCGAACGGCGCCTCGCCCATGCCGGGCAGGGACAGTTCGGCGAACTGCCCGGGCATGTACTCGAACGCCTTGGCGTCGTCGGGGTCCTCGAACGCCAGCCGGAACGTCTTGAGGTCCCGCTCGTCGTTCTCGACGACGATGTCCTCGATGCGTGCCGGGTACGGAAGGTACGGGTTCCTTGCCATGGTCTCACGCTCCCACGTGCTTGAAGACATTTCGCAGGTCCATGCCGGCCGGGCAGTGCCGGATGCACCGCCCGCACCCCACGCAGAACAGGCGGTCATGGTTCTCCACCGCGTATCGGAACTTGTGCATGATCCGCTGTCGCCAGCGCTCCCTGGACGAGGGTCTGGGGTTATGCCCGGAAGCGTGCAACGTGAAGAGCGGATAGGCGCAGCAGTCCCACGTTCTGACCCGCCGCCCGCGCCCGCCCCGGATCTCGTCGGTGATGTCGAAGCAGTGGCACGTCGGGCAGAGGTAGCTGCACGTTCCGCACTCGATGCAGGCCTGGCTGATGGTCTGCCAGAGGTCCGCGTCGTAGTTCTCGCGAAGCCACTGCGCGCTGCCGTCGGTGGTGACGGCCTCCATCTGCTCCGCGGCGTCGGCGATGCGCCTGTCGGCCTGCGTGACGGCTTCGGGAGCGGCGTCGGCCAGAAGGTCCGACACCGACGCCAGCAGGTCCTCTCCCTTGGGGCTCTGTGCCCTGAGCAGGAGGTCGTTCTCGAGGGGCACGGCGAGGACGTCGGCCCCGGCCGCGTCCCCGGGACCCCCGCCCACCGACGTGCAGAAGCAACTCGGCCCCGGATGCGTGCACGCCAGCGCGATTACCACCGTCTTGTCCCGCAGCGAGGCGTAGTACGGATCGTGCTTGTCGCCTTCGAGGAAGACCGCATCGAGGGCGAGCATGGCGCTGGCGTCGCACGGCCTGACGCCGAACAGAACGGTCTTCCGGTGGTCCGGCTGTTCGGGTTCGCGGACCTGTCCGTCCTGGAAGCACAGGAGCGTCTGGTTCTGCGGGAGGAAGAAGGCCTTGGGCGACAGGCGGAAGTTGACGTAGTCCAGGGCCAGGTCCCCGTCGAGGGGCGCCTCGGCAAGCGCCGCCTCGCCGGCCTCGTCCTGGGCGGGTATGTAGACGGCGGCGTCCTCGGCGAGGCGGTCGAGGAGCGTGGTCAGGTCTGTTCGGGCGATTGTCTTTTCGGTCATCGCGTCTGGGTCCCTATATCTCGGTCAGGAAGTCCTCCGGATCGCTCATGGCGAAGGCCGACAGCGGCCCCGTGGCGTCAGTCGACTCGCCCGGGGTGTATCCGTAAAGGTCCTCGACGTCCTGGTTCAGCTTGCGGATCAGCAGGCGCGTGTCGATGCCCATCGGACACGCCCGCGTGCAGGCGCCGCACTCGGTGCAGCGTCCGGCCAGGTGAAACGCCCTGACCAGGTGATAGATCACCACGTCGGACGGATCGGTGCCGGCCCCGATCCACCGCGGGGTGGTCTGGTCCAGCAGGCACTCGCGGCAATAGCACATCGGACAGGCCTGCCGGCATGCATTGCACCGGATGCAGTCGCCCAGGGCCTCTCTCAGCGCGGCCCACCGGGCGTCCAGGTCCTGCGAGCCGAACTGCTCGGTGCGGGACCGCGTTAGGTCGGCCGCCTTGCCCTCGACGCCGTCCCCTATCAGCACGTCGACAAGTTCCGGGGTGGGCCGGCGGCACTCGGTGCACGCCACGGCCAGGACGTCTTCTCGCGGCAGGGCCACCTCCTGGTCCCCGGCCACGGTGACGCGGAGGTTCCCGTCGGCGTCTTCGGCGACGCTCAGCGGATCGCGCCCGTCGAGTGCGGCGGCCGCCTTGCGACGGTCCGCCATGCCCCCGCAGGCCACGCCCACCAGCACGAGCTTGTCGCGCGGGATCTGGTGCTCCTGGATGAGCACGGCCACCGACCGCGCCTCGCAGCCCTTGACCACCATGCCGATCGTGGGCTGTTCGAGGTTTTCGGCCTCCTTGGCGTTGGCCGGGCGGACAAAGAGCCTGGGCAGGTAGACCGCGAGGTTCATCGCACAGAACGGGTTCCAGACCAGTCGCTCGGCGTCCTCGGGCGACGTGATGAACAGCGGGGTCGTCCTGAAGGGCAGGGAGGCCTTTCCGTGGGCGAGGAAGATGTCCACCTTCTTGTCGCGGAGCAGTTGCTCGGCGGTCTCGCGCAGGCGTGCCTCGATTTCTTCGCTGGGGGTCATAGCGTCTTCACCAGTTTCTCATTGGGGCCAAGCTTGCGAACGTCCTCGACGACCTTCTCGATGACCGTGGCAAAGCGCCCACCCTCCGAGGCCGATACCCACGTGAACTGCACCCGCTCCGGCTCGATCCCGGCGTAGTTGAGCAGCTCCTTGAGCAGGGCGAATTTCCGGCGGGCAACGAGATTGCCGCTGATGTAGTGGCAGTCGCCCGGGTGGCAGCCGGAAACCAGCACCCCGTCGGCCCCGTTCTGCAGCGCCCGCAGCAGGAACGCCGGACTGACCCTCCCGGAGCACGGCACGCGGATGATGCGCACGTTGTGGGGGTACTGGATACGGCTGACGCCGGCCAGGTCCGCCCCGGCGTAGGAGCACCAGTTGCACAGGAACGCCACGATCTTGGGGTCCCACTGGTCTGTCGAGTCGGTCTGTTCTTCTACGGCCTGGGTCTCGCTCATAACGTCCTCACATCGCATCGACGGCCTGGAGTATCTGATCGTTGCGGAAGCCCTTGAGGTCCATGGCGCCTGCTCGGCAGGTGGCGGTGCAGGCCCCGCAGCCCTTGCAGGTGGCCTCGTTAACCACAGCGATCCGGAGCAGCGGATCCAGCTCGATGGCCTTGTACGCGCAGACGTCCACGCACTCCCCACACCCGCTGCACCGGGCCGGGTCGGCATGGGCGACCTTGCCTTCCACTTCGATTTCCGACTTGCTCAGGACGGTCGCCGCTCGCGACGCCGCCGCTCGCGCCTGGGCGATGCTCTCGCTGATGTCCTTCGGGTAGTGCGCCAGCCCGCACACGAACACCCCGTCGGTCGCGAAGTCCACCGGGCGGAGCTTGACGTGGGCCTCGAGGAAGAAACCGTCCGCATCCAGAGGCACCTTGAGCAACTGCGACAGCGCGCGATTGTCCTCGTTCGGCCCGATCCCGGCGCTGAGCACCACCAGGTCGGCGTCGATCGCCAACTCGCGGTTCAGCACGTGGTCTTTCGTCCGGACCACGAGGCGGCCATTGTCGGCCGAGACCTGCGGCTTGGCGTCCTCCTCATATTTGAGGAAGATCACGCCCTTCTCGCGCGCCTCGCGGTAGTGGCGCTCGTTCAGCCCGTAGACCCTCACGTCTCGGCAGAGCACGTAGACGCGGGCCTCGGGGTTCAGCTCCTTCACGTGTAGGGCATTCTTGACGGCCTTTCCGCAGCAGATTCGGCTGCAGTAGGGGTGCTCGTCGTCGCGGGAGCCGACGCATTGGATCATGACGACGGCCTGGAGCGCGCCGGCCTTGGCGGCGTCCTCGGCCAGGACGGCCTCCAGCTCGGTCTGGGTCACCACGCGGTCGTCCTGCCCGTAGAGGTACTCGGTGGGCACGTACTCCGTGGCGCCGGTGGCGACGATCACGGCGCCGTGCTCGATCGGGTCGTCTTGGCCCTCGAGGCGTGTCGTGAAGTTCCCGATGTACCCGGCGACCTCCCGGACGGACGTGCCCGTGTGGACGGTGATGTTGTCGTGGGCCTCGACTGTCCGGACGTACTCGGCCAGGAAGTCGGCGACGTTCTGCCCGTCGAGGGTCCGGTGGATCTCGTGCAGGTGCCCGCCCAGCTTGTCGTCGCGCTCGACCAGGTGCACGGAGAAGCCCTGGTCGGCCAGGTCCAGCGCCGCCGTCATCCCCGCCAGACCGCCCCCGATGACCAGCGCGGCGCTGTTGACGCTCAGCCTGGTCCGTTCGAGCGGCTGGAGGTGGGCGGACTTGGCCACGGCCATCCGCACGAGGGCCTTGGCCTTTTCGGTGGCCTCGCCGGGGGCGCCCTGGTGGACCCACGAGCACTGCTCGCGAATGTTGGCGAACTCGAAGAGGTAGGGATTCAGCCCGCAGGACTCGAGCGTGGCCTGGAACAGCGGCTCGTGGGTGCGCGGGGTGCAGGCGGCCACGCTGACGCGGTTGAGCCGCTTTTCCTTGATAATCTCGCTGATCGTCTTCTGCGAGTCGTTCGCGCAGGCGAAGAGGAACTCCTGGGCGTGGGCGACCTTAGGCAGCGTCGAGGCGTACTCGACGACCTCGGCCACGTCCACCGTCGAGGCGATGTTGATGCCGCATCGGCAGACGAATACACCGATCCGCGTGGGCTCGCCTCGCAGGTCCATCGGCTCGGGGCGCTCGATCTTGACCTCGCTGGGCTCGCAGTCGCTGAGCAGGGCCAGGGCAGCCGAGCTTGCGCCGCTGGCCTCGATGACGGACTCGGGGATGTCTTTCGGCCCGGACGCGGTGCCGCACACGAACACGCCCCGGCGGGAGCCTTCCAGCGGGGCGAACGTCGAGGTCGTGACGAACCCGTACTCGTCGGTCTCCAACCCGAGGCGGGAGACGACCTCGCGCACCGCCGGCGTGGCGCACATCCCCAGCGAGAGCACCAGCATGTCGAAGGACTCTTCGTGGATGGTGCCGTCGTCGGCGTTGTAGCAGACGCGCGGGTTCTCGGTCTCGGGGTCGACCTCAACCGACGAGACGCGCGCCCGCAGGAAGCGGACCTTGTGCTCGTCCTTGGCCCGCTCGACGAACCGGTCAAACCCTTTGCCGTAAGCCCGAATGTCCATGTAGAACACCGTACTCTCGACGTCGGACAGGTGTTCCCGGAGGATGATGGAGTCCTTGGCCGCCTGCATGCAGCAGATCGCCGAGCAGTACCCGTTGCCCACCGTCATGTCGCGCGAGCCGACGCACTGGAGGAACGCCACCCGCTTCGGTTCGGCGTGATCGGACGGGCGCACGATGTGCCCTTCCGTGGGGCCCGAAGCGCTGAGGTAGCGCTCCAGTTCGATGCTCGTGACCACGTTCGGGAACGTCCCGTAGCCGTACTCGTCCTTCAGGACGGCGTTGAACTCCTCGGAGCCCAGCGCCAGGACGACGGCGCCGACCTCGAGGTCCATGTCCCGGGCGGTCTGTTCGTAGTCGATGGCGTCGGCCTCGCAGACCTTGTTGCAGACGCCGCACTTGCCTCGCGTGAGGTAGATGCAGTGTTCGGCGTCGATGAGGGGGATGGCCGGGACGGCCTGGGGGAACGGGATGCGGATGCATCGCGTCTTGCTGAGGTTCTTGTTGTAGGGATCGGGCAGGCGGACGGGACACTTGGTGGTGCAGATCCCGCACCCGGTGCACTTGTCTGCGTCGACGTACCGCGGGTGGGTGCGCACGCGGGCGGTGAACTGCGAGGCCTGGCCTTCCAGCGACAGCAGCTCCGTATCGGTCAGCAGCGTGATGTTCGGATGCTTGCTGACCTCGACGAGCTTGGGAGACAGGATGCACATGGCACAATCGTTGGTGGGGAAGGTCTTGTCGAGCTGGGCCATGCGCCCGCCGATGCTGGGCCCGCGTTCGACCAGGAAGACCCGTGTGCCGGCCTCGGCCAGGTCGAGCGAAGCCTGGATGCCGGCGATCCCGCCGCCGATTACGAGGGCTCGCTTTTGCACGATCACGCTCCCATCTTCTGGGCGGCCCGCGCCCTCTTGCGCTGGGTCGCCGCGACTATCTTGGCCATCATTCCCGTGACGGCGTTGCGGCGCTCGTTGCGATTTTTGAAGGAAAGCCCCTCGATCGCCCCGTCACGCTTGGCGCGGTTGTACAGCGCCTCCCCGACTGTGGTCCGCAGGATCGTCGTGGTGTACCCGTCCGGGGAGCCGACCCCGCCGCACGAAACGTCCGCGTACTCGTTGGCGAAATCCGTGCAGGCGAAGCACGCCCGGCGGGCGAAGTCGTCCATCAGGTCAAACGGGATGTGGAGCGTTTCGTTGTTCGCGGTGGTGATGACCACGTCGTCCTTGATGCTGAGCTTTCGGATTTCCGGCAGCTTCACGCTCAGCTTGCGCTCGAGCACCCGCCGGGCCTTGGCGTTGAACGAGAAGTTCTCCATGCAGAACAGCCCGATCGTCAGGACGACGCTGTCGGCCGGGAGTACTTTCAGAAGCTGCATCTTCCTGATCGTCTCGATCTGGCACGGGGTACCCACCAGGGCGATCTTCTCGATGCCCCGGGTCCCCAGCGACTTGACCTCCCTGATGCTGGGGGAGAAGGTCGAGTATCTCTGCCCGACGGCGCGGACGGTGTGCGACTCATCGAAGTGCGACCCGGCGGCTTCGAGGAGTTCTTCGGGGGTGGTGGCGACCGCAGGCTGACGGGAGAAGGGGCCGGTCTTCCTGCAGACGATGGCGGCCTGTATCACGTGCTTCTTGAGCGCATGGGTCAGCAGCGCCGTCACCACGCCCCCGTCGGTGGCCACCTGGCGGATCTTCCGCGAGTGCGCCCTGGCCGAGACGATCTTCCGATAGGCCCCGATCGGCGCCTTCCAGCCGGTCTTCTCGCGGAGTTCCTTGTCGAGCACCCGGGTCTGCGGGCAGATCACGTAGCAGATGCCGCAGTGAAGGCACTTGGTCTCGTCGACCATCACGGGCGTGCCGTTCTTGTCCGTCCGGAGGGCGTTGAACTCCCCCGCCGAACAGAACGCCACGCACCCGCCGCACTTGCCGCAGAGGCCCTTGTCCTGGACCTCCGCGACCAGGTCCTTGAAGTCCTTGACGTCGGTGTTCACGTGTTCAGGCCTCCCAACTGCTGGTCGACTTTGTTCCGAAACGCTTCGAGCAGTTCCGGTTTCTTCTCGAAGGTATGCTCGACCAGATCGTGGCGGAGGTCCTGCGCGAACCGGTCGATCTCCTCGATGCGCCTGAGGATATCACTCGGTGCGTAACGGCCCTTGACCGCCAGATAGCGCAGCGCACGCATGATGTCCGCGAAGTTCACCTTCTGCGGACACCGCGCCGAGCAGCGGTGACACACGAGGCAGTACCAAATCCTCGGCGAGGAGAGCACCTCCTCGCGCATGCCGAACAGAATCTGGCGAATGATCTTCCGGGGGTTGTAGTCCGGGTCCACCTCGGTGATGGGGCACCCGGCGGCACAGGTGCCGCAGGCGAAGCAGCGGCGGATGTGCTCCCCGCCCGGCTGCGAAGCCACCTCCTCGGCAAACTGGAGGTCCAGGTCGCTTACGGCGACCACCTGGTTGTCGTCGGCCATCTGTCCGTTCTCCTTCTCTACGGTCGCTCCACATCGGCGCCGGCCGGCCCCGCGAAGGCACCTCCCTCGCGGGGCCGACGGCACACGTTCAGAACAGTCTCCGCCGCGCGGTCAACCGCGTCCCGCACGACGTCCGACAGCACCGGATGGACCTGGTCCGGAAAGCCGCTGGCCTGGCCCACCACGCAGGTGACGTCCACGCCGCCCAACGCGCTCAACTCGCGCAGCATGTTCGACGTCGGCACCTGGTGCATCGAGAAATCGTCACGCTTTATCGCGGGCAGATCGTCAGCATCGATGCACCAGACCTCCCCGGGCGATCGGCCCATATCCACGGCGTCCACCACGACGACCTTGCGGGGCCGGATCGGCCCGAGCAGGACGTCGAACAGCACGACACGAACGGAGGTTCCTGCGTCGATGACGCACAGGCCGGGCGGCAGGTCCGGCATCTCGCGCAGCCGGCGCGCCACGGCCGGGCCGAAGCCGTCGTCGCCGAACAGCCTGTTCCCACAGCCCAGCACCAGCGCATCGCACGTGCAATGCTCCGGTGCAACCTGCTCCGTCACTTCGCTGGGTTCACCGTTCATGTCTTTGCGTTCAGCAGTTCGCCAGCGTATCCAGCAGGTTGCCCTTGTGGTCGAAGACCTGCACCTTCACCGCCAGCGTGTTGTCGAGGGCATGCGTTGCGCAGGACAGGCAGGGGTCGTACGCGCGAATGGCCATCTCAATCTTGTTGAGGGTGCCCTGGTCATACTGCCCGTCCTTGATCAGCGTCTTCGCCGCCTGCTTGACGGACATGTTGATCGGCGCGTTGTTGTGCGTCGTGCCGACGACCAGGTTGGCGTTGGTCACCAAGCCGTTCTCATCCGTCTCATACTCGTGGATGAGCGTTCCGCGGGGCGCCTCGGTGGACGCTATGCCGTGGGCCGCCCTCGGCTCGACCGGCACGCGAGTCTCCGTGCTGGTGATGTCCGGATCGTTCAGCAGTTGGACGGCCAGTTCGGCGTTATGGAGCAGCTCGATCAGGCGGGCATAGTTGTACAGCAGCGTCGCCTGGGCCGGGCGCCCGAACGCGGCGCGGAACTCCTCGAGTTCGGCCTGGGCCAGGGGCGTGGAGATCTGGTCGCAGACGTTCATGCGCGCCAGCGTGTTGGTCCGGTAGATGCCCTTGGGGGCATCCAGGTCCATGTCGAATCCTTCGCCCCACACCTTGGCGTA
>Ga0180432_10010306_pt1 | contig 11229 bp, 10 predicted proteins | sample SS_ome_10_FD_132414 | JGI IMG/M metagenome (GOLD analysis project Ga0180432, IMG submission 132414) | Hypersaline lake sediment archaeal communities from the Salton Sea, California, USA - SS_1_MS_2 metaG | ecosystem: Environmental > Aquatic > Non-marine Saline and Alkaline > Hypersaline >... | reverse complement strand
CCGCTGTCCACCTCCAGCGACTGCCCGTCAAGGTTGTAGCCTAGACGGCGCCACGTGACGTCCCGACCCACAACGATTAAACGATTGTGATTGCGCTCGCAGGCCTGCCTTATTACCGATTCAGCCTCTGCCTCCTGCAGGGCGCTTATCACGATTGCGCCCGGCTTGATGATGCCCGCCTTCTCGCCCGCGATCTTTGCCAGCGTATCACCCAAAACCTCGGTGTGGTCCAGGCTTATGGAGGTGATGACGCAAACCTCCGGATTCACCACGTTGGTGGCATCCAGGCGACCGCCCAGTCCCGTCTCCAGCACCTGGAAATCGACTGCAGTCTCCGAGAAGAACACGAAAGCTATGGCTGTCAGTATCTCGAACGTGGTCAGCTCGCCGTAGCGATGGCGCCGGTTCAGGTCGTAGACCTCGGGCTGCAGCCACGACGCTATCGCAGCGAATTCCCCCTCGGTTATCATCTGTCCATCGACCTGCATGCGCTCGCGGAAGGTGTGCAGGTGAGGCGAAGTGTACAACCCCGTGCGGCAGCCAGAGGCGGTAAGGGCGGAGGCTATCATGGCTGCGGTGCTGCCCTTTCCCTTGGTCCCGGCGATGTGGATCGAGCGTGAGGCAAGGTGTGGGTTGCCCACGCGATCGAGAAGCTCCTCCATACGACGCAGGTCGAAGTTGGCGGCCGCATACGCCGAGCCGGGCAGCCTCTCGAAATCGGTGAAGCTGAGTATGTAGCTGACTGCCTCGCGGTAATTCACGGGGGTATTATAGCACGAGCCAGCAGCGGCATGCGGTGGTATAATATTTTTACCTATGTTTACCCACCTGCACGTACACAGCGAATACAGCCTCCTCGACGGGCTTTGCCGCATCAGGGACCTCATCGCGCGTGCAGGTGAGCTGGGCATGGACAGCCTGGCGCTGACCGACCACGGTGCCATGTATGGCGCCATCGAGTTCTACCAGGAGGCCAGGAAAGCCGGCGTCAAGCCCATCATCGGGTGTGAGCTGTATGTGGCGACGCGCGGTCTGGAATCGCGGGAGGCGGCCGATAAGAACCCGTACCACTTAACCCTGCTCGCCCGCGATGAGAGGGGCTATCGTAATCTGCTCCAGCTCAACACCAGGGCTCATCTCGAGGGTTTCTACTATAAACCCAGGCTGGATCGCCGGGCGATGGAGCAGCACCACGATGGGCTGATCGCGCTCTCCGGCTGCCTGCAGGGGGAGGTGCCGCGCCTGCTGCTTGAGGGCCGGGCCGACGACGCCAGAAAAGCAGCTCGATGGTACAGGGACACGTTCGGCGACTTCTACCTGGAGCTGCAACGCCATCCTATCGCCGACCTGGAGAAGGTGAATCCATCGCTCATCGAGCTGGGGCGCGAACTGGACATACCGTTGGTGGCCACCAACGATGTCCACTACACTAAAAAGGAGGACTTCTCCACGCACGAGCTCCTGCTGTGCATCCAGCGCGGCAGCACCATATCGGACCCGAAGCGATTCAGCATGGGACAGACCTTCTACCTCATGAGCGCTGATGAGATGGCTGACCTGTTCCGCGATGTGCCCGAAGCCGTCAGCAACACCGAGCGTATCGCCGCGATGTGCAACCTGGAGCTGGAATTCAATCGCCTGCTGCTGCCACAGGCAAACACGCCGCCGGGCATGAGCACCAACGACTATCTCGCGCAGGTGTGCCGCGAGGGGCTGGCGCGGCGCCTCGGCGAGCCTTCATCGGAGGCTGTGGCGAGGCTGGATTACGAGCTGGACGTCATCCGCACCACCAGGTTTGCCGATTATTTCTTCGTCGTCTGGGACCTCATATCATTCGCCAGGGAGCGCCGGATCCTCTACGGCGTCAGGGGCAGCGCCGCCGCCAGCCTGGTGCTGTTCGCACTGGGGATCACCAACATCAACCCGCTGGACCACCGTCTGGTATTCGAGCGCTTCCTCAATATAGAGCGCAAGGAGCTGCCCGATATAGACCTGGATTTCCAGGACGAGAGGCGCGACGAGGTGATCGCCTACGCCGCTCAGAGGTATGGCCCCGAATGCGTGGCGCAGATCATCACCTTCGGCACGCTGGGTGCACGGGCTTCCATCCGTGACGTGGGGCGCGCGCTGGGCATGCCGTACGGAGACGTCGACCGGGTGGCGCGGCTGGTCCCCGCCAGCCCCCACATGACGCTGCAGGCGGCGCTGGAGGAGAACCCCGAGTTCGGCCAGCTGTACCGCGACGACGAGGGCGTGCGCCAGCTGGTGGACAGCGCCCGCGGGCTGGAGGGCATCGCCCGGCATGCATCGACCCACGCCGCCGGCGTGGTCATCTCCAAGGAGCCGCTAACCAACCACGTTCCCCTGCAGCGGCCTGCCCGCGCTAGCGAAGGTGCTATCGCTATGACGCAGTTCCCCATGGAATCCATCGCTCGGATAGGCCTGCTTAAGATGGACATCCTGGGGCTGGCAAACCTTACCGTGCTGGAAAAAACGAGGCAACTTGTTCATCGGAACAAGGGCATCGAAATCGACCTCAACCAGATCCCCCTCGACGACGCCCGGACATTCGACTTACTCTCGGCGGGGGAGACGACCGGCGTGTTCCAGCTAGAAGGTTCGGGCATGCGCCGCTTCGTAAGGGAGCTTAAGCCCTCAGCGTTCAGCGACATCGCCGCCATGATCGCCCTATACCGTCCCGGCCCCATGCAGCACATCCCCCGGTTCATCAAGGCCAAACAGGGGCTGGAACCGATCCGATTCCCGCACCCCACACTGGCTGAGATACTCAAGGAAACGTACGGGGTCATCGTGTATCAGGACCAGGTACTGCTCATCGTTCAGGCGTTCGCCGGTTACAGCCTGGGAGAGGCCGACATTTTCCGCAAGGCCATGGGGAAGAAGATACCGGAGGTGATGAAAAAGGAGAGGGAGAATTTTATCGCCGGGGCCAAGAAGAAAGGCTTTTCGACCAGGCTGGCAGGAGAGATATTCGACCTCATCGAGCCCTTCGCCGGCTACGCCTTCAACAAGGCGCACAGCGTCAGCTACGCCATGATCGCCTACCAGACCGCCTATTTCAAGGCGAACTACCCCGCCGAGTTCATGAGCGCGCTGCTTACCAACAACATGGGTCAGGCCGATAAGATAAGCTCCGCCATCAATGAGTGCAACCGCCTCGGAATACCCGTGCTGCCTCCCGATATCAATAAGAGCGATGCGACATTCACCATCGAAGCGGTAGACGGCCGCGAGGGGATACGCTTCGGACTGGCGGCGATCAAGAACGTCGGCTACGGCGCTGTCGAGCCGCTGATCGCATCGCGCGCTGAAGGCGAGTTCATATCCATCGCCGACCTGTGCCGCCGCGCCGATATCCGGGCTATCAACAAGCGCGCCATGGAGAGCCTTATAAAGGTGGGGGCACTCGATTGCCTCGGCGAGCGCGGCGCCCTTCTGTCCAGCGTGGATCGCATCATCGCGCTGTCACACCGGGAGAAGCACTTGAAGGAGAGCGGACAGTCCACCATGTTCGACCTGTGGGGCGATGCCGTGCAGGCGCCACTGCCGCAGATCGAGCTAGAGGGTGGCGCGTGCAGCCCCGACGAGAGGCTGGCATGGGAACACGAACTGCTGGGGGTCTACCTGTCGGAGCACCCGTTCACCCGCGCCGCCTCAAAGCTGGCCGGTCAGGTGACCGCGCTGTGCGGCGAGATCAACGAGGATATGGACGGTCAGGAGGTGATCCTGGCCGGCATGGTCTCCACCATAAGGCACCTGTATACCAAGGACGGGCGTCCCTTCGCCAGCGCCACTCTGGAGGACCTGGACGGCCGCGCCGAGGTGACCGCCTGGCCTGAGGTATACGAGCGCACCACAGAGCTGTGGCATGAGGGCAACATCCTGCTGATAGAGGGGAAGGTGCGCGCCCGGGGCGACCGTGTGCAGCTGAACTGCGAGCGGGTACGCGAATATCACGCCGACGAGGCTGAGCCGCCTCCCAAGCCGGCGATGCGCCGCATCACCATCGACATCGCCGAGACCGATGATGAGGCCGGCGATACCCAGCGCTTGCAGAGTATCTTCGCCGCGCTCAGGATGTACCCCGGGCGGGACGAAGTGCGCCTCCGTGTGAAGAACGGCGTAGAGACATATGCGCTGCGCCTGCCGGGTGTGGAGTATTGCCCGGAGCTTCACCGGGAGCTCGGCGTTATTGCAGGCGAGAGCAATGTCGCGGTCTCTTGATGGGAGGACATTCAATCGCAGTAGATTGCCATCGCCATTCCGATGCTGCCGTGATTTGGATTATGGAGGTTTTCCGGTGCGACCGGTAAACGACGACGAAACTGCATACCGCGGGAGGTGAGCCATGAAATCGTCTACCGAATACCTGTGGTTCAATACCAAGGAACGACGTGAGTTCATCAACATCACCGATAAGGTGGAGGAATTTGTCAGGCGCAGCGGCATCGCCGAGGGCTTCGTGCTGGTGTCCGCCATGCACATCACTGCGGGCGTCTACGTAAACGATGCCGAGGACGGGCTGATAGCCGATATAGAGGAGTGGCTGGAGAAGCTGGCCCCGTACCGGCCCGACTACCGCCACCACAACACCGGCGAATCCAACGGCGACGCGCACCTGAAGAGCCTGCTGGTGCACCACGAGGTCATCGTGCCCATCACCGGAGGCAGGCTCGACTTCGGGCCGTGGCAGCAGATTTACTACGCCGAGTTCGACGGCCGGCGCAGGAAGCGCGTCATCCTCAAAGCGCTGGGTGAGTGATATCTAATAGAGAGGGTAACATTTATGGACATTTTCTTAATGGCTTTGGGAACTCTTGTCTCTGCACTTGGGTTACTATGTTCAATGATACTCCCCTTCGTCATAGGTCAATCTTTCGCAGAGACTGCTCCTGGCAAGTATCCAACCGACAGGCAGAAGCTGGCAAGAACTTTTGTGTGGTTCGTATGGGCTGTTGCCATTGTTCTCGTGGCTAAATATAGTGAATGGCCATGGCTTTTTGCCTAAGAAAGGTTTCTACTACGCCGAGTTATATGGCCAGCGCGGGAAGAGGGTCATACTAAAAGCTCTGGCAGAATAAGCGAGTCTTATAAGGGTTAATTGCTGCCATATTTTTAAGGGTGGGAGGTTATAACTTTGGAAAAGGAAATCTTCACTAGAAATAATATATACATCTACATCTTCATTGTTGCTGTTGCTTGTATTATCATTAGCGTCATTGATCAAACATATCTATACATTATAGAAATATTAGTTCTATTTACGCTTGTTTTAATAACTGGTTTATATGCTGAGCGCACACTTCGTATAGCAAAGGCTTCAGAAAAACAAGCTTCTGAAATAAAGGAGCAGAGACTAGATATGGTGCTACCGATTCTGGATATACTGTGGGATCCAGCGTCTCATCCACAAGAATCACATCAAAGTGGAGATTGGTCACAAGGTTTCGATTGTGTTTTAAGAAACGTCGGGCTTGGACCTGCCTCCGATGTTTGGGCATATTTAATTATCGAAGATACCAATGCTAGACCTATGAGTATGAAAACCTTAGAGCCAAGAGAGCAGACAGAAATCGCTAAATTTGCCGCCCTATTTCACATGGAAGGTTATCGCGGTATAATCGTACATTACAAAGATGCACACAATCGCTGGTTCAGTTCGGAACGCAGAATTGAATGGGATGAAGAGAGTCAATTGTTCATCTTTGGCCAATTAACAATAAATAGAATACCCCCTGAGGTTATAGAGATTGCCCGAAGAAGGGCGATAGACGTAACTAGTGGGGCTATTTTAAATGAACAAGAGGGTGATTGATTAATTTTGTAACAGCATATCTATTCTAAATGCCACAACTTAGGTAATCATGAAAGCACAACTTTTAAAACAAATCTCCCCCGTCGAGGAGCGGCCACTGGAGCTGGTAGAGATGCCCGTCCCCGAGCCAAAGGCTAAGGAGATACTGGTCAAAGTCTCCGCCTGCGGGGTGTGCCACACGGAGCTGGACGAGATCGAGGGCCGGCTCCAGCCGAACCTGCCTATCATCCTCGGCCATGAGATAATCGGCAGGGTGGAGCAGCGTGGCGACAGAGCCAGTCGATTCAAGGTAGGCGACCGCGTGGGCATCGCCTGGATACACTCAGCCTGCGGCAAATGCAAATTCTGCAATTCGGGTCTGGAGAACCTGTGCGATAAGTTTCAGGGCACCGGTTGCCATGCTCACGGCGGCTATGCCGAGTACACCGTGGTTTCCGAAGACTTCGCCTACCCTATCCCCGGCAGGTTCAGCGACGCGCAGGCCGCGCCCCTGCTGTGCGCCGGCGCTATCGGCTACCGCGACCTGGCGCTGTCCGACATCCAGCCAGGCCAGAGGCTGGGGCTGTTCGGCTTCGGTGCCTCGGCGCACATCGTGATACAGCTGGCGATACGCCGCGGCTGCGAGGTGTACGTCTTCACCCGCAGCAGGGAGCACCGCGAGCTGGCCGAACGATTGGGTGCCGTGTGGACCGGCGCGGCGGAGGATGACCCTCCTGCAAAGCTCGACCGAGCCATCGACTTCACCCCAGTCGGCGAGACTGTGCCGAACGCCCTGCGCGTGCTGGACAAAGGCGGCAGGCTGGTCATGGCGGTCATTCGCAAGCGCAATCCGGTGCCGCCGCTGGACTATGCCCAACTTATGTGGGACGAGAAGGAGATAAAGAGCGTCGCCAATATCACCCGACGCGACGCCGAGGAGTTCCTGCCGCTGGCCGCCGAGATACCGATAGTCACCGAGGTGCAGGAGTTTCCTCTGGAGCAGGCAAACGAGGCGCTTATCTTGTTGAAACAGGGGAAGATTCAGGGAGCTGCGGTTCTGAAGATGGGATAGCGAGGACAACTTACACTGGAGTAGACAAGTACAACCTCAGTGTTCCTTTATCCATCGGACTAAATCTTCCTTTAGAAAAACTCTCTTTTTACCTATCTTGTGAGAAGGCAGCCCTTCCTTCATAAGCTTATAAACGGTCTGATGGCTAACGCCTAGAAACTCCTGCGTTTCCGAAAAACTAAGAAATATTCTTTCCGTGTTCTGCTGCGGTTTCTTCGTTCTGCCCACTACAATGCTCCCACTTCATCTTGACGTAATAGTATGATAATGGGAGCCATTAGGCACAATTAGACTATAATAGACGTATATTGACACTAGGCAATTAAACTTATATAATAGCGTTTCCTAAGCTCGCCTAGTCTAAACAGAGGTTGATTCATAAAGACCAAAAAAACGAACCCGTGAGCAGGAGGCGCATAATGAAAACCAAGAGCATTTTGATTTTGCTGCTGTTGATCACACTAACGGTGTCTGGAGTCGCTTGCGGTGAGACGGGGAGCAGTCAAGTTACAACACCGTCAGCTACAGGCTGTTATAAGACAGAGTACTATACCTGCGAAAAAACCAGGGAATATGATTGCTGGAAGACCGAATACTATACCTACAATGAGACGGTACCTTACTACACGCAGGAGTCGCTAGAGTACAGTATGCGAGATGCTGCAGGATGGCAAACTACATTAGACTGTGATGTCCATCTTTCGGTTTTCGTGAGAAACACTGATACACAGGCAGGATACTTTACAGTAACGTTCTACTGTTACTACGATGGCTACTACCATACAAAAACCCAGCAGAAATGGCTGGCAGCAGGTGAGGAGTCTGAATTTGAATTAGAGTTCCCACTCCCTGGCATGTTAGGGAGTTGCCAAGATTGGTCATGGAAAAACCCGACAGTAGAACCAGATACAAAGGAAGTACTCGCTTATCGAACTGAGCAGCGCACCGGCACTCGTCAGGTTCAGGATACTTGCACGGAGACATATTCGGATATTTGTGAAAGACAAGTCTGGGATTCCGATTGCGATTGAGGATGCAGTGCACGCAGTCCTTTGCTTTCTGCTCAATTATGCGCGGTGCTACAGCGCCTCGTTAAAACAGCGCTTTAATCGGCAACCTCTCCCAATCGACCGCATCAGAACTGCCTGTCGCAACTGGGGCAGAGGAAGTGCGCCGAGAACCAGTGCCCGCCGGTCCGCGTGTGGTCCGGTACGAGTTCCAGCGCCAGCTCGGCACCGCAGAAGGGGCAGGAGAACAGCGTGGTCAGCCCGATATCGTGCTCCAGCTTGGCCGCATCCATCTTCCTCTCCTTTACCGTCACCTTATACGAGCCGATGCTTTTCTTGACCTCGGCCTCCGAGAGCAGCAACCTCACCTTGTTCAGCATCTCGAGCGGGGTGTAGTATCCCTTTACCAGATAATCGTTAGCCCCCAGCGCAAAGCCCTTGCGTATATCCTCCTGCTCACCCAGAACCGTCATGATGAGTACAGGTATATGCCTGGTAGCCCCATGCGCCCGGATATTCTCCAGCACCTCGAAACCGTGGAGCTTGGGCAGCGCCAGGTCCAGCACGATCAGGTCGGGTATATCTGTCCTGGCCATCATCCAACCCTTCTCACCATCGTCGGCCACCAGCACGTTGTAACCCTCTTTCCTGAGCAGGTCTTCGTACACGCGGCGGAACGCCAGTTCATCTTCTACGATCAGGATCGTGCCCTTAGGATCCAGTCCCATAGCTGCCCTCCTGTTTAAATCTCGTATCCCGACCCACTTATCTTACTTCAGTGGCACCCTGAATGTGAAGGTGCTGCCCCCACCGGGAGTAGAAGTCGCCGTGACATCCCCATTCTGCGCCTTCATGAAACCCTTGGCTATGAACAGCCCCAGCACAGCGCCGGCCCCCGCCTTCGGCCCGCCGCTCAATACCTTGTCCCTGTCGAACAGCGTCTTCAATACGTCCTCCGCCATGCCGCTGCCCGTATCTATGACCTCGATTAACCCGTATCCCTCATCCCTGCCCATCCTGACGGTTATAGAGCCGCTATCGGTAAACTTGATCGCGTTGTCCACCACGTTCCTCACCGCCTCCACCAGCTTATCCTTATCCGCCATGACCACAACGCCGTGACCCCTTTCCTCGATGTTGAGCGCCAGCCCCTTATCCTCGATGCGCCCAATGTAGTCCCGTATCGCCTGGTCGACGACCTCGCGCAGCCTGGCGGGACGGATGTCCACCTTCAGCATCCCGCGCTCTATCATCGAGATGTTGAGCAGATCGGATATCAGGCGATAGTTCCGCGAGCACAGTTCCCGCATCTCCAGCAGATACGTGCGCTGCTTCTCTGTCACCTCGCCAGCCAGGCCCTCGAGCATGTTCTCGATATACGCCTTGATCCCCGCCACAGGCGTCTTCAGCTGGTGCGACACCAGGGAAACGAAGTCGGTCTTCATCTGCTCGATGCGCTTGCGCTCGGTGATATCCCGCACCGCCACGATGAAACCGGAGGTCTTCCCCGAGCGGTCGTACAGCATGCCCCCGCTGGCCTCCACATCCAGCTCTTTCCCATCCTTATCGCAGAAGGTATACTGCACAACCCTTCCTGGTCCCGCAACGAACGCCTCCATCATATCCGCTATGGCCCTGTCGCGGTCCTTCTCGGCTATGAAATCGAATCCGCTCCTGCCAATGAGGTCTTCCCTGCGCCTGTACCCTGCCAGCCGAATCCCCGCGCGGTTAGCCTCGACCACCTTGCCTTCGCTATCTACGACAATAACCGCGTCGATGATGGATTCGAACATGAAACGCAGCTTCTCCTCGGAGTCCCTGAGCGCATCCTGCGTATGCTTGAGATCGGATATATCCATTATGCTGCCGATGGTCACCCTCTTGCCCTTGTACCCGATGGAAGCCACCTTCTCCAGCACCCATACGGTTGTCCCGTCCTTGCGCAACAGCCTGAACTCATGGGGCGCATCGCTCTTGCCTTTGAGATTGTCGATCACCTTTTCCCTTGTCTCATCCCGATCGTCAGGGTGAATGTAGTCCATGGCCATCCGCCCGATCAGTTCGTTGCTCTTGTAGCCCGTGATCTCCTCGAACATGGGGCTCACATACTGGAACCTGCCGTCGCGCACGAGGTATATCCCTGATGCGGCGCTCTCTACCATACCCCGCGTCAGCTCCTCGGACTCGCGCAGTCTCTGGTAGGTGTCCAGCATCTCGTCGTAGAGTTTCGCGTTCTCCGCTGCTACCATCGACTGATCGCAGAGGAGCTTGAGCGGCTCGAAATCTATCTGCACATCGAAATCCTGCACTGAAAAGGCGATGACGCAACCCATGTACTGGTCGGCGGCGAACAGGGGAACGCTGACGATGGTCTTCGCAGCCAGCAGGTCCTGTACAGCATCGCACTCGTACCTTGTCAGCGGCGGCTCCAGGATTTCATGGAGGAAACGTGATATCATCACCTGTCCGCTCATGGCGTAGTCCAATCCACGGTTATAGCCCTTGGTCGGAGGATGCTCCACCTCTAATATCGATCTTCCCATCGCCTTCTCGACATCGTTCACAAAGGCCGAGCCCTCCCTGCTGTAAAACGCCTGCCCGCGGATAATGTTTCTCTTTTCGTCGAGGGCCAGAACGAGGCAGTGGTCGTATTCCAGATTCACCACCGCTGCGCGGGCCACCTGCAGGAGCACCTCGCCGAGGTCCAGGCTCCGCTGTATCGATGCGATCACTTTCTGAAGTGCCAGAATATGGGATATCCTGTGCTCCAATTGCTGGGGCGTCCCCTCGGTAGCTTTTCGAGACAGCTTCGCCCGGACGCGTCTGGCATCCGGATCGACTATCTCGCGCTGTCCCTGTTTCAATTCGCTAGCCAGTTGCTTCCTGATTTTAGTCCTTTTTCGCATTTGCCACCCCTCGTAAATCTGTTCCCAGCAGCACCTGACATCTAATTGCGCGAGCGACCGTATCTAATAGATAACCGGAGCGATAAATCAAGCGACCGAAAATCGATAGCGTAAACCCTGCCGTAACGCGAAGACTCGCAATCATAGCGGGTAGCGCTTCCGCCGCCTCTTCTCTCCGGAACTTATCCAGGTAACTTCCCGTCCCGACTTTATGATCAAATTCCTCGAATGGTACGCCCGGTACGATAACCACAGCCCCACGATACACAGTACCAGGGCTACCAGCCCGAGAGAAAACAATATTATCAAGGCCTTGCCTCCACCTGTTTCACCGGTGACGGAACAAATACATCATAGCGTCTATCGCAGTTTTGTTACAAACCCAGAGTGGGCTAATATACGCCCGAAATGGTTAAAAAGTCAAGTCGG
>Ga0180432_10010305_pt1 | contig 11231 bp, 27 predicted proteins | sample SS_ome_10_FD_132414 | JGI IMG/M metagenome (GOLD analysis project Ga0180432, IMG submission 132414) | Hypersaline lake sediment archaeal communities from the Salton Sea, California, USA - SS_1_MS_2 metaG | ecosystem: Environmental > Aquatic > Non-marine Saline and Alkaline > Hypersaline >... | reverse complement strand
TACAGGAGAAACCTTTGGCCCAGATATTGGAAATGTTCTTCTCCGTCATGAGCCTGGGGGGCCATCTGGTCTTATTTCAACAGGGATACAAGAAGGACTCTATTATGTTCCAAAAGATATGGCTGTTGTAGGTGCTCTTGGCGGTCATAAAACAAATGCGGTGGAGAGATTTATGAAACATCCTGTTTCAGGTGCGTTTGCGACAGGTGGGGAAGTTCTTGGATTGCTTGTAGGTGGTTATGGCCTGTCTAAAGCAAAACAAGTAACAGGGGCGGGATTGTATCGTATTGGGTCTCCTATTAAAAAATCATTGGTATCACAAGGAATAATGAAGGATCTTCCTCTAAGCAGATATAGTCCAACAAGTATTATGCGTACAGGGTTTTGGAAAGCAAAACAACGACTGGGTATTGCTGAGTTTGTTCCTGAAGAGAAGGTATGGGCTAGTGATGTATTGTATGGGGGGAAAAGGTTTGCTGAAGCAAAGAATGTAAACGAGATGGTGCAGCGTTTCTATGAGTCGCAAACAAAATTTCCTAGAGGATCTAGTGATAATGTCTTCGGCATTCATGCGACAACAATGAGATTTGGGAAACTTGCACGGGTTAAACCTGGGTTATCAGAAACCACAGGGCTTAGTGTTAGTGCGTTTGGTGAAGGAAGTCCTCATTTTTTAAGAACTACAGGATATGGAACAAGTAAATTATTTAAACCAATTCGTGGAATAAGCCTGTTTCCTAAGATTAAAATGCCAACGGGTATTGTCACAAGATTAAAAGATATTTACAGATTACCTAAAAACCTTAGGAAACCACTACAGGGGGAAACAACAAAATCATTTTATGGGCGTGTATCTAAATATTTACAACGTCAGGAGTCGGGCCCATATGCTACTATAGCCGCAAAAGCAGAAATAGGAGGCCCTGAGATTGAAGCAATTATTAGATATGGCTCATTAGGAAAAGGGCAATGGTTAAAACGTGCCAGTAGTAGATATTTTACAACATATAAAGGAAAAACAGTTCCCTTGCCAGAATATGTGCCTCTTGGAAAAAATATTCCTCAATCTGGGTCAGTGATGTTCACAGGTAAACAACCATCAATGTTGTCCTATCGAGTTAAAAAACTAATCAGCCCCTATAGTTATACTGTTGATCAATCGCTTCCATTACTTAGAAAAGGATATATTATTTCATCTGTTGGTCGGCAGCTTTCTAAAAAAGGGAGTTCTGTCCGCTTATTGTCATCTAAACAGGTTGGATCAAATCTTTCATCGTTTGGATCATATGATAAAAAATTAAAACCATTATCGTTAAAATCAGATAAAATAATATCTATGAAATCTGTTAAACCTGTTTCAGTGAAATCATTTACATCACATCAATCTTTGCTATCGAAAAAAATTACAAGTACCCCTATTCAAAAATCATCACTATCATATAAGCAATCAAGTATGGCAAAATCGTTTTATTCAACGAAACAAAAGCCATCAAGTTCTCTTCTTTCTAATTTATTTGATGAACCAATGTTAAAAAAGAAAAAAACAAGGAAGGGAAAAGGGAACATTGATGAGTTGTATCGTTTCCGTGAGAAAAAAGTCATTGATCTGTTTGGTAATGATTTATCTAAACTGTTTAAAAACATGGGAGGCATTGGTTTTTGAGTGGTTTTACAGCAGCATCAGCAGCATTGGAATATTTTATAGGGTTTCCCATATTTGGAACAGCATATTGGGTTCTTAATGGGATTCTCGTAGAGTTTAAAGTCCTTACTCTTGATAGTGACTTGAAAGCGTATTGTAACTGGCTTTGGTTTGGTGCTCTTGTTGTCTATATTGTTGTTGGAGTGTTTTGGCTTCCTCGTAAGATAAAAGAATATAATGGAGAAATGTATAGATGAAATTGGTAAAGGTTGAACATATAAAGGTAGAGAGAAAAAAAGGCAGGAAACCACGTCTTAAACGGTCAGGGGACATACAGAAGCCTTCAGGTGTTAGTAAACAATTAAACAAAAAGATTGATCGTTTTGAAAAAAACCAGAAACAAATGAAAAAACAATTAAAGATAAAAAAAGCTCAGCAACGGAAAAAAAAGATGCGGAAACTAGGGAAATCCTGGGATAAACGTGCAGCATCAATCACTGCGAACATTAACGATTATTTAAAATAGATTTGGTGAGAAAAAAATAACATGATGGATAACGGTTTCAACACAGACAGTCTCATACTCATGGGATTATATTTCATTGTTTACTTATTTATGATGATTATATTTACCTATGTATTTCATTATCCTGTTGATCTTATCCTTAGTGTGTTTGAAGGAGCAACGGTATCGGGTGCAACATCGCAGTTGCAGACATTTGTTCCTTATTATCGTACGGCTCTGATCATGGTTTTTGCTCTTGGTGCATCTGCTCCTGTGGTATGGATCATGATGAAAGTTTTTGGTCGTGAACCATCAATATCAGTGCAACGTAGGAGGCCGTTTGAATGAAGGATTCTACCGTTAACTCATTGTTTCAGGTTTGTGTTCGTCTTACGGTTATCATGTTCGTGCTTACCTTATGTATTCAATATGTTGATGGAATGAATATTTATAGTGATACTCCTGTGGTACAAGGAGTTATTGAGGGTGATGGAAGTAATGAGACATATAGTAAGGCAACAGAAAGCCCAGAGAACAGTGGAGGATTTCCTATATCAATCATGTGGGCTTCTGTGTTTGCTGGTGCAGGGAGTATAGGGTTGTTGGTGTCCTGGCTTACTCGCAGTCCATCGATGTTGGGTGTGTTTGTGTTCAGTGCTGCATTTTGGGCTTCATATGCAAATACTCTTGGAGTGTTGAACATTGGAAATTATGTTGATTTAGGATTTATTGCTATTGGTACTGCTGCAATGTTTTTCATATGGAGTGGAGCCGTGGCAGGTATGTTAAGTGGGAGTGGATAGAAAACTATGGCAGTGAACGGTTCAGAGTTTATAGATCAGCCATTTAACACTTCATATAGTCCATTTATTGATCTTTTTGAAGGAATTGTCGGTAATGGATATGTGTTTTTTCTTATCCCTGTGATTGTGCTTACTTATGGGATATATATTAAAACAGATAAAAACCCGATCATGGCTTCATTGTTTATGATTACTTCTGGTGCATTGTTATCAGGTGGTGGTATTTTTACTGGTGCTCATGATATTGCTATCGCTTTTACCTTGTTTACTGCGTTTGGGTTTGTTGCCCTGTTCACAAGTATATTATTTATGAAAAAATAAAAAACTGAGGAAAATAAAAATGTATTATATAACATTCTATATGTTTCTGGTTATCGCCCTGCTTTTTACATTACTTGCAATATATTTTATGATAGAGGAAAACTATGTGTTCGCTGGAATATTCCAGCTTCTCTGTATTGTTGTATGGTTTACCCTTGCAGCTGCTTGTGTGGAGATAGAATTGCCCTATACTGCGATACAATCGGATGATACTATTGTCAATGGGGTGCATATCTATGGGGATAGCACTGCACCAGCACAAATGTATTTTTTTAGTATGATGGCGGTTATTATGTTTATTTTATGGACTGCGTATAGTTTGTTGCCTGTGGTCTGGAAAGTCTTGTTTAAAAGAGATTATCATCCATTTTTTGGGAGGAAATAAAAAAAGTATAAATGAGGTGATGTATAGTGTCATATCCTTATCGTCTATTCGTTTCTGATCCTGAACGGATAAAACAATATAAAAAACTGAAACAATTCAGAGCTATACAGCTATCAAATAAAAACCTTATTACAAAGATAGGGCATGATATGAAACCTATACGAAAGGACATCATTATTGCATCAGATAGGAGATTCTATCGTTCAGGGATCATGCTTACTCCTAAAATTGAGATGGATATAAAACCTTGGAAGAATGGGTGTCAGATACAGTTTAATTCTATTTTTCAGGACACTGATAAAAAAATTAAACGTCTTCTCGATAAAATATAACCAAATATATACCTCAGTATATACAAAACTGGTGTTTAATGTTTATATACCTATTAGAAAGAAATACTATTTATATGAAATTAAGAAGCTTAATGGAAGATAAGGCTGGAAATGTTGACATGGTGATCATGGCAGTTGTCGCTGCTGTGGTATTTGCCATTAGCATCGCAATTGTGTACTCCGTGCTCGGTGGAATAGACTACACGACTTATGATACTGCTATCGGTGGGACTACGACAACTCCTGCTGCAAATGCATCAGATAATCTGATTACGAATCTGAACACGTTCTATCAGATTGGGCCGATCTATATCATTGTCATCGCTGCGGTTGCAATTATTGGAGCAATACTGGTTCTTCGTGCCAGGGAAACAAAACAATAGATATTTTTTTCAGGAGTCTACAACAAATGAAAAAAATACGGTCAATGGATGAGGCTGGAAATGTTGACATGGTGATCATGGCAGTTGTCGCTGCTGTGGTATTTGCCATTAGCATCGCAATTGTGTACTCCGTGCTCGGTGGAATAGACTACACGACTTATGATGCAGCTCTCGGTGGGACAAATGTTACTCCTGCTGCAAATGCATCAGATAATCTGATTACGAATCTGAACACGTTCTATCAGATTGGGCCGATCTATATCATTGTCATCGCTGCGGTTGCAATTATTGGAGCAATAATGGTTCTTCGTGCCAGGGAAACAAAATAAGGGATAGTCTTAGATATGGCAGCTCATCGTTGTAAAAATAAAAAAAATGCTGATGATTACGCTTCTCGTATGAGAAAGCGTGGTTTTAACGCATCTGTTTTTAAGAAGAAAAAGGGATATGGTGTTTCCGTTACTCGGAAATAAAACATTCTCCTTTTTTTTATTTTTTTTTAGTATTTTTTTTTTGTTTACACATAATTGTTATATATGGGTAAATGACAAATAGGGTTTTTGTAGACTCCAATGACGAAACATACTGCGGATACTATTATTGAACGGCAAAAAATATTCAAACCAAACAGTAACGATCAACGTATCATTGATGAACAAGGTATTAATTGGACTTCGTTTTGTCGTGAAAACCTGAAACGATTAGATAACAAAAAAAGAACAGAGCTGGTAGATTATATTGGAAACCGTATGGTACTTATCATTGTTGGTCTACTTCTCCTGTCATTTACCTTTATGATTTCTAATATTTTTTATATTGTTGTTACCTATATTGCTTCATCAGTTGTTATCACCATTGGTTTTATTTCTATTATCGGGAGGTATCTTGTTGAACGAAGAAGAAAACAGGGGATATAATAATCCACCTCCAAGTATGATGGGATATAGTGATAATAGTTATTTTCCTATGAATGCAGATGCAGCCTGGATACTGCAGCTTATTCAACTTAAGATTGGAAAAGCAAACCTGCCAGATAGCATTAAAACAAAGTTAATTGATGATGTCACTCCTTATATTGTCAATGCTTCTATGACAAAAGTGACTCGGGGTGAAGTAAAATTGTTCCTGGGTGAGTATGAGGAGTTATGGATGAAATTTAATATTTTTATTCATCGTGAACGATATAGAAAAGAATTGAGTTATTTAAAGACCTATATCAGGGGTTTACTGATGCAGAATTACAATAAAAGTATTGATGGTTGGCAGGGAGATCATGTGTTTGAACGGAAGAGTACAGAGCGAATAAGTCAAGAGTATGAAGATAAAAGTGATCGGATGCGGAGTAGGTTTTTAGGTCGAAAAAAAAAAGATGAACAGGTTGTCATGGTAAGTGGACAGGGAATTGTATGATTATTGAACTTGCATTGATTTTTTTTATTATTGGAGTAGGGCTGGGGAGTATGGATATGTTCATGGTGTTCCCGTCAGAACTTGCCCCTATGGTATTTATGAATAGGTTACTGGGAATGGTGTTTTCTATTGTCGGATTGGTGCTATTACTAAGCAGGGGTTTTTCCACAGGAGCATTTCATCTTATGGATTTTCCTAAACCTGGGAAAGTATTGTTGTTTCATCAACGAAGGGGGAAAAACCCGAATACTACGATTCTCACAGGAAAACTGAAAGATCTTGAATATATTAAAGCAAAGAAAAAAGTGTTTAAAGACACAGGAAATGGGTTTCGTCTTGCAGGTCATGATTGTCGCAGAACTCATGAGATGATCGCTTTTGATATTCCTGATTGGCTGAGTGAATGGTTTAATCAAATCAAGGAAAAATATTTCGTGGAAAATAAAACCGATTTGTATCAGGTGTATAATGGTTTTCAAGAGCTTAAGCCTTGTGACACGGAGGAGGAGGCAGTGAAGCAGCTTGAATCTATTAGTTGTCTCAGATCTTTGCTTAATGACCCTGAGAAAAAAAGATGGCTGTTAAGTCAGGATCTTGATGTGCTGCAGCATCTTTCTGAAACATTATGGGATGGTCGTATGGTTCGTATGGATGACGTGGAAGAATTTATTGAATCTGCAACTCCTAATGAGTTGGATGCTCTTGTGAAGCAGGAGTATTTAAATGATGTGATGCGTGAAAGGAATTATAGTGACCCTGGTGAGTTCAATTGGTCTAAATGGGTTCCTGCGTTTGGGTTTCTTTTATTGTGTGGTGCATTGGCTGCTATCATGTTGCAGAGTGTGTTCGGATGAACAGATGGAGAAAATGGTTACGGAGGCGGTTTCGCCCCTATATCTATATGTCTGTAGATGAGCTTATTCATAAGCGGAAGAAGACTGTGTATTGGATGGTTGTTGATTATGTCTTTTATGTGGTGTTGACGGTTGTTGCTGCATTGTTTCTTTTTTCTCATTTGGAGATATTTAATGCATATGATACCAGTGCGTTTACAAATAAAATCTTGTTTCTTATCATGGTGGGTATGATGGTGTTTAACTGGGTATTGCATCTGATGACTCATCGGCATATTGATTTGATTGCGGATCGTCAGAACAAGCAGTATATTGAGCTTGTGCAGTATATTAAAGAGAATATTACGGGTGAAAAATAGGATATGGGAAGGAAACGGAAACAAAAAAACAAAAAGAAGAATAAAGAGGTTGTTGCCCCTGAGGAAGGTAGTTTCAAGTATGGGATGATAATGGGGCAGAACCCTATTGGTTTTTATCATAGTAGGCTGGAGATGCTGAAACGGAAACGAATGTTGAAAAGACAGGGGAAACGGGAGAAAAAAAATCGTGTTTAATTTGTTTCATGCAGTATTGCCTTATGTTATGTTCATCATTATAATGTTGGGTTTTGTTTGGGTTTGTTATCTGGGAATGCTCAGTGATTATGAGAGAAGGAAAGTGAAGAAGATTGTTAAAAAAATATTGAAAAAAATTGGTGATAGTTTTGGTAAGTCAGATAGTAAAGGAAAGCATAGCTGAGGCGAAGAATTGGATTGACCGTAAGGATAATCCTGATACTGATCCTGTGATTTGTTTTAACATGGTCGATGGTATTTTATCGAATCTTAAGAGTTTTGTTCATGATCAGGTTATCTGGGATACGATTGATAGTTTTGAAAAGAGGATTCATAATGATTTCCAGAGTAAATTAACTGAGGCTCGGAGTAGTCTTGAACAGGAAGATCCTATGTTTGCGTGGGAGAAGGGGTTGCGGTTTTATATTGATCTGCGTACGTGGAAGTCGCAGGAGTTATTGTCTTTTTATGATCGTTTGAGTAAGGAACATGATATATGAATAAGGATGAGATCCGCAGGGATTACCGTCAATATGTTCCGATTGAGGGTTTGGTTACCAGTCAGATTAATCGTATTTTGGAGTATCGTTCTAAAAAACAGTTTGAGAACTATGAAGAGTCTGTGGATGCTCTTATTGATCTTCTTGCTCCAGAAGATGAGAAAACCGTGTTAGAATACAAAAAGGAACATATGGTAAGGTATGATATATCACAAACAGGCAAAGACCGTTACGTTGCCTTATTTCGTTTTATCAAACAGCAGCTATATAATAAGAATATAGTATGGAAACGTGGAACAGGTTATGAGGTGGGGCATGATTAACATCCCTTTTTTATATTCAGAGTATAAAACTGGAACAAAGAAGGCCTGTTTTTTATTTTTTTTTCACTCATCGATCATCTATTTTTTGAAGAAAATTTTTTTTAAAAAAACCACGATATATCTCTGTGAATTTAATATAAGTGAAAAGTACTATGCAGTTTGAAAAAGCACAATTAACCCTGTCTCAGCGTATACTGAACATGGATAAATACAATGGATTCCTGTCGGCTATTACAAAGGGTGAAAGAGGGTCAGGAAAATCTATGTATGATCTTAAGGTAATGGCTCTTGCATATTATAATCATGATGAGGGTTTAACTGAGAACCAGGCATGGAGGAAGGCATTGGATAATATGATATTTCGCCCTGAGCAGCTCAGTGAAAAAGTGAGTTATAACATTGAGCATGATGTGGTTGATCTTGCATGGTGTATTGATGATGCACGGGTACATTTCAGTGGTTATTTATTCTTTATTAATGTGTATCAGGCTGCATTGATGAATGCAACGTTTGATACGATTCGTACAGTTGTAAGGGCCTTGCTTATTAATAGTCCGTTGAAGAAAGGTCTGATGAAGGCGTTACGTGAGTATGATGATTATGAGATAACAATTTATCGTGAGAATGGCGATTATCAGCGTAAGGCTACCGCCATCAAGTGGTATAGTCTCCCTGATGGTAAACGTAAGTTTCGTAAGACGTTTGAGGATTATTTTAGTTGTTATGTTCCTAACTGGGTGTATACTAAATATATGGATCAACGAAAACGGTATCTCCGTGAGATTAATGAAGAAATTATATTACTTCGAGAGAAATTGTCTGAACGTAAAGAAAAAAAGAAACTGATGTTAAACGATGTCGAGCATACTTACTAAAAAACGATACATATATATACCCCCCCTTATATACTGTGTGTTGTGATGTGTGAGTGAAACCCGATAAAGATGTGAACAACGGAAAAACTTTTATAGCATCCCTCCCGATTCTATTCCGTTATCACATATCACAACACATGGAAGGTAGAGATCGTTTTTTCTCTGGAAAAAAGAGTACATCCCATCTATACCCAATTAATTATGTCTCTGCCTTCCTCTCTTCACCATGTTATGCTCACCAGTGTTTTCATATATCTTTAAATAAGGGGGAATCGGTCTGGTGAGAGAGAAAAAGATTTTTGGATATGCCTCCTTTTTACCTTTTTCTTTATGTTGTTACCGTTCCCCCTTTCCCCTTTTATCCTGTTCATCATATTCCTCCAATATGGATCAGAGAGGGTGACTGATGTTTAACCTATGGGATGTGATGATAAAAACCCACGAAAGCCATTTCCCATCACACCCTCTCACTTTTAATAAAAATAATAGAAACATGGGGAAAAAAACATATGAGTAAAATACAGACATTATTACAGACACAGAGTGAAAGCAGGTTAAACCGTGATTTTAGTTACCATCAATTAAAACAAGACCCTGTAGAGTTAAGTCGTTTACAGCAGATTGTATATGATACAATAAAATCACATACGGATAATGGAGGCATCACTGATCAAGACATTGAATTAATCACAGGGATACGTCTCTCTAGTGTAAATGGAAGAAGAAATGAGCTTATGAAAAAAGGATTGATCTATGAGGATGGTTCTGATATGTTTTATGATGATCGTGGGATTTGTCATAGGAGAACTCTTTGGAAGGTGAAACGAGATTATGAAAAAAAACAATAATCATATATGCATTGATAATATGCAGATAAAGCAGTTGTTGAACGATTTGGAAGATATTAAAAAAATTGGTCATGTGTATAGGCCATTGGTTATTTTCTATGAGAATCGTATCCGTGATAATATTGGTGGTCTGTTGTTGGCCTTGAATGAGGCACAGACATATGTTGATGAAGTTAATAAACAGATGAGATAAGAGAGTATGTCTTATATTCATCTTTTTTTTTTATTGTTTGTTTGTTCTGCTGTGGGTGTTTTTTTAGTTGGAGTGTTTCATTATCTGAACAGTTGTTTAAGTGATGGTCTTTATGAGGAGTCTGAGGATGAGGATTATAATGAGTATATGATCTGGAAGAAGTTGTAATATTTTTTTTTATCAATAATCAATCGTGTCATGTTTTGTCGTGGTCGGCGTTCCCCCCGGGGGGAACTGTTAAAGAAAAGTAAATAAAAAAAAACAAGAACACACATATGTACCGAGGCCCCCCCTTGTTTCGACTGGAAACCATTATAGGTGTTACTAATATATTTTATATTTCCATTGGAGATAGCATTTAATCTAAAAAGGGATTGATCGACATGGGATTCGTATTTATATACTTTTTTTTTTGTTTAAGGTTTACACAATATATTACACACAACCAATACACATATATACCCCTATGTTATATGGTGTTTTGTGATAACATATGGTAAAATCAAAAAATGGAATCCACCTGGACATTGATCTAGGAGAAAACAAAGTCTCTGTAAAACAATCTGCATCTGGTTTTTGGTATTGTGCAGACATCACCGTCAACTGTACTTCTGTAATCGATGGTGTTGAACTCATGGATCGAGCAATAAATAAGATGACTGCTATCCTTAAAAATCATAATAGTAAGGAAGATAAAAAAAAACAAGAATAAATAGTATAAGAGGTTTGATGTAATATGTCAGGTATTAATTATTATGTTCGTATGAAACAGATCTTCGATGAGATGGAAAAAACAGGAAATGAGAATGATAGTGTACGTAAAACAGATTTCCTTAATCGGTTTATCCGTGATCAAGGTCTTAATGTGGACACAGGGAAAAGAAAGTTCAATGAAGCAACAGATATACAGGTTATACGATATGTTGGCCGTGATGATCAGGGACATGAGCTTATACGGGTGAGTTAAAAATGACGGTTACTATTATCTATGAATGTGTGAAATGTGGTTATAGCCGTTATGATGAGTCTCCTGTTTGTTCTGTGTGTGGTTCTCCTGGGTATCTTGTGAAGGATGGTGAAGCATAAGTATGTTAGTAAAAAAAATGGAGTTACATGATCCTTTATTTAATCTTGAGGATATAATAGAGAAACCATATGGGGCTTATGAGGAGAGAGTGGAAGCATATTGGAATCATAGGTATGTGTTACTTGAAGGTGGTGCATTTCCCACAGTAAGTGAGATGGTATGGGAGGGATAAGGATGAAAGGTGAAGGAGATGTCACGGTTTGTATACTGGGCCTG
>Ga0180432_10010303_pt1 | contig 11233 bp, 7 predicted proteins | sample SS_ome_10_FD_132414 | JGI IMG/M metagenome (GOLD analysis project Ga0180432, IMG submission 132414) | Hypersaline lake sediment archaeal communities from the Salton Sea, California, USA - SS_1_MS_2 metaG | ecosystem: Environmental > Aquatic > Non-marine Saline and Alkaline > Hypersaline >... | reverse complement strand
TGTACGGGTCCCAGAAGACGTGTTCCTCTTTCCACTCGCTGGTTGGCTTGTAGCCGACTTGCGAGAAAAAGACCGTCATGCCGTCGCGCTTCTGCTTGGGCCACGAGTCGACACGCGAGCCCATCAGGGTAAGCGCCACGGCGGAGGTGATTCCCTCGGGCGTTTTGTTCTGCACGGCGCGATAGAAGTTGACCGAGCCCACGCGGAAGTTGCTGCCGCTGGAAGTGAGCAACTCGCGAGCGAACTTGTCGTACGGCTTGTTCTCCACGATCGACGCCCGCACCCAACGGTGATACGCTTGGGCGGCGTTGGGCCAAAGGTTGATCGGAAACTCGGACTTGATCCGCAGCGCGTCGGCCCATTTCATCGACCAGTAGTCGGCGAACTCGGGCCGCTCGAGCAAACGGTCGATCAGGGCCTCCCGTTTGTTCTCGCTCTTGTCGTCGAGAAACTCGCGAACTTCCTTGGCCGTGGGCAGAGTGCCGATCACGTCGAGATATACTCGCCGCACGAATACCGAGTCGCTGCACATGACCGGCTCGATGTCGAGCGACTTGAGCTTGGCGAAAACGATCTTGTCGATCTCCCCGGCCGGAGCAGGCGCGGCGGGGCTCTCGTAAATGTTTGGCGTCTCGGCCGCCGTCGCCATGCCGCTGCCGGCTAGCAACGCAATTGCCAATACTGAGCTAAGAAGTTTCATGTTTCCAACGGCCTCTCGCAAAAGTGATATGTTCCGCGTGCTGTTCGCGGGGAGGGCTCCAGATGTGACTTCGCGGGCTGCTACATCGGTGATGGGCACTCCAATACCAACCCCTCATTGTAACCCGGATCAGCCACCCGCGCCCAGGATGGCAAGACGCGAAATCCGGCGGCGACGCCTCCAGGAAAGTGCCGCAAATAGGCCAAAACGCGATGCAGACCAAGTCGGGCAAGGGATTCCCGCAACGATGCGCGCGGACCGCCCCTGGTGATTTAACCTACGGCGCGGGAAAAAGTTTCGCGCCGGTTGGGAAAAACGTGTTCAGAGATGGTTGTGAATATCCCGCCGCCGGGGACAAGGGCCATTCAATTAAGCGGCCGGGTAGCATCGGGCGGACGATCCGCCGTGCTGTCTCCCTCATGTGATGCTCTTCGACGACAGATTGTCCCGGCCAGAATCAACGTCGTGGGCCAGCCAAAATAGAGAAGAAGCACTGTGAAATATACGACCGCCGGAGCCCCTAGCCAAGCCAATAATCCGAAGATAGCCGCAAGAATGCCGGTGCTTGCGAAGAGCTGTCGCAGACTGAATTCGAGCCGCTCGGCTCGGCCGCATTCCCAACGGAAAACCGTGTGGCGTACAGCCGCCGTTATGGCAATCAAGAGGGTCAGGAGAGTGTGTAGAATCAATGTCACCTGCCAATAATCAAATAGGTCGGGACGGGAATAGGCCGTCGCCACGGGGAGATACTGCGTAACACGCGTAATCCTCTCTAGAAAAGGATGGACGGGAACGGCCGCGATTACTCCAAAGACGATTATCAGCCAGAGCCAATAAACGGATATTCGCGGGTTCAACAGCGACCAAACAACATGCACCAGGCCGCTGGGCGGTCGCGAATGCGCCTTGACCCAACGCTCGTCGATATGGTCATTCATGGCTGTACTCAGACTCGGGTTTGAGTAGCCGCTTTGGCCTTGATACCGCGAATCCTTAGTTCGCTATTGTACAGTCTACCGGACTACACACTATAGCGAAACCGTACCATCCGCCGAGGCGTCGGTCGCGTAGGGGCGGTACTCGATTAGTTCGATTTCCCACGGGCCACCGACACGGTAGGAGACGCCGCGCCATTGGACCTCGCGAACCAGCATCGTGGAAACTAGCACGAAGCCGTACAAGGCTTGCGTCAGCGGTATGACCGGCAGGAGTTTCAGCGCATTTCCGACGCTCAGCCAGGCGGTCGGCTCGCCCCGGTTGGCGACGATCTTTCTCACGGCCGATTCCATGGGCACAAGCATGACCACCATCGAGGCCAGATAAACGCCCAAGCCGCCGCCAATCCAGGCCGCCGACTCCCAATTTCCGGTCGCCATCGACGCGATCAGCAACCCGACGGCCGCCGCTTGAACCAGCGAGGTCAACACGCCGTGGCCGGCGACTGCCGCCCAACGGGGATGATAAAGCCGCGCGGTCAGCAGTTGTCGCCGCACCCAACCGAAATAGCCGGGCACGTCGCACGCTTCGCGGTTTACCATCATCAACGACGGCACGAACGCCACCTTCAGACCTTGCTCGCGCAGAACCTCGTACAACATGGTGTCTTCGCAGAAGGCGTTTCCCCAGCGGTGTTTCAAATCCGAGTCGGCGAAGAGGCTCGTCTTAATCGCCAGCGTTCCGCCCCAGGGTATGCGATAGCAGAACATCTGCACCACCGCCGCCGCGTTCCAAGCGTATCGCACCAGAGATCCGCACGACGGTCGCTCGGGCATGTACCAGCGGTTGCCGGTGGCGACGCCCACTTCTTCATCGGCCAAGGGAGCCACCAGTTCGCGAAGCCAAGTGGGATGGGGAACCGTGTCGGCGTCGAGTTGGGCCATGATCTCGTGCGACTCGTCGAGGCTGTCGACCGCTTGCAACAGGCTGCTGCACTTCAGCCCGCAGGTGTCGCGGTGATCCGTAAGTGGCAGGATTTGCACGTTGTCGGCCTTGCGGCGGTTGACTACTTCCTCGACAACCGCCCAGGCTGGGTCCTCGGGGCAATCGACCACGATCCGCACGTCGTAATTTGGATAGTCCTGGTCCAGAAGGGCCTCGACGCAAGATTCCAGAAACGGGTCCGGGCCGCGCAAACAGAGCACGGCGGCGACTTTCGGATATCGCTCCCGCTCGGTCACCGGCTTTTTCCCTCGACGCAAAGCGCGAACGAAAGCCCACACCAGCGGCGCCTGGCCGACGGCCAGGGTGAGCAGAATCCAGAATAAGACGTTTGCCGTTAAACTCACTATTAACCTCTATTCGCGGAAAATGGGAACGGGCGTCGGAAGCCTTAGCGCGAAACCTTCGCGTCGCTTGCCTTCGCCGCCGCTCGAACACCCTTCTTATCATTTGCCATGGTCTTTAACAACTCTCGCAGTTGCCGAACAATCTGCGGGTTATCCGCCGCGACGTCGTTTTGCTCGGCGATGTCGGTTTCCAGGTTGAACAACTGACCGGCCCCTTTGCCCTTTCCTTGGATATACTTCCAGGGCCCCTTTCGCACGGCCAGCCCCCGGGCTTCTTCTATCATAAACGGCAGCCCTTGCCGGTCAGTACCCAACAGGGCCGGCATAATATCGCGACTGTCGATGGCTTGGTCTTTGGCAAGTTCAATATCGAGCAGTGAGGCGAAGGAAGCGATGAAGTCGATCTGGCTGACCAGTGCGTCGGACTTGCCCGGCTTGATTCTCTTCGGCCATCGCACGATCAGCGGAACCCGGGTGCCGCCCTCGTATATCTGATACTTGCCGCCGCGATAGGGCCCCGAGCCGTCGTGCCCTCGGTCGACTTCTCCGGACTGGGGCTTGATGGTCGTGCCGTCTTGGTAACCGTCGTCGTAAACGGGGCCGTTGTCGCTTGAGAAGATAACGATCGTGTTCTCGGCCAGCCCGGCGTCGGCGAGAGACTTGAGTATTTCGCCGGTGGCCCAATCGAGTTGCACCATGGCGTCGCCTCGGTAGCCCAACTTGGACTTGCCCTTGAATCGCGGGTGCGGCGCTCGCGGGACGTGGATGTCCTGGGACGAGAAGAACAGGAAGAAGGGTTCGTCCTTCTTTCGCGAGGCGATGTACTTTCGCGTCTGCTCGACGAACTCGTCGGCCATCGTCTCGTCGTTCCAAAGTGCCGACTTGCCGCCCCATTGATAGCCGATCCGCCCGATGCCGTTGATGACCGAGTTGTTGTGGCCGTGCGAACTCGGGTAGTAGGTCATTGCCGCCCGGTTCTTTTTCCCGTCGGGATACGTCGTGCAGTTGACGCCGTCCGGTTTCTTCCCAACATACAACGGGTCGGCCGGGTCGAGATTCACCACGCGGTGATTCTCCAGATACACGCACGGCACGCGGTCGTTCGTATACGGCAGCAGGAACGAATAATCGAAACCCACTTCCAACGGGCCGGGCTTCACGTCACCGTTCCAGTCGATCGGCACTCGACCGTCGCCCAAGCCCAGGTGCCACTTGCCGACGACTGCCGTGTGGTAGCCGGCCTTCTTGAAGAGTTGCGGCAAGGTGAACATACTCGGCTTGATCGCCATCGGCGAGTTCGGCGCCAGGATTCGCACGTTGTGTCGAAACCCATGAATACCGGTCAGCATCGAGAACCGCGAGGGCGAGCACGTGGCCGCCGTGCAGTGGCCGTCGGTGAAGTTAAGCCCCCCGCGGGCAAGCGCGTCGATATTCGGCGTGGGAATCAACTTCGATCCGTTGACGCCGATATCCGCGTAGCCGACGTCGTCGCCATAGATAATCACCACGTTGGGCCGGGGGGCATCTTCCTTGGAACCGGCCCGACGGCTGCTTTCCTGTGCAAAGCATGGCAGGACCGTCATCGCCCATGCCATGGCCGCCATTATCGAGGTGCGTTGAAGCATGTTTGTTTCGTTGAAGTGTGGCATTTGTTGTATCGTCATGCGCTCGAAGCCCTCAGGAACTGCATGTATGTGTCCAGCAGGCCGGTCGCCTGACTCTTATCCATGTATCGCGCGTCGTGGTGCAGTGTCACGCACAGCTTCCCGGCGTATGTAAATGCGGCAAAGGCGGCGATGGTGTACGGTCGCAAGGGGGCCAGCAGTTCCATGCTCTCTAGAACCATGTCCCCCACGATGATTCGGCCTCGGTCGTCTGTCAAGGGCATGTGTTCGGCCGGGCTGCCCAGGTTCGTTATAACAGCGGTCGCCGTACAGCGGTCGGTTTTCACCTGTCGCCGCAACCCTCCCGGAAGAAACCGGGACGCCGCCAGCGACAGGACGAAGGTAAAGCCCAACCGCCGCCGCTTTATAAGTTGCATCTCCTCGCTAATCCCGTCGAGCAAACGCCCCGCGTCGGCGAAGTCTTCTCCCTTGCGGTCGAGGAAGACCATGCTCACCACGTTCGCGGCGGGCATGTGCCGGTCAGCCTCCGCGCGAAGATTCATCGGCACCGAAAGCCGCAACCAACCGTCCTCGTCCGAAAAGCCCTCTGGCTTGCGCCAATCGTTCATCGCCAGGAACAAGTCCCCGAGCAACAGGTCGTTGACGGTTTTGCCGAGGCGTTTGGCCGCGGCGCGAAGCTTGGCCGTTTCGTCCTCCGTCAGACAACTTGTACACGTGGATGGATACGCCTCGCCGGGCGTTTCATCCCTCTCGGGCGGTTCGTGCGGAACGACCGGTATCGGCCGCCGCATGAGGAACTGTCGAGCACCGAGCAGGCCCACAGCCTGATCCGGCAGCATTCGCAAAAACTTCAGCGGACTAAGGTGGAATCTGCCTCGTCCGCGAAGAAGCCATTCGTCAAGCGGACGCGGCGAGACTTCTTCCGGTGCATTGCCGCACGCCATGGCGTACAGCACCAGCAGGTCTTCGATGAACTGAAACGCCCCCATGCCGTCGCAGCAACTATGGTGAAACTGCAACAGCAGGTCCTCCGACTCTTCGCCGGCCAGTCCTCGAACATGTAGTCCCGTCCGGCGGCTAAGGTCGAGGCCTCGACAGCGCGGATACGCGTCCGCTTCGTTGACGTCAATCCACTCGACGGCCGGCATATCCTCTTCGGCCGCGACCCATTGCAACCGACCTCGCTTATCCTCCTCCACTCGACGATGCAGCAGCGGGTGCCTCGACACGGCCACGCCCAGGGCTTCGTTCAACTTCTCGCGATCAAAACGTCCGGAGAACTTAAGCCGAGCGAAGAAGTTCATCGGGTAAGCCGGACAATCGTCCACCAGCATGTACTCTTCGAACGACACCAGCGGTAGCGACGGCAAAGCCCGCGGCAGCACGTTCATTTGGCGGTCTGGTTCATTGCCGTTCATGGTCGCCCGCCACACGCTGATTCCAAGAGTACCCCACGCGGTTCCAGAAGCACTTCCGAACCAGTCCATTGTAGGTGGGTACGACCACCACTGTCAACTTACGAGGGCTTTTCTTGTTTTTCGGCAGGAGAACTGCGAAGTCGATTTCGGGCCGTGGTACGGGTGGGGGTGGCTGGGGATGAACCACGAGGCATGAGTGGTGAAGCCCCAGTGATTCGGGTCTGGGGCACCGATGCTCGTACCTCGCATCTCAGCCCCGGCCACCCGAGAGCAGACTTTGCAGTTCTCCTGGGCTTTTCTTGTTTTTTGGGCCTCCTGTTGCCTGGGCATCCCTGTTGACATTGTCGATGGAGTTGTTAGACTGAGTTCATTCGTACAGTGCGTTGGTGGTCGGCCGCTTCTTCTGAAGGGTCGACGAACAGGGAACCGCGGTGCAAATCCGCGACGGCCCCCGCCGCTGTAACCGAGTATGGGTTGGTCCATGTTTTTCGCCATCGTCGCGTTTCGGCCTTAGTTGTGCCGGACAATTGCGACGAGAAGGCCGGACCGATTATCGCTCGGAAGTCAGAAGACCTACCAACGCTAGGGCTTGTTTTCCGCGTGGGCGGAAGACTTTTCCAGTAAAGTGCTTAGCGCCGGTTTTCAAGCCGGACCTTGGCGGCAAAGGCACACCGCTTCATCGACCACGTTCACGCAACGCGGATTGCATTCATCCTCGGGAAACTCCACGCGAGGTTCTCTCGCCGGGTGTGGGTTGGCGTTGCGCATGGATCAACGGCGAACAGTAAAGGTTGGTCTGAGTGATCCACTGGCGGTGGCGATGTCTTTGCGTTTACGCGAGACGAACATGATCATGGATTTCAAGATATCTTCCCACGTGAACCGATCCGCGTTCACGCTGATCGAGTTGCTGGTCGTGATCACGATTATCGGGATACTGATAGGGCTGTTGCTTCCCGCCGTTCAGGCTGCCCGCGAGGCGAGCCGCGGAACTAGCTGTCTTAACAATCTTCACCACATCGGCATCGGCACGCAGGCCTATCACGAATCGCACGGCAGCTTCCCTCCCGGTGGAATTGAACTTATCGCCATGAAGAAAGGCGGGCGGCAGTACTCTTGGTGCGCTTTTCTGTTGCCGTTCATCGAGCAGCAAGTACTGTACGACTCGATCGACTTCGATAACCCGTACTACATTGGCGAGGAAAACATCGCCGCCGCGAAAACTCCGCTGGCGATATTCGTTTGCCCCAGTGCTTCGCATCCGGCCGACGGGCTAGCCGGCGGACTGGGGGCTTCCGACTACGGCGGAATATACGGCGAGCGAATCAGCGGCCCGAACGAGCCGCCCAAGGGTGTGATGATCTACGACGTGGCTTTCAGAATGGCGGATATAACCGACGGCGCCAGCCATACGCTGATGATTTCCGAGGACAGCAAATTCGGCAAAAGCCAATGGATAAGCGCCACCAATGTTTTCGACCAGGCATACCCGATCAACGAGGCGCCCGCCTTCGAGAACGACATCCGCAGCGATCACCCCGGCGGCGCCAATGGACTAATGTGCGACGGTTCTGCCCGGTATCTTAGCGAAGAGATGGAATTAAATACGCTGGCGGCTATCTGCACCCGGGCGGAGGGCGAACTGGTCGGCGAGTTCTGAACGAAGACGGGCGGTTTCCCCCTTCCGATGCAAACAACTGATGAAAACAGCTTTGATATAGGAGTAATCGACGATGAGGTTTCCTTTCAGAAGTTCATGCTGGGCCGCGGTAATTACGGTAGCCGTCGCACAATGCGCGGTTGCCCAAGAGGTGATATGCGATTTTGACGACCTGCCCTTGGGACCCGAAAGCAAGTGGAACGGCGATGATCTAAGCGGCAAGCCGGAAACAGTTCCCGATCCGTACAACCCGCCCTTCGGAGAACTGGAACTCTATCACGGCGGCTTCACCAGCGGCGGCGTGACTTTCCACAACACATACAACGCGACCTGGTTCAGTTGGGAGGGTTGGGCGTACTCGAACATGACCGACACGACCTCGCCCGGCCATGGCAATCAGTACAGCGCGATCACCGGCGCCGACATGAGCCCCAGCCAGAATCCCGCCCAGGGCAACTTCGCCGTCGGGTATTGCCCTTCAAATCCGGCAACTCCCATACCGGAGCTCCCCTATATGAGTATTGATAAGACGGTGGGATACTCGTTCCAGGGCATGCACATCACGAATACGACGTATGCGGCGCTGTCCATGGAAACGGGAGACCAGTTCGCCAAGAAGTTCGGCGGCGACGACGGAAACGATCCGGACTGGATGCTGCTGACCGTCTATGGCGAAAACAGCAACGGCGAGTTGCTCACCGACGGCGGAGGCGAACCGATTAGCACAACCAAATACATGGCCGATTATCGGCCGGCCGGAACCTCCCAGGACTACATCCTCACGGATTGGTCCTACGTTGACCTAGCCTCGCTATCGGAGGCCTCGAAACTATATTTCCGCTTGACCTCCTCGGATACCGGTGCGTTCGGCATGAATACCCCCGGCTATTTCGCGGTGGACAACATCTCCACGGCGCCGACCGTTTCCGAACCGACGGATCAGGCGCTACAGGTGCGATGGGGAAAAGAAACCATAAGCACGGGTGAAGTCGCGTGGAGCGAGCCGGTTACCATCAACGGCCTGGTCGACGGCGGCACCGACGACTTCACCGACGCCGAAGACGTGGCGACAAACGTTAAAGATATTCCAGAAGGCGACTGGGGCATCTACTCCATTGACCTGCGAGAGGGAAGTTCCACCGAAAAGGAAACTCTATCCACCGATACTCGGAACTTGAGCAGCAGCGCCGTGGTTACCCTCGAAGGATACGTGAACGGAACCGACGAGGAATTGCTCAACCAATACGACAATCCCGACGTCAGAAACCTAATAGAGTTCACCGACGTAAACGGCGACTTTCCCGAAACAACTATTCTCCGGTCAATGGGCGGTGCCCACGAACAAGGATTCAACAGCGTAATCGACGGAGAACCGGTATACAATCTGGGAGATATTCTCGCGGGAACCATCGGCGGGCCCGCGAATCCCGCTCCGGGAATTCTGGTCTACGACCAAACCGTTTGGGGAGAAACGGGCTACCCGGATATTGGCGGTTGGCTCTCGGGCGGCGAAGCCTACTATTCGCCGAACGGGCAAGAGTTCCAAATCAACCTTGCAATGGGTCAACACGCACCGGAACCGTCCACGTTCGCCCTGTTGTGCATCGGTGCGTTGGGGTGGCTGCCGTACGCTCGCCGCAAAAGGTAACGGGAAGGCTTCTCCCACGGGATGCCGTAAGATGCCACTTTTGGCGGAAGAAACCGCTTTCGCGCGGAGCACGACAAGATGCGACACGGCAAAAAGATAATCGCCATAATCCTGCTTGTCTTCGGCGTCGCCTTTTGGGGCCGATGGCAACTGCGCGGCGATTCTCGCCCCAGTCCCCAGACAACCGGCGATTGCCGGCGAATCGTCTCCCTGGCACCGAGCATTACCGAAACGCTGTTTGAATTGGGATTGGGCGACAGGGTCGTGGCCGTGACCGACTACTGCAAGTTCCCGCCCGAGGCCCAAAACAAACCCAAGATCGGCGGGTATCTCGATTGCAATTGCGAACGAATTGCCTTGCTGGAACCGGACCTTGTCGTGGGTTTGGATGTACACCGTGAAACTCTACCGCGGCTCAAGGAATTGGGCATCGGCGTGCTGACGGTAAGCCACCTCGGCGTGGACGACTTGCCCACTTCAATCATGAAAATAGGCACCCGTTGCGGCGAGAAAGAAAAAGCCAAGGCTCTGGTCGCGGATATCAATCGCCGGCTCGACAAGATCGCCAAGAAGACGGCCGGGCTGAAGACGCCGAGCGTTCTGGTGGTCGTCGATCGGGCCAGGGCCGCGGGAAGGCTGCGGGATATTTACATATCCGGAAATGAAGAACACGTGGGACGAATCGTCGAGTTGGCCGGCGGAAGGAACGCCTATCAAGGCACCGTCCGCTTTCCCTTGGTCTCCACCGAAGGCATCACCGAAATGAATCCCGACGTGATTCTCGATTGCATCCCGCAAGAACTCGCTGATGGCGGTCGAGAGAAGGCGCTGCTGAAGCACTGGAAGGAACTGGACTCCGTGGCCGCCGTTAAGAATGGTCGGGTATACGCGGTAACCGACGATCACGCAACAATCCCTGGGCCGAACTTCGTAGATACGGTGGAGCAGTTCCTCGGGCATATTCATCCGGAAACGGAGTAGGCTTTTCCGAAGAAGTCCTTTTCGACTCTTGGGTGGCTGGGGCATAGTGCAGCGGTGCCCCGGAATGGCGCGAACTGGGGCTCCGCTCAGCTCAGCCGCCAGCCACCCGGCGTTCACGAGGCTTTCCGAGACAGAACCTAGCAAAAGTCACCAATGAAGACAGCCATTCACATCGAAGACCTATCGCTGCGACTGGGCGGTAATGAAATACTGCGCGGCGTCTGGCTGGACGTGAGCCCGGGAGAATACGTGGCTATCGTGGGTCCCAACGGGGCCGGCAAGTCGACTCTGCTGAAATGTCTTATGCGAATCCATCGGGGCCCCGGCGGCCGGGTGGAAGTATTCTCCAAACCGCTCGGCGATTATCGCCAGTGGGAACTTGCCCAACGCATCAGCTACGTACCCCAGGGCGACGAGTCTCGCGGCCCTTTCACCGTCGAACAGTTCGTGCTGATGGCCCGATATTCGCACTGGAGCCCTTTCGTCTCCGTCAAACGAAAAGACCGGCAAATGGTGCGAGATATCCTAGAGCGGACGGGAACCGCCGAGTTCATCCACCGACGTCTCGGCACGCTAAGCGGCGGCGAACTGCAGAAAGTGCATCTGGCCGCCGCCTTTGCCCAACGGGCCGACGTCATTCTGCTCGACGAACCGACCGCCTTTCTCGACTATCACCATCAGTTGGAAATCCGCCGCCTGTTGGCCGAGGAGAACAAGGAGTCGGGCACGACAATCGTCGCCGTTACCCACGACCTGAACGACGCCGCGCTGCAAAGCGACCGCGTCGTCGCCATGCGCGAAGGCGCCGTGGTGTTCAACGGACCGCCCGCCGAAATAATGAAACCCGACAGACTTGCCGAAATCTACCAAGCACCGTTCGTCATGGTCGAGCATCCCAGTTGCGGCATGCCGGTCG
>Ga0180432_10010301_pt1 | contig 11234 bp, 8 predicted proteins | sample SS_ome_10_FD_132414 | JGI IMG/M metagenome (GOLD analysis project Ga0180432, IMG submission 132414) | Hypersaline lake sediment archaeal communities from the Salton Sea, California, USA - SS_1_MS_2 metaG | ecosystem: Environmental > Aquatic > Non-marine Saline and Alkaline > Hypersaline >... | reverse complement strand
GGGCCAAATGAACCGCGGCAAAACCGGCCAGAGGTAGCATTGAGAAAAAACGGCCAGCAGAGCACATAGTGCGCACAGCCAGCACACCCCATGGCCTCTCGCGCGGTCAGCAACCTGTTCTGGTCAGCGCTAGCGGTTATGCGAACGTATCAAGGAATGTTCACGTCGATCAATTCGAGCCGTTCGCCGGATTCGGGATCGATCTCCAGAACGGGACCAATGCCCAGGACGTAGTGTTTGAGTTCAAAAACGCCCGGTTCGATCGGAGTAAAGTCGCGTGTCTGAAGCACGTTGCTGTCAAAGTCGCCGAAAGGAACGCTGACAGATTCGGCACCACGGCTGACCACACGAGCGACGTCTTCAGCATCGCCCAGGGCAAACTCCTGCCGGTAAAAGTCGTCCGGCTGGGGATCGGCCAGCATGATGATGCCGGGTTGGGCCTCGTCAACACCTGCTCGCCAGGAACCTTCCAGCGAGACAAGCAGGCCGTCTTCGAATTCCTGGGAGAGTTCGCCAAAGTACCAGACCTCTCCGAGCACGTGCTGGGCGTACCAGTCGGCCGTGTCCTCGATCAGCACCTCTTCTTCGTCTTCGATTTCCCAGACGCGGTCGCGGACGACGATGCAGTTGACACCAAGGATTTCGGTGGTTTCTTCGAGAACTTCGACCAGAACTCTTTCAAAGGGTTCGCCTTCGTCGTCGACCGCGAGGTATTCCCACCTACTCCCCGGTATAAGCGGAAAATAAGGGTTGGGCGTAAAACCGTCCCCTTCAAGCACCTCCTCAAAATCGACGAAGTCCTCCGGATCGATCTCCGGCGCGTAAGGCCCTGAGCCAACCTCTGCGCAAACTTCCAGCCGCGCTTGACGCTGCTGACGCGCAAGGGCCAGATCTTCCCGCAGTTGCCCCCGCGCCTCTCGCAGACATCTGCCAGCCCCACCAAGGTTGCGACAGTTGCCAACGGCGATCCAGAAGTCGTCCCAGGCCTCGGCATTCCGCGCGCGAAAGGCCGCCTGGGCGGTCAGGCCGCAGGCGTTGCCCTGCCTGGCGAGCAGCGGGCTCCCGAAAGTGGCCAAAACAAGCACCGCTGCAACCAGCAAGAGCGGTAGCGACCGAACAAACTGACTGTGTTGGGCTTTGGCGAGCATGACATGAACCTCCTGACATGGAAGTTGAGGCAGCCCTGCAGCATGGCGGTAACCTCAAACGGACTGCCCGGGACCGGCTCGCTACCTCAATCGTAGGCAGCTGTTGTCCAGAGTCAAGGTAGCACTAGTCCATGGACGCCACTGGCCAGGCCCCCGTGAGGGACGATGTGGCAGGCCTGAGAACCTCAAGCGGCCGCCCGTGGGTTGACACGATTGGGGTCTCGGCTGTAAGCTGTCGCTTGATTGTAGTTTACGGGGGCAGTGGCCGCAGAGAACGGGCATGGCAATGCAGGCAGGCCCAGAAAAACTGCCGGCGGGGCGGCGAAGTATGTTAGTAGCAAATGCGACGTGCGCAATGACAAGCCGTCGAGGGAAGGTAAGACATGGCGAAATATGTGGTAGAACCATCGGCTCGGATTAAACGGTTGCCGCCCTATTTGTTCGGGCGATTGAATGCCTTGAAGCTGAAAAAACGCCAGGCTGGAATCGATATCATTGACCTGGGCATGGGAAATCCGCACGATCCGACGCCCGATATCATTGTAGACAAGCTCTGCGAGGCAGCACACGATCCCCGAAACCAACGCTATAGTGCCTCCAACGGCGTCTATAATCTACGCCGCGAGATGGCAATGAAGTATGAGAGAAAGTGGGACGTCTCGCTCGATCCAGACAAGGAGATCATCGCCACGATCGGCTCGAAGGAAGGGTTCAGCCATGGCTGCCTGGCAATGCTCGGGCCGGGCGACACCGCAATTGTAGCAGACCCGGCGTTTCCCATTCATGTTTACGCTGTGGCCCTGGCGGGAGCCAACGTGATCAGCGTGCCTTTGGGCAACGACGAGGCCTTCTTGAAACGCATCGCTTACGTGTGCGAACATTTGTATCCGCGGCCAAAGCTCATGATCTTGAATTACCCCCACAACCCGACAGCTCTGACGGTGGACGAGGGCTTCTTCGAGGAGGTGGTCCGCCTCGCGAAACGCTTCGGGGTAACGGTATTTCATGATTACGCTTACGGAGAGACGTGTTTCGACGGGTATAAGGCGCCCAGCTTTCTGTCCGCCAAGGGCGCCAAAGACGTAGGCGTCGAGTTCACAACCATGTCAAAGGCCTACAACATGGCAGGCTGGAGAATCGGCTTTTGCGCCGGCAACAAAACCATCGTCGAGGCCCTGCAGACCGTCAAGGGCTATTACGATTACGGAATATTCCAGCCCATCCAGATTGCGGGAATCATCGCCATGCGCCACTGCGAAAAGGAGCTCCAGGAGCAGGCGGCGATCTACGCGTCACGACGGGATATTGTGTGTGATTATCTCGAACGAATGGGTTGGGATGTGGAGCGGCCCCGGGCGTCAATGTTTGTGTGGGCGAGGGTGGCCGATGAACATCTCCGCGGAATGGGAACGCTGGATTACGCCATGGAGCTCATAGACAAGGCGGAGGTGGCAGTGGCGCCCGGCCGGGCATTCGGCGAAAACGGCGAAAACTACTTACGGATCGCCTTGGTTGAGAATGAGCAACGCTTACGCCAGGCGATGCGACAGATCCAACGCTTTGTGCAGGCCAAACCGAGCAAACGAAGAAAAACTCAGCAGCCCCAATAAAAATGCTGAAGCACTAAAGCGTTAGAAAAAAAGGAAACCCCGGCAACAAGGCCGGGGCCGAGGGGACAGCGGGTTCACAATTCAGCATCGCGGGGGCAGCTTCAGCAATTCGCGAGCCTGTGCGGGGGTAGCAACCTCACGGCCAATGCTGCGGGAAAAATCCGCGACACGCTTGACAAGCATTTCATTAGTGGCCAGCTGCGTCTTGTCGTTGTCGTAAAAGATATTGTCTTCCAGTCCCACGCGGACGTGGCCTCCCATCAGAACTGCAGCAAAGTTCATGGTAAGCTGGAATCGCCCGATCCCGGCGGCGCCCCATTGAACGCCATGCGGCAGACTCTGGACCATATGGCTCAGGTCGCCCAGGGTAGCCGGAATAGAAAAAATGCTGCCGAGCAGAAGATTGAAATAGAAGGGAGGACGCAGAACATCACGGTTGATAAGCACCTTGGCGGCGTTGATCATGCCAAGCTCGAAAACTTCGATTTCGGGCACAATACCTTTGTCGAGCATCTTCTGGGCGAGCTGCTGGATCATCTCAGGGGTGTTGACAGAGGCCTGTTTGGGAAAGTTGAGTGAGCCCATGGTCAGCGAGCCCATGTCGGGTTTCTCGGCACCGTCCAGATCGAGAACATCAGAACGCTTGTCGAAGGTGTTGTGGATACGACCGCTCGTGGACGTGCAAAGAATAAGATCGGGCGCCTGTTCGCGAATGGGCCCAATCATGTCGGCGTACAGCTCTTTCTGATAGGTGGGGTCGCCATCGGCACCGCGGGCATGCAGGTGGATCATGGTGGCGCCGGCCTTGGCACAGGCAAGGGCGTCGCGAACGACTTCGTCAGGCGAAATAGGGACATGAGGGGTCATGTCCTTGGTGGGCACCATGCCGGTAATGGCCGCGTTGATAATGAGCGGCGGATAGGGGGCGATGGGATGCGGAGTGCCGAGATCATACATAGTAGCCATGTCATGCTCCTTGCGTGTCGTGGGACCGTCGAGCGTTGTCCCACTCAAGAAGGTCGACTTCCAGCGTAGTCCACTCGTCAATGTTGGGATCGCCGAATTCGTGTTCCTTCTTCAGTGTGCCGACGGGTTTGTAGCCAAAGTGTTTGATGTACCAGGCAATAGTGGGCGGCAGATCGGTGTTGGTGGTCAGCTTCGTGATGCCCCGTGCAATCATGTCTTCCATGCGGCGCCTTTGCAATTGCAGGCCAATCCCAAGCCCTCTGCACGATTTATCAACCGCCATAAGTTCGGTCTTGGCATGGGTGGCCGAGAGGACCTTGTAACCGGCGAAGCCGACCAGACGGCCATCGAGACGCGCCACAAAGTAGTTCTCGTAGGTGAGTTCGGGCATTTCAGGCGAGGGAATGTTGTGCATATTGACGGTTTCAAGCAGGGCCATGATGCCGGCACGGTCCTCGGGCAGAGCTTTTTCAATGACAAGAGGCATGGGAGGCTCCTTTGGCGGGTTCCTGGGGGGATGGTGCAAGGGCTTCACCGGACGACTCGTCGAGCAGGGTGCAGATGACACGCTTGTGCTTGCCCGCAGTGGTCAAGGGAATATCATCGACCACTTTCAAGGAAACGTCAAGTTCACCCCACACCTTCTGGTTGAACATAGTCTCCATTCTTGGCAGTTCAGCGGGCGAGAATCGGGGGTTCACCATGAGACGGACTTCAAAGGCTCCGGCACGGTCCTGAAAAAACTGATAACGCTTGACGTTCTTGAAAAGGGTATCATCGGGACCGAAAATGGCAGCAGGTATTCTGGTGCCAGACCGGGTAATGAGCGCTTCAGTGTTGGCTCTTCCCCGGATGTTGTCGAACCGTTGCCAGTGGCGGCCGCAAGAGCAGTGAGATTCGCGGCGGGTCCCGTAGTCGCCGGTGCGGTAGCGAATGAGTGGCATGGAAAGATTCCACAGGCCAGTACCGACTAGTTCACCTTCCTGACCGGGTTCACTGCAGCAGTGCTGACCGTCGTCAATGATTTCGAGAACGCCGTACCAGGGAACAAGGTGGTAGGCGAGGTCCTGTTCGCATTCCCCGGCAAGGATCAGTCGTTCGGAGTGGCCGTAGTGGGTGTAGACGCGGGTGTGGAAGGCTTCTTCGATGCGTTGTCGTTCGTGGCAAAGACAGCCTTGCGAGGCGAGCAGCGCGGCGCGAATGGGGGGAAGGTCTTTTTGGCGTTGGTTGCGCAGAATAAATTCAGCGAGGCTGTCAATGGCGGAAGGGTAGCCGTGTAGAAAAACGGGGCGAAATTCGCGGAGTTTTTGGATGTAGAGCTCGAGGTTGTTGTCGCTCATGTGAAAGGGCGAAAATTGCAGTTCGCCGTGTATAGGATTCTGCTGCCAGAAAACGCCGGCCTGAGCGTCGCGGAAGCGAACGCCCCGGAAAGTCGCTTTTCGGTGCCGGGTCTTGTAACCCACACGCTGCCACTGGTGGTGGATGGCTGCCATTTCGCGACCGTATGAGTCGCTATCGAGGCGGAAGGTAAGCGGCGTGCCGGTGGTGCCCCCCGTCGTGGCAGCGTACGAAGCGAGGCTAGACACATTACGGGCGGTGTATTTGACCGGGTCGTTACGAATGGCGGCCTTGTCGATGAGGGGAAAGGCTTTCAACGCTTCGAAGGCGGACAGACGGCCAACGGTGGCTCGAAGGTGCTCGTAGGCAGGGACATTCTCAACGGCGTGCCGCAGAATGTCAGCCAGGGCCGTTTCCACAAAGGCATCGAGAACGTCCGGCTTGGCAAATTCCAGTCGCCCAGCGAGGGCTGCCGTCTTACGGTAGCTGCGCCCGGCAAGCAGACTGTAGGGCACCCAGCCCAGTGCTCGCTGCACAAAGCCTGGCGAAGCCTGATAGATTTTCTTCTTGAGATCGAACAAGTCCCTGTTCCTTGGCCCCGGCGACAGCACCGGCGCTTCTCTCACACAAAATAACGCACAGCGTTTTGGAAAATGGCAAGACCATCGCCGCCGTCTTCGCCACGTGTCCAGCGCGGGTGTTGGGTTCGGCAAACGTGCCTTTCGGGGTGCGGCATCAGGCCGAGAATACGTCCGGTGGGGTCACAAAGGCCGGCGATGTGCTCGGTGGAGCCGTTCGGGTTGACAGGGTAGGGGCCCGGATTGCCGTTGGCATCAACGTAGCGAAACGCCACTTGCCCGGACGCTTTGACTTTGTCGAGCAGGCCGGGATTGGCGAAACAGATCTTACCTTCCCCGTGCGCGATCGGAAGATAAATGCGTCGCCCCGGCTCGATGAAGGCACAGTGTTGCGTATCCGGCTGCAGGTAGACCCAGCGGTCTTCGAATTTGCCGGAATCGTTGTACGTAAGGGTGGCCTGCGCCACAGCGGATGCGCCCTCGTCAGCTAGACCGGGTAGCAGCCCTGCCTTGACCAGAACCTGAAAACCGTTGCAGATGCCGATCAGAAGCTTGTCCGCCGCCACGAACTGCTGCACCTGCTCTCGAAAGTGGTGCAGAAGCTGGTTGGCGAGAATCTTGCCCGCCGCCACGTCGTCACCGTAGCTGAAGCCCCCCGGCAAAGCAAGAATCTGGTAGTTGTGGAGCAGGTCGGGTTGCTCGATGAGACGGTTGACGTGCACGCCATCGGCAGCGGCGCCGGCCAGTTCGAAGGCATGGCTCGTTTCTTCGTCACAATTGGTGCCCGCGGTTCGCAGGATCAGTACTTTAACAGTCGGCATGGCGGTTTGGTTATCCTATTGTCTTATGATATCTCGTGCTTCGCAGGTCTGCATTTCCGCTTACGCGAAAATGACGCGTTTCGCAGTATAACAAGGTCGTCTCACCATCGCAGCGGCTTGAGCCAGGCTTGTTTGAGTTCGGTGATGTAGGTGTTGATGAGCGTCTGGTTGTCAGCATGAATGATCAGCCTTACGTTGGCAGCGAATTTGCCGATTTCAGCAAAGCGAACGTCCTGGAGCAGTTGGGCCACTTTGCCGAAGTTTTCCGGAGGTACTTCCAGCAGGTAACGCGAGGGGGTTTCGCTGAAAAGTTTATGGTCGGGCCGCTGGAGCTCCGCACCAGCGGGAATAAGGTCGAGGTCGATCTGAGCACCGAGACCTCCCGCAAAGGCCATTTCGGCAATGGCGACGGCAAGGCCGCCTTCCGAACAGTCGTGACAGGCGTCAACAAGCCCGTACTCGATAAGACGCGCCACTGCCGCGGCATTCTTTGGAGCGGCGCGAAGGTCCACTTTCGGGACATTGGCGCCGAGGTGGCCTGCCAGTTTGTAATATTGGGACCCGCCCAGTTCATCGCGCGTTTCGCCCACCAGCAGAATGAGGTTGCCGGGCTTCTTAGCGTCCATCGTCACGCAACGGTTGACGTCGCCGACAATGCCGATGGCGCTGATCAGCAGCGTGCCCGGAATGTTAATGGTCTCCCCAGTGTCGGTCTGAAATTCGTTGTTCAGCGAGTCCTTGCCCGAAATGAAGGGCGTCTGGAAGGCCATGGCAGCGTCATGACAGCCCTGCGCGGCGCGGACCAGGCTCCCCAGACGGTCTGGCTTGTTGCAGTTGCCCCAGCAGAAGTTGTCCAGGATGGCGATCTGACGCGGGTCAGCCCCAACGGCAACAGCGTTGCGAATGGCTTCGTCAACGGCGGCAAGCGCCATATAATAAGGGTCCAGGTCGCTGTATTGAGGGCAAATACCGCAAGAAAGCGCAACAGCCCGGTCGTGGCCCAGACGCGGTCGTACGACCGCCGCGTCGCCGGGACCGTCATTGGCGATGCCAACAAGGGGTTTAACGGCCGAGCCACCCTGAACCTCGTGGTCGTACTGGCGGATCACCCATTCCTTGGACGCAACGTTAAAGTCCGAGAGAATGCACTTGAGGATCGTTGAGTAGTCGTCTTTCGCCGGCAGATCCGGTTCGCTCAGGGTGGGACTCTGCCAGGTGGCCTCACGCGTGTAACGCGGCACGCCGTTGTGCAGAAAGTCCATCTCAATCTGGCCGACAACCGTGTTGTTGTAGCGAAGAATGAGCTGTTTGTCGTCCCGGAACCGGCCGATAACGGTGGCTTCAACGTTTTCGGCGGCGAAAAGATCGAGTATCTGTTGCTCGTTGGCGGGCGGGACAGAAATGACCATGCGTTCCTGGGCTTCGCTGATCCATATTTCAGTATAGGAAAGCCCCTGGTACTTCAGCGGAACTTTTTCGAGGTCCACTTCAGCACCGAGTTCGGCCCCCATTTCACCTACCGCACTGCTCAGACCGCCAGCACCACAGTCAGTAATAGCCTCGTAGAGCCCCAGGTCGCGGGCCTGAAGCAGGGTGTCCAGGGTCTTCTTCTCGGTTATGGGGTTGCCGATCTGGACCGCGTGTGAAAAGAGCGATTCGTGCTGGTGGGTCATCTCCCCGGAAGAGAAGGTGGCGCCGTGGATACCGTCACGCCCGGTCCGACCCCCCACAACAACAATGAGGCTGCCGGCACGCGGGTTCTTGAAGCACTTGTCACGCGGAATGAGCCCCACGTTACCGCAGTAGACAAGCGGGTTGCCCAGGTAGCGGTCATCGAAAAGCACGGCGCCGTTGACCGTGGGAATGCCCATGCGGTTGCCGTAGTCACGAACGCCGCCGACCACACCCTTCATGAGACGACGAGGGTGCAAAACGCCGGCAGGAAGCTCTTCCAGGGGTTTGTCCGGGGCTGCAAAGCAGAAAACGTCCGTGTTGGCAATGGGTTTGGCGCCGAGGCCGGTACCCATGGGATCACGGATGCAACCCCCGATCCCGGTGGCGGCGCCACCGTAGGGCTCGATGGCGGACGGGTGGTTGTGCGTTTCGACCTTGAAACAAACGCCGTACTCCTCGTCGAAGTCAATAACCCCGGCATTATCCTCGAAGACGGAGATGCACCAGGGTTTGTTGAGCTTACGCGTAGCGTCGGCGATGGTCGATTTGAGCAGGTTGTCGACCGTCTGAGAGGCGACCGTTTCGCCCTGCGCATTGCTGATGGTCAGTTCAATGAGGCCTCGGAAGGTCTTGTGCACACAATGCTCGGACCAGGTCTGAGCAAGCATTTCGAGCTCAATGTCGGTGGGCTCTCGATCAAGAGTCCGATAATATTGCTGAATGGCAGCCATCTCAGCACCGTTGAGGAACAGGTCACGCTGTTGACTGATGGCCAGCAAGGCGTCTTCGTCAAGGTCGCGCAGGGAAATGTGGGCCAGCTTGAGCTGGTAGGCCTGAGCGTGAGGCTCCGGCGGTTCGCCGTCGTGGCCGATGAGGATTTCTTCGATGCAGTCGTTAGCAAGGATCTTCTGGGCCAGCAGCTGCTTCTGGCGGTCGTTGAGGCGGCCCAGCACGACATACTTGCGGGCGGTGCGGACGCTCTGGACGTCGAGGCCCATGTCGCCGATGGCCATGATGGTGGAGTCGGCAACGGGGTCGGTAACGCCGGGTTTGAGATAGACTTCGATGACCGTGGCCTGGGCCATGCCCACCGGGGCACGGGAACGGCCGAGGAAGTAGTCTTCGCTGACGGGGTCGACAAGCAGCTCACCGGCGATGCGTTCGACCTCTTCGGACGCCAGGGAGCCTTCGAGGAGGAAAACACGGATGGACTGGACGGCTTCGACGGTATGGAGGCCCAGCTGGCGGATGTCGGCGTGGACGTCTTCGCCGTGGACGTCACGGTAGTCGGGTTTGGTGTAAATTTCGATGCGGTGCATGAGGGCCTTTGCTCTTTCTGGTTTGTTTGGTTGTTACGGTGCAGCAGCCTGGAAATAATGAATGCTAGCGGACGGGCGGGAAATTCCAAGCGGAAAATCGGGGCGCGGCAGCCTGTGGGAGCTGTAAGGAGTGAGGGCAAAAGAGGTTACAGCGTGGAAAATACAGGTGGCGGGGTCGGCCGTCTGGAACAGATGAACAACAAGTGGCTGATAACGAACGCACGGCCCGCACATGGCCGGAGCGGCGGTCTGGAACAGACACACACCACGGGAAGCAGTCAGAAAGGGGGGCCAAGCGGCGGGGGGTGGGCCTTATAGCAGCGGTGCTGACCAAACTGCGGCAAGAGGGGGTGCGTTTTTGGGCGAAAAACGGGGGTGCATGCGCGAACGTGGCGTGGAAAAGGAAAGAAATAATGGTAAGATAGGCAAGATGTAACGATTATAGCGTACGCGTTTCGGTCAGCGACCTGTAAAAAGTGGGAAGAAGTGGCGACAAACTGAGCTGTTTTGGGGGCAAACTGACACGTTTTTGCGTCAAACTGAGGTGGTTTTGGGGTGTTTTTGAGGGGTGGTTTTCAGGAGTGCGCACAGGGCCAGCTTGCCTAGATTGCCTATTTTAACAGACCTCGCCAGGTCGCTGCGGCGGTGTTGAACCGCCTGGGAGACGAAGATTCTCTTGCCGGGATTGGAGGGCGATAGTCAGGAGTCAGGAGTCTGGAGTCAGAGGTCAGAAGAGAGGCGCTGAAGGTTGAGTAGTTGAACAGGAGTTTGAAATCGAGAGAAAAGGTGTTGAGGAGTTGGGAAGAGAGGGATAGGGACGGGGTGACAGGGCAGTGGTTGGCGTTTATCCTCGATTCTTGCCTGCGGGCCTGTGGCCCGACTCGGGCCAGGGAGCATAGTGGATGCGTTCTCGCAGGTCAGGTTGCATTCTCACGGAGCGGTAGTACGATGCGCGGACGTGTTGGATTCTTCCTGGGTTCGCCCGGCAATCTCGGAGCACTAGTCGCACATGGGTAACCCCTCGATTGCTCCGGTGGTCGTGGCGAAGCTGTTGGTGCCGGGGTTTCTGGATAACATCAGTTCGGAGCGGCAGTTGACGCGGCAGGTACAGGTGAACCTGGCGTATCGCTGGTATCTCGACCAGGACCTGGACGAGTCGATTCCCAATCAGAGTATCTTGAGCAAAGCACGGCGTCGCTTGGGGGTGACGTTTTTCGAAGAGATGCCTGGCTGGCTTATGGAGCGGTCTTGTCCAGCTGGCCCGGTGTGGGGCGAGAACGTCTTACAGGACCGTACTCTGGTGAAAGCAAAGACTTCGTGGGAGAGCATCACGGCGCTGCGTTATCGGCCGGCGGGCCCTTCGCTGCCCAAAAGCCGCCCTGGATTGCCCTGATAGACTGTGTGATCGCCTATGGTCGCTTCTGTCAAGCCCCGTGAGCTGGCCGAGCCCTTAATCACCAAAGACTACCAACACCTTACACCTGACTCAAAAGAACAACACTTCGGCAACAGGCCGGCAAGCGGGACTCCAGAGACGCGTCAGCCATTGCCCCGCACCCCAATGAAGCCCCTCGATCACATCACGGCGTCAGCCCCCCAAAGAAACCACCTTCACCGGCATACAAGAAAAGCGGGACCCGGGAAACAACATCCCAGGCCCCGCCTCTATTGGTACTCGCAAACTCACGTTGTCAAACTAGCATCAACGCGTCACTCAACGCGCATCGATACAAGCGGGATCGTTCGGCCGCGTGCAAAGCAGATACTGCTCCGCAAAGAT
>Ga0180432_10010300_pt1 | contig 11235 bp, 12 predicted proteins | sample SS_ome_10_FD_132414 | JGI IMG/M metagenome (GOLD analysis project Ga0180432, IMG submission 132414) | Hypersaline lake sediment archaeal communities from the Salton Sea, California, USA - SS_1_MS_2 metaG | ecosystem: Environmental > Aquatic > Non-marine Saline and Alkaline > Hypersaline >... | reverse complement strand
GACGTGAGAAAGCGTTTTCTAGAAACTTATGGTTATACTCCCCAAGAACTATAAAATCTCCTTTTTTCAAGTAATATTTTTTTTTTTAACTTGTAGCAAACTATATTAATATATACATCTAAGAATTTAATATGGAATTTGTAAAGTATGGAATTGTTGGAACGGGAGCTGCGTGGCGTTTTCATTCTTCCGGGTCCAAGGATAATCCCAAGATGAAATTCGTGTCTGTATATGATGTGAACGAAAGAAGTGCAAAAAAAGTAGCTAAAAGATTTAACATGGAACAATTTGATGATTACAACGCTTTTCTTGAAAGCGATATCGATGCGGTTCTAATCATGGTGCCTCATTATCTTCACGAACAATACGTGGTGGCCGCAGCAGAGGCGGGAAAACACGTTTTATGCGAGAAACCAATGGCCACGACGCTTGAAGGGTGCGATCAAATGATCGAAGCTACGAAAAAAGCAGGAGTTAAATTTATGATCGCTGAAAACCACCGATTCTTGCCTGCTCACGCATACATTAGAGATGCTGTCCAAAAAGGATTGATAGGTAAGGTCTTTTTAATTCGAGCTTATGAAGGAGTAAATGAAATTCCAGGACTTAGTAAACCTGGATTTTGGAAAGGAGATCCTATTAAAGCCGGAGGTGGTGCCCTGATGGATATGGGTGTTCATAAGTTCGCCACGATTAATTGGATATTAAACGATGAGGTAGAATCTGGTTATAGTTGGATTACAAAACAGTGTACGAATCTAAGCGAAAAAGCAGAAGATAATGCTATGACTTTTTTAAAATATAATAAAGGCACGATTGCAGATATTGTGTTAAGTTTTACTGTTACCACCTTTCCTACTAATTCTATGGAAATCTACGGAACTAGAGGCACTATTTTAGAAGATCATTCATGGAAAAATCCCGTGAGAATTAACTCTAATCATGAAGTTATGGGAAAAAATAAGAGCGAATGGTTTGAGCCTAATATTGAACACAATGTATATCCAGGATATTATAAATTATCTGCGGGTAATGAAGATGCTTACTTTACAGATTGCATTTTAGAAGATAAAGTCCCTGAATTTACCCCCGAACAAGCGAAGGAAGCAATTGCTACCGCTTTATTGGCATACTTATCTGCTAAAAAACGAAGACTTGTCAAAAAGGACGAACTCATGGAAATCTATAGAACAAAAGGTACAAGAAGTATTCTTGAAGGTTTGAACGAGCATGTATTCAATAATTATTGCATTGATTAATAAAAAAAAGAACACAAATTCATATTCCATTTTTCCTTCTTATATAATATGTCCAATAAACCATTGATAGTGTATTATTCACTCACGGGAAACACGAAGTTAATAGCTGAAGCTATTAAGGGAGTAATTGATGCAGATATTCTTGCTTTAAAACCGATAAAGGAATTGAATCCAGAGAAATCATCTAGATATTTTTGGGGTGGATATCAAGCGAATATGAAAAAGAAACCAAAATTAGAGCCCTTTGATATAAATCCTCTTGATTACGATTTCATCATTTTAGGATTTCCTGTCTGGTCTTGGACTTTTTCGCCTCCTATGAGAACTTTTATCACGAAATACGATCTTAGTGGGAAGAAAGTTGCTTTATGGAGTTGTAGTCAAGGAGGCACCGAGAAAGGATTAAATAAAATAAAAATCGAATTAAAGGGGGCAAACATCATTGGAACTCTTAATTTAAAGGAACCCCTTAAAAAACCAGAAGAATCAAAAAAAAGAGCCATAGAATGGGCTCAAAAGATGATAAACCTTTAAAATATCGTGTCTTGATATATCGACTTTTCTCTTAATCTCCTTTTTTCGCAATTCCTTTTTCGGAATTTACTTTTTTCTTACCCTCTTTTCCTGGGGGGTCGATAATCGTGAGATTCTTCTCTGTTTTATCGTTATTATTTAAGATCTCATGTAATTTTTCTTTCTTCAACTCCTTTGCCGCTTCATATCTTTTTTCTTTTTTTCTTAATTGCTCCATTGATTCCCTTCTTAGAAAAGAATCCTCCTCCTTAATTTTCTTTATTGTTTCATTCCCATTTAGGTTAATACGGGTCATATCTGGTCGATATTCTTTAGCATCTACAATCGGAGGAACAAGCATCTGTTTTCCCTTTAATCCTTTTTTTGGAGGTAATCCTGCTGGTGGAGGGATTTTATGCCTCTGAACGACTATACCTACGCTTAATCCTCCCGCCATTCCAATAAGAGCAGCTAATATCAGAAATGGAATGTAATTAAAAGGTGGAACGGTTGGAATTCCATCTTCTTCATCAGGTATGTCTTCCCAGAAGATATTATTATGAATGATATTTCCACTACAAGATTCTTTGAAAATAAAGACCTCATTTTCAATTAAATTATTTCCAGATATCGTGTTAAAGTTGCTGAAGTATAATATAATTCCATTTTTATTGCCATTTATAGAATTACTTATTATATTGTTAAAATCACAGAAAATTAAATTAATTCCATCTTCTATGTTGTTGCTTATTTTATTTCCAGTGATATTATTAAAATTACTATATAGCATCACGACGCCATCTTTATTATTATTAATCTTATTCTCTGAAATCTCATTTTTATCGCTATTAATAATGAATAAACCAAATCCATTATTTTGGGAGATTGAATTATTTATTATAATCCCATTTTCAACATTATCTAAAATTATTCCCGCCCTTACATTCCAAGGTATTAGATCCGCTCTCATATTTAGAAGTGATCCAAAACTTGAATTTAAGACAGTACAATTTTCAATTCTAAAAAATATCGATGAACACATTATAATAATGCAACAGCCAGAATTTTGGGCATTAAGTATAAGATTTCTAATTATATAGGGATCTTCCCTTGTTCCTTGACCTGAGCACCATTCATTTTCACTGGCAGTTTTATTCCAATTATAATTAGGATTATTATCATCAATGTAAATTATGGATTTTGGGATACAAGAATTTCTTACATGTGACAGCGGTTTTTCTTCATAATCGCTCTCATCTGCTTCAATATAACTTGAAATGAAACTTGACCATATAATTGGAGTTATAAAAACTAGTGAGAATGCTAAAACTGACATAAATAATTTCGACAATAAATGATTTTGATTTTTATACTTCATTTTCTCAAGCCCTTTACTATAATTATTTTTACATATTTGTTGGAAATCAAAGTATAGAATTATCAAGTTAGTATTTAAACTTTTTTGTCAAAAAAATAGTATATTGAATATTTTGGAGAAATATCGAAAAATACCAAAAAACTACAAAAAAGACATTACTTTATTAAACGATTCACTAAAAGTTCTTTAAAAGCTCGTTTACTTTTCCAAGAAGTTGCACATCTAATGGTATTTCCTTTTTCGCTTATCTGCGTGAGTCCTTTATCAGTAATCTCAATGTTTAATTCTTCGATATTAAGTAAATCTTCAGAAAATGCAAGATATATAGCAACTGTATCGAATAAAACCGTGGAATTTCGTTCGGGATCGTTTTTCAATATTTTATTTATTACCGATTTCTTTGCCCATAACTCATAGTTTTCTTTTATTGCATTCACAATTAAATTGCTGCAATCCAAAAAAGGCTTGTAAAATCTACCTGATAATACGATATTTCCACACGTATCTAAGGGAGTAATAGTTTTCTCCCAAGGTGCCTGAAATACTTCACGACACGCTTGAATATCTTGTTGCACGTTAAATTCCGGAGCAGGTTTACGAACTCCTACATATCCGATTCGAATACTTCCATGCATTCCAATAAATCGAGCATTTTTTGCAATATCGGGATAAGTTCTAAGCGCTTCCGCTATATTTCCACACGGACCTATTACAATAAGAGTTATAGGTTCGGGTGATTCAATTATTGTTCTACATAGAGCTTCTATCCCATTTTCATGAATTATCCCTGGATACTTAGATAAATCATACTCTTTAATCCAACCATATAAAGGACCTTTCTTACGATTTTTTGGTATACCAATTCCGATTGGAATGTCAGTACGACCTACCAAATCGAGAAATTTAGCAACAAGCTTAGCCTTAATCGTAGTATTTTCTGAAGCCGTTGTTATTAGTTTAACATCGAGTTCAGGGCATTTAAGCAACATGCCTAGTGCCCATGTGTCATCTATATCGTTTCCAATGTCAGTATCTAATATAACCGGAATTTTTTTATCATTCAAATCAAGCACGCAATAACACGAGAATTATTGTTCTTATATTATTTAATTAAAAAAGAAATATTAGATTTTTGTTATTTGATATTCAAAAAATCCCCTAATAATCAATAATAAATTATAAAGAACAAAATTATATAGGAAAATACATCATTTAGATTATCATGGCTATTAAAAAAGGAGATGTCATAAAAGTTCATTATACTGGCACATTTGACGATGGAACAGTGTTCGACAGCTCAGAAACACACGGAAATCCGTTAAAGTTCGAAGTTGGTGCACAAAAACTAATAAAAGGATTTGATAATTCTGTTATTGGTAAAGAAGTAGGAGACGAGTATACCATCAAGTTAGAACCACACGAAGCCTATGGGGAATACAATGAAGCTTTTACTCAGCCAGTTCCAAAAGGGCAATTTCCAACAGAACCCGAACCACAACGAGGGATGATGTTGCAATTAATGGGTCCTGACGGTAATGCAACCATCGCTTCCATAAAAGAAGTTTCGGATGAGTTCATTACTATTGACTTGAACCATCCAATGGCAGGGAAAACACTAAATTTTAATATAAAGATTGTTGAAACCGGTTGCAAACCTGATCCACCCTCCGCTTGCGGATGTGGGTGTGGACATGACCATTAACTAATCTTTATATATCTTTTTGAGTTTTATATTTATTTTAAATTACTTTTTTTTCTATATTTTTGTGTTCAAAAAGAACTTTTTGATAAAATTTGTATGTGATAGTGAAACAAACACTCAAAAAAAGTTACCATATTTATATTACATTTTTTTCAAATACATTATAGGGAATGGGGATAAAAAATAAAAAGAATATAAGGCATTTTTATCAACTTTAACTAAGAGGACTATAATGGTTCAATACAATAACGACTTAGAAATCGAATATTACGCACAAATCATTGAATATTTCGAGGAAGAAACTGATCCTAAAGAGTTAGAGCTATGGAAATATAAAAAACTCATTAAATTAATGGAAGAACTCAAACAAACAAGACAAACACAAGAAAAGATTAAAAACACGATTATTATAATGCACGCGCTCTTTGATGAAACTGTATCCCCTGACGAATATACATCTCGCGGCTCTCAAACCACTGAATTATCTGATGACGATAAAAAAGTATGTCACGATCATTTGAAAAAAGCACTTTTACTTCACTAATCTCATCTTCTCATTCCCATTTTTACTAATCCTATGTTATTCTCGTAAAAATTAAGACAAAACCTAGAGTTAGAAAGTTTTAATTATAAAATTCCCCTTTTTATTTTAATGGAAGATGAAAAAGAATTTAGGTTTCAATGTGTAAATTGCGGTAATTGCTGTACTGACAAGAATACCATAGTAAATGTAACTTATAAAGACATCTTACTCATCAAAAACGGTTTAAAATTGAACATCGAAGAGTCTCTTGAAACTTTAGGATTTTATGTGTTTGAAAATCCTCCTACTCATGAACAACTTAAAAAAATGGTTGTTCCTCCAATTAAAACAAAAGGTGGTTTAGCTTTTGTAGGATTATTAAAAAACAATTCAGGAGGCTGTGTATTTTACGATTATGAAAAGAAAAGATGCAAGATTTATAAATTAAGACCAATGATTTGCAGGACTTTTCCTTTTTCTTTCAAGATTATATTAGATAGAAGAGATAAAGAGATGAAGGAAATTGAGATATATCTTACTGATAAAGGACATGAGTTTTGTAAGGGTATTAAAGATGAATTTCCTCCGATTCAAGAGGATAAATGGATTCAATTAGGTAAGGAAACGATTAATAACATGAATGATAACCGTATTTTAATTGAAAAATGGAATGAGGCGGTGAATACTGGGAAGATTGAAGCATCTGCAAGGAATTTTTTATTAACGGTGATAAATTTAGAAAAAAAAGAGGTTGATAATTAAGGATATCGTGAGCATGCTATGAGAGCCCAAAAGAGCATTCTTAATTCCACAAGATATCCTAATTTATCTTTCTGCCAGTTAAAGTCGCTATCCAGATCACTTGAATCGAAGAATAATGATTCTGATGTGATATAGTTAACCAACTGGTCGCAAAAATCCTTTTCTTTTTCCTTCAAATCAAGCATTTCTAATATCAGTAATGTTTTAGATGTATCTGAAACGATATTATTAATTGAACCGTTTTCTAATTGAAATTTTTTAAGTTCTTTTGAATATACACCTTTGAAATGGCTTGGAATTAATACATCTTCGAAGAGTTTGATGATTGCCAATTGATCAAAGATATCTAAAACTGGATTATAATCCTCTAAATTTGTTAAGTTAAGCCTGAGAATAGGATTAATCTCGTCGCTTATATCCGGTGTTTCTACTCCAATTTTTTTCAACAATTTTAAACTAAGTAAAATATAATAATATAAATGTATTTTTTCAGGGATGATTCTTTGTATTTCAGAACCAAGATAATTACTAATTTTAAGAACGTCAACAACATCATTATTTTTTAAGATTTGTAATTCTGAGAAAATAGCAATTCCATAGAAGATGTCAATTGGATTTGGTGCGTCGTTTTTCGAACTACTAAATACCTTTTCATTAACATAATTTTTTACGATCTCAATTACATCTGTAGTAGAGAACGGAAGAGGGATATTTATCATTTTCAATATGGTCAAGAAGTAAAAAAGTGTTTCCAGGTTGAAATATTCATTTAATTTCGAGCCAAAAGAATTCAATAAATTATCATAATTAATTCTGAATTTCTTCACGATGCTTGAGTCAAATGAAGAAAAATTACCAAAATAATCGAGGAAATTATAGACTTCAGTACCCGGAAGAGGTTTTATTGCGGGTAAATTTTCAGAATGAGAATGCACCGCTGGCATCATGGGTTCTAATAAATCTAATCCTTCAATCTCTTCTTCGGATAAGACTTCTTGGGACTTTAACACTTCAATATTTGCTTTTTTTGCTTCTCCTAACTTTCTCAATATCTCCTCTTCTTCGCTTTCTAAAACGGGTTTGAGGGGTTTAACGAGCTCATCTTTAATAGATAGCTCAGAATAATCAATATAATTTTGAATCTCTGGTAAATTTTTATGAATCAGAAGTTTAAGTTCCTTGGAAGTGAAATTTTCTAATTTATATTTGTCTAATTCAAGTATAAACTCCTTTGGTAATAAATCGAATAGTTGAAGACTAGAAATCTTTTGAACATCCTCATCAATTAAATATTCGATTAAGATTTCGAAAAGGAATTTGTCTACTATTTTTTTTATATCCTTATAATAGGAATTGTAGGTTGGATATTTATTCCCTCGTTTTGATTCAATTTCTTCAAATTCGCCTTCCTTCGCTAATATTTTCTCTTTTTGTACACCAATCGTATTTAATGCGACTTTAACTATTTTAGTCATCGTCTCTACGACTTTTCTTATGTTTTCTTCGCTTTCCTTTGCTGTTTCAAATTTTAAGTCAACATTCTTATACCCAAACAGGTCTTTAATGTATTTATGTGTTCTCTCGTAATAATCCAAAATTCCTTCTCTTAAGGTTTGACAAAAGTGATTTATCTCTTCCATTTTATGAATTTCTTATTGCGTCTTATAATATTAAGATTATATCTTTTCTTACATTTATATTTTATATCGCATTAATTATATTCATAAATCTCACTGTAAAAACTAATGAAAGGCTATTATTACGATAATTTTGCTCTTGATTACGATTTGAAAAGAAGAAAATCCTGGAAACCCTTAGAAAATTTTGTTACTTATTTAAAAGAGAAGGGATATTCTTTTAATGGGATAAATATAGATCTAGGTTGTGCAAATGGCAGGAATTTCAAGTTATTTAAGAATTCAAAAAATAAGATAATTGGAATTGATAGTTCACTTGATTTATTACAAATTGCCAATACTAATCTAAGGGATCATACTCAATATGACAAAAGAGAATCAAGTAACATACAACTTATTTTAGCAGATATAAGAAATTTACCTATAAGACCAAATATCATTCATAATATATTCTCAATCGCCACGATTCATCATATTAAAAGTAAAGAGGCTCGAAATAATATCTTGAAACAAATACTCGAATCAATAAAAGAGAATGGACTAATATTGCTCACAGTGTGGAGAAAATGGCAAAAAAAGTATAAAGAAGAATTTTTTCTAAATATGGTCAAGCGAGTTTTCAATCCAACTTACAAGAGAAAACAAAAAGAAATCGGATTAGATGAATTCGGCGATAAAATCATTCCTTGGACGGTTTCAAGCACTAACTTGACCTACGAAAGGTTTTATCATTTTTTCTCTAAAAAAGAGCTTAAGAAGTTAGTAAAAAATCTTCGTGTAAAAGAACTTAAAATCCTAGGAGGTTCAACAGATAAAGATAATTTTTTTTTATTAGCTCAACAATTTAATCCCTAATGGCACATTAATGACTTGAAAGCGTCTAATATATAAGGTTCAAAACCACCAAAGTATTCATTGATAATCCCGCAATGCAAGTTAATTACGCGCCCAGAAAATTCACAATAAAAAACCGCATGAATACATTTTTCTTCATAAATAGTTAACCCTACTCGTTTACTGCGTTGTCCGCGCCACCAGGTGATGTTATGGCTATTTAACAAGTCGTTCTTCTTTTGAGTGATGTTAAAATTTATTGAATTATATATATCGATTGATTTTTGGACTTCCCTCGGATGGTAGAAGTCCTCCCTTTCCATTTTTACCCAATCCAGTTCCATTTTCGCGTTAGCGCCCCAATACTCGTCAAAATCATTTTGGGAGTGTAATATAATAGATCCTTGATTTTGATCTCCAATAATTTGAACCTCTTTAAACCAGATTGGCATTCTATTCATGAGAACATTGTATTCTGGTTTCTCGTAAACATAATATGTCTCTTGCATGACTTGTATCTTTTATTTTTAACTATAATATCAAAACAAGGATAAGTATTTTGTTATTCGGATTCCTTGAGTATTTTTTCTCCTTCCTTGACCCATGTACTTATCTTAACCTCAGTACACCCTTTGATCAATTTAGCTAATTCTGCAGGATCCTCTTTTATCAATTCCTCAATTGATGTAACTCCCAAACCTTCAAATTTTTTGGCTGTCGTGACACCCAAACCTGATAGTTTAATTAAGGGGGTTCCTTCCTTTTCAGCAGCAGCTTTTGATTCTTCAAGTGCTTTTTCTATTTCTTTTATTTTAGCCGCAGGTGCTTTGTCTACTTCAGGTTTCTTCTTTGTTACAGCTTTTTCTTTGACTTTTGACTTTTTAACCGCAGGTTTTTCGGGAGCCTTTTCTTTAACCTTTGTTGGTTTTTCCTTCTTTTTTCCTTCCTTTGGCTTAAATGGTGTCCGTTTCTTTTCTTTTTTTACAAATGATTTTCTTTTCTTACCTTTCTTTTTAGGTACCTCAAGCGTTTTTAAAGTGTCAACATTCATTTGATTGGCAGACCTACGATAATAGTCAATTTTAATATTCAAGTCTTTTAATATTTGAATAGACAGACCTGCTTCTTTAATCTCTTTTAAAGAAAAACCATTTCCTTTCCTTAAATGATAACTACTGCTTTTTGCTGGGGATTTTACCAGTGCAACGATTTCAGAATCCATTTTTAGAACACTTTATTTTCGTGATAATTATACAAATCTTATGAATAGAGGATATAATAGTGTATAGAAATTAAATTTTATTAAAATGAGAAGATTAAGTTTTAAAACTCATAATTTTATGATATCAAGTCGTTCTAATTTGTTTAGAACTTCATAGATTTCATAACGATTTTTTTCAAAGATGCGGGATATGTTTAGAGGCGAATTCTTTCCATTGCATTGCAAAGCTATTTGATAGTCGAATTCCGAAATCGTACCCATTGTAAATATCTTTTCTAAGACTTTTTTAACAACTAACAACTTTGGAAAAACTTCGGCAATCCTCCCACCCATGGTAATGATTTCAATATCCGCATTAAGGGTTTGAAATTTCCCTTTTTTTGATGTGGACCTAAATATTTTAAGATCTGATTGATGTTTTTTCCAAAAACGATTACTAATCTTTTTAATGGCTCCCTTCAGCTTATCTATGTCATCGTCAGCGTCAGATATAGAACAAAATAATACTTCCGAAGAGGGATGGAAATAAATTATTATCACTGAGTCTTCTGCTTCAATAATCCGAGAAATCTCTTCAGCTTTACCTTTTGATACAGCCTCTTGTATTTTATCTATGGTATCATTCAAAATTTTAAAAAAATTAGGAAGGATTTGTTTCCCCGCTTCCTTGTTCTCAAATTCTTTAAAACTAGATTCTAGAATTGATATGCCGTTATTCCCATCAATGATGTAGATTTTGTATATCAAGGTTTTAAAAAATGATAATTGAGTTATTATAGTAATAATAAAAATTCATCCTTATGAATGTGAATCATTAATGTTATAAATGGGAAGTTTCATGGTAACTGTAATTACATAATCATAATAGATCATAATGAAAAATATAATTAAAAAAAGAATTAGCATTTCAGTTTTGTTTACATTAATACTTTTACCAACATTTTTCTTACCTTTATTACAATTCTCTACGATTTTCTTTGAAAAAAACGAACCTACGCTGAGAACATCTTCATCAGGAGTTTCAAATTATTATATAGGACATAATGTTACTTATGAAATTTTATTAAACTTCACATTAACTCACAATACACATCCTGCTAAAGGAAATAGTACATATTATGTGAAATGGTCAAGAATCGACGACAGAGATCTTAATGCTACTTTAACACCATACTGCCCTCCATATCAAGATAGTGAATTATTATACAATTCGATAACAGCAGAAGGAGTTAGCATGAGTAATTTTACTATAGATAATGGACATATTGACAAGTTTAACAATACCTTTGATAATATCACAGTGAATTTAGCAAAAGGCCAATCGCTTCATATTAATCAGAAATACCACACAAATTTAAATGAAATATACTTCTCAGGAATTACTGATGCAGATATTGGTCTTACT
>Ga0180432_10010298_pt1 | contig 11238 bp, 6 predicted proteins | sample SS_ome_10_FD_132414 | JGI IMG/M metagenome (GOLD analysis project Ga0180432, IMG submission 132414) | Hypersaline lake sediment archaeal communities from the Salton Sea, California, USA - SS_1_MS_2 metaG | ecosystem: Environmental > Aquatic > Non-marine Saline and Alkaline > Hypersaline >... | reverse complement strand
CCACGATGACCGTCTGTCCCTTGTAGGGGCCGGTGCGCACGGTGTACCCATCCACGGCGTGGGAGCAGGCCAGGGTGCAGCCGTACCAGCAGCCATCGGGAAGGCCCTGGGTGAAGCGCGCCTCCCACACGTCGCTGTTGATCTTGGGGGTGTCTGGATGGGAGCCGTACTTGAAGTTGTGCACCGGCAGCAGATCGTAGTCGTCCATGATCTGGACCAGGTAGGAGGTGCCACGGCGGCGCATGCGGTTCTGCTCGTCGTCGTAGTCGTGGATCTCCCGGTGCATCTTGGCCCCGACGCGGGCCACGCGCCCCGGGTCGGCGGGGTGGTTGGAGTCTCCCCGCACGGGGCTGCCCCTCACCACCAGGGCCTTGACCCGCTTGTCGCGGAAGACGGTGCCGATGCCCCCGCGCCCGGCCTGCTTGAAGCGCGGGGCCTTGCGCTTGCGGTCGTACAGGCTGAAGTTGAGGCAGCCGATGCGCGTGTGCTCGGCCCCCGTCCCGGCCGAGACCACCGACGTGTAATAGCGATCCTCCTCCGTCTCCGCCATGTGCTCGATCAGCCAGTGGCCCACCAGGTGGGTGTCCACAGGCACGTCGGGCGCCTCCTCGATCGTGACGCGCCCGCCGGGCCCGTCGATCACGACGATGACGTCCCTCTCCGCCTTCCCCTGGAGCTCGAGCGCGTCCCAGCCGGCGAACTTGAGCAGCGGTCCGAAGTGGCCGCCCACGTTGGAGTCGATCACGACGTTGGTCAGGGGGGAGATGGCGGTCACCAGCGACTTGCCGGAGCCCGGGTACTGGGTGATGCCGCCGCAGGGACCGGAGGAGATGACGATCTCGTTCTCTGGGTCGTCCCACGTGGTGTCGTCCTCGACCCCGTGCCACAGCAGCCACAGGTCGAACCCCCGGCCACCGATGAACGTCTCCTTCATCACCTCGGTGACCGGCCTGGCGGCGATGGTGTCGTCGGACAGGTTGACGTACAGAGTCCGGCCGGTGTAGCCACGCCCCACGGGCGATGCCTCGTACGTGTACTCCGCCAATACGCGACGGGCGGACTCTGTTTTTTCAGAACGGTTGGACATGCTTTGCTCTCCTTTCCTCATTTCTCCTCATTTCCTCACCGGTCCACGATGGCCAGTGCCTCGGCGGGGCACTCCTGGACGCACTTCCCGCAGGCGACGCACTTGAAGGGCTCGGCCTGGTCGCGGTGGTAGCACATAGCCTGGTAGGGGCAGAAGCCCACGCACGACAGGCATCCCACGCACAGTTTCTTTCGCAGGCGGACGATGCCGCGCTTGTCGCGAGAAAGGGCCTCGGTGGGGCAGACGTCGATGCACTCGCCGCACTGGTTGCAGAAGACGGCGCTGAGGAGGCCCGGCGCCGGTTGCCCGGGATCCACGTCCTGGTCCGCATCGTGGATGCGGATGCTGGATTTCTCTACGTCGGTGACTTTGAACCAGGTGTAGGAACAGACTTCCTCGCAGATATAGCAGCCGACGCATAGCTCGGGGTCGTAGGATAGTACTTTCATGATATTATCTCCCTCGGTGCTCGTTGCAGGATATTCTATCACACCTGGGCCGGAAAGCCAACACCTTCTGGGTCAGCAATTCTCAATATGAAGCAGGAAGCCGACGTTTAGTCCGCTTTCGCCCGAAAAGCTGGTCAAATACGCCAAAATCAGCCCGTTTTTGGCTCGGTTGCGCCGATCTTTTTGGTCAAGAGGCCCATATTGAGAATTGCTGCTTCTGGGTTTGGCTCACGTCGATTTCGCCACGGTCAAGTAGGGAATGACCTCACAAGAGGTGGCCTCTGCTCTCCACCCGTTGCTCTACCTGGTACATGATCGAGGAATTTGGCCTGGATGAGCAACGGGTGTATGATAGAGTTGATGTTCATACGAGGAGGTTTAGAAATGGATATACTCATCATCGGGTTCCTGTTGCTCTTGGGCTTCGTCGTTGTCCTGACCGAGTTCGTCAACCTGGTGCAGCCGCTGGTGGCGAACACCCGTCGGGCGCATGGCGAGTAGCGGGCAGAGCGATATGGTTCAAGAACCTGGATTTCACACACTGAGTGTGCCAGACGCCTTGCAGCGCCTGGAGACGAGCGAGCGTGGGCTTTCGGACGCCGAGGTGCAGGAACGGCTGGCCCGTTATGGCCCCAACGAGATCGAGACCGGTCGAAAGACCAGCAAGCTGCGAATCCTGTGGGCCCAGTTGAAGAATCCCCTGTTGGTCGTGCTGGTTTCCGCGGCCGTGATTTCCCTGTTGGCCGGCGAGGAGGTGGACGCTATCGTCGTGGCGGCCGTGATCGTGATTAACACCCTGATCGGTTTCTTCCAGGAGTACCAGGCCGAAGAGGCCCTGGAAAAGCTCAGGTCCCAGGCAGCCCCTGAAGCGGAGGTCGTGCGCGATTGTCCGGAGGAGGGCCAATGCATCGAAATGTGCGTCGCCGCGACAGAGATCGTCCCCGGCGACATATTGCGCCTCGACGCAGGCGACAAGGTGCCGGCCGACGCGCGTCTGTTTGAAGCCCGCAACCTGGAAGTCGACGAGTCCATGCTGACCGGGGAATCGATGACGGTGCGTAAGACGACGGGTGTGCTGTCGAAGGATCGGCCCGTCGCTGAGCGTACCAACCTGGTCTATGGCGGCACGCTGGTCACGCAAGGGTGGGGCAGGGCCGTGGTCTTTGCCACCGGCGCACAGACAGAGATGGGAAAGATCGCCACCCTGATTCGGGAGACAGAAGAGGTCGAGTCGCCGTTGCGGCGACAGACCGCCAATTTGGGACAGAAGCTCGGGTTGCTGGCACTGGGCGTCGCTGTTCTGACCCTGATCCTGGGGTTCGTGCGTGGGCTGGTCTTTCACGAGATATTTCTGTTTGCCATTGCTTCGGCCATCTCGTCCATCCCCGAGGGGCTGCCGGCGGTGATGACCATCACGCTGGCCGTGGGTGTCAACCACATGGCCCGCCGCAACGCCGTCATCCGCCGCCTGCAGGCGGTCGATACCCTGGGAGCGGCCACGGTCATCTGTACCGACAAGACAGGCACGCTTACCACCAATCAAATGACGGTTCAGGAGATCACCCTGGCCGAAAAGAGCGTTCACGTTACCGGGGTTGGCTTCGAGCCGCACGGCCGATTTGAGGTTGATGGACGGCCCATAGACCCGGCCGCCAGCAATACACTCCGTCTCGCGCTTCGCATCGGGGCATTGAGCAACGACGCCCGTCTCGTTCAGCACTATCACAACGAGGAGTACACCTGGGAGATTCGAGGGGATCCTACGGAGGGCGCGCTCGTCGTGGCGGCGGCCAAGGCCGGCCAGTCCAGAGAAACGCTGGAGAACCGGTTTGAGCGGTTCGACGAGATTCCGTTTAGCTCTCAATCCAAGTACATGGCCACGTTCCATCGGGAAGCGGATGGTGACGTGTGGGTACTGGTCAAAGGTGCACCAGAGACGGTGCTGGACATGTCCTCTGAGCGTCAGGTGGAAGATGGCACCGAGGTTCTGCGAGATCAAGACGTACAGCGTATCCTGGAAACCAATCAGGACATGGCCGGCCGGGCCTTGCGCGTGCTGGGGTTGGCCTATCAGGTCACTTCTTCCGACAAAGTCGAGACCTTGAAGGATGAACTGGAACACGGCCGTGCGAATCTGATCTTTGTCGGCCTGGCCGGGATGATCGATCCACCGCGTCCCGAGGCACAGGAGGCCGTGAGGCGCTGCCGAAGAGCGGGCATTCGCGTCACCATGGTGACGGGCGACCACCGGCTCACCGGTGAGGCCATCGCCCGAGAGATCGGTATCTTGAGGGACGAGGGACGGGTGCTCGCCGGCAGCGACGTCGAGCAAATGAGCGACGAGGAACTGGACCAGCACGTGGAAAGGACCGCCGTTTTCGCCCGTGTCACGCCGGAGCACAAGCACCGCATCGTCGAGTCGCTGCGCCGCCAGGGGCACATCGTAGCCATGACGGGAGATGGCGTGAACGACGCTCCGGCGTTGCAGGCTGCTGAGATCGGCGTGGCCATGGGCATCACGGGCACCGACGTGACCAAGGAGACGGCTGAGATGGTGCTGACCGACGACAACTTCGCCAGTATCGTCAACGCCGTCGAAGAGGGACGCACGGTATTCCAGAATGTGCGCAAGGTGGTCAAGTTCCTGCTGGCGACCAACATCGGTGAGGACCTGACGCTGTTGAGTGCGCTGGCCTTTCTGCCGGGCGCGGGATTGCTCATCACCCCGGTACAGATCCTATGGGTGAATCTGGTCACAGATGGCCTGTTGGACATCACCATTGCCTTGGAGCCCAAGGAGGGAGACGTGATGGATGAGCCGCCCCGGCGGCCGGGCACGCGCATCGTCGACCGGGAGATGCTGCAGAACATCGTCTACGTAGCGCTATTTATGGCGGTGGGGACACTGGGGTTGTTTGCCTACGTAAGGGGCAACGGCGAGCCGGCCCGCGCACAGACGGTGGCCTTTACCACACTGGCGATGTTTCAGGTCTTTAACGCGCTCAACTGCCGTTCAAGGGATAAATCCGTTTTCCAGTTAGGTTTGTTGGCCAACAGGTACTTGGTGGGGGCGCTTCTTTTGTCCGTTCTGCTACAGATCGCTGCCAATCGCCTGCCGTTCATGCAGGCAGCCCTGGGAACCGTGCCGCTCACCCTCCTGGATTGGGCCATGATCGTACTTGTCTCAAGCTCGATCTTTGTCGCAGACGAGGTTCGCAAGGCGTTCGCACGCAGGTTGAGAAGCAAATGTTGACCAAAACGCGATAATCGACGACAATACGGTGAGCTGATCGAGCCGCTGGCCGAGGAGATGGTGCTGGCTCGGGCAGTGCGGTGGTGGATGACGGGTGTGGACGTGATGAGTGGCCGACGACGTCGGACCAGGAGGTGAGAAATGTCGGATTTGCAGCGGGCTTTTGGACTCTGGCAGGGCTTTGTACCGCCGCAGTATATCTTTGCCCATAGGCGGTTTAGGAGCGTTGTCCTCGACCCGCCGGACTTTAACCCAGGCTCGTGGATTGGGGCGGGCAAGGCCGTGTTCGATCACGAACAGGACGAATTTCTGCTGACCGCCAGGCCGCGCAAGGCGGAGGGAGGCGTACGCGGTTTTGCGGCCAATATCTATCGCTCCGGCGATGGGGAGGAATTCGAACTCCTGATCAGTCTGACTAAGGAGGAAGTGTCTGAAAAGAGTGGCCTGCCCATTCATAGTATCGAGGGGACCCAGCTTCTCAGGGATCCGCTGTCGGGTCGATGGTATTTCTACCTGTCGGTCGATACCGGCGCCGGTTTCGTCTGGGGAGGGCTCCACTGGGAAACGCTGCTGCTGACGGCTCACGACCTGAATGGACCTTGGGAGTCAGAGGGACTTGTCCTCAGGAACGATCAAGCATACGACGCCAATCAGGCCCGAGACGGCACGATCGATATCGTCGACGGCGTGTGGCTGTGCATCTATAAGGCCATAGATGGCGACATGGGGAAAAGGCCCGCGCTGGCAACCAGTTCCGATGGTATCTCCTGGCACAAGCGCGGGGTTCTGACGGTCGAGGGCGCGGACCACAAAGCCTTTCTCTCCGGTAGCCTGTTCGCCGGAGCCGGTGGGCCGCTGTTCGTCGGTCTGGAGACCCCGCAGGAGACCGATCCGGCGAAACGGGATGACGTGTACGCTGACGAATACCAGATCGGCCACGGGGGAGGCAGTGTCTCTCACTTTGCGGCATACCACCTGGACGTAGCGCGCGTGAGCTTGGAGCCGATCTTCCGCACGCCGTGGGAGCCTGGGTCGCCGCACGAGCACGAGAAACATCCCCTGCTCGGTTACGCGAGCGTGGTGTACGACCCGATCATGAAGCGCATGCTGACTTACGTGGAAGCGATCGATGGGGAACTGACCCGACAGATCGGGCTGAACGAGACCGTCGAGCGGCTGCTGCTGTATGAGACACCGTTACCTAGCGCCGCCAGAAGAAGTACTGCGACAGAGCAGAGAGGGACGGACTGAGCAGACCACGGTGCCCGTTATCTCGCTATGGCGAGGTGGTTAGGGGGGAAAGTTGACCGCAGGCTGGCACAGGCTGTGCAAGTGCATCTGCCCTAGGTGCATCTGGTAGAGCGTAGAGGTGGGGGGCGTACTCGAAATACCTGAGTCCCAGGTATTTGAACAGGAGCAAGGACGGACTTGGGATTGTGCGCACGTGTACCAGCCATGGGTGTCTTCCATGAGACTTGAGTGAGGTGTGGAGGTCCTTATGTGGTATGGATTGCGTATGTCACTGAGGGGCGATGTGGACTTTGCTCCTGCCGTGGCGGAGTTACTACAGTCCACGTCACGCCATATCATCTTGATCACAGGTGGTTTCTATCTGACGTGGTATTTTCTGGCGGCGGATGTCTTGCCATCGCGACTCGTTTTCGGTTTATTTCCTGTCGTGGTGATCGCTGCCGCGACCTGTGGTCTGGCGCTGTGGTTGCTTCGCAGGTGGCTCCTAGCCGCTCAGGTTCTTTGGCAGGTTGGCTTTATTGTCATCATCACTCTGGCGGTGTACGTGTCTCAGCACCCAATGCTTGCGTTCTCTTATGCGTTGCTCCCGCTTATGGCTGCTGTCACGATGCACTGGCTGGCCGGGCTTCTCGCGGAGGGAGTGGTGATCGGGCTGGTTTGGTGGCTTTTTCACAGTCCGGTGATGCCCGTCATACCCCTCGACTACGGTATGGCGATCATCGCCGGCGGGATTCTCGCTGGCCTGCTGGGGTGGGGTGTGACACATGCGCTGTTCACTGTCGCCCAATGGTCCCTCTTCAGCTTTGACCAGGCTCGGCAAAGGATGGAGGAGGCCCGCGAGCAGCGGGTGGAGCTCAAGCAGATTCAGGAGGACCTTGTGCTGGCCAACCAGGAGCTGGCGCGGCTGTCTGATCGGCTCAAGGCGATGCACCAGGTCGCTGAGGAGGCACGCCGGGCAAAGGAGGAATTTGTCGCCAACGTGAGCCACGAGCTTCGCACTCCGCTGAATATGATCATTGGCTTCAGTGAGATGATCGTCGAGGCTCCCCAGGTCTATGGCGACAATTTGCCATCCACGCTTTTGAGCGACATCGTCACTATCCATGCCAACAGCCAAAACCTGACCCAATTAGTGAATGACATTCTCGATCTCAGCCAGGTGGAGGCAGGACGCATGGCCCTCAGCAAACAGTGGACCTCCTTGGAGGATATCATACACGCAGCGGCCCTGGCCGTGCGACCCCTCTTCGAATCCAAACAGCTCAGTTTGGAGATAGAGATATCTGGCGAGCTACCTCAGATACACTGCGACAGCACGCGCATCCGTGAGGTAGTGCTCAACCTTCTGAGCAACGCCGGTCGCTATACGGAGCAAGGAGGTGTACAGATAAAGTCCTGGCGCGATGGAGATGACGTCGTGGTCAGCGTGGCCGACACTGGCCTCGGCATCGCCCTCCGAGATCAACAGAGGATCTTCAAGCCTTTTCAGCAGTTGGACAGCTCGCTGCGCCGCCGTTATGGTGGGAGCGGTCTGGGGCTGAGCATCAGCAAGCGATTTGTGGAGATGCATGGGGGAAAGATGTGGCTGGAAAGTGAGGTAGGGGTAGGCACGACGTTCTACTTCAGCCTGCCGCTGGAGACACCTCTTCCCACTGCTCTGGATGGGGATGCCAGACGGTGGTTCCGCCCGTACGCCGAGCACGAGTATCGTGTTCGCACCAGGCGGTCGAAAGCGCCATCACCAACGTTGGTCCCTCGACTCATAATACTAGAGCCAGGTCGGACGTTGCAGCGCCTGTTCAGTCGCTACCTACAGGGTTATGATATTGTCCCGGTTCAGGACATTGAAGAAGCCGTGGGAGAATTGAGCCATTCGCCGGCCCAGGCACTGATCGCAAACGTATCTCCGTTCGAGGAAACGGTTGACTTGAACAGCCGGTTATCCAACTTGCCCTACAACACGCCTGCAGTGACCTGCTGGGTTCCCGGAGAGGATGGGGCCGCGAGGCGGCTAGGTGTAGTTCGATATTTGATAAAGCCAGTCACTCGTGAGGTCCTATTCTCGACGTTAAATGGCCTCGGCGATGGTATGCAGAGCGTGCTCTTGGTGGATGATCGTGCAGATACCCTGCGCCTCTTTGCCCGAATGCTCTCCTCCGCAGAGCGGGGTTATCGTATCCTCCGGGCTAGAAGTGGCCAGCGGGCTCTCAGCCTCCTGCGCCAGCGACGCCCCGACGTGATGCTACTTGATCTGATCATGCCCGGTATGGATGGCTTCCAGGTGCTCCAGGAGAAGAGTCAGGACCCCTCTATACGAGACATCCCTGTGGTCGTGGTCACGTCCAGAGATCCAAGCGGCGCTCCGATCGTGAGCGACACGCTGACGGTGACCCGTAGCGGGGGACTCTCTGTGCGAGATCTCTTGGCCTGCATCCAAGCCGTCAGTGAGATACTCTCGCCATCCGTCCGATCTGCTGATCGAGAGCGGCCAAAAAGTTCTGCCGTGTAACAGGCTTGCGCACAAAGTCGCTGGCGCCCAAGGAAAGGGCTAATTCCTCCTGCGCCAGGATAGTGCATACGATGACAGGGATGTCGCTTGTGAGCGGATGCTGCCGCAACCGGCCCAGTATCTCCCACCCGTCTACGTGGGGCATCATCACATCCAGGACGATGATCTGAGGGGAGGACTTTTGCGCCAAGCTCACAGCCTGCTCCGGTTTGCGCGTTCCAATGAGACGATAACGGGTACCTGCGGTATAACGCTGTAACAACTGCAGAGTGCCCACATTGTCGTCAATGACCAGCACAGGGCACTGCTCAAGAGCGGGCAAGGTCAGCAGACTGCTGAACGCTTGGGGGGCGTCTGAGAGAGTCAGCCTGGCTCCACACAGGTCTGATAGCTGGCGGGCCATGTCCAACCGGGCCTTCTCGTCATCCGAGACGGCATTGATCGCAAAAGGAGGTGGCTTCTCTTCCGCTCTGTGTTCGACTCGTATCGAGACCTCAACCTCCCAGGGCAACGCTTCAGCCGCGATATGCACCTTACCGCCCACGGGTGCCTGGGGGATGGCCACGCCGAGCAAATTTAGGAGGATCTGACGCGAGGCAACCGGATCCACAGCTATTGGAGGCACAGTGTCTTCCCCCTTGAGCTCGAGGTTCACCCCATACTGAGCGGTCAATGGCTGAACCAAACTTACCACTTCAGGCAGCGTCTGCCCAAGATCCGTGGGAGTCTCTGGTGGGGCATCCTTCAGCCAGAGTAACTCTTCATTCAGGGCGAGGCTGGCCTCGGCCAGCCGGGTGGCAATCTTTGGATCGGCGTCTTCTTGTTGTCGTCCCTGCAGGTCGAATCGTTCCCTGAGTTGATACACCAACGATTCGAACGCAGCCCGCTGCTCGCGCCTCAGTTGGCGTACGCTTATGCCTAGTTCATCTGCGACGTCTTCTTGACTGAATTGCTCTACGTATCGGTAGTAGACAGCTTCGTAGATCCGCCAGGTGCGCGACTCGGGGGGTTCATCGGCCTCTGGTTCGAGAGCCTCAATGGCTTCAGTGAGGATCTGCCGTATGGCTGAAGGGGTATCGAACTGGTTGGCTACGCCGAATAGGGTGGCTAGCGGGCTACGACGTAAATAACTAGGATCATGTAGGTGGTTCAGCCCACCGCGTAGGTGTTTCAGGAATTGTTCTTTCGTCAGCTTGTCCACTTTGTGTCCTCGTCTTGTCCAAATCTTGACCCTAAATCGCCCACGTAGTCGGGGTTTTGTGCTACAATGACATTATACAGTGGGTAGCCTTCGCTGGCAATGTATTACCTTCGTCGTTCTCAGTTACTTTAGACTATACGGCTGTGTCGTCCGGGGTTCGTACGGAATGGAAAGGGGGTGGCTAAACATCTGGGATAGCAGTAGGGAAAGTATGAACGACGTCGTGTTTCTGGTAGAACTCAAGTAGTGAGGAGGTAGTGACATGAGGAGAGAAAAACTTACCCGCCGGGAGTTCTTACGTCTTTCTGCCGTCGCCGGCACAGGGGCGCTGCTGGCTGGATGTGCCCAGGCGACGTCGACGGAGGAACCGGCTGAAGTGGTGGAAGAGGAAGGGGAAGTTGAGCCCACGCCTGCTCCTCCCGAGAAGAAGCATCTCGTGACCTGGAATGTGGGTGTGGGAAATGAGGAATTCGAACGACAACTACTACAGGATTTCAATGACACACACACTGACATCGAGATCGAGCTTGATCCGGCACTGGCTGGGCTGGCATGGCTGACCGAGGCGATGCAGAAGCTCCGTGTTGCACTGGAGAATAAGGCTGGTCCTGACTTTATCGGGGATATAGACGCTGGTTCGGCCTTGGAAGCCATCGTCGCGTCCGGGGAGGTTATGGATCTGACGCCCGCTTTTGTCCAGTATGGATGGGATGATGTATTCCCCGAGGTATTCGTCGAGCGTGCCACTATCGACGGCAAGATCTATGGTCTTCCGATGACAGTTGAGACAGTGGGACTCTTCTACAACATGGACATGTTTGAGGAACTGGGTCTCTCGGTACCCAAGACCTTCGACGAGTACCTGGATGTCCTGCAAGAGATCAAGGACGCCGGATACTATGGCTATGCGATTGGTCTAGCCGGTGGCTGGCCGTCCGCCTTTATGGCTTCGGCTTTTTGTTATGGAAGCGCTGGCTCTGAGTACCGGGCAGTCTTGAGCGGCGACATGCCCTGGACCGATTGCGACAGGTGTCTTGATGGCCTCGAGGCCTACTACCATATCGTTGAGGCCGGCTATACTAACCCCGACGTCTTGGGCATCGATCAGACGCAGGCCAATGATCTGTTCTTCCAGGGCCAGACGGCCATGACACTCTCCGGACCATGGTCGATCCAGTCGATCCGGGATGCAGAGCCCGACTTTGAGGTAGGTTTCTTCTACATGCCGCCCCTGGATCCCAACACCGACATCCGCACCTTCGGCGGCGAGACTGGAGTGTTGCTGGCGTCTAACCACACGAAGTACCCAGAGGCGGTCTTGGAGTTCTTCGACTGGTTCTTCTCCGAAGAGACAGCGGTCAAGCTGGTGAGAGCGGAAGTGGGCATTGAGCCCATCCCGTTCACCGTGCCAGATGACCTTGATCCCTTGATGGCATATGTTACTAAGGAGACGTTGGCCAACATCGACTCGATAGGCTTTTGGCCTGT
>Ga0180432_10010297_pt1 | contig 11239 bp, 2 predicted proteins | sample SS_ome_10_FD_132414 | JGI IMG/M metagenome (GOLD analysis project Ga0180432, IMG submission 132414) | Hypersaline lake sediment archaeal communities from the Salton Sea, California, USA - SS_1_MS_2 metaG | ecosystem: Environmental > Aquatic > Non-marine Saline and Alkaline > Hypersaline >... | reverse complement strand
GGCTTGATGTCGCGGTGTACCATGCCGTGTTCGTGGGCATAATGCAGACCGAGTGCGGCCTGGCGCACTGCTTCACAGGCGTCGGCCACCCGCAGCGAGCCACAGTGCCGGACCACCTCGTTCAGATTCAGCCCCGCGACACATTCCATCACCAGGAAGTGCGTGCCTTCGACTTCCCCGGCATCGTATGCCTGGATCAGGTTGGGGTGCTCCAGCTTGCCGACTGCCTTCATCTCCCGTTCGAAGCGGGCGACCGCCTGGGGATCCTGCAGTCGGGCGGCCGGCAGCACCTTGACCGCCACCACCTTGTCGAGCTTCGTGTGCAGCGCTTTGTAGACGGCCCCCATGCCGCCCTGGCCGATTCGCTCGAGGAGTTCATATTGCCCCAGTTGCCGGGATTCGGGCATGTCGTCCGGCGGGCCTTTTGCTCCAGACTCGTCTTTGTCGGCAGCCGCAGACTTGATCGCAGCGGCCTCTGCCAGCGCCCGCTTGCACTCCGGCTCGTCAACGTAGTTGAATGCCGATGCCGGCCTGCGCAATGAACAAATCAATGCATCGCTGGCAGATTCCAACTCATCGGCAATCAATTGGCAGCGTGGGCACTCCCGCAGGTGGCGGCTGAGCCGTTCCATCTCCTCCTCGCCCACTCTGCCCAACATGTAGGCGAGGATTTGATCGCGGGTGGGACAGCCGGCAGCCTGCATGTTTCTGGCCTCTTGTCGACAAATAGTCGCTTGATGCAAGCGGGTTTACGCCGCATTCATTGGCCGAACCGGGCGGCGTACATCAAGGGCCTCTCCCCTTTATAAATCAACGCCAGATCGTGACGCGAATCACGGCCCCCGAGCCGGCCACCCGTCTCTTGCGGCAGAATACACTGCAATCAAAGGCGGACCACCTCCACCGGGTGGGTCGCTTGACTGCATCCCCGACTTACGGCACCACCAATAAATGGCCGGGCCGAATAGCCTGACCACTCGGCGCCAAGCGTTAGGATCTTCAGCCCTGAGCCGGCTCAGGAGGGTAGAGGAAATCGAACTGGCGCCGGCCGGAACGCCCGATTGATCTGCATACGGCTCCTGCATGGTTTGGCGACTTCTCCTGCCTTGCCGCGGACAACGGAAGCACAAGCAAGGCCGCTTTGAGCGAGCCCGACCTCAGGCGGCATTCATACCCCCCTCCCGATGATTCTAGCCCGTCACAGCTCAGTAGTCAATCGCCAAGGGACAACGGAGACTTCTGCCCAAGGGCATGCAATCGGCTGCCCTGGCGGAACAACGCCTGAAGGGGCTGGAAGCTGCGCACAGCACCCACGAATCCAAGTGTCCTGAGGTACCGACCCCGTCTTCCCACATCGTTAGAGATCAAGCCCGTCTCTTGGCACCATCACATGTGCCCATAGGGTCGTATTACACCCCACGCCAGTGCCCAGTTCTTGTCGCATCCGCACCAGCGTTTGACATTGTGCAGTGTCGTTGGTCATTGTGGTAACGGAAATCACGTGCTGTCCCAAAACCCGCGTTCCGCAGGAAGGACACAACCCATGCATTCTACCCAAACGTTGCCCCTTGACACGCCCCGACGCGATGCTCATAGTTAGATTTGTGATTACAGTGCTTGTGAGGGAGATTCGGACTATCAAATCGTAGAGGGGAACGCCATGAGAGGCCGACTTGCCGGCTGCCGCAATCGTCGTCGCACCGATCTGAAGATCGACAAGAGAACAACCCGTTCTTGCCGGTCGCGAAGAGTTTCCCTGGAAGTGCTTGAACAGCGGACCCTGTTGTCGGTCAATCCTCACGCATTTTTCCCGGTGGAGTTGTTTGACGCGGGGTTGCGTCCCCAGGACGTCGCCGTAGGCGATCTGGACGGCGATGGCCGCTTGGACGTGGTGACTGCCAACTTCGACAGCGACAGCGTTTCAGTGCTTCTGAACACCGGCCACGGGCAGTTCGCGGCCCCGGTCGACCTGCCCGTCGGCGACCACCCCAGCTCAGTCGCACTGGGTGATCTCAACGGTGATCAGGAGCTCGATATGGTAGCGGTCAACTCCTGGTCCAACACGGTCTCTACATTCTTGGGTAACGGCGACGGTACGTTCCAGGGTCCATTACTGCACGATGCTGGTCTCGGTCCGCTATGTGTGGTCCTCGGCGATCTCAACGGCGACGGGGCAGCGGAGATCGTGGCTACGGTCTCATGGGCCGAGGAGTACGAACCGGGCGATCCCGCCGACTTCGATCCCGAAGACCCCGATCCGTTGATTCCCTTGGGTAACCAGGTGGCCGTCCTCTGGAACGACGGAAACGGGGGCTTCGGAAACCTGCAAACGCTTGAAGTCGGTCTGGGGCCGGCCTCTGTGGCTTTGGAGGATCTGGATGGTGACGGGGATTCAGACATCGTCACGGCGAACTACTATGACGACAACGTCTCGGTCGTCTTGAACAACGGCGACGAAACGTTTGCCGAACAGGTGGTCTACGAGGTGATCGTCGGCGCGCCCGCCCTGCCCGAGTGCGTCGACCTGGGCGACGTGGACGGCGACGGAGCGGCCGACATTGTCACCGCCAATTCCCATGACGACAGCGTGTCGGTCCTCTTCGGCAACGGGGACGGAACGTTCGACGAGGCCGGCCAGACGTGCTGGGCCGTTGGGGAGCATCCCATGTCGGTCGCGCTGGAGGATTTCAACGGCAACGGGCGGCAGGACATCGTTACCGCAAATCTGGGTAGTGGCGACATCTCGGTTCTTTCCGGCCGACCGGAGAGAACCCTCGATGAGGCAAGCACTTACGGTGTCGGATACGCCTGTTGCGCCCTGGCAACCGGCGACGTCAACGGCGACGGGGCCGTCGACATCGTGGGCGCCAACGCGGGCACGTTCTTCGGCTCGCCCGACTGCCAGGGAACCGTATCCATCCTCATGGGCAACAGCGACGGCACGATCGGCGATGGCCGGTTCGTGGACCGGATAACCTGTAATCTCGGCGATGCCTCCTGGTGTTTCGCCACACTGGGCGACGTCGACGGCGACGACGTGCCCGACCTCGTCACCGCGAGCCGGAACGACGGTACCGTCTCCGTTCAGTTGGGCCGGAGGGACGGCACGTTCGGGAGTGAGCAGACGTACGATGTCGGCGCCGGGCCCTGTTTTGTGGCTCTCGGCGATGTGAACAACGACGCCATGTTGGACGTCGTCACTGCCAACTACGCCGACGACACTGTCTCCGTGCTGCTGCAGGAGGTCGGCGGCGGCTTCGACGACGCGGGGCCTTATGCCGTGGGCAACGGGCCCCTTTCGGTCGCCCTTGGTGACATCGACGGCAACCAGAGGCTCGATATCGTAACGGCCAATTCACGTTCCGACACGGTCTCTGTCCTGCTGCAAGCTGCCAACGGCACGTTCCAGGATCAAGGGCCCTACGACGTCGACGCCGGGCCCTGTTCTGTTGCTCTCGGCGACTTGGACGGCCATAACGGGTTGGACATCGTCACTGCGAACTATGCCGAGGATACCGTCTCGGTGCTGCTGCGAAATGAACTGGGTGGCTTCGACAGGCAGCCTGATTCTTCCGTCGGCGACGGCCCCCGTTCCGTCGCCCTTGGTGATCTCAACGGGGACCAGCGGCTCGATGTAGTGACGGCCGATTTCCTGTCCAACACGGTTTCCGTGTCTTTGGGCGACGGCACCTTTCCCCTGGCCGCGCCGCAGGATTACGAAGTGGGGCTCGGCCCTTACAGCCTGGCACTCGGCGATCTGGACGGTGACGGCGCGCCGGATATCGCCACGGCCAACGCGTCGGACCACTCGGCTTCGGTGCGCTGGAATAACGGCCAGGGACAGTTCGACGAGGAGTCGGTATACGCCGTCGACGACAACCCCTTGTCGATCGCCCTCAGTGACCTCAACGGCGATCAGGCCCTCGATATCGTCACCGGAAACAGCGAACTGGTTCCGGCAGACAACGACCTGGGCGATCTGGACCCCGGCAACCCCGACGACGCCGACACGGTGTCGATACTGCTCAACCGCCACTTGGGCAAGATCGACTACCGCGATATCAGCGACGTGAGATTGACCGAGGGCGATCACTGGTACCGCCTGCAAACCGTGCGCGACGGGTTTCTCACCCTGATTGGAAGCGCCGCCGCCGGCATGGATCTGACGCTATACGATGCCGATTTCAACGAGCTGGGCACTTCCCAGCCCGACAACGCGCCGAACGTCAACCACCAGCGGGTCGATCATCCGGCCAGCGGTGAGACGTTCTACTACTTCCGGATCAACGTGGCCGCAGATACAGAGGTCGACCTGTGCATCGCCAACCTGGTGCACTACGACCCGGTCGCCGACACTCTCACCGTTATGGGGCATGCCGGTGAGGATCGGTTCGAGTTTGTCCAGGACCCGGCCTTCCAGTTGACCATCAACTGTGCCACGTATCCCTTCGCCCAGCATCCGTTCGATCTGGGCGACGTGCAACTGGCCACGTTCGACGGGCTGGGTGGGCGCAACACGGCCGAGGTGCACGGGTCAGCCGGCAAGGATGTCGCCACCATGCAACCCACGACTGCCTCGCTGACGAGGACGGGACTCACGGTCGACGTAACAAACGCCGCCGAGATCGCCATTTTCGGCCATGGTGGGGGCGACGTGGCCCACATGCACGACTCGCCGGGCGACGACACGTTTACGGCCGATGCCACGGGCCAGGCGTCGATGCGACCGACCGATCCGGGCGACGACAGTTATCTCCTCGAGGTGGAGGGTTTTCGGTACATAAACGGCCACGCCTCCTCGACCGGAGGCGACATCGCCCTGCTCTCCGACGATCCCATCACGGCCGATACGCTCGAGGGCAAGCCCGATTCCGTCAAACTCTACGGCCCCAGTTTTTACAGCCGGGCGCTGGTGTTCGAGCAAGTCGAAGCCACGGCCACGCCGGGGCAGCACGATTGGGCCTATCTGGACGACTCGGCTGGCGACGACAACTTCGTGGGCGGCCTCAACGCCCCCGGTCTGCCCGGCGGGATGGACGCCGTGCTCTCCGGCATCACGCCGGCCGGCCACAGTTTCTACAATGCGGTCGGCGGCTTCCGGCACGTGGATGCCTACGCCTCAACCGGCGACGACGTCGCCCGACTCTACGACTCCGACGCCCAAGACACGTTCAAAGGCTCTCCAACCTGGTCGGTGATATACAACATCCAGGCTGCCCATCGGGCAAACGGCTTCCCCGTCGTGCACGGCTTTTCGACCGTCGGCGACGACACGGCCCACTTGTACGGCCTTACCAGCAACACAGAAACCGACGAGTTCATCGCCCGACCGACGCAGGCCAAGCTGTCGAACTCCACCTACTACACCCGGGCCCTCGATTTCCGATACGTCCACGCCCATTCCAACGGCGGCCCCGATATCGCCCACCTGTTCGGCTCCGCCGGCGACGATGTGTTCATCGCCAACCCGACCCAGGCGAAGCTGTACGACACGAATTTCTACAACCGGGCCCTCGGCTTCCCGGAAGTGCATGCCTACTACGACCCCGACTCCGGAAACGACGTGGCCCATCTTCGCGGCTCGGCGGGCGATGATGCGTTCGAGGCCGATGCCGATTCGGCCAGGCTATCGGGAACCACGGTCGACGGGCCGTTCGACAACACCGCACATGAATTCCCCAACGTGTACGCCCAATTGAAAGAGGGCAACGATACCGCCACGCTCACCGGCCAAATCGGCAACGCGCTAAAGTCGCTCGATGGCGGCCCGGGCGACGATCTCTATGTACTGTCGATGGAAAACACCACAACAACGCTCGTGGATTCCGGCGGCGTGGATACATTCGATTTCTCCCACCAGGATGAGGGAATCTATATTGAACTCGATTTTGACCCTCCGCAGATGATCGACTCGGACAACATCTTGACGCTCGACGGTACATTCGAAAACGTCATCGGCACGCCCTTTGACGATTCCATCGGCGGAAACGGCGCCGACAACTGCTTGTGGGGTGGCGCGGGCTTTGACGCCATCGATGGCTTCGAAGGTGACGACATCCTCTTCGGCGAGGACGGTGATGATTGGCTCTGGGGGGAAGGAGGCTCCGATCAACTCTACGGCGGCCAGGGAAACGACAGGCTCCAGGGCCTCGGAGGAAACGATGTACTCGACGGCGGCGCAGGAAGCGACCAACTCTGGGGCAGCTCAGGAAACGATGTACTCCATGGCGGTGCGGGTGACGATAGCCTGTTCGGCGATGGCGGCGATGACTCGCTCGACGGTGGGGCAGGTAGTGACTTGCTCAGCGGCAGCACTGGCAATAACCAGCTTGCCGGCGGCGCCGGCAACGATACCTACGAAATCTCGGTCACGGGCAGTGCCGACACGGTCGACGAATCGCCGTTCGACGACGGCATCGATACACTGGACTTCTCCGACGCCACAGTGGGTGTCACCGTCGACCTGGCTCTCGACGCTGGCCAACAGCAAGTGATCAACGTGGCCAACAACAGCCGGCTGTCGATCATCGGTACCATTGAGAAGGTCATCGGAACCGACTTCGAGGACGTGATCTCCGGAAACGGCGTCCGTAATTTCCTCTTCGGCGAGGGCGGAAACGACTTCCTCGAAGGCCGTGGCGGAAACGACGTGCTCGTCGGCGGCGAAGACGATGATCTCCTCAGCGATGACTCGGGCGATAACCAGCTTGTGGGCCGCGCGGGCAACGATACGTACCGGATCTCGGTAACCGGCGGTTCCGACACGGTGGACGAATCGCCGGCCGACGACGGCACCGACACGCTCGATTTTTCCGCGGCCGCGGTATCGGTCTCGGTCGACCTGGCCCTGGACGCGGGTGAAGAGCAGGTGATCAACGCGGCCAACAACAGCCGCCTCTCGATCACCGGCACGATCGAAAACGCCATCGGCACGAACTTCGATGATACGATACTCGGCAACGCGGCCGACAACATCCTCGAAGGCGGCGCGGGGAACGATACGCTCGATGGCCGCGAGGGCGCGGACCAGCTTGCCGGAGGTCCGGGCGACGACCAACTCCTTGGCGGTCCGGGAAACGACCAACTCGACGGTGGTGCAGACAACGACGTCCTCGCCGGCGGCGCGGGTGAGGATCTTCTGGATGGTGGGACCGGCAACGATCAGCTTAGTGGTGACGGCGACAACGATTCTCTTGCAGGCGGCGACGGGGACGATCTGCTCGACGACGGTGCCGGCGACGACCAGTTGGCCGGCGGCCGGGGAAATGACACCTACCTGCTGGGCGTTGCCGGCGGTACCGAGTCGGTCAGCGAACTGCCCGACGACAACGGCGTCGACACGCTCGACTTCTCCACGGCCCCGCTGGCAGTGACCGTCGACCTTGCCAATGGCGGCGCGCAGCCGATCGCACTGGGCAACATCTTAACCCTAGCCGGCACAATCGAGAACGTTGTTGGCACGCCCTTTGACGACGTGATTGACGGAAACGCCGCCGACAACAATCTTCAGGGCGGTGCTGGCAACGACAGCCTGTTCGGCGCCGGCGGCAACGACACGCTCGGTGACGGCCCCGGCGACGATGTGCTTCTCGGCGGTGCCGGCAGCGATACATACCAGTTGTCGGTCACCGGCGGTGCCGACACGGTCGACGAATCGCCGGCCGACAACGGCGTCGACACCCTGGACTTTTCCGCCTCGGACGTGGGCGTGGCAGTCGACCTGATGGCTGCCGGGCCGCAGCCGATCGCCGCAGGAAACACTTTGACGCTCATCGACACGATTGAAAACGTCATCGGCACGCCGCTGGGCGACACAATCAACGGAAACCTGGTGGACAACGTCCTCGTGGGCGGCAAAGGCAACGACCTGCTCAACGGGTTGGCAGGCGCCGACGATACGCTGATCGGCGGCCCGGGCGATGATACTTACGAACTCTGGCTTCCCGGCGGGGCTGTCACAGTGGATGAGTCACCACTGGACGACGGCATCGACACGCTGCAATTCTCCGTCGCTGACGCAGGCGAAGGCGTGACCCTCGATCTGGCCCTGGCCGGGCCGCAGTGGATCACCTCCACGACTGTTCTGACAATTATCGGCACGATCGAGAACGTCAACGGCACCAGCTTCGACGACCTGATCCGAGGCAACGCCGCCGACAACGTCCTGAACGGTCTCCAGGGTAGTGATATCCTTCTCGGGCGCAAAGGCTTGGACCAGCTCGTCGGCGGAGACGAGCGCGATATCCTCATCGGCGGCCCTGACAGCGACATTCTGTTCGGTGAAGCAGACGACGATATCCTCATCGGCGGAACTACCGATTACGACGCCAACGACGCCGCGCTGCTGGCCATCCTGGCCGAATGGACCTCGGCCAACTCGATCGACGACCGCATCAACCACCTGGCTGGCGGCGGCGGCCTGAACGACCCGTGGCTCCTCAGGCTGGGTGTCGAGGTGCACGACGACGGGGCGACCGACACACTGACCGGTGGGCCGGGCGCGGACTGGTTCTTCCTGTTCCCCGGCGACAACGACACCGATCGCGGACCCCAGGACCGCCCGTGGCCGTAAACGATCCGGCCGGGTGCCACTGCTGGCTTGTCCAGCAGTGTTTTGCGGCGGTTATGCTTCGCACTGCTGGACAAGCCAGCAGTGGCACCCGGCGATACGCCGGTGCCGGCGGGCGCAACCGCCCTCCGTTCAGCCCAGATGGGCCGAGTCTATTGCCGCGGTTTCTTCGGCAGAAATTTTGGCGGCCGGCTCGTCGAGGTCGAGCCCACCGCGCCCCCGGGCAAACGACAACAGCCCTTCCACGATCAGCCAGAGCGACATCGCCAGCACGACCAGCGTAACGCCCGTCAGCGTCCACTGGTTGAACCGCGTCAGGCTCGGATTGTGCCAGAAGCCGCGCAGCATCACCCCAATCGCCCACATCGCCATTGCCAACATGATAACCATGGGCACGAGCGTGTATCCCACCGGGCGGCGGAGCTTGTAGAGGAAGACACTGATAGTGAGCAGCGTCAGGCCGGCCAACAACTGGTTGGTGGTGCCGAAGAGGGTCCAGAGGGTTTTTCCGGCGGGCACCAGTCCGAAGAAGGCAATCGCCGCCACGGCCACCAGGGAGCCGAAGTAACGGTTGGCCAGTTTTTCGAGTCCCACGGAGCGGCAGATCGCCTCGACGTTGAATCGCAACAGGCGGGTGGCCGTATCGAGGGTAGTCATGGCGAAGGCAACGATGGTGACCGCCAGGAGGGCGGTTCCATATTCCGTGGGGACACCGACCTTGGCGAGGAAGTGCCCGCCGCCACGAACCACCGCGCTGAGCTGCACGGCCAGTCCCGCGCCGCCTATGCTCTTCCAGCTTCCGTATTCGCCGCCGGCCTGCCATGCGGCGGCTCCCAGGCCGGCCGCGCAAGCCATGATCACCAGGATGGCCAACACGCCCTCGGTGAGCATGGCGCCGTAGCCGATCAGGTGTGCGTCGGTCTCGCGGTTGATCTGGCGAACCGTGGTCCCGCTGGAAACAAGCGAATGGAAGCCGCTCACGGCGCCGCAGGCGATGGTCACAAACAATAGCGGCAGCCAGGATGGTGCCTTTGCCACGTCGGCCAGGTTCTCGCCCGCCGCAAGCGGTTGCAGGGGCACGTCGGGTCGAAACGCGGCCGCGTCGATGTGATTTTCCGGACTGCCCGTCACCGCGGCGAGGATCAAGCCCGTGAACAACGTTGCCAGGGCAAAGTAGAGCTGGAAGCTGTTGATGTAGTCGCGGGGTTGCAGGAGGAGCCAGACGGGCAGCACGGAGGCGATGAAGGCGTATGCCAGGAGCGTGTAGATCCACCATTTTTGGGTAGTGGCGACGGCGGTTCCCACGTCGTCGGCTGCCGCCTCGTTGCCGATCGCTCGAAGGTGTTTGACGGCCGCGGCGGCACCGTAGGGTTTTTCGAAGCCCGGCGTGTCGGCTGTCGGCTTTGCATCCCAGGCGGCGTCCAATGCTTGCCGCGTTTCAGAGGAGGCAAACCACTGGTAGGTGGGTACCGGTTGCTGCACGCCCCAGAAGATCAACCCGGCAAAAAGCACAAGCCCCACGACCGTTGCCGGGCCCAAGGCGACCTTGAGCTTGTAGACCGATATCCCGATTCCCACGGCCACCAGCATCAGGCCGAAGGAGGGCATGATGGCGTCGGGGTTAAAGTTTACGAACAGGCCGGAGATTGCGTTGACGAAGGCGCCCATCGCCAGTGCCAGGAGAAAGAAGATGATCAGAAGCGCCAACAGCCGCGCCCTCGGCCCCATGAGCTCGCGGCAGACGTCGCCGATGGTGCGGCCCTTGAAACGAAGGCTGACGGCCAGTGCTCCCAGGTCGTGGACCGCCCCGATGAAAATGCTGCCAATTACCACCCAAAGCACGGCGGGCAACCAACCCCAGATCACGGCAATTGCCGGTCCCAGGATCGGTCCCAGTCCGGCTATGGAGGCGAAGTGGTGTCCGAAGAGGACAGGGACCCTGGTGGGAACGTAGTCGACGCCATCTTCCAAAGTGTGCGCGGGGGTGGGCCGACGGGGATCAAGTTGGTAGACTCGCCGTGCGATGAAACGCCCATAAGTGATAAATGCAAGGATCAAGGCCGCAAACGCGATTACCGTCACCAACGCTGCATTTTCTATCATGCCGTATTCCTTGTTAAGCTGTGAATCACCAAGTATGTGCTGGCGGCACCGGCATGCTACCGCTACAGGGGGGTACTGCCGGTTTGCTGTTCGGCCGATCCGTGTCTAACCATAACCCGGCCCCCCATTTCAGGCAAGCGCAAGGCATGGACGAGATTATCACAGACCATATAATGGGCGGCTTAACCTGAGTTCAAGACCGGGATGCGCAGGCCGCTAAAAAGGAAATGTCTCGATGGCAGAGAAGGTCATCATTATCGGTAGCGGGCCGGCCGCCTGGACGGCAGCCATCTACTCGGCCCGCGCCGCACTGGAACCATTGGTCTTCGAGGGTGCAATCAGTGAGGAGAACCGGCTGGCCGGCACCCTTCCGCTGGGTCAGTTGGCCCTGACGACCGAAGTGGAAAACTATCCCGGATTTCCCACCGGCGACTTGGAAGTCTATTTGGACAGTGCGATCGAAAGAAACAAGCGGATGTACATGGCACCACATGCCAAGGAGGGTGTCAGCGGGCCGGAACTGATGGAACTGATGCGCCAGCAGGCCGTCAACTTCGGCGCCCGGGT
>Ga0180432_10010295_pt1 | contig 11241 bp, 10 predicted proteins | sample SS_ome_10_FD_132414 | JGI IMG/M metagenome (GOLD analysis project Ga0180432, IMG submission 132414) | Hypersaline lake sediment archaeal communities from the Salton Sea, California, USA - SS_1_MS_2 metaG | ecosystem: Environmental > Aquatic > Non-marine Saline and Alkaline > Hypersaline >... | reverse complement strand
GCCTCCCAGGTAAGTCTGCTTCTCGGCGATGAAGTGTCCACCCTCGCCCTTCTTGCAGAAGCCCAAATCCTCGTAGGCCATGATCTCGGCGATGGTGAAGCAGTCGTGCACGTCGGCCACCTTGATGTCAGAGGGGCCCACCCCGGCCATCTGGTAGGCCTGCTTGGAGGCCTCCACCGCCGAGGGCAGCCCCACCATGTTGGGGCGGCGCAGCACCGACATGGTGGTGGTGGCGCAGCCCAGACCGTCCAGCCAGACCACCCGGTCGCCGGCGATGGCCTTGGCGCGCTCCTCCTCGGCCAGGATGACCGAGGCCGCCCCGTCGGCGTTGGCGCAGCAGTCGAAGATCCCGAAGGGCGCGGCCACCGGAGCGGAGGCCAGGCACTTCTCCATGGTCACTTCCTTCTGGAACATGGCCTTCTTGTTCCTGGCCCCGTAGTAGTGGTTTTTCACCGCCACCGCGGCCAGCTGCTCCTTGGTGGTGCCGAACTCGTGCATGTGCCGGTGGGCGAACATTGCGTAGTAGCCCGGGAAGGTGGTGCCGAAGATCGACTCCCACTGCACCTCCCCCACCCGGCCCATCAACGCCAGGATCTCCGGGGTCTTCAGCTCGGTCATCTTCTGGCAGCCCACCACCGCTATCACCTTGTGCAGCCCCGCCTGGATCTCCGACCAGGCGGTGCGGATGGCCGCCGATCCCGAGGCGCAGGCCACCTCGGTCAGCCAGGTGGGCTTGGGGTTCATATCCAGGTACTCCTGGATAACCCCGGCCAGCGACCGCTGCTTGTGATACTCCGGCACCGCCCCGATCACCGTGGCGTCGACATCCTTGCGCTCGATCTTGGCGTCGGTGAGCGCTTCCGCAAACGCCTCGAACGCCAACTCCTGAACCGAAGCATCACTCCGCTTCCCGAACCTCCCATGCCCAATTCCAACAATCCCGATTCGTGCCATAATATTCCCTCGTGTCCGTGTCCGCGTCCGTGTCCGGATGTTAGATATACTGCCCCCCATCAACTTTAATCACCTCGCCGGTAACATGCCGCGACATGTCCGAGCACAAGAAAGCCACCACCCAGGCCACCTCCTCCGACTCGGCGATCCTCCCCAGCACCGTCTCGTTAACGGCGATTTTAATAAACTCCGGCGGAATGTTGGCCGCCATCTCGGTCTTGACCATCCCGGGTGCCACCACGTTGACGTTGACGTTGAAACGCCCCAGTTCCTTGGCCAGGGCCTTGCTCATGGCGATGATCCCGCCCTTGGAAGCCGAGTAGTTGGTCTGGGCGAACTTGCCGCGCAGGCCGTTGATCGAGGAGAGGTTGACGATCTTGCCGTAGCGGTTCTCCTTGAAGACCTTGGCCGCCGCCCGGTTGTAAGTGAAGTAGCCCTTCAGGTTGGTGTTGATCACCGTGTCCCACTGCTTCTCGGACATCTTCCAGATCACCCCGTCCCAGGTGACCCCGGCGTTGCACACCAGGGCGTGCAGGCCGCCGAACTCTTTCACCACCGAGTCGACGGTCTTCTCGGCCTCGTCGAACACCGAGGCGTCGGTCTTGATCACCATGGACCGGCAACCCATCTTCTTGATCTGCTCGGCGACCTTGTTGGCGTCGTCCACCCGGCTGCGGCAGGTCATGGCCACGTCGGCCCCCAGCCGGCCCAGCTCCAGCGAGATGGACGCGCCGATCCCCCGGCTCCCGCCGGTCACCAGAACAGTCTTGCCCTTGAGTCCTATATCCATTCCCGGCCTCCTAGCTCACGTCAACCTTGATCACCATGGCGCCCGAGCTGTCGCCGGCGGCGCAGCCGGTGAACAGGCCCCAGCCGCCTCCCAGGATGGAAAGCTCCTCGATCAGCTCGATGATCCCGCGCATGCCGGTGGGCCCCTGCGGGTGGCCCCAGATCAGCGAGCAGCCGTAGCGGTTCATGTTTTTCAGATCGATGCCGTACTCCTTGGACAAAAACACGTCGTTGACGCAGAAGGGGGTGTGGCTGGTCATGGCCTTGATGTCCTTGACGCCGATGCCGGCGCGCTCGAGCACCAGCTTCACCGCCGGGCCGTTGGCCATGGGCATGAAGGCCGGCTTGACCCGGGCCTGGGCGTGGGCCACCACCTGGATCTCCACCTTGGGATCCCGGGAGAGCTCCTTGGCCTTGTCCCGGGTGGTGACCACCACGCCGGCGTTGCCGTCGGCCGGGAAGGTCTGGGTGCCGAAGGTCACCGTGCCGCCCTCCACCACCGGCTTCAGCCTGGCCAGCCCTTCGGCGGTGGTGGGGAAGACCCCCTCGTCGGTGTTCACGGTGGCCAGCACCTTGCGGCCCCGCTTGTCCTTCACCTCGATCGGCGAGATCATGTAGCGCTTCTGGAAGGCCCGGTCGTCCTTCAGCGCGTTCTGGTACTGCTCGTAGCGCATCAGGGCCACCTCGTCCTGGATGGAGCGCTCGATCCCATGCTCCTTGGCCACGTTCTCGGCGGTGATGAACATGGGCTTGCGGCCGACCGGATCGAATCCGAAGTTGTCCAGCACCCAGTCCTCGGAATCCACCGTGCCGCCCTGTCCCTGCAGGTCGGGGTAGACCAGGTGGGGGCCGTTGGAGCACTTGTCGGCGGTGACCGCCAGAAAGACGCTGGCGCTCTTGGTGACGATCTCTTGGGCCGCGTAGGCAATGCTGCGCACGCCGGTGGCGCAGGCCTGCGAAAGCATTGGCGCGGGAATGTCCCTCAGGCCGATAGCCGCAGTCATCCAGGGCCCGCCGTAGAAACAATGGTGGGAGGGAATGGTCAGCCCCAGACACGCGCCGTCAAAAACTTCCAGCGGAACGCTGCGCTCCTTGAGCGCCCTTTTCGCGATCTCGGCGGCGAAGGGAATCGGCTCCAGCGTCTTGAAGCTCATCTGCCACTTGGAAAACGGTGTGGACCAATAACAACCGTAGGGAATGTAGGCGTCTTGGAACTGCATCTTACGCTCCTTTTCAAAAAGGCAGTAATTGTGAGAACAAGCGTTCGAGAAATAGCTAAGGCCCGGTTGGGTGTCAAGCGAAACCGCCTACCGAGCGGCAATTTGACCGCCTTTCGGTCAAATACGCACACCGGGGCAGATCGCTGATGGGAGTGGCGGGCACCCATCCGACCCTGTTTTGTAAGTTTGACCATGCAATGGTCAAAATGGCACCTTTCGTTCCGGCGACCCTTTGATCGATTTCGACGGGGCATACCGCTCTGGTGGCAATTTGACCGGCTTTCGGTCATATCAACGCTCTGCAATGGTTTCGGGCCACGGCGGCGCCGGGGCGTTGGAATATTTGTTTGACAAATTAACCGCAAGGTGGTCAAATGTACACTATGATCGCCAGGCATTTGCAACCTTTACTCAAGGACGCCGTATCACGTTTTCCCCTGGTTTTCCTGCTGGGTGCGCGCGGGGCGGGCAAGGGCCAACTGGTCGAATCCCTGGACAAGCGGAGGAAGGTGTTCTCGCTGGATCACCGGGCGACTCTGGACGCGGCCCTGGCCGACCCGCACGGCTTTTTAAACGACGCCGGTCCGGCGGCTACCATTCTGGAGGTGCAACGGGCTCCCCGACTGGTTACAACCGCCAAGGAACGAACCGGCCAGCCGGGGGCGGCCTTGCTTACTTCATCTGTTCATTATGACGGATTAACCGACATACCGGAGAATAAGAAGGGAAGCGTGGCGGTGTTCGATCTGCCGCCCTTGTCATGGGCGGAGCAATGCAAGCGGCCAACTCCTAAGGTTACCGATCATCTCTTCGAGGCCGGATCCTCCAAGGACGTCCTCTCGCGGATTTTGAAAAACTGCCGGGACCGGTCGGCGGAGATCAAGCGGCAGATTGCAGCCGGAGGGTTTCCGGCGCTTGCGGCCGCCAAGACCCCTTCCCGGCGCCGGGCCTGGTTCGAGGCCTACCGGGAGGAGCTCATCGAAAGGGTGGTTCCCCAGGCGGCCAAGATCGACAACCCGCCGGGATTCAACCGGCTGCTGCTGGCGCTGGCCCGTCACACCGGGAAGGCGCTCAACGTCCTGGAACTGGCCCGGGAGGTGAGCCTGCCCAACACCTCACTGCGGCGCTACCTGGACGTCCTGCAGAAGACCCGTCACGTGTTCGTGCTCAAGCCCTACAAGAAGAAATCCACCAAACGCCTGGCCCGCACCGCCAAGGTGTACTTGTGCGATACCGGCCTGGCCGGAATGCTATCTCCAAAGGAACCCGACTTGAACCTCATCGAGACCTGGGCGGCGGCGGAGATCCGCAAGGTGCTGGCCGCGGCCCCTTGGCACACCTACCTGTGGAACTTCCGCACCCGCACCGGGCGCGAGGTGGACTTCCTGCTCGAGCGCGAGTACCGCCTGGTGGGCGTCGACGTCCTGTGGAAAAAGGAGTTCACCCCCGCCGACCTGGCCGGCCTGCGCTCCTGCCGCGAGGCGGTCGGTGACCGATTCCGCATGGGCGTCCTGCTTTACCGCGGCACCGAGGCGGTAGCGGTGGATGCTTCTACTTTGGCTCTCCCCTTTCCTGTCTTCTTCGGAATCGAAGGCTGAGAAGTAATCCCAGCAGGAGAAAAGCCAGGTTTCCCGGTCCGGCGGCACCGGTGGCGGCGCAGCCGCCGCCACCCCCGCCGCCGTCGTCCTGGCATATGGCCTCCGGGATGCAGTCGTCATCCTCGCAGTCGGTGGCACCGTCCCGGTCGTCGTCCAGCCCGTTGTTGCAGTTTTCAGCGGGTGCAGGCGCGCAGGCCGGAATACCGGCGCAGTCGGAGTCTTCGCAGTCGGCGTCGCCGTCTTTGTCGTCGTCGGTCTGGTTGGTACAGTCCTCAACCGGAATCTGGCAGGCGGGGTCATCGTCACAGTTGGGGTCGGCGCAGTCGATGCGGCCGTCGTAGTCGTCATCGACTCCGTTGGCACATTCCTCGGGCACGCCGCACATGATGCGCAGATCGAAGCTGTTGGGCTTGTCCCAAGTCTCCACCACCAGGTAGACTCCTCCGGCCGGCATGTCGAATATGATTTGTTCGGCAGTGTTGTAGTCGTAGGAACCGTCCAGGCAGGCTTGGGGATCGCAGGAGTCCCCCGAGGCGGGCAGCAGGAAGAAATCCAGGTCCCCGCCCCTCCCGGGAGTCAGGTCGGCGGTGACATGAGTGCCGACCGGAGCGTCTACCCGAAAAGCCACCTCGGGACCGCTCTCGATGCCGTCCCGCAGGCAACCGTATTCGGTGAAGGCCCAGGCACCACCGTCGGTGGTCGAGTTGACCACGTCGGAACAGCGGATGGCCGGGGCGGTCTCACAGGTGTCCGGGCAGGAGGCGTCGGTGGCGCACTCCCGGTCGGCGCAGTCAATCTGCCCGTCGCCGTCGTCGTCGACGCCGTTGCCACAGACCTCCGGGGCGATGAAGGCGTCGATCCAATCGGCGAAGCGGTCGACGGTGGTGCTGGCACCGTACTGGGCGCAATCCTGGTCACCGTAGGAAGTCACGCCGGCGACGTATTCCACGCCGCCGCGCAAGATGTACGAAGGGCCGCCGGAATCGCCGGAGCAGGGGCCCCCGGGCTGCTGATCGTATCCGAACATCAAGGGATTGACGTATCCGGCGCAGGCTCCCGGGCCGTCGCATACCACGTCGATGGTATCGACCACGTGCAGCTTCACACCCGAAGAATTGTTCTCGTCCCGCCCGAATCCGGAGAAATCCACGTTGGTGACGCCCTGATCGGCGGCGGTCAGACCCAACTCGGCGGGCAGGTAGGGAATCGGTACGATATCCGCCGGCGCGGGGGAGGCCAGGCGCAAGAGGGCTATGTCGTTGCGGATCGACTGGCCGCTGTAGTCCGGATGAACCTCTCCCTCGACGCTCGCCCGGTATTCGCCGCTTTGGCGCACGTCGTTGCCGAAGAAGACGTAGGGGTTGCCCGAAGTGGACTGAAGGCAGTGCCCGGCGGTCAGCACCACCGTCTCGGTGATCAGCGACCCGCTGCAAAAAAAGCTCCCGTTGGGCCCCTGGGTCAGGGCCACGGTGGCCATATGCGCCGGGTTGGTGTCCGGCGAGCCGTAGACGATCGGCCGGCCGAAAGTCTTGTAATTCCAGTCCCCTTCACCGCAGGCCAGGGGTATCAGACCCAGGGCAACAGCAACAGCCAGAATCTTCTGCATGGCAAACCTCCTCGGTCGGCAGGGATGCACAGCAATCCGGTTTCAGGTCTCATTACATTGACCGGCCGGATTCCCGGATGCGGACATTTTTTTGAGCAAAAACTTGGCCTTACGGGTAGGTACGACTCCCCCCGGATACTACATCTCTCTACATCAGCCCCCGCCGACCAGCTTGGCGATGTTGGGCAGGGAAAGGAAGTCGACGGTGATCTTCATCCCGACTACAGCGCTTTGGCCTTGGTTTCCGCGGTGCGGATGCGCTGGGCGGCCTGGCGGCTTCTGTGCAGGCCCAGATCGGACTCCTCGACGAACTCGATGGCCTTGACCTCGCAGAAGCGCACACACTGGGGGTCGCCGTCGCACAGGTCGCATTTGATCACCTTGCGGTCGATGGGAACGAAGTGCACCGCGCCGAAGGGGCACACCGTCACGCAGGTGCGGCAGCCGATGCACTTGTCGTAGTCCAGCTCCACCCGGCCGGTGTCCGGGTTGCGCGTAAGCGCCTTGGACGGGCAGGCGGCGGCGCAGGGGGCGTCCTCGCACTGCTGGCAGACCATGGGGATGTAGACCCCCTCGGACTCCCACTTGACGATGCGGATGCGGCTGCGGGCGGGATTGGAGACGTTGTGGTGCTTGACCGCGCAGACCAGCTCGCACAACCGGCAGCCGGTGCATTTTTCGAAGTCGATCTTCAGGATTTTGTGTGCCATAACCCGCCTCCTCACAACAGATGCGAAGGTTCGCCGGAAAGATCCAGGCGCGACAGGGTTTCGGGCTTGGGAACGCCCTTTTCGTCCAGACCCTTGTGCTGGTAGAACTCGTCGATCATCACCTTGAACTTATCCCGGTCGATCTTGGTCCCCACCACGTCCGGTGCGCCGCGCCGGCAGGGCTCGTCGAAGTAGCGGTGGTTGAGCGTGTCGCCCTTCTTCAAGTCGTCGCGGGTGAGCCCCTCGCGCAGGTTGTAAAGTCGCTCGATCATGTTGCAGCGCTCGGCCACGTCCCAGATCTCCTTGGGGGTGAACTCCAGGCCGGTGTTGTAGTAGATCACCTTGGGCCAGTCCTCGAAGTTGGGCAGGGTGGCCCCCAGAAACAGGGTGTGGTACTTGCAGATGCCCAGGCAGTCCACCGCCATGTAGCAGTTCTCCTGCCAGAAGACCTCCCAGGCCTTGCCCTGGTAGGAGGTGTGCTCGGAGCTCAGCGGTCCGTCGTAGGGGACCGGGCTTCCGTAGATCTTGCGCAGGACCTTCTCGGGCAGGTGATAGAGGTCGATGGCCGGGCGGCTGCGCAGGTGGTCGGAGCCGCGGGACGCGGTGGCCACGTTCAGGGCCAGCGCGGGGGTGGCCCGCTCGTCGGAGTGCAGGTTGGACATGCCCTTGACCTGGATCAGGTAGTCGAAGGAGGTCTTGCCGATCTTCTCGGAGGCGGGGATGCCCCCGTCGGCCAGGGTGTCGCCGAGCCAGCCCTTGCGGGTGCAGATGCGGTGGACCATCTCCAAAAGCGCCTCGTCGTTTGAAAAGCGCAGGTCCAGCCCGTCGGTCTGCTCCTTGGTGAGGATGCCCTCCTCGTAGAGCTCCATGGCCCAGGAGATGATGCTGCCGATCTCCAGGTTGTCCACGCCGTACTGGTCGACTAAGTGGTTGCCGGTCAGCACCGTCACGGCGCTCTTGCAGTCCGGCTCGCCGGCGAAGGCCCCCTGGGAGGTGTACTCGGGCCCTTCGTCGTACTTGCCTTTGTAGGGGCCCGAGGGAATCTTGTACTGGGCCCGGCAGTGCACCTGGCAGCCGAAGCAGCCGGTCATGTGGTAGGGCCCGATGGTCTCCTCGGCGATCTCGTCGATGCGCTCGGGCTCAACGTCGTCGGCGTACTCGAGCTGGTTGTACTGGAAGTTCCTGGTGCGGATGCCTCCCCAGGAGTTGGTGGCCCCCCAGATGAAGGGGGTTCCCAGAGTGCCCTGGGTCTGGTTGACCTTGGAGGAGGTGATCTGGTCGATGAAGCGCTTGTTGTACTCCAGAGCCTCCATCGGGTGGGCGATCTGGATGTCCAGGGTCCCGCGGGCGGCCACCGCCTTGAGGTTCTTCGACCCCATCACGCAGCCCATGCCGGTGCGGCCGCCGGAGTTCTTGATCCCGGTCATCACGTTGGCGAAGCGCACCAGGTTCTCACCCGCCGGGCCGATCACCAGGCCCTTGACCTCCTCGTCGCCGAGCTCTTCGCGGATGGCCCACTGGGTCTCGGTGGTGGCCTTGCCCCACAGGTCCTGGGCGTCGCGGATCTCGATCTCGCCGTTGTGGATGAACAGGTACACCGGCTTTTCGGCCTTGCCCTTGATCACCAGATGGTGGAAGCCGGCCCAGGCCAGTTCGGGCGCGAAGAAGCCGCCCATGTTGGACGAGCCCAGCAGGCCGGTCAGGGGCGACTTGGCCATGATGTGGGTGCGGGCGGTGGCCGAGGCCAGCGTGGAGGTCAGGATCCCCCCGGAGATGATCAGCGGGTTTTGTGGGCTCAGGGGATCGCAGCCCTGCGGCGCGTGGTTGTAAAGCAGGTAGGCGTCCAGGCCCCGCCCGCCGATGAACTTCTTGCGGATCTGGAGGGGAATGGGCTTTATATCGATCTCGCCGCTTTGCAGATCTATGTAGGCAATCTTGCGATTGAGTGCCATCTCACTTCTCCTCCAGTTTCTTCCAGGCTTCCTCGGCCAGCTTCTTGTTGACCTCCCAGACCGGACCTCGGATCCGGGGAAAGTCCGGCCGGATCCAGTGGACCCGGAATTCCATCCCGCACTCCGGGCACTTGACCTGCGTCTGCCCCGCCTCGGGCTGCAGGCGCCCCATGCAACTGGGGTTGTGGCAGCGGAACTTTCCGTACGTGCGGGTCTTGCGCAGGTCTTCGGCGGTGGATTGCTTCTTGTCGTCTACCGGCATGCCGCCCTCCTTGGGTCACCATAGTGAACAACAAACCGAGCAAAGCATAACATAGCCTAACGACATGTCAACAATTATGTTGACAAACTGACATATCCGACTATTATATAAGAAATGACCTATGTTCACCATACTGAACGATGACCACAAGCTATAAAGCCCCCATCGTCAAGAAGGCGTTTTCAATCCTGCGGTTGCTCTCCAAGAGCGAGCCGGGCCTGAGCGTGAGCGACCTGGCCCGGCGGCTTGGAATCGGCAAGAGCACCGTCTTCGGGATCCTCGCGGCCCTGGAAGAGGCGGGCGCCGTCGTCCGCGACGAGGGCACCAAGCGGTACTCGCTGGGACTGGCCCTGTTCGAGCTGGGACGCGCGGTCGAGGCCCGGTTCGACCTTAAAGATCTGGCCCGCCCGTTTATGGAAGATCTTATGGAGAAGACCCGCGAGTCGGTCTTTTTAGGAACCCGCTCCGGCGACACCGTGACCATCCTCGACACCATCGAGTCCACCAAGGATCTGAAGATCACCGCCCCGGTGGGTACACGGGTCCCGCTGCTGGCCGGCGCCATCGGCAAGGCGTACCTGGCCTCCCTCCCCGCGGACCGGGCCGGCAAGTTCCTCCGCAGCCGCAAGCTTCGCAGGTTCACCTCCAACTCCATCACCGATCCGCAGCGGTACCTGGAGGAGGTCGAACGGGCGCGCCTCGACGGGTACGCCCTGGACGACGAGGAGTACATCCGGGGAGTCCGCGCCGTGGCCGCCACCATCGGCAACGGCGGCGGCCGGTCCTCGGCAATCTGGGTGGTGGGTTTCACCCCCAGCCTGAGCGACGACAACCTGAAAAGAATCGCCAAGGAAACCAAACGCACGGCCGCGGCCATCGGCCGGAGCATGCTGGAGCGAAAGACATGAGCTACTTCCAGGTCAACGAAAAATGCAACGGCTGTCTGGCCTGCGTGCAGAACTGCCCCGCCCGGGCGCTGGATTTTTCCGACGACGGCGACCAGCGCACCCTGCTGCACAACATGGCCCGCTGCGCCCGCTGCCTGACCTGCTGGCGGGTCTGCCCCCAGGACGCCATCGAGATCCAACACCTGCTCGAAGGCCCCTGGGATCAGGTGGCCACCTTGAAGCTGGTCCGCTGCAAGGTCTGCGGCGAGCCGGTCTTTTGCGACCGCCTGCCCGGCTCCCTGGAGGCCAAGCTGGTCGACCTGGCCGAGCCCCTGTGCCCGCGCCACCGGGCGCGAAGCCAGGCCGGGAGGCAGACGCCATGATCGTAGCCGACCTCAAGCCGCTCGAGGAAATCGCCGCCTCGGTCGCCGGCTTCCAAAAGGTTCTGGTGCTGGGCTGCGGCGGCTGCGTGACCGTCTGCCGGGTCGGCGGCGACGCCGAGGCCCACGACCTGGCCCGGGAGCTCTCCCATCCCCGGCATTTTCCGGATCCGCCCCCGGAGTTTTGTGTCGACACCATCGAGCGCCAGTGCGAGAACGACCTGCTGAAGGAGTTCTTGAAGATCCCCAAAGGCACCGACGCGATCCTCTCGCTGGCCTGCGGGGTGGGAGTGCAGATGGTCGCCGACGTATTCGAGCCCCTGCCGGTGATCCCGGCGGTCTCCACCACCTTCATGGGCGGCGCCGACGAGCCGGGCGTCTGGCGCGAGAAGTGCAAGGGCTGCGGCGACTGCCTGCTGACCGAAACCGCCGGCATCTGCCCCATCGCCGGCTGCGCCAAGAGCCTGCTCAACGGCCCCTGCGGCGGCTCCCAGGACGGCCACTGCGAGATCGACCCCGAGGTCCCCTGCGCCTGGCTGCGCATCTACGAACGCCTCAAGGCCCAAAACCGCCTGCACCTGATGGACGAGGTGCGCGAGCCCCGCGACTGGCGCAAGGCCGGCTTCGAAGGCCGCCGCGAACGCCGCCGCACCGGCGTCGAGCTGAAATAGTTATTTTCCGGGAGTCTTTTTAGGTTTCAGTTTGTTCTCGAGGCCGGCAGCCTTGTCTTCCGCATGGCGAGCGTGGTCGGTAAAGGCGCCCAGTTCCTTGGCCTTCTTCACCGCGGCCTGGTAACTGCTCAAGGCCTCTTCCTCATACGGCCGGCCCTTGGCGTCCAGCTCCTGCTTGAACACCTGCTGCTGTTCGGGCGCGAGGTTGTCGG
>Ga0180432_10010294_pt1 | contig 11241 bp, 8 predicted proteins | sample SS_ome_10_FD_132414 | JGI IMG/M metagenome (GOLD analysis project Ga0180432, IMG submission 132414) | Hypersaline lake sediment archaeal communities from the Salton Sea, California, USA - SS_1_MS_2 metaG | ecosystem: Environmental > Aquatic > Non-marine Saline and Alkaline > Hypersaline >... | reverse complement strand
GCCTCACGCTGGGTGGACCGCTACGAGAACGTCGGCAAACGGTCGGGCGCGTACTCTTCTGGCTGCTACGACTCGCCGCCCTACATGCTGCTCAACTACACTGGGACCACCGATGCGATGTTCACCTTGGCTCACGAGGCTGGGCACTCGATGCATAGCTGGCTCGCCAAGCAGACGCAGCCATACCATTTGGCGCAGTACGCCATCCTGGTGGCCGAGGTAGCATCTACTGCAAACGAGAGCTTTCTCACGGAGCATCTGCTGGACGTGACCGAGGATCGTGGGACCCGTGCCTACCTCGTGGATCGCTATCTGGATTCATTCCGCGCGACCCTGTTCCGCCAAGTCATGTTCGCCGAGTTCGAGTGGCAGATCCACCGCATGGTGGAAGAGGGTGGGGCGCTGACACCCGAGACGCTCGACGAGGCCTACTATGACCTCGTCCGCCTCTACTATGGGGATGCCATCGCCTTTGACGACATGGATAGGCCCATCTCTTGGGAGTGGGCCCGCGTCGATCATTTCTTCTATGATTTTTACGTGTACAAGTATGCCACGGGGATGGCATCGGCCATCGCGTTGGCAAGACGGATCCTGCACGATGGCCAGCCAGCGCGACGGCGTTATCTGGACCTGTTGCGCTCTGGAGGCAACGGCTACCCTCTAGACTTGCTGCGCCGCGCGGGCGTGGATCTTACGACGCCGCAGCCGGTTGCAGAGGCGCTAGAGGAGTTCGGCCGGATGGTCGACCTGCTAGCGGAACTCACAAGCTAGGGCGGCTGGGTCGCAAGCCTATAGCTTGTACCCGATGTTGCGCAGGAGGTCGTGCCGCCAGGTGACATCCTCGGGTCCTTCGACACCCAGCGGCGGCTCACCGTCGACTACCCCGAGGATACCTCGGCCGAGGTCCGTCTCGCCAATGATGACCTGGGTAGGGTTGGCCGTAGCGCAGTAGATGCAGCAGACTTCGGGGACCATCTTGAGCTGATTGAGGACGTTCACGGGATAGACGCCCTCGCCGAGGAGCAGCACAAAGCTGTGGCCCGCTCCGATGGCGAGGGCGTTGTCGCGTGCCAGGGTGATGAGGTTATCGTCCGTGCCGGTGCATCGGACGAGGCGCGCCCCTGACGCTTCGCAGAAGGCAAGCCCAAAGGCGATCCCGGGCACAGAGCTGACCAGCGCCTCGTGGATGTCCTCGACGGTCTTGATAAAGTGGCTCTGGCCGAGGATTAGGTTGGCAGATTCTGGCTTTCTGATGGGCACGATCTTCAGGTCCATGTTGCTCCTTCCTAGCAATCGCACTATGTACCATTATAGCGCGGCCCTTGTCCGCACGTGAAGGTCCCGAGCTTGAAATTCCGGGACGGCGGCAAGGCTGATCGGGTCACCGTCGACGATGTGCAGACTGCACATCGCGATCGAGTACAACTATCTTGACAACTCTGCTATGGTGTACTATTCTCGGAACATCGTGTCGTTTCTATGGCATGGTACAAAAGTGTGACGGACGATTGGGTCGCGGGCTCTGCCTCGCGGGCCGAACCCAAGCTCCCCACAGAAGCCGGGCACGCGGGTGCCGTCCGAGAGGCATTTGCTAGAATCCGGCAGCGCAGACGGCTCGCCGTGTTGCGCACAAGGATATGAGGAGGTGGTCACGCGGCTCTGCAGACGCGCTGTCTGGTCTCGACCAGCGGAATGCCGCATCCGCACGTGGTCTATCCGTTGACACACTGTTGGCGTCTCCACACACGTGAGGAGAAGATGATGATCGGAAAAAGCAAACGGTGGGCTGCCGTACTGACCATACTGGTCACGGCTGCCATGGTGCTCTCGGCCTGCGCGGCCCCCACACCCGAAGTCGTCAAAGAGACGGTTGTGGTCGAGAAAGAGGTCGAGGTTGAGAAAGAGGTCGAGAAGGTCGTCAAAGAGACGGTCGTTGTTGAGAAAGAGGTCGAGGTTGAGGTCGAGAAAGAGGTCGCTCGCAAGCTGACCGGCGCGTGGGTCGACAACGTCGTCGTGGTCGAGGAGCCCTCGGCAGACGCGGCCGTGACCCGCATGGAAAGCGGCGAGATCGACGTCTATGCCTTTACCGTGTCGAACCCTGAGGTTCTGGCCAAGGTTGAGGCATCAGCGGATCTCGACTATGCACAGTCCTTTGGCTCCTACAACGAGCTGACCTTCAACGTTGCTGGCCCGGTGTTCTCTGGCACTGGCAAGCTGAACCCGTTCGCGATCCCTCGCGTCCGCGAGGCGATGAACTATCTCATCGACCGCGAGTACGTCGTCGAGGAGATCATGGGCGGCTTGGCGGCGCCGCGTTGGCTGCCTTTCAACAATGCGTCCAACGACTATGCCAAGCTGGCCGACGTAGCTCGCAAGCTCGAGCTGCAGTATGCCCATAACAAGGACACGGCCGCTGAGATCATCGGCGAAGAGATGGAAGCTCTCGGCGCCGAGATGGTCGATGGCAAGTGGCAGTACGAAGGTGAGCCTGTTGAGATCATCGTGCTCATCCGAACGGAGGACGAGCGCCAGGATATCGGCGACTATGTCTCGAACCAGCTAGAGGACATCGGCTTTACCGTCACGCGCGACTATAAGACGTCCGCGGAGGCCTCGCCGATTTGGGTCCAAGCTGACCCCAGTGACGGGTTGTTCCACATCTACACGGGTGGCTGGATCACGACCGTCGTGCCGCGGGACTTGGGCGACAACTTTGCCTTCTTCTACACGGACATGGGTATCCCCTGGCCGCTGTGGCAGGCATACGAGAACACGCCCGAGTTCTATGAGCTGTCTGAGCGCCTGCTTAACCGCGACTATACGACGCTCGAACAGCGACGTGACATGATGGCCGAAGCGCTCGAGATGTCTCTGAAAGACTCGACGCGCATCTGGCTCTGTGACCGCGCGAGCATCTCCCCGTTCCGTTCCGAGATCAAAGTCGGCGCGGACCTGTACGGTGCCATCAGCGGTTCCTGGCTGTGGGCCTTTACCCTCCAGCGCGAGGGCGAGGTCGGCGGCACGGTGACTATCGCCATGCCCAGCATCCTGCCTGAGCCTTGGAACCCCATCGCTGGCAGCAACTGGATCTATGACATGATGCTCGTCCGCAGCACGGGCGAGATGGCCTACATGCCCGACCCGTACACGGGCCTCTACTGGCCGCAGCGTGTCGAGAGCGCGGATATCACCGTCGTCGAGGGGCTTCCCGTCGGCAAGACGTTGGACTGGGTCGAGGTAGAGTTTGCCTCGGAGATCGCCGTTCCTGACGATGCTTGGGCAGACTGGGATGCCGAGACGCAGCAGTTCATCACCGCCGGCGAAAAGTACACCGAAACGCAGACAGTTGCTCGCAAGAGCACCGTCTACTACCCCGACGATCTCTATGAGACCGTCAAGTGGCATGACGGCAGCAACTTCTCGGTTGCTGACGTGCTCATGGGCATGATCCTGACGTTTGATCGCGCCAAGGAAGCCAGCGCCTACTATGACGAGGCCGCTCTGGCGGACTTCCAGGCGTTCATGTCCGCGTTCCGCGGCGTGCGCATCGTCTCGACGGATCCTCTGGTCATCGAGACCTACAGCGATCTCTACAACCTGGACGCGGAGCTCTGCGCCAACTTCTGGTGGCCCTACTATGATCAGGGCCAAGGGTCGTGGCACGCGCTCACCTTGGGCCTGATGGCCGAGGAAAAGGGCGAGGCAGCCTTTAGCGCCAGCAAGGCTGACGCGCTCGAGGCCGAGTGGCTCAGCTACATCGCCGGTCCCACGCTCGACGTGTTGACGGCGCAACTGGATGAGGCCCTCGCTGAGAGCTACATCCCGTTCGAGCCGACCATGGGTGAGTACCTCACCGCCGAAGAAGCCGCTGCTCGCTACCAGAACCTGAAGGCCTGGTTCGAGGAACGGGGCCACTACTGGGTCGGCACGGGCCCGCTCATGCTGGACCGCGCCTATCCGGTGGAGGGCACCGTCTCGCTTGCTCGGAACCCCATGTTCCCCGACCTGTCGGAAAAGTGGACCGGCTTTGCCGAGCCCATGTTGGCCGACGTGTTCGTGGATGGGCCGGATCGTGTGGCGATCGGCTCCGAGGTGGCCTATGAAGTGTTCGTAGACTTCCAGGGCGAGCCGTATCCGTCCGACGACATCGAGCAAGTGCGCTATCTGGTGTTCGACGCGACGGGCGAACTGGCCGTCGTGGGCGACGCTGAGCCTGCAGGCGAAGGCCTGTACGAAGTCGTGCTTGGTGCGAATGTGACGTCTGGCCTAGTCGCTGGCTCGAACCGACTCGAGGTAGTGGTAGTGTCCAAGCGCGTCGCTGTCCCCAGCACGGATGCGCTCCTGTTCGTGACCGAGTAGCCTGACCGAGACCGAGGTTTCGCGCCGGAGGGACACGAGATATCGTGTCCCTCCGGCAGCATAGGGCGGGCATGTGCGCGCTGCGGGCGCCGCAAGTGACCGACGTCTTCTGCCGTTGGGCCAGCTCCGCAGTAGACAGCTTTCCGCTGAGAGTGAGGCAACTATGGCCGATGTGACAACCGCCGTGGGCGAGCAAGCTGCCCCGTTGCCACCGGAACGGCGCCGGAGCAGCACGTTAACGAGGGTCCTCAAGTACACGGCCACCAGGACGGTGGCGTTGTTCTTCACCGTGGTGGTGGGCGTGTACCTGACGATCCTCATCGCCAATATGGGCGGGTATGTGGATGACATCCGCAGAGGGCAGATCCGCGAAGAAGTGGCCCTCGCGATGAGTATGGATCCCGAGTTCAAGCAGCTTGATGCTGCTGAGCGCACGCAGATGATCAACCAGATCGTGAAGGTGGAGGAGGAGCGGCTGGGGCTGGATCGTCCGTTCATCGTCCGCAGCTTTGGTTTCCTGGAGGATGCGCTGTTCCTGAACCTCGGGCGGGCAGAGCAGATCTCCAGCGACAGCGGCTCCCGGCTGGTGCGGCTGATCATCTTGGAGCGACTGCCGCCAACCCTGTTGCTCATGGCGACGTCGAACTTGCTGCTCTTTGTCATCAGCGTTTGGTTCGCGCTCTATCTATCACGCAAGTATGGTACGTTCCTCGACCGCATGGTCATTACCCTGTCTCCTTTATCGTCCGCGCCGGCGTGGTTCTACGGGCTGTTCCTGCTGCTTGTGTTTGCTGCCATGTGGGACGTGTTTCCGTTTGGGGCCATGGTTGCCGCGCCGCCACCTGATGACAAGCTGGCCTACGCAGTGAGCGTGCTCTACCACCTGGTGCTACCAGTGACGGCATGGTTGCTGAGCGGCATTTTCAGCGGCGTCTATGCGTGGCGCACATTCTTCTTGATCTTCTCCAGCGAGGACTATGTGGAGATGGCCAAGGCAAAGGGATTGCCGTCGCGCGAGATCGAGCGTCGCTACATCATGAGGCCGACGCTTCCGAACATCATTACCAACTTTGCGTTGTTGCTGATCAGCTTGTGGACCGGGGCCATCATCTTGGAGACGGTCTTTAACTGGCCTGGCCTCGGAAGGCTGCTCTACTCGGCCATCCACCTGTATGACACGCCCGTCATTGTGGGTTCGACGGTGATCTATGCCTACCTGCTGGCAGTCACCGTGTTCGTGCTGGACTTTATCTACGCGCTGGTTGACCCGCGCGTCCGAGTCGGTAGCTGAAGGCTGAGGGTACCATGAGGAGTCTCTGGAACAACGTTCGTCAGATTGGCCGCTATCCCTCGGCTATTGTTGGATTAACGATCATTTTGCTTGTGGTGGCCTTTGGGATCTACACGGTGGTGACGCTTCCCTATAGGGAGGCCATCCAGCTATGGCGCGGGGGCGAGGAGATCTGGGGTGAGAGCCCCAAGATGGCTCGGCCTGTCTGGTACAACCTCTTCTCACGAGACAAGCTGCCGACAACTATCGTCCTAAATAGTCGCGAGGGCGAGGCCGTCAAGAGCCGAGAGCCCTTGGGCGACGAAGGCGATGACATCACGTTGGTGTATACCTTTGACTATGCCTACGACGATTTTCCCCAGGAGCTGACGGTCTTTTTCGAAGCTACCTACGACGAGAAATCGCCCTACGCGTCGCTGATGTGGCGCACGCCTGACGGTCGAGAGATCAGGCTGGGCCAAGTGACGCTACGTCCCACCGAAACGTATCGCCTGGCCTTGGACGATCGGCTCGCCCGCCGTCTCCGAGATGTGCCTCCGCAGATCGCCCTGTTTGCGGATCCGGAGATCGAGGAGCCCACACCGGTGAAGGGGACCTACGAGCTCGAGATACGGGTTACGACGTTCGAGCCGAACGTTGACGTAGAGGCCAAGTGGGTGGCCTATGGGCAGGTGCATGGCTTGGCCGGCACCGACCATCGGCGGCGCGATCTGATGGTGGCCCTGCAGTGGGGGACGCCGATCGCGCTTGCTTTCGGGCTTCTGGCCGCTCTGGGTACGACGGTCACCACGATGCTTGTCGCTGCTGTGGGAGTCTGGTTCGGCGGTTGGGTCGACGGCATCATCCAGCGCATCACCGAGATCAACATGGTGCTGCCTTTGCTGCCAATCCTGATTATGGTAGGGACGTTCTACTCTCGTAGCATCTGGACCATGTTGGGAGCCGTCATCGCCCTGAGCATCTTTGGCGGCGGCATCAAGACGTTCAGAGCGATCTTTATTCAGGTACGAGAGGCGCCCTATATCGAGGCTGCCAGGGCCTACGGGGCTAGCAACGGGCGGATCATCGTGCGGTATCTGATTCCGCGTATCATCCCCGTGATGATCCCGTCGTTGGTAAGCGGCGTGCCGGTCTATGTCTTTCTCGAGGCGTCTCTGACGCTGCTTGGCTTGGGGGACCCTGTCTTGCCGACGTGGGGCAAGGTCATCGAGGATGCGCGAGCTCAGGGAGCGCTACATAACGCGCAGTACTACTGGGTGCTGCAACCTGCGGCGTTGCTGATGCTGGTGGGCCTGTCGTTTGCGATGGTGGGCTTTTCGTTGGATCGCGTCTTTAACCCTAGGTTGAGGGGTTTGTAGGGTGATGGCACAGGACAGTCTATTGCGTCTGCGAGATCTGAAGCTGTATTTCCGGACCACCAAGGGAACCGTCCAGGCTGTGGACGGGGTGCGGTTCAGCCTTGGGCACAACGAGGCTGTGGTGGTGATCGGCGAGTCGGGCTGTGGGAAGAGCTCCTTGGCCAAGGCTGTCTTGCGCCTCTTGCCCAGAAACGTGGAGACCTACGAGGGAGAGGTCTTTCTCAACGGCACCGACGTGATGCAGCTCGACGAAGAAGCTTTCCGCAAGCAAGTGCGTTGGGTCAAGATGTCGTTGGTGCCGCAGGCTGCCATGAACGCGCTGAACCCTGTGTTGCGCGTGGGCGATCAGGTGGCCGAGCCCATGATGGTGCACTATGATGTGGGCAAGGAAGAAGCGTTGGCTCAGGCCCAGCGCATGTTCGAGCATGTAGGCGTTCCCCTGGACTTTATGCAGCGCTACGCGTTCGAGCTGAGCGGTGGTATGAGACAGCGCGTTGCGATCGCCATGTCCTTGGTGACGGCTCCAGCGCTTATCATCCTGGACGAACCTACATCGGCGTTGGATGTGCTAACGCAGGCCAACATCATGAACATGCTCAAGCGCATCAAGGATGAGATGGAGACCAGCTTTATCCTGATCACGCACGATATCGCCACCTCCAGCGAGCTGGCCGACAAGGTGGCGGTCATGTATGCCGGGCAGATCGTCGAGGTCAGCGATGCATTCCAGTTCTTCACAGAGCCTCTGCATCCGTACTCGCAGAAACTGATGGCAAGCGTGCCACGGCTGAGGGCCGACGTCGAGCCCGAGTTCATCACGGGGCAACCGCCTAGCTTGCTAGGTCTCAAGCCTGGCTGTCGCTTTGCCCCGCGCTGTCCCATGCGCCACGATCGCTGCGATCAGGACCCGCCGGTGTACGAGGTCGATGGGCGCGAGGTGCGCTGCTGGTTGTACGAAGGGGCGGGAACGCGCGTGGCTGCGGAAGAGGTCGCTCGGGCATAGAGGCGTGTGGGTGGCCGTTGCTAGGAGCGCTTGCTGTGGGATGAGGAGAACGTCATGGATGTGGTAGCTAGTTCATCATCGCCTGTGGCGGCCGATGCAGCGCGCGAGACGATGCTTTCGATCAAAGACCTGCGCGTGTGGTTTGAGCTGCGACGTTGGGGCTTTGGGCACGCGGGGTCGGTTCGTGCCGTCGACGGTGTGAGCTTTGACCTGGGCTATGGCGAGGCCATCGCCGTGGTTGGTGAGAGCGGTTGTGGCAAATCGACGCTCATGAAGTCGATCCTTGGGCTTCATCTCCCCACGGAGGGTCAGATTGTCTTCGAGGGTACCAACGTCGCCGAGCTCGGCTCGCGGCAGATGCAGTGGTACCGATCCCATGTGGGATACGTGCAGCAGGACCCGTTTGGCGCGCTTCCGCCGTTCATGATGGTCTCGCGGATTCTGGAAGAGCCGCTGGTTATCAACGGCGTCCGCGACAAGGTGGAGCGCCAGGAGCGCATCGTTCAGGCCCTCGAAGAGGTCAAGCTGACGCCCGTGGACGATTTCCTGAACAAGTTCCCGCACATGCTGAGCGGGGGCCAGCAGCAGCGCATTGTCATCGCGCGTGCTATGATCCTCCAGCCGAGGCTCATTGTAGCGGACGAGCCTGTGTCTATGCTGGATGCGTCCATCCGCGTGGAGATCCTGAAACTGATGCGCGCGTTGCAGGAGGCCCATGATCTGGCGGTCATCTATATCACGCACGATCTCTCTACTGTGCGCTATTTCTCTGAGCGGATCTTTGTGATGTATGCTGGACAGATTGTTGAGAAGGCCAGGGTGGACGATCTCCTGGCCAATCCGAGCCATCCTTACACGCTCGCGCTGCTCGCGGCAACCTCGGATCCAGATCCGGAGAATGCGCTGACGTTCAAGGACGTTCCCCCTGGCGAGCCGCCGAGCTTGGTGCATCCGCCGGCTGGCTGTCGATTCCATCCGCGATGCAGCCATGCCATTGCTGGGCTCTGCGATGCGGAGGAGCCTCCCGAGTTTGAGATCAGTCCTCATCACACGGCGGCGTGCTGGCTCTTCAAGTGAGAGTCTCCAGAGGATCGCTATATCTGATTCTCGGCATCGCTCTCATGTGCCTGAGCGTCGTGTTGGCGATGCTGATGGTGCTGCGCATCTTGCCCTCCACGTTTGCGCTCAACGGCTTGACCTACGTGGCGTCCGTGGCGGGACTGCTGCTGGGTGTAGTGGGCGTGGCGTATCGCGTCGGACGGCGCAAGCCGGGGCCCTGAGGACGTGGCAACCTAGGTGCGATGATGGGGGCTACCCTGGACGAGGGTGGCCCCCACCTATTCCTGGCAGAGGCGTGCTATTCAGCTAGCTTGCGACAGACGGGGCACGAGCATGGTGGCACGACCCATTCCACCGTGGCGCCGTCTTTGGATAGCTGAAGTGGTTCCGCCTTGGGGATGTCACCAGGAAGGTCGTCGACATGCTGACAGTACGCGCCAGCAATGAGGTCGCGTTTGGCTAGGTCATAGGACTGGATCTTGACGTTGAGGCCCGCGATTTCCTCGACGACGGTGGCCGTATCTAGATCCACCGCCAACACAGGCGTCTCTGCCCTGGCGAGGTAGGCACGTGTTCTCGGGAGCAGCCCGCCAACGGCTTGGCAGGAGAGGATGATCCCGGCGAGGCCCGTCTGGCCGGTGTGGCGCAGGGATCTCTGATGATCAAGCAGCGATACGATGCGCCGATTGGCGTTGATCCCCGCGACGACAAGATCTCCATCGCGTAGCAAGGGAAGGTACCGATCACGCAGACTGAGCGCCACGGTCCGACGCACGAGCACTCGCTCTGGCTCGGGATGGTGCGGCCAGGCATGCGTTCGAAGATTGGCATCTGCCTTGCCGGCAAAGTGATCGCGGAGCAAGCGGATCGTTGGCAGAGCCAGGTCTGGCATCTCTGGAACGAGACCCAGGATCGGGATGCATCCGTCTGTGCCACACACCTGCCCGTATAGGCTAGGGAGGAGGCAGCCATAGTAGGTCTTGAGGATGTTGGCCGCCTGGGCGAGTCCGTCGGGATCGACACGGTTCACGATGAGCCCGTCAACGCAGACCCCGAACTGGGCAAGGGCTAGCAGGTGCGGGACCGTCTCGTCGATAGACCGAGCAGGGTCACCTGCCGTCACGAGCAGCACTCGCACCGGTGCCCCCAGGGCTCTCAGGGCCATCACTGTGTCTGCCGCCGAGATCCCGCCGACGGAGCCAACCCCAATCTGTCCGGTTCCCTCGATGATCATCGCGCGCTTGCCTTTGGCAAGGGCGCGATAGGCATTCTGTACGGCCTCAATGTGTGCCGAGCGCATGCGGGCGGCTCCGTGGCAGCAGGCGTCATCGATGCAGGCCGATGTCCTACCGGCTAGCCACAGGATAGGGCTGAGGAGATCATAGCGTGGCCTATTCACGCCCATGAGCGCGGTGACTAGGAGAGCGTCGCGTTCGGCCACGATGGAGGAGCCGTCCGGCGCCGGAACAACGGCCGCCCTCTGCCCGACGGGCTTCATGTAGCCAACATCGGTGAGCTTGAGATTGTAGGGAGGCGCTAGCAGCTTGCAGAGAAGGCCGATGCAGGTCACAGTCTTGCCGCTGTTCTGGGATGTACCCAGAACAGAGAGGGTGAGAGGGTAAGCGGCCTCGCTCATGCTCGTTCCCCCCGGTCGACCACACCTGCGTTCGGAGAGCCTGGGCAGAGTTGCGAGATGGACGCCTGACTGCTATCGTAGCTGGGCCCTGCCGAAAGGTCAAGCTCGCGTAGGGAGTTCGTGGCACGCATCTGGACGCACCTCCTATTGAAGCATCGCGGTTCGAGCTTGACGGGCAGCCTCGCATCGTGCATCATGGTGACGCGCTGGTTTCTGCGCCAATCGGAGGATCCGATGGCCAAGATCGCCGTTGCAGGCAAAGGTGGCGTAGGCAAGACTACCTTTGCGAGCCTGCTCGCATATGTTCTCGCAGAGCGAGGCGAGAAGGTCTATGCCATTGACGCGGACCCCAATCCCACGCTTGGTGTCGCTCTTGGCTTCCCGCCCTTGCTTCTCGAGGGCCTAGCGGCGGTGGCCGACATGCCCGATCTCATCGAAGAGCGTACCGGCGCTCGCCCAGGAGAGTCTGGGGCCTACTTTCGGCTGAACCCTCGCGTGGACGATATCCCCTCGCGGTTCTCCGTCGCACATC
>Ga0180432_10010292_pt1 | contig 11242 bp, 5 predicted proteins | sample SS_ome_10_FD_132414 | JGI IMG/M metagenome (GOLD analysis project Ga0180432, IMG submission 132414) | Hypersaline lake sediment archaeal communities from the Salton Sea, California, USA - SS_1_MS_2 metaG | ecosystem: Environmental > Aquatic > Non-marine Saline and Alkaline > Hypersaline >... | reverse complement strand
CGTGATCCCGGTAGCCGCCTTCGCCGCGGCACTCGGCAACCGGTGTTCCGTTGAGCAGCAGGCCGGCCCAATATTTCTCGGTGGCCGGGTCGTAGCCGTACCGGCGATACGCCTTCATGTAGGCCAGGGCCACGTCGCGAAACAGCGGGTCGTCGACCAGGGCATGGGTTTTCAGCAAGTAGTAGCAGTGCAGGCCGGGGATGGTGGTGTCGGAGTGCCAGCCGTCGAATCGCTTCTTACGGGCATTGGGCCGGGTGGCAACGAGATTCGTCCGGCGATCGCGGCCGTTCCAGTAATAGTTGGTCACCAGCTTGGCGCCGTCGAGATAAGTCCGGTCGCCCGTCTTGTGATACAGAAACGCCAGGGCGTAGATAAACTCGCCGGCGGCCATGGCGAAGTCGCATCCCCGGTGGCCGTCGCCGTGGCGATTGATCTCGCCGGTCTTCTTGTCGACGACGTGCCACTTCCAGATGGCCTCGATTTCGCGCGTCGTCGCCTGCGGGTTGATCCGCCACATGGTTTCCCACAAGGGGAGGTTGGTGTGCATCTCGTGGTGCAGGCCGTGGGAACCCGACATCGTGTCGGAGTGCACGTCCCAAAACCGATGCCATCCCCACCAGAAGAAGCCCTTGGGGTCGACCAGGTTTTTCATGTAGTAGTCGAAGTAGTCGTCGGCGAACGCGGCGTATTTCTTCTCCCCGGTCACCTTGCCGAGCACGTACATGGTTCTGAGTGTCGCCTGGTCGACGAACAGGTCGGCCCCGCGCGGCTTCCAGAAGCAAACGCGGTTCATGGCCCGAAAACAACCGCCCAGCGGTGGGTGCTCGGGGCAAGTCCGCGACACCACGTCGAGGTGCGTTACCAGCACGGGGGCGTGTATCTGGCCGTAGCGGTCGGTGCCGTACTCGATGAGTGTCTCGACGCACTCCTTGACGTAATCGAGATAAGGGCGTTTTTCAACGTCCTCGGGCGGCAGCCCGTTGTCGAGCAATTCAACCTCCGGTTCGGGAAGCGGCCCGTCGCCGTAGCTACCCCGCGTGACCAGCTTGCCGTGGCGGGCGTGCCGGCTGGAATCGAAACCCGGCTCGCCGCCGTCGAACTTCCAGAGCCCAAGCGTATGATCATCCGGCACGAGCCCCTTGGTGTAGACGCCCTTGTCCCAGAGCGCGGGCACATCGCGGGCGGTGTCGGAAATCCGCACTTCGTCCAACAGACCAGCGAAGTGCAGCCGCTTCAGCGACCCGGCCGCACCAAGGTAGTGTGGAACGCCAATCGACAAATCGCCCTTGGCAACGTACGAAAGCTCCCGCGCGAGCCGCCCGTCGACAAACAGCCGCACCTGGTGGGCTGCCGCGTCGTACACGCCCGCCAAGTGATACCACCTCTTGGGCTGAAGCACGGTGGAGCTGCGGCAGTCGCCCTTATGGCGTGTGGAGTCGCGCATGAAGAATCGGGCGTGGCCTTCTTTGAAAATGCCCAGGCCGTAGGTAACGTTGCCCGCGTAGACCGAGTAGACAAACTGCGACTCACCCTGCCTGGTCCGCTCGGGGCGACACCAGGCCTCCACCGTCAGCGAGCGGTCCACGCGCGGGTCGAACTCCTTGCTGCGAGGGATTTCGATGCACAGGTACTTGTGTTTCGGCAGGACGAGCGCCTGGCCCACCTTGCCTTCGCCCGAAACTGCGGCATTAGCGGTGATAGAAACACCGATCGTCATGCCAATCGACACCGCGATGCCAAAATGCCATATCTTCTGTCTCATGGGAAAGTCCGTAAGCCAATTGGGACCTGCCCCTTTCCGCCACGCGGATACCGTCGCCACACGATAGTATAGCAGCTACAATACTCAGTTGAACCAACTGAACTAACGATTGTCCTTCCAGCATACCATGAACACAACCTGGCGTCTTATCTTGGCGGCCTTCCTTCCGGCTATCGGATCGGCCGCCCCGGCAAGCCATGCCGGCATCGAGCCGAAACCGGGCAAAATGCTCCAGGAATTTCTGGAGGGCCCAATGGCCGGCGTGGAGGAGATCGTCTTCGCGGTCCGTGTTGCCGGCAGGGACCACTGGTACGCCAATTTCGGCTACTACTGCGACGACTCGGTCTACGCCCGAAGCAAGGCCTTCAGTCGCGACGAAGTCTGGCGTGCCTATGGCGAGGGAGGACGCCTGTGCCGCTTGAATCTTCGCACCGGCAAGCTCAAGGTTATCCTGGAAGATCCCAAGGGCGGCATCCGCGATCCCAACGTCCATTACAGTGGCGAAAAGATCCTCTTCTCCTATCGCAAGGGAGGCGAGCACGCATATCACCTCCATGAAATCAACGCCGACGGCAGCGGCCTGGTGCAACTGACCGACGGGCCCGACGACGATATCGAGCCGATCTATCTGCCCGACGGCCATATCATGTTCTGCTCCAGCCGTTGCCGGCGTTTCGTTCCCTGCTGGCGGACCCGCGTGGCCATTCTTTACCGTTGCGACGCCGGCGGAAAAAACATCCGCATGCTCACCAGCAACGTGGAACATGAAAACACACCCTGGATGCTGCCCGATGGCCGGGTGCTCTACATGCGATGGGAATACGTCGACCGCAACCAACTGGTGTTCCACCACCTGTGGACCGTCAATCCCGACGGCACCGGCGTGATGGTCTATTTCGGCAACCAGCACCCGGGCTGTGTGATGATCGATGCCAAGCCGATTCCGGGTACGAACAAGGTAGTGGCGTCGTTTTCGCCGGGCCACGGCCGCACCGAACACATGGGCGCGGTGACAATCGTGGACCCCGGCGCGGGCCCCGACCGGAAGGCTTTTGCCCGAAAGGTCGGCAAGGGCAACCAGTCTTTTCGCGACCCCTACGCCTTTTCGGAAAACTGTTTCCTCGTGGCCGACAGGCGGGGCATTTGGGTGATGGACGGGCAAGGCCGGACCGAGCTGGTTTACCGGCTGTCGCCGGAAGACGCACATTTGCAGTGCCACGAACCCCGCCCGCTCCGCCCGCGCCCGCGGGAAACGATCGTCCCCTCGCGCGTCGCTCTTGCCCGGCGAACCGGCCGCCTGGTCTTGGCCGACATCTACAAGGGCCGGAAGATGGACGGGGTAGGGCGCGGCCAGATCAAAAAACTGTTGATCCTGGAGCAACTGCCCAAGCCGATCAACCTTTCAGGCGGGCAGGAGCCGCTGACGATCGGCGGCACGTTTGCCCTGGAGCGGGTGCTGGGCACGGTGCCCGTCGAGCCCGACGGCTCGGCCTACATGGAAGTGCCCGCCCTCCGCTCGCTCTTCTTCGTGGCCCTCGACAAGAACGATCTCTCGGTCAAGCGCATGCAGAGTTTCGTGACGGTGCAGCCGGGTGAGACGACCGGTTGTGTGGGTTGCCACGAGCCGCGTTTGTTGGCGCCGCATGCCAAGCCGGGCCTTTTGGCCATGAATCGCCCGCCCAGCCGAATCGAACCGATCACCGACGTGCCCGACGTGTTCGATTTCCCCCGCGACATCCAGCCGATTCTCGACCGGCACTGTATCAAGTGCCACAGCGCGGATCGCTGGGAAGGCAAGGTCGACCTGACTGGCGATCGTACGCCCATGTATTCGGCGGCCTATTGGACGATGGTCAAGCACGGCCTGGTCGTCGACGGGCGCAACGCCTACGGCAACCAGGCGCCGCGCAGCCTGGGCAGCTCAGCCAGCCCGCTAGTGCAACTGATCGACGGCAGCCATTATGAAGCCAGGCTCTCGCCGCGTGAGTGCAAGATGATTCGTCTTTGGATTGAATCCGGGGCAACCTATCCGGGCACATATGCAGCCCTGGGCTCGGGCATGTCGGCAGTCGAGTATCCCGCGGAGGCGATGGAGCGCCGTTGTGCGAGCTGTCATGCCAGGAAGGTGAAGCCCTATCCGGCCATGAAGAAGATGACCCACTTTCAATTTGGAGCGGCCGGGCCGGCGCAGCCGTTGATTGCCGACTTGGAGGAAATCACCCTGATTCGTCGCCTGGCTTATTTCAAGTTGTGCGAGGCGGGCCCGCACCAGTCACTGTGCAACCTCAGCCGGCCGGAGAAATCGTTGCTCATCCGCGCGCCGCTGGCCCAAGAGGCCGGCGGGCTCGGGCTTTGCCGAGGGACGGTCTTTGCCGACACGTCTGATCCCGACTACCAGGCAATTCTAAGTGCCATTCGCAACGCCGCCGAACGCCTCAAGCAAGAAAAGCGTTTCGACATGCCCGGCTTCCGCCCCAATCGGCACTACATCCGCGAGATGCAGCAATTCGGCTTCCTCCCCAAAAACCTGGCGGCCGACTCTCCTGTCGACCCATACGCCATCGAGCAGGCCTATTGGAAGTCGTTCTGGTACGAGCCGGCGAAAGAACCGAAACACGACTAGCTACGCACGTGTGAGAGAATCTCTTGAAAACGCAAGTAATCAGTCCCCTCTCCCTTTGGGAGAGGGTTAGGGTGAGGGCGAAGTGCGAAGAACGAAGGCGGGTGGCTGGCGTCGGCAGGCGTTTCCCGCGCTGTCGCGGCCGCGGGTGAGCCACTCGAGGTTGAACCGGGCGACGGTAAGCCGTTCCGAATAGCGCTTCTCGCCGTTCTCGTACGCAACATAGATCGTGCCGTCGCCGGCCACCGCCAGGTCGGAGTAGCCGGCCGGGCCCGGCGTGATCTCGCGCGCCACCGGCCAACTCTTCCCGTCGTCGTAGCTCAGCCGGACGGTCAAGTGGCTCCGCGACGTCTGCGTCGCCGGATTGGAAAAAAGCACACGGCTCTTTCCGTGCTTGGACGGAAGACTCAAGGTGCTGGCCTGACAAGTGGGACAGGGGAGGGTCTTGTCGATCTTCGGCTCCGTCCAGGTGCGTCCGCCGTCCGAGCTTCGGGCGACCACGCGATGCCCCAGACCCCTCGCCCGCATGTTCAGGCACAGCGAGCCGTCAGACGCCTCGAACACGCTCGACTCATTGAGCTGGTGGAAGAACGCTACCAGCCCACCGGCCTGGTAGGTCTTTCCGTGGTCGTCGCTGTAGATCACGCCCGCTTGGAGTTTTCCCTTGGATTCCTGGCCCCGGGGCACGTTGTTCAGGAAGATCGGCACGACAAGCCGGCCGTCGCGAAGCTGGATTCCGTGGCAGTGCCCGGTGGCGAAATACTTCCAGTCGTAGGCGAACTGCTTGAAGGTTTCGGTAATCTCCACGGGCTTGCCGAACGTCGCTCCGTCGTCGGTGCTGGTGATTGCATACGCCCGGGTGAGATTCCAGCAGAAGATGAGATGGACGTGACCGGTGTGCCGGTCGACGAAGGCAGAGGGGTTGCCGATTTTGGTTCGCGGGCCTTTGTCGGTCTGGAGCACTTGGAGCTTGCCCCAGGTCTTGCCGCCGTCGAGACTCCGCTTGAGCGCCGGGTCGATCTTGCCGATATCACCGGCGTCGTTTTTTCGGCCGTCGCAGAACAGCAGCAGCGTGCCCCGATTCGATACGACCAGCACCGGGAGGCGGTAGGTATGGTATCCGCCCGTGCCGCCGACAAAAGCATCGGATTGCTCGAAAAACGGCTCGGCGGCTGCGGCGCCGCCTGCAAACGCAAAAAGACAGCCTATGCCAAGTAGTGCCGGTAGGAATCGTTTCATGGCGGGTTGTTTCCTTCGACGTTAGTGGTTCTGCTGACGGATGATTCGATCAACCACGAGTTGGCGAAACTCGGGTGAAAGCGTGGCGAAATAGGCCGTGAATCCGGTCACCCGGACAATCAGGTCGGGAAACCTGGATGGGTCCTCGTGTGCTTCGAGGATCTTCTCTGCGTCGATGATGCTCACGTTGAAGAGCGTTCCGCCGAGCTCGAAGTGTGTTTTGATGAGGCTGGCGATTTTGTCGACCGCATCGTCAAGACGACCCAGTCCGGGATCGAGATCAAGCTGGATCGGGGCCGTGTTGCCATAGCCGGGCTGGATGGCGGCAATCACCTTGGCCATGGCCGTGGCCGCACTGTCGCGGCGGAAGCCCGGATCGGGGTTGGCGCCGTGGGAGATGGGCTCGCCGGCTCGCCGGCCGTTGGGAGTGGCGCCCACCCGCTTGCCCAGCCGGACCGTGTCGGCCCAGGAGAACCAGCCGGGAATCATGTTCCGGCCGCCGGGCGTCGGGCTTCGTTTGACCAGCCCGGTGAAAAGCCGGGATACCCGCTCGGCCCAGGCATCACCGCGCGAACCGCCCTGACCGTAACGCGGCCCGGATTTCATCATCCACCGGACCCGCTCGCCTTCGGTCCCGGCGTAGTTGTTTGCGAGATGCTTTGTGATTTGCGGCCACGTGAGAAGCTGCTGCCGCTCGATGCGATGCTCCAGGGCGGCAAAGGAATCGGCCACGGTCGCCAGGCCCGCGCCGTCGCAACACATGTTGTAAAAATCGACGCCGCCGTCGGTCACGTCGAGTCCCCGCTCGATCGGCCCCTGGCACAGCAGGTTCAGCACAAGTTCCGGCTCGTTTTTGTTCTGGTGGTCGAGATGGAAATCGATTCCGCGGGCCGTGCACAAAACGGCCTTCTCCAGATGCGACTCGAACCGTCGCCAGAGATTCTCCACGTTGGGTTCGGTGCCAGGCGTTGTCGTCATTTCGTTGAAAGCGACATCAAAGACTTTGGCGACGTTGATTTTCACGACGTCGTTCATCGTGTATTCCCGCCCCGGGATGGCCGTCCAGTGGCAGCCGACGGCGATCCGCTGCCGGGCCAGCTCGGCGCTGTAGCCGTTGCGCACGAAACCCGCCACGAGCGACTTGTCGCCGGAGAATCGTGGCCAGCCCTGGCGGTCTTCCAGCAGATGTCGCACGCCCTTTCGGAGCAGGTCCGGGTCGAGCCCGTCGTGCACGCGGATCGTGAGGTTGCAGGTGGACCGAATGCGATGTGCCGCCTCGAGAATGAAAAACGAGAGCCGGTTCGTTTGATCGCGACCCGCCGCGTCGGGACCGCCGATCTGGTAGTACTGGGTATCGTTCAGGAGCAGGCAGGCGAGCAGGAATATGGCGGCCTCGTCGTCGAGCGTGCCCGCCCGGACGTCGCAATCGTAGTACGGCCAAAGCAACGCGTCGAGCTGCCCGCCCGCGCCGTCGCGGTCGTACGTGCGTGAGGCAATGTTGAACCAGGCGATCCACTGGCAGGCTTCGTGGAACGTTCGCGGCGGGTTTTCGATGAGCCACTCGTTCGCTTCGGCCATCCGCCGGAGATTTTCGCGTAGTTCGGTCTGCGGTTGGGATGCTTCCAGCCGGCCAACAACTTCCACCGTGCGGCGGATCAGATTCTGGACGGCCAACACGACCTCTTCTTCCGCCTGGTAGAACTCGGCCTTTTCACCGCCGTGTTCGGCCCGGCAGCGACGCACCTTGGCCAGCAGACCGCCCCAGCCGAGCTCCAGGCCGATCCGGAAATCGGGGGCGAAGTGGGCGTCGGAGCCGATCCCGTGGATCAGGTCGTAGCGCTCTTGCTCCGGCGCGAGATAGGCGTAGTCGAACTCCGGGGGCCACCGCGAGGGACGCATCCGGTTCAAGAAAAACATGCAGCGGCCGGCCAGGGCGTCCATCGGGTCCACGTAGATCGGATGACACGCCAACAGGCTCCGGTAGTTGGCCGCGCATGCCCCGGCACCGTACCAGGAGCCGTCGGGATGGCTCGCCGTGGGCTGCCAGTGGAAATCGTCCGGCGGAAGGACCGTGCCGTAATCGTCTTCATCCACGTGACCCAGCTTCCGGAGCTTCGCCTGCGTCTGTTCCGCCTTTTTGCGGCGGAGGTGCTCCAGGCGGTCTTCGTAGGTCAAGTTGCCGGTTTCGGCCGACGTCATCTGGATTCCGCTCGGTGATCAGGCACGGGACGCTTAGGTGCTGATTGCTTCGGTGGCTTTTCGGGTATCCCCCGGTCCGGCGACACGCACTGCAAGACCTGCATCGCGAGCAACACGCGCCAACTGCTCCATGCGCGCGGCCGACGGCTCGTGGAACTCGTCCGCGGGCGGTTCGAGCCCGAAACTCGCGTACTTGCCAAGGCCGAGGGGATGATAGGGCAGCAATTCGTATTCCAGAACGTTGCAGGAGGACGCCAAGAACCGGGCAATGGCGCCGATGTGGTCGACACGGTCGTTTAGGCCGCCGATCACCGGGGTCCGAACAATCGTCGGTTTCTGCATGTTGCGGAGCCGGCGAAGGTTGGCGAGCGTATCTTTGTTGGACGCTCCGGTCCAGCGGCGATGCTCGCGGTCGTTGAAAATCTTCACGTCCACCAGGAGCAAGTCGATCAGTGGCAACACGGCTTGGAGGCGCTCCCACGGCCAGGCCAGATTCGTTTCGACCGCCGTGTGGATGCCTTCGGTTTTGCAGAGTTTAAGCACGGCGGCGACGAAATCGGGCTGCACGAGCGGCTCGCCGCCCGAAAGGGTCACTCCGCCGCCCGAGGAGCGGTAAAAATCCCGGTCGGCGATTACCTCTTCCACAACTTCCCGGGTCGACTTCGTCTCTCCCACAAAGATGAGCGCGTCGGTGTAGCAGGTTTCTGCGCAACGGCCGCAGGCGATGCATCGCCGGTGAAGAAACCGGCGCCGACCGTCGACCAGCTCGTGCGCGCCCTGCCGGCACCGCTCCAGGCAAACCCCGCAGCCAATGCACCGCTCCGCGACCACCTGCAATTCCGGCTCCGCATTCAAACCTTCGGGGTTGTGGCACCAGGCGCACCGCATCTGGCAGCCCTTGAGGAACACGGTTGTCCGAATCCCCGGGCCGTCGTCCAACGAAAACCGTTGGATGTGGGTCACCAAGCCACGAGTGTCAACCGCTGCCACGTTGTTCACCAAATGACCGTGTCGGATTCCGGAAAAAGGAAAACGGGGTGGTCTTCGGCCCGGTTCAGACGTCGCAAAGCTTCACGGCCTCGCGGAGCGACTGGATGGGGTCGCGGGTGGGAATGAATTCCTGGCCCACGTAGCCGGTGTAGCCGGTCTCGGCAATGACCTTCATGATCGGCAAGTAGTTGATCTCTTGGGTGTCGTCGATCTCGTTGCGCCCCGGCACTCCCGCCGTATGATAGTGGCCGATGTATTCCTGGAACTGCTTGATCCGCGTGATCAGGTCGCCTTGCATGACCTGAACGTGATAGATGTCGAAGAGGATCTTCATCCGCGGTGAGGCGATCCGCTTGCAGACCTCGGCACACCATTCGACGCTGTCGCCCATGTAGCCCGGGTGGCCTTTCATTTCCACGTCTACCCGGCTGTTGAGCACCTCGATGCAGAGCGTGACCTTTTTCTTCTCCGCGTAGCCGACGACTTTTTTCAGGCCCTCGATGGTGTTTTCCAGCCCCACGTCGTCGGGCATGCCCTCGCGGAATCCAGAGAAGGTGATCACGTTGGGGAAGCCAGCTTCCGCGGTGGCATCGACCGCCTTCTTGATTTTCTCGATGCACATCGCGTGGTTTTCTTTGTGGTTGAACCCCTTGACGAAGCTGTGGCTGCTGGTGATTGCACAGATCAGGCCGTGTTTTTTGAGGATGTGCCAGTCCTTCGGCGGCACGAGCTCGATCGACTTGAGCCCCATCTTGGCGGCGTGCCCGGCGAGTGTCTCCAGCGGCATCGGATTGAAACACCAGCTACAGACCGATTGGTTGATGCGGCCCTTGGTCACTACACAATCCTCTTCTTTAGCTTCGGACTTGCTATCGAGGGTTGAAAGCCCTACGCCCGCGGCCACGGCTCCGGCCGCCCCCTTGAGCAAGCCGCGACGTGTCAGACGATCGGAAACACGGGTACTGTTGTTCTTGGTCATTGCGCAAAGCCCTTTCTTCACGAGACTTGATGGTTTGTCATGCTTGATTTGACGGTTTCGCCGCCGGCGGCACGCAGGCTGAGGACGTAAGGTCGATGTACCGTCGCCGCTTGAACGCTTCAAAATACCCTCGCCGACCGCCGGATGCAAGCCTCCGGAACGCACGTTCTGCCTTGCACATCGGCATGTCGGCAAGTAGACTCGGCGGTGCTCGACCAACTCCACCTCGACACCGGCCAGAAGAAGAAAACGCTATGCTAGATATTAGAACGTGTTTTGAAAAAGGGTGCCACTGCTGCCTTGTCCAGCAGTGCGAAGCAAATCTCTCGGGAAAAACACTGCTAGGCAAGCCAGCAGTGGCACCCTTGGCAGCGCGACACCCATTTTCAAGACACGTTCGTAGACGCGTGGCCGTGGCGACAGGCCTGACACTTGCGCTGGTCGTCGGCAGTCTGGTCACGAGTACCGCGGCGGGCGCGAAACAAGCCGACCGGGCCGGGCAGGGCCCCCAACGGTTTGATCATGACCTCCGCCAGCGAATCGAGCAGGCTTTGGACCGGTGGTGCCGCTGGTTGGCCCGCAACCTGGACCCGGTGCCCGGCACCGATCTGTACACGTTCCATCCGACGCTGCACGGCTACAGGGCAGTAGCCGGCAACCAGTTTGCGGCGGCGGCTGCCGGTTACTGGCTTGCCCGAACCAAGCCCGACGATGAGATCGCCCAGCCGCTCCACGGCCTGATCAAGCTGGCCCTGGGCAGCCACGTGGCGGTCAAGACGGTCGACCGACCCGACATCATCCTGCCGTGGGGAGCAACCTACTCGGCCGCCGACAACTGGCACGCCGACCTCTTTGCCGGGACATCCGGAATGCTCATGCTCGATGGCCTCTCGGCCGACCGGCGCAAGCAGCTTCTGACCATCCTGGCCTGGGAAGCCGATCAGCAGATCGAATACGGATTCACCAAGAAAAACTACCACGTTACGCCGCGGCTGGGCGGCCGTTCGGTCGGCGAATCGAACGCGTGGTCGACCGCGCTATTGCTGGTGGCGCGGCTCGCTCTGCCCGACTCCCCCCGACAAGACGCCTGGCGCGATGCGGCCATCCAATACTCGCTCAATACGATCTGCGTGCCGGCCGACGTCGACTCCGAGAGGATCGTTGCCGGCAAACCGCTCAAGGACCTTGTGAAGGGGGCAAACTTCGAGCCCGGCGGGATACAGGAACATCATGGTTTTTATCATCCCGGCTACATGGGCTGGCCGCTGGCCTATCAGGCGTACGCCCAGTTGATCGACGAAGCGCTGCCCGAGCCGCGGCGCAACGGGGACGTTTATCTCAACAACTGGAGACTTGCGTTCCGTCGCTTGAAGCAGGCGACGCTTGCCAACGGGCGATTCATCTATTGTGCCGGCTCCGACTGGATCAACTACGGCTACGGCAACGCGCACAT
>Ga0180432_10010291_pt1 | contig 11242 bp, 8 predicted proteins | sample SS_ome_10_FD_132414 | JGI IMG/M metagenome (GOLD analysis project Ga0180432, IMG submission 132414) | Hypersaline lake sediment archaeal communities from the Salton Sea, California, USA - SS_1_MS_2 metaG | ecosystem: Environmental > Aquatic > Non-marine Saline and Alkaline > Hypersaline >... | reverse complement strand
TCAAACTCTCCAGTTAAACTGTTTCAAGGCCTGCGCATAAAGCGCCTGCCTGATCTTGACGTGGTTGTTTCGGGGACATATTAAAGCATATGTCCATATTATCGGTTGCCCGTTTACGTCACAAACGCGCACCGTGTGTCACCACACGTATTGCTTTCGGCTATTCAGTTCTCAAAGATCCAAAGGCGGCCACATCAGGCCAAAGGGCGTCCCCGTGGGGACAATTTTTGATTATAGAGAAAGAGCATGGTTCTGTCAAGCAAAAAGTGAACCTTTTTTCAAAGTTCACTTCTTTTTTTCCGCTGAAGCTTCCATCCCCCTGCTCCCGCCCTCTTCACCTCCCGGTTATTGGGAGGAGTTTGAATGTATTACACCGTGATAAGAATGTCAAGCAAATATCACAGAAAAAATACTTTTTTGAGAGAAAAGATGCCGCGGCTCCACTGGAGGGACACATGCCGAGCAATTTGTTGTTGACTTCGTCCAATGATTACCGTACAATCACCCCCACTATGAAACAGACAAAAACATTACTCAGGCTTTTCGGCATCGCCCTGCTCGCATGCGTGCTCATTACGGGAGCGGCCTTCCCCTTCGCGGGTGAAGACGCCCTGGTACTCCTGGAAGAGGGCGCGGCACTGATCGACGCGGGGAACTATACCGACGCCATCGGCGTCTTCACTCGAGCCCTTTCGGCGGACTTCCCCCCGGAATTCCAGATCGAATCCAACTATGCCATTATCTATATCGGCAGGGGCGAGGCGTACTATCGCCTCGGCTTCACGGATGACGCCCTGGCGGACTTCGAGTCGGCCCTGGAGCTGGACCCGTCCAATCCCGAGGCCCTCAACGGCCGGGGGGTCATCAGGGAAAAGAACGGGGACAACGAAGGGGCGCTGGAGGATTACACCCGGGCGCTGGAGTCGGATATCACCGTCAACAGCATTTTCATAAATCGTGCCTCGCTGCTTCTGACAATGGGCCGATACGACGAGGCGGTAGAGGATATCTCCGATTACATCCTCCTGGTGCCCGACAACCCGGACGCCTACAACATCCGGGGTGAAATTTACCTGGAGAAGGAGCAGGTGGAGCTGGCCATGGCCGATTTCAACCGGGCCCTCTACATCGATCCCGGGAACACCGAAGCCCTGAAATACCTGGGCAAGGCGTATATCGAGAAAAAGGACTACGCCCGGGCCGAGAGCGAGCTGGATCGCTCCATCACGCTCAATCCGGACGACGCGGAGGCGTACATGCTCAGGGCGAAAGCCAGGGAGGGGTTGGGCAATGCGTCCGGCGCGAAATCGGACCGGGAGAAGGCGAAGTCGATCAATCCGGGCATCGTCGAGTAACCGCCCGGCTGTCGGTGTGAAACGAGCCTTTCGGCTCAATAAATAGTAATCACGACCCGACACGCACCGCCGGACACGGCGGCGCGTGTTTTTTATGCGGCCTTGTGAGGAATACTCCCTCATATCGCAAGTGCGAACCGCGTGATCTTCACGCATCCACCTAAAACCCGGAGACAAGGACACAGGTATATGATCAAGCCGGCCATTCCCACGTGCATGAGCACCCAGCATCCGGATAACGTGACCCCGCCGTTTTTCGCCGAGAGCCTGGAGCTGGGGGGCGAGGACGAGGTGCAGGAGGCGTACTACGCCTTTTCCCACCTCGGGTGCGAGGAACAGATGTGGGACTGCGAGGGCAAGGAGGTGGACTCGTACGTGGTCAAGAAGCTCCTGACGAAATACGAGAGCTTCTTCAAGAATCACCGGCTGGGGGAAAATAATTTTATAACGCTCAGGGTTCCGAACCCGACGGTGGAGCGTGCCGAGGCCAAGATACTCCTGGAAACCCTGGAGAGCATCCCTCGCTCCTTCGACGCCGCCCGGCTCTTTTACGGCAACGGCGACGCGCCCCCCATCTTCGAGGTGATCCTTCCCATGACGGCGTCCTCGGCGAGCATCGACCGGATATATCGGTACTACGCCGATTTCATCATCGGCCGCCAGACCAAGCCGTTCAAGCCCGGAGACATCACCATACAGGAGTGGATCGGCGAATTCGGACCTGCGACCATCAACGTCATCCCGCTGTTCGAGGATCGGGAGCATATGCTCAACGCCCACGAGATCACCGCGGCGTACCTCTCGGACAAACGGGTGCCATACCAGCGGGTCTTCCTGGCCCGGTCGGACCCGGCGATGAACTACGGTCTGCTGGGGGCGGTGCTGTTCAACAAGATCGCCCTGAAGCGGTTGTGGGACCTCTCCCGGGAAAGCGGCGTGGATATCCACCCGATCATCGGCGTGGGATCGGCCCCCTTCCGGGGGAACCTGACCCCTCACACCGTTCGCCGTGTGCTGGCGGAATACCCCTCGGCCCGGACCTTCACCATCCAGTCTTCCTTCAAATACGACCACCCGCCCGACGAGGTCCAGGCCGCCGTGGCCGCCATCCGGACGCATACACCCTCCATCCCGCCGCTGATCGACGAGGAGCGGGGGCTCGAGATCATCGACCGCTACTCCCAGCGATACCGGGAACAGATCGCCGCCCTGGCGCCGGTCATCAACGACGTGGCCCGCTTCGTCCCCAACCGGCGCAAGAGAAAGCTTCACATCGGCCTGTTCGGCTATGCCCGGGAGCTGGAGGGGATCACCCTCCCCCGGGCGATCAAGTTCACCGCAGCGCTCTATTCCATCGGCCTGCCGCCGGAGCTCCTGGGTTTGGACGCCCTGACCGACGACGACATCGCCGCAATAAAGACGTTCTACCGCTCCTTCACCCAGGACATCGGCGACGCCCTCCGGTATGCAAATCTGGATTCCTCCTTCGCGCCGAAGGGGGTGTTCGAGGCGGCGGGGCGCATCGCCGGGGGGGACGCACCCGATGCGGAAAACGCCGAAATGGCCGGACGCGTCGAGCGGGCCGTCATCGAGCGGAAGACCGAGTCGGCAGCGGAGCTGGTGCTCCAGGCCGCCCACCTGCGCCGGTTTTTAGGATAGTATTATCTGAAAGGAATATGGCGATCGGTGGGATCCGGCGGGGGAAAAGTAGCACCCTGAATAAGAAAAAAAAGTACCCTCCAGCAAAATAAAAGGGGTATATCAATGATCTGAGGCCGGAGTAAACCGGCCTTTATTTATTTATACGATTTCCTCCCCATCCCACCCACGCCCCCACGCCGCGCCCGTCGTCAGGCGGAAATCGGATACGTCCCCTCCTCCCACACCGTCTCCAGCATGATCTTGATCTTCTCCACGTTCACATCCGGGTGGTTGTGCGCCGGGCCGATGATGAACCGCCCGCCGGGACCGCAGGTCTGTATCAGGCGCCGGACCTCGTCTTTCACCTCGTCAGGCGTGGAGCGATCGGTGAGGATGTAATCGATCCCCACGCCCCCCACGATGGTGAACCGATCGCCGTGGGTCTTCTTCTCATATTCAATATCCACGTTTGAGGTAGTCTCGTAGGCGTGACCGCCGTCGAACCCCCACTTGATGAAGAGGTCGAAGAGCTTCGTGTTATTCCCGCAGGAGTGGATGAGCACCCTTCCCCCCCGGCCATGGACATGATCACACAGCTTCGTGTAGCAATCGCCGAAGAGCTCGTCAAAGAGCCTGGGATTGAGCATGGGGCCGGTCTTGAACGCCATGTCATCGGCTTTGAGGATCACCTTGATTCCGGCGTCCATCGCCGCGGTGTGGGTCTTCATGATAAATTCGGTGTTGTGATCGACGAGCTTCTGGATATACGCACGGTTCTTTCGAAGCCCCACCGCCATGGCCTCGAACCCGACCATCTGTACCAACATCTCGAAATTACCGCTGGCCACATCGCCCATGATGCAGATATCATTGCCGTAGGTTTTAGAAACCTTGCTGAAATAGGTATACGCCCAGTGTGCCAGCTCGTCTATATCCTGGCGATAGGGCCAGGCGTCGTACGCCTCGGGAGTGGGGACGGCGGGTCCCCTGTACATGTAGGTCATATTGCCGTGTCCGTCATCAATCCAATCGAAAAACGCACCTATCGTCTTCGCCAGGGTCTTCGAATCCCACACCATGATGGTCCCCTGGAACGTAGACCATGTGGAATCGAACCCCAGCTCTACGGCCCCCTTGACCCGGGTGAGAAGCGACGACTCCACGAAGGGATCCACCAGCGCCTTCTTGAGCTTCGGCCCCCACCGGTCGGAAATGAAATTCATCACGGGATTTTTATATATGAGCCTCGGGGGAATCAGCGGCTTTCCGAATATCTGCTGTAACTGCCAGTCTTCGAGATTGGCGCAGAACGTGGGGACCCGATCGGTCTCCTTTCCGTCTATGGCGGCGATGATGCGCTCGGTGGGGTCCATCATGTCTATCGCTCCGTGGGTAAATCGGTGTGTCCTGTTTTTTATTGTATCATACGCCGGTGATGTCAATGCCCGGACGACACGCCGTGCCGGTCGTCAGGCGGACACCGGATATCTTCCGTCCTCCCAGGCCGTCTCCAGCATGATCTTCACCTTCGCCATGTCCATCTCGCTGTGGGCGTGGACGGGACTCAGGATGAAGCGCCCCCCCGGGGCGCAGCGCCGGATGATCCGCCGGACCTCGTCCCGTACCTCTTCCGGGGTGGAGCGCTCGGTAAGGAGGTAATCCACACCGGCCCCTCCCACGATGGTGAATTGATCACCGTGGGTCTTCTTCTCATGCTCGATATCGACGTTGGACGTGTTCTCGAATGCATGGCCACCGTCGAACCCCCATTTGATGAAGAGGTCGAACAGCATCGTGTTGTCCCCGCAGGAGTGGATGAGTATCTTCCCGCCCCGGTCGTGGACGGCCTTGGTGATGCGGGTGTAGGGAGGACCGAAGATCTCGTCGATGACCTTCGGATTCATGATGGGGCCGGACTTGAACGCCATATCGTCCCCCTTCATGATGACTTTGATTCCGGCGTCCATCATGGCCATGATGCCGGCCATTGCGTTACGCTCCATGAAGTCGATGAACTCCATGACCACGGAGGATTTTTTTCTGACCATCCGAGCGAGGTTTTCGAAACCGAAGGAGTGGATAATGGACTCGAACAGGCCGCCTGACATATCCCCCATGATGCACAGATCGTCCCCGAAGCGGGCCTGTGCCTTTTTGAAAAACTCGTAGCACTGGTGAGCGGCGACGTCGATGTCGTGGAAGTGGGGCCACTCCCGGTACGCCTCCTCGGTGGTGAATGCCGGCCCCCGGTACATGTAGGTCACGTTGTTGTGGCCGTCGTCGATGATGTCATAGAAGGAGCCGGTGGTCAGGGCGAAGGTCTTGGAATCCCACACCATGAATCGGGGCTCGAACAGCCCCCAGGCGGAATCGAATCCGATGTCCCGGGCGACGCCGATCTTGTCCAGCAGCCCGCCCCACAGCATCGGGTTGACCAGGACCTTCTTCAACTTGATGCCCCAGTGCTCCAGGATGAACCGGGAAACCGGGTTGAGCAGCAGGGTAACGGACGACACCGCCGGCGGGCCGGTGACCTGCTGGGCGGGCCACTCCTCCAGGAAGGGACAGAACGTCTGCACCCGGTCCACTTTCCGACCCTCGATGGCGGCGATAATGCGCTCGGTGGGATGCACGGGGAACCTCCTTTGAACAAGAACAAGCGATTTTGCTACACACGATCAGATGCAGGCCCGCCACGAAAAAGATGGGACCCTTAAACGCGAATCGGATACTTCCCGTCCTCCCAGACCGTCTCCAGCATGATCTTCACCTTTTCCATGTCCATGTCCGGGTGATCGTGCACCGGGCCGATAATGAACCGCCCGCCGGGGCCGCATATCCTGAGCAGGCGCCGGATTTCCTCCCGCACCTCGTCGGGGGTAGAGCGCTCGGTGAGGATGTAGTCGATCCCCACCGCCCCCACCATGGTGAAATGATCGCCGTGGGTCTTTTTCTGGTACTCGATATCGACGTTGGACGTGTTCTCGTATGCGTGGCCGCCGTCGAACCCCCACTTGATGAAGTGGTCGAACAGCATCGTGTTGTCCCCGCAGGAGTGGATCATGATCTTCCCGCCCCGGTCGTGGACGTGCCTGCAGAGCTTCGTGTAGCAGTCGCCGAAGAGCTCATCCAGGAGCTTCGGGTTGAGCATGGGGCCGGTCTTGTAGGCCATGTCATCACCCTTGAGGATCACCTTCACCCCGGCGTCCATCACCGCCGCATGGGTCTTCAGGATATACTCCTTGTTGTAGTCGATGAGCTTCTGGAGATACGCCCGATTCTTCCTGAGCCCCACCGCCAACGCCTCGAACCCGACCATCTGTATCAGTATCTCAAAGGCGCCGCTGGCCACGTCCGCGATGATGCAGATGTCGTCGCCGTATTTCTTCAGAGCCTTTTTGAAAAAGGTGTAGGCCCAGTGGGCCAGCTCGTCGATATCCTGGTGATAGGGCCAGGCGTCGTACGCCTCCTGGGTGGATATGGCGGGTCCCTTGTACATGAAATAGAGATTTCCGTGGCCGTCGTCGATCAGGTCATGAAACGATCCGACCGTCTTGGCCAGGGTGTTCGAATCCCAGATCATGAGGGTACCCTCGAAGGTGCACCAGGTGGAGTCGAACCCCAGCTCCACCGCCCCCTTGATGCGGGTCATCAACGACGACTCCACGAGGGGATCCATCAGCACCTTCTTGAGCTTCGGTCCCCAGCGGTCCAGGACAAATTTCGAAAGGGGATTTGTGAGAAGCGGCTTGGGGGAGATCAGCGGCTTTCCGAATATCTGCTGAATCGGCCAGTCGTCGAGACTGGCGCAAAACGTGGGGACTCGATCGAGCTCTTTCCCTTCAATTGCGGCGATGATGCGCTCAGTGGGATCCATCATAGGTGTCACTCCGTATGATAAGAGGTTGAAATGTCTGCGTATTTATCAAAGACCTATCGATGTGACGCGCTGCCCGAATGCAGCGGCGACCCGGCCAATCACACTCGAATCGGATAGGCGCCGTATTCCTTTGCCGCCTCCAGCATGACTTTCACCTTCTCCATGTCCATGTCGGGATGATCGTGCACTGATCCTATCAGAAACCTGCCGCCGGGACCGCATATCCTGATAAGCCGCTTCACCTCGTCCACCACCTCCTCGGGCTTCGATCGCTCCGTCAGGATGTAGTCCACTCCCACCCCGCCCACGATGGTGAATTGATCGCCGTGGGTCCTCTTCTCGTATTCGATGTCGACATTGGACGTGTTCTCGTAGGCGTGCCCGCCGTCGAACCCCCACCTGATGAAGTGGTCGAAGAGCTGAGTGTTGTCTCCGCAGGAGTGAAGCAGCACCCTGCCCCCCCGGTCGTGAACGGCCTTCGTGATCCTGGTGTAAGATGGTCCGAACAGCTCGTCGAAGACCTTCGGATTCATCATCGGCCCGGTCTTGAACGCCATATCGTCGCCGTTGAAGACCACCCGGATACCCCCGTCCATCATGGCCATGTTCGTCTTCATGGTCAGCTCTTCAAGAAAGGCGATGAACTTTTTGATGGTTTCCGGATGCTTTCTGATGAATACCGGCAGGCCGGTGTATCCCAGGGACCAGAGCATGGTCTCATGAATGCCGAAGGAGGCCTGGCCCAGGATGCAGATGTCGTCGCCGAAACGCTTGACCATCTTTTTAAAGAATTTATACGTATCGTGAGAGAGGTCGTCGATGTCCGGGAAATAAGGCCAGTTATCAAAATCCTCCGGGGTTTTAAAGGCGGGTCCCCGGTACATGTACCAGGTGTGCCCGTGCCCGTCGTCGACGATATCATAGAGAGACCCGGTCACCCGGGCGAAGGTCGTGGCGTCCCAGATCATGAAGGTGCGCTCGAACAGCCCCACCACCGAGTCGAAGCCCAGGGCCACCGCCGCCTGGATGCTCTTTTCCCACATGATGTCCGCCACCGGGTCCAGGAACAGACGCTTGAGCCGCCTCCCCCACCGGTTGTAGATGAATGCGGAGACCGGGTTCAAAAGGAGAGAGCTCTTGGTCAGAAACGACGGCCCCAGGATTTGAGCGACCGGGTAGCTGTCGAGATAGTAGCTGAAGGTCGGTACCCGGTCCGGCTCCTTGCCGTCTATGGCGGCGACGACGCGATCGGTGGGGTCCATCATAGTAATCGCTCCATTTGCATTATGTCCTGGTTGGACAGCGTATATGTATCTCGATACTCTATCAAAACATACAGAGTAAGCAGAAAAGCCGTTTTGATTTCAACCAATTACACTTGAATCGGATAGGCGCCGTATTCCTTTGCCGCCTCCAGCATGACCTTCACCTTCTCCATGTCCATGTCCGGATGGTCGTGCACCGGCCCCAGCATGAACCTGCCGCCGGGAGCGCAGGTCCTGAGGAGATACTTCACCTCATCCACCACCTCCTCAGGCTTCGATCGCTCCGTCAGAATGTAATCAACTCCCACCCCGCCTATCATGGTAAACCGGTCCCCGTGGGTCTTCTTCTCGTATTCGATATCAACGTTGGAAGTATTCTCGTAGGCGTGCCCGCCGTCGAATCCCCACTTGATGAAGAGATCAAAGAGCAGTGTGTTGTCCCCGCAGGAGTGGACCAGCGCCCTGCCCCCCCGGTCGTGAACGGCCTTCGTGATCCTGGTATAGGACGGTCCGAATAGCTCGTCGATGGTCTTCGGATTCATCATCGGGCCGGTCTTGAAGGACATGTCATCGCCGCAAAAAATGACCTGGACGCCTGCGTCCATCATAGCCATGTTCGTCTTCATGGTCAGCTCTTCCAACCTTGCAATGAATTTTTTAATTGTCTCCGGATGCTTCCTGATGAACTTCGGGAGGCCCGTATATCCCAGGGACCAGAGCATGGTCTCATGAATGCCTGTAGCCACCTGTCCCAGGATGCAGATGTCATCACCGAAGCGCTTGAGCATCTTTTTGAAAAATGTGTATGTATCGTGGGACAGATCGTCGGCATTCTCAAAATAGGGCCAGTTCTCATAATCCTCCGGGGTCTTGAAGGCGGGCTCTTTATACATGTACCAGGTGTGTCCGTGCCCATCGTCGATGATATCGTAGAGGGAACCGGTCACCCGGGCGAAAGTCGTGGCATCCCAAATCATGAACGCACGATCGAACAGCCCCACCACGGAATCGAATCCCAGGGCCACCGCTGCCTGGATGCTCTTCTCCCACATCGCATCCGATACCGGGTCAAGGAGCAGGCTCTTGAGCTTCCTCCCCCATCGGTTGTAGATGAACGCGGAGACCGGATTTAGAATGAGAGAACTTTTGGTCAGAAATGACCGACCCAGAACCTGGGCGACAGGGTGACTGTCGAGATAATAGCTGAAGGTCGGAACCCGGTCCGGCTGTTTTCCATCAATGGCGGAAATTACACGCTCAGTGGGATTCATAAAGCCTCCTACCTGGATATATTGTCATGAATGGTACGCGCTATATCATTCTTACACACATTTTACCACCCAGTGGTATGCTCATGTCTTCTCTATTTTCGAAAAATCAACCGCTCGTCCAGGCCCTTGATAAGAAAGGGACACATCACCGTCGCCGCCAGGGCTGAAAGCCCCGCCTGAAGCATGTTGAAGGGGAGCTCCGCCAGGGGAGGAGCGATATCGAAGGCGTAGATGACATACTCGGCGCAGAAATAGCCGATGACCATCCATGCCCCGGCGACCAGGAACATACAGAAAAGAAGCGGCACGGCCCGAGCGGTCTTCTCCGGATCGATTTTAATAAGACGAACCAGCGCCCCGGCAATCAGCCCCTCGATCCCCTTGATGATCAGGGTCCAGGGGGCGAAGTGTGCATAGCCGCCGATGATGTCGCCCAGGGCCGATCCTATACCGCCGGCCACCAGGCCGAACACCGGCCCCAGGAGGGCCGCGGCGATGAAAATGACCGTATCGCCCAGGTTGAAGTACCCCTTGGTGATAGGGATGGGAATCCTGATAACCAGGGTTGCCACCGCCACCAGGGCGCTGAACAGGGACATCAGCGCCAATGTTCGGACAGCACCAAGCCCGGTCCCTGTGGAACCGGGTGTGACAGTATCATTATTCTTTTTCATTATACGCCCATGTGTTTGTAAGAAGAAGTGTATCGGGGATATTGCCTCACCGGGATTAAAAATGCATCCAGGAGGCGAAAAAAGGATGCACAGACAAATCCGTCGGCGCATCGGTATACCGCATCGGGGAAATAGTGGGTCAATTGTATCCCCGCTCCCGCTCGACGACCTGGATGGCGATGAGACCGATATAGAGTTGGGTCAGCTCCTTCAGGGTAATGACCTTCATCCGCTCCCTGACCTTTATGCCGTGTTCGATCTGATTTTTCAACACGCAGATATCGGTCGGCCCGAAGTTCTCAAGCTCGGCGACCTTGTCCAGGATGATCTTCTGGTTGTTCCTGATGAAGGTCCTGAGCGTCGCTTCCCGCATAGTTGGCATCTACCCCCTCCGCCTCCTTATACCACTCACGGGATTCAAAATCAACGATAAACGGTAACACACAATCCATCGGGGATGTCCGCCACCTCTCGTAACACCGGCGCCGGTATCGACATCCGGGCGAAGGAACAAGCTTTCTCATCGAAAAAACCGCGATGTTGTGAAGGTTTTGTGATACAATGTGGACGATTTCGCATCGACACGATATACCCGCGATTGTCATCGCTTACACCCGCTTTTCGGGCGACGTTGCCTGTACGGTGATTTTCCCAGGTCTTGTCTCACTATGAAGAAATATACCCTGAAACGAACCGTCGACACGGAGAAACCTGAATCCTTTTCCATCGATTACAGGGCCGACCTGAACGACGAGCAGCTCCGAGCCGCCACGTACAATGAGGGGCCGTCGTTGGTGATCGCCGGCGCCGGCAGCGGCAAGACCCGCACCCTCATCTACCGGGTGGCTTATCTCATCGAAAAGGGGGTGTTCCCCCCGTCGATTTTACTCCTCACCTTCACCCGGAAGGCGGCCCAGCAGATGCTCGCCCGGGCGGCGGCCCTCACGAAGAGCCGGCTGGACGCACCCTCCGGCGGTGTGAGTGGCGGGACATTCCACTCGTTCGCCGCCACGGTGCTGAGGGAGTTTTCCGAGCAGGTCGGCTATTCGCCGTCGTTTTCGATCCTGGACCGGGCCGATTCCGACAACGTTATCAACATGATCCGCTCCCGGCTGATCCTCGATACCCGGGAGCGGCGGATCCCGAAGAAGAAGAC
>Ga0180432_10010288_pt1 | contig 11242 bp, 14 predicted proteins | sample SS_ome_10_FD_132414 | JGI IMG/M metagenome (GOLD analysis project Ga0180432, IMG submission 132414) | Hypersaline lake sediment archaeal communities from the Salton Sea, California, USA - SS_1_MS_2 metaG | ecosystem: Environmental > Aquatic > Non-marine Saline and Alkaline > Hypersaline >... | reverse complement strand
CATATAGAAGATATAGTTGTAAATAAAAAATATAGAGGTAAAAATTATGGTTTATTTATTATTAACCATTTAGTAGATGTAGCTAAAAAAGCAGGTTGTTATAAGGTAACATTAGCATGTAAAGAAAAAAATAAGTTTTTTTATGAAAAGTGTAATTTTAAAAATGAAGGATTAGAAATGGCGGCAAGATTGTAAACTATATTATAAAAATTTAATAAAAATGTAATAAAAATTTAATAAGAATGTAATAAGAATATAATAAAATATCCTTATTCTTTTCTTTCAGAATCATCATATTTAGAAATATTTGACAAACGAACAAGTTCTGTTATAATTTCATCCATTGTATAAAAACGACATATATCAGAATAACCAATTGAAGAATCATACATTAACTCATTGTTTCCATCAACGAGTGCCAATTCAAACGTAGATGGCTCACCTTCGTTATATTCTTTTCCTCGATTTCCACACGCATCGGGAGGCACAGAAACCGAAATAATTGGAATTAAAGAAGTTTTAGGATTATTTACCCGAAAGCAATAGTGTGAAGGTGATTTTTCAGGAATTGTGATTCCTGCATCTTTTAATTTAGTAGATTCTTTTAATGTAAAATATACCTCACGTGCCTTTTTTGTACACGCGTTTATCGAAATTATCATATTCGCATACATATCCATTTTTTAACAATGGTTATAATGTCAAAAATATACTTATCAATTTTTTAACTATTAAATAAAAATATCATGCAATATCAGTATAAATCCATGGTGTGCTACACACTGGTGTAATGACAATGATGTCACTGTAGTTGTACTCGTCCTTCTTTCCAGAAAAAGAAGTAAACCAAATCTCTTGAAGCATCTTTGCAAATCTGTTGTTTTGACACCATATTAGCAAAATCATCTTCTTGAAACGAATAAGAGAAGAGTTACGAGCCGAAAATAGACCACGAGTCTTCTTCTTCAGAAGGTTCTTAGCTCTTTCTCGGGTAAATAGATGCTTCTCGCTCTTTGAAAACTGCATTGCACGTGTTACAGAAATACCATACATTCTTCCATTCTTTAACTCTAGTAGAGAATCAAGGATACTGCAACCCTGGAAAAAATACTTAATCTCAATTTCCAGAGTAATGTTCTTTACACGTGTAAAGTGCTCGAGTAACATATGAGCAGCAGCCTCTGATAAAACAGATGAACCTCCAGCATTATCAGTTTCAACAGTCTTTGCAGCGTATTGTGGAAGAGATAATGTAGAAAAATCATCAGGATAATCAACCTTCAAAGAAACAAATGGTTGCGGTCGTGAAGACCGAGAACACAGCTTCATATCATGAACGTCATAGTAACCCGAACTCATTAATAAACCGTCTCTTCCCCTTCTTTTGTTTTTCCCACTGCGGGTAATAATGATGTCCAGAACAGGACCCACTACAATAGGTTACTAGCTTAGGCTTATAGTCAGTTAGCAGCATTTTGGTCTTAATGTAACAGGTTTTTAATATATATATTCAATTTTTATTATTACTATTTATATAATAAAAAATGAATAACGTGCAATGTAAAAAACCACCATCTATTGGTGAACAACTTAGCTACTCTTTTTTATCAGGTCTAATTTTTCTGGTAATAGCATCTCCGGTAACGTACCGACTAATGCGCTCTTTTTTTAATTTAATTAGCCCAAAATTAGGAGATTATGTGTCCAACGCAAGAGGATTAGCAACAAATAGTGGATTAATACTACACTCGTTTGTTTTTTCTCTAATTGTTTTCTTTACGATGATTGTTATTGGACATATCAAAGAAGATTATATTAATTACTGATAACGTTGGCAATAAAAATATGATATAAGTAGTTTAGAGTATTTCAAAAATTGATAAATTAATAAAATATTTTTGTATAACAATAGAAAAATGGAATACTACAAATGTTTAGCAGTGCCAAAAACATCGGTAAAACGGTGCAGAAATTATTCAACAAACGGAACACCTTTTTGTTCTGTTCATGGAAAAATAAAGGGAAAGCAAAATTCAATTCAGCTTTATAATGGAGCAATATATACTTTTGGAAATAATTTGAAAGAAATTAAAGAATTTACACCCCAAATATTTTTGTGGAAGGAATTAAACCGAGAAATTGGTAGAGCAGTTAATAAAAGCTTAAAGAAAAGGCTGGAAAATCAAGCAAAGTTAATCCGGTGTGGTTCACAAACAAAAATTATAGAAGCATTCGTGAAAACAGGTGTATTTCCTTCGTGTGAAACTGTATTGTCTTTTTTTCAAAAAAAGAATTCAAAGAAGTTGAAACGAAAAAACTTAGAAAAGGCAAAACACTTTTTAGGAGTAATTTATTACTTCCAGAGAAACATTGAATCATTAAAAAGAATTCAAATTCGTGCTCATATTAAATTAGCATATGGTAATCAAACCGATAATATTATTAGAATTCAAAGATGGTTTAGACACAAAATGTGGCTTAAAAAACTACCTGTAAAACCATCTGTAATGAGAAAACATTTCATTCCTAATACAAATAAAATTGTTACGATACAAAGACACATGAGAAAATACATCGCTATCAAAGTGAAACATTCACATAATTGCCCGTATTCTCTGGAAAGATATACTGATATTCCAGAAAAATATAGAGTTGTTTATGAATATACTTCTGGAAATAGCAAACACTGGAGATATTACAATATCAAATGGTTAGATGCTGATTGGAAATCACAAACCAAAGAAAAAAGATTCGTAATTGAACCATCAACCAAAATTGAATTTCCAGATAATTTTGTTGAAGAAGTTGCTAGAAAAATATGGGTTTTATCAAGACAAGAAAATGATTATCTTTTAGATCAAGATGAAACAAAAGAAGAATATATTATTGAAAATGATTGGAATAACTCATTTATGAGAAGGTCCCTATATAGGTTTTCTTTAATGATGTTGGATTTGTGTAATTTACTCGAAGTTAATATTGAAAATATTAACAATTGGAGAAAACAAAATTTTAAACTTAAATATCAAATGTTTTATTTACAGGTTATGCCAGCATTAAAAAATATCGCAAGTAATACTCACCTTCACAACCTGGAGGAAGATATGTTTTATATCACACGAGATATGTTTCAAACTAAATATATCTTTCCAGACACAGATATTTCAGATGAAATAGCAGGTGATGCAATCTATGGAATACTGAGAACACTCATATTTTCCAAAAGACAAAATGCTGAAATTTATGAGATTATAAAAGATGTTATTAAAGAAAACTTTCAAACTCTTTTGATGGTCTAACTACATAAAAGGAGGAATTAATAGTTTATAAAATGGGAAACTGTTGCAATTGTTTAAAAAGTTTATGTAAGAAAAACGAAAATGCCGGAATCGTGGAACTTTCTGATGAGAATATTATGGCAAGTATGGGTATCGATTGGCAAGATATATTAAGAAATTCAACAAATGAAAGTGTTCCTGACTTTTCTGTTAATAAATTACACACATTGTGCAAGGTAGTTGATGTTTACGACGCAGATACTTTTCGTGTTGTTTTCTTTAGAAACAAAGAAGATAAAGAGCCTTTAAAACTTAAAGTTCGTGCGGCTGGGTGCAATGCTGCTGAAATGTACCCCTTAAAGTCACACCCTGAAAGAAAAGAAGAAATGAGAAAGGCTAGGGTTGCCAGAAACCGCCTAGTTCAACTAATTACAGGAGTAGAACTTGATATTAACAATACTCAATATAGTAACAAAGATATTGATAAAATACTTGCAGATAATAAAAAACTTGTTTATATCGAATTTGGCAAGTTTGACAAGTACGGTAGGGCACTCGGAACTCTTTACCTTGATGAAAATAAAGATAATAAATCAATTAATCAAATATTAATTGATGAAAACCATGCTGTTTATTATGACGGGGGTAAGCGAAACAAAAATAAGCTCACTGTAAGCAAATAAAGTTAAGTAAAAATACTTAAAGTTTTACTGTAAAATAGATATTTAAATGGCTTTACCGTTTTCTAATGTAAACTATGACCAGTATCTTCTTGGCAAAATAGTAACATCAACATATGCAAAGAAGAAAATAAGTATTTTTTTAATTATGATTACCTCTTCGCTTTTAAAGTTTATATTATATAGCATACTTTGCTACTTTATTAGTTTTAATATATATTTTGATTTTGTTGCTCATATTATAATATCAGTTTTACTTTCAGTAAAATCTCATATTATTTATGGGTTTTTAAAAAGATTTGAACATGAATTTTATTTATGCACTAGATATTTAATTAATAATTACACACTTGAAAATTTCAGAAAATGGAAAAGAAATATTGTTGTCACGATATGCTTTATTTTTGTGATATATCTTTTATTTAATGAAGTAACTTCAACCTTATTAATAGTTTATATTAGCCAATATGGTATTTCATTTATTATAGTTGATCAAATAGAACAAAGAACATTTAGAAAAATTATTTACAATATAAGAAACAAGCCAACATGTACGGTTTATGATGATATTAATGTAATTGATTTATATTATGATATTAAAATAAATAATCAACCCAATGAACCATCTGCATCACCTGTTATAAATAACAATATTCAATCAGCAATTGACACACCTTTAGATGCTCCTGAAATAAAATCACCAGAAAAGGTTAAAAAGGTAAAAGATATAAACGTGATTGAATTATATTATAAGCTTAATTGAAATAACTTTATCTACTTAAAAGATAACGTCATTTTTATAAATAAGATATATCTACAAATATGTCTAAAAAGTATATTATCTTTGATGTTGAAACAACTGGTCTTCCAAAAAATTATAAAACATCTCCAAAAATAGTAGATAATTGGCCACACATTGTTCAATTTGCCTGGATAATTTATGACGATACAAAAATATCAGAAGAAAAGTCTTTTATAATTAAACCAACTGATTATGTTATTCCAGAAGAAAGTACTGCAATACACAAAATTACAAACGAACAGGCATTAAATGGAACTTCTTTAAGAACTGTATTAAAAGATTTTAAAGATGATTGTGATAAAGTTGATAAAGTAATTGCACACAATGCTTCTTTTGACACATCTGTTATTTTAGCTGCTTGTTATAGATCTAAAAGCAATGTGTCTTTTCTTAAAAATAAAAAAATAATATGCACTATGAAATCAACAACCGATTTATGCAAACTACCTGGAAAATATGGTTACAAATATCCGAAATTAGAAGAATTACATACCTTTTTATTTAATGAAAAACCAAATGTTACATTGCACGATGCTCTAGAAGATTCAAGGGTTACATTAAAATGTTATCAAGAATTATTAAATAGAAAAATAAAAATGATATAAGAACCACTATGTTAATCACTATTAACTTAAAATGGAGTTTGAAACAAAAATTTTTTTGTTTTTTCTAATTTTTTGGTCTTTTGCGTTGCAACTTATTTTAACATTATCCTCTAACTGCTATAACGGACTTGAAAGATGGGTATCATTTGGAATTTATACATTTTGCATTATACTATTTTGCGGTGTAAGATACAGTAATTATTATAGAGAACGTAAAGCAAGAGGTATTTCATATTCTTTTAATCCAAGTACTTCTGGTATTTTAGATGGAGATATAAATAACTATAATAATTTTAATAATGTCTAATTTTTGATACGTGGTGCACCGGGAAGACACCATGCAAGCTCTTCCCACATAATCCACCTCTCATCTTGGTTTTTCTTTGCAATCATAGCAATTTCACAAGCTTTTTCAAACGTATCAACCTTCACATTTCCCTTTAGAGGATGACGGTAATACGTCACAAAGTGTGGTTGTTCCTTTACCTTAATTTTGTCACAATTTTTCAGTTCTTCTTCTGTTATATGAATTCCATGGTCAATATCAGCAAGTACAACACACCCTGGGTTATCTTCACAAATTTTAAGAAGACGCTTGATATGCCAGTGAAATACTCGACTGTCAGGAGTCCAACCATCATATGGAACCTGTTTCTTTTCACCAGATTGTGTTATTGTTTCACGAAATCCAGAAGGAATTTCTGCTACAACTTTTTGCTCAGTGAGCTTTTTAGAAGCTTCTCGTAGGTCATTCGCAAATTCTTCTGAAGTCTTTCCAAATGAGTTACGAGCGTACCAAATTTCGCTAAATTTACTAAAGTTATAGGACAGGTAAGTTGATTCCTGTTCATCCATGTCCCTAACTTCAAAATATTCAATGTCTTCAATTGTTTTTCCATTGTCTCGGAGCCATTCCGCAATGTCATATAGACTTACAAGTGTGATATCATATCCCATTTTGTAATATTTATAATAAGACATAAAAACATTAATCAATTTTTTACTATTTAAATTTTAATCAGTATCATTACCAGATATTTCATCTAATTCTTCGCATAGGTTTTCAACCATTACAGGGTATTCTCTAATTTTGAATCCATGTTCCATAATTTCTCCAGGGACATTTTCAAGCAACCAGGTAACTTTGTAAGAGTTGTGTAATCTCCCCATAAATGCTCCTAAATTGTTGTCTTTTCTTACTTTGTTAAACAGATCCAACGCTTTTTTAAAAGAATCGAGTGTTTTTTCCCAATTTTCAAAATAAGCAATAAGTGTGGTTCGAAAACTAAGAGGTCTATATAATGCATTATCGGAAAACTGTCCCCCAAGACAAAACCCATTTTTAGCCACATAAACATAAATGGAACCACCTAAACCCCTCTTTGGGACACGAATAAATTCTTCTAAATCATCTTTTTTAGATTTATAAATAATATAATCAAATATCATTAAATAAGATAAAACAACATCGATAGCATCGTCGGATATAGGTGTTTCTTTTCTGAATATTTTCCTATGTCTTGTATCCATATTCATGTTTGATTTATTAATTGCGATTCTTTTAGATATTAATCAATTTTTAGCATAAAATTGATTAATATAAAGGATACATTTAATATATAATATATCAAAATGACAAACCGTTATGCGACTACAGAAAGTGTTTCCTGTGTAGAATATTTTGATAAATTTTTACCGGAAGAATTAGCTAAAACAGCATTTAATGATATTTTAGAAGAAGCTGATTTTTTGTCAGATGAACAATCCGCCATCGTTATGATGGGAAAAAAGATTGTTATTCCACGAAAACAATGTGGGTATGGAGACGAAGGAACGTCTTATAAATTTACAGGGGTGGAAGTAAAGGGAAAAACCTGGAGCGATATACCCAGTTTAAACAAAATGAAAGAGTATATCTGGGAAAAACTTGATGATCCTGTTAATTTTGTACTAGTAAACATGTATAGAGATGGGAATGATTATATTGGATATCATTCTGATGATGAAAAGGATTTAGATAAGAAACATCCTATTGTTTCTTTAAGTTTTGGAGCAGAACGGCCTTTTCTGTTAAAACATAAAGTTACAGGAAAAACACACGAGAAGGTATTGAAGGACAATTCATGTATTATTATGAAACCACCATGTCAAAAATTATACAAACACTCTCTTCCAAAGAGAAAAAAGGTTAAAAAACCCCGTATTAATTTGACATTTAGGGTTATTAAGTGAATTTAAAGTTCACTATTTTTTATAGTTTGAAAGTCTGATTTGAGTGTTTTTAAGATATTTTGTGACATTTCATATTGTTGTTTTCGTTTTTCTTCTTCTAAAAACTGCTGTCGTTGTCTTAATATATATTCTTGCTCATTGTATCTCTTACTATGTGTTTGTCGACGAGGAGGCGTAGGTGTGTCAGGATGATGTATTGCAACTTCTTGTTTTTCCGAACTAACTGAACTTTCACTTAATTCTTCTGGTCCACCTGCTTGTTGACCATCTTCATCTGGTGTAGGACCGTGCTTGCTTTCATCTGATTCTGGTCTTGGTACTTCTAGTTCTATTTCAGACGGTGCTGCTTGCACAGCCGGTTCTGGTTCAGATTCTTCTTCTCTTGCAGCAGCGATATCACCATCACCGTGGTCAATAATATTAATCTTTTCTTCTGCCAATTCTGTGAAATTAAAAAGAGGGTTTCTAGCGGCAAGACTAATTTCTATTTTTTCCGATAACTTTTCATATGAAACTGCTTTTTGGACATTATACTGTACTCTTTCATCAACTTTGAGATAACTTTTAAGTCCAGAAGAGACAGCATTAATACCCAAAACACACATTGTTGTGATTTTAATTTCGAGGTCATTTTCGTCACCGCCCCAGGCATTTAAAACCAAGGTAGCAACATTTGTTAAAATTAAAGGAATTGAGACACCATAACTCACTTTTTTAAAACAACCCGCCTTCTGCCGATGCTCATTGGCCAAATCACCACACCGTGAGGCGAGTCCGCGCAAATACTCTTTTTCTCCATTGGAAAAGGTTATACGCGTTGTCATTTGTTTATATATTCTATAGATAAAAAATGATTAATTTAATACATAAAGATTATTAACTTAATACATAAAACAATGGAAAACTATGGTTTACATGTAGAAATTCCCAGAAAATCTGGGGTTGTCGAGGATACTCCTCTGACAGCATTGGCATTTTTCTTGGGACCACCTCAAGGATGGCGTGTTTCAAACTGGACCGACAGTATTGTAAAGAAATTTACTACATCTTTAGACAGGTGTGGTAATTTGACTTCTGAACAAATTGTTGTACATGGTTGTTATTTAATTAACCCTGCTTCAACTAGAGAAGAAGTTCGAGTAAAGTCAGAAAGGAGATTTCTGGAAGAAGTTAAACTATGTGACACTCTAAAAACTAGTAATTATGTATTTCATCCAGGTGTAAACAAAGATACTCAAAAAGGTTTGCAAAAAACTGTAGATTTAATTAACCTTGGATTACGAGATACAAAAAATGTTAATATATTAGTTGAAAATATGACAAAAACAAATACTTTATGTCAAACATGGCAAGAAGTAGAGTGGGTTATCAAACATGTTAATGACCCGAGGGTTGGTAATTGTTTGGATACTGCACATTGTTGGGGAGCTGGTGAGAAAAAAGGAATGTTTATGGATACTTTACTGGAAGATTATGACAGAATTGTTGGGATTGAGCATTTAAAGGCGATACATTTAAACGATTCTAAAGTTGCTTATGGTTCCAACAAGGATAGACACGAAGATATTTTACAAGGTCAAATACCTAAATCTTTTTGGAATTATTTTATTTTTGATGAAAGAGTTAAAAGAATTCCTGCTATTTTAGAAACACCATCAAATTGTCATCCTGTAATTACAGAAATAATTAAGAATGGTGGAGTTGAAATTAAGGAAGAAGTTAAGGTTAAAAGAAACATTACAGACTTCTTTGGCACAACTGTAAAGAAAAACAAAGATACTGCTAAAGAAAAGCTTAATTCTGTAGTTGAAAACACAACTAAACCTAAAGAAATTAAAATACAAGAAGAAGTATCCGTTTATGAAAATTTGGAAACATTATTTCCAGAAGATAAATGGAGTAAGATTCATAAAGAATTTGAAAAACCTTACTTTCAAAAATTAAAACAAAAATTGGTGGAAGATGAGGCAAATGGTGTTAAAATCTATCCTCCTCCAAAAAGAATTTTTAGAGTTTTTGATATATGCGATGTATCGGACATTCGAGTAGTAATATGTGGACAAGATTGCTACCATGGCCGGGGTCAGGCAGAAGGCTTTTCATTTTCTGTCCCTAAAGGAATTAGAATTCCATCTTCTTTGCGAAATATTTATAAAGAACTTTCAACAGATGTTAATTTCAAAGTTCCTCGACATGGTCATTTACTCAAGTGGGTTGAACAAGGAGTATTTTTGTTAAATGCGTCTTTGACGGTTCAAGATGGAAAGGCTGGTAGCCATTTAAACGCCGGGTGGCAACAATTTACAGATGCTGTTTTAAAATATATTGACAAGAATTGTAACAATGTTGTGTTTATGTTATGGGGTAATTTTGCCAAAAATAAAGCAAAACTCGTTAACAGTAAAAAACATTATGTATTAAAATCAGTACATCCTTCTGGTCTCTCTGCTCACAGAGGATTTTATGGTTGTCAACACTTTTCAAAGTGTAACAAGTATTTAAAATCCAAAGGTTTAAAAGAAATTGAGTGGCAATTGTAAATCACTTAAAGAAGTTATAGTAGGACAGTATCTTATCAAAATGAAAGAAGAACTTAAATCAATCATTGGGTATGAAAATTATGAAATTAGTAATATGGGTTATATTCGAAATACAAAAACAAAAAGAAAAATGTCAGGTTGTCCAATGAGATGTGGATATATTCGTGTTAAACTCTCTAAAAATGGAAAATATAAATCATTTCTTTTACATAGATTAGTAGCAGAACATTTTATAGATAATCCTGAAAACAAAAAAGAAGTTAATCATAAAGGAGAAAAAAATGATAATAAAGCTTGTATGTTAGAATGGGCAACAAGAAAAGAAAATTGCCAACATTCTGCTAAATATAAAACAAAAAATTATTATGTTCCAGTCCAAAAAATATGTCCAGAAACCGGAGAGGTATTAAAAACTTATAAAAAAATAATTGATGTCGAAAAGGATAATTATGTAAGTCAATGTGTAAATAGTGTTTTATTTGGAAAAACAAAAACACACGCTGGGTTTTTATGGAAGAGAGTTAATCCTATTCAAGATGAAAAAAAAATCGAAGATGAAAAGTGGGTAGAATTAAAAAATTCCATTTATAATGAGATAAATATATTTGATAAATATAAAATATCAAATTATGGAAGAATAAGGGGATGGTATGGAAGATTATTAACAAAAAATAAACACTCTGGTGTTGAAACAATAAAACTTACATCAATTACTGGAAAAACAGTAATAAAAAAAATTCACAGAATTATGTTGATGGCTTTTAATGTTCCACAACCAGATGAAATGACAGAGGTTGACCATATCGACTCAAATCATTTTAATAATCATTTAAGCAATTTAAGATGGGCAAATAGAAAAATCCAATCAGAAAATAAAAATACAATTAAAAAAAGACCAAAAACCAATTTAAAACAACATTATAAATTTATTGTCATTAAAGATGGAGAAGAAAGACTAGTTTCTGGACTAGTTAAGTTATCAAAAGAAACAGGAATTTCACAAACCACAATTAATAAATACGCAAAAAGTGGTAAAAAATACAAAGAATATACATTTAAAAGAATTATTAGCTGATTCTTGTTTTTTAATAATCTCACATTTTTT